>Ga0181521_10001851_pt1 | contig 25878 bp, 23 predicted proteins | sample PEATcosm2014_Bin_32_FD_119764 | JGI IMG/M metagenome (GOLD analysis project Ga0181521, IMG submission 119764) | Peatland microbial communities from MTU Mesocosm Facility, Houghton, MI, USA - PEATcosm2014_Bin02_60_metaG | ecosystem: Environmental > Terrestrial > Soil > Wetlands > Peat | place...
GAGCGCGACGTTCAGCGAGGCGGACCATCCGGCGAATCTCAAGAACCAGGAGCGCATGATTCAGCTTGCCGGCTCGCCCGACCGGGTCGTACCCGGCCACGACGCACTGCAGTTTCAGAAGTTTCCCACCGAGGGACGCGTGGCCAAAATCAAATAGGCCGCATTGCGCGCTCGGGACGCCGCACCCTACCCGTGTCTTGCACCCGGCATCCGTCTGCTCATCGCGGGCGCTGCTCCGCCGTGCGCGCGCTTTCCGGCGTGCAGTCCTCACGGTGTGCGACCAACCGCAGCACGACGGGCCACGGCATGTCGGACGGCGGCAACTCGTCCATGGGTACAAGTTGCAGCAGCGCGCTGCGAATTTCGGTATCGAGTGCGGGGTTGCCGGTGGACTTGCGGATCGTCACGTCCTTGATCGAACCCGAATCGGAGATCCACACCGCCACGGTCACGCTGTAACAATCATGGGTCAACGTGGCGACCTGATTGAGCTGTTGCTTGAGGTATGCCTGAATCTCATTGGCGAACTGCAGAAAGCGTGCAGTGGGATTACCGCCCCCGCCATGCGTCGTCGTGAGCAGCAGCTCGTGCCCACCGGGCTTGCCTGCAAGACCAAATGCATCGCTGCCGCTGCCGCCGGCTTCTGCCAGGCCGAGCGTACTGTCCGTCGGCACCAGACCGGCGCTCGGGCCGGGAGTCGCGCCGGGCTCGCCGGGTGTCCAGTCGTTGGTGTCGAGCGGCTTGGTGGCGTCGATTTTCTCGAGCTTTTCTTCTTCGGGCTTTTGCACTTCGGGCGGCGGGACCGCAGGCACCGGAGCAATGAGCGCGACCGATTGTATGGGCGCGGAGCGCAGCGTGTTCGAAGACAAGTACTCATGCATGAGCAGAACCAGGAGTCCGACCGCCGCGAACGACGCGATCGCGGCGGTCGGTGAAAAGTGGAATCGCTCGGTATGCATCCAGCTCCATCCGTCAGCGGACCAAGCGCTGCGTCACCAAACCGACGTTGCGGATGCCGATGTGGCGCACGGTGTCCAGGACCTTGATGACTTCGTCATAGCGCACGCCGGCATCGCCGCGCACCACGACAGGAAGCTCCGGGTCGGCGGCGTGCAGAGTCCGCAGTTGATTCTCGAGTTCGGGCATCGAGACCGGAGCGGTATCGAGAAAGATTCGCCCGTCGGCGGTCACCGTGACCGCTTTCGTGTGCGGTTTGGCGAGGCTGGGAGCGGAGCTTGCCCGCGGCAGCGCCACGCTGATGCCCTGAACCGTGGCCGTCGCCATGATGATGAACACGATCAGCAGCACCCACGCCAAATCCATCAACGGCGTCACGTTGATCTCATCGTAAGTCTTGGGTTTGGCTCTATGTCGCATGGACGGGTCTCACACTGGCTGCCTGCGTCGCAGGCTCGGACTGTGCGTGTGCGGCGAGTGCAAGCAGCGCTACGCTCGATATGAATTGATCCGCAAAGACTTCCATGGCACTGGTTCGCCGGCTGATGCGCGTCGCGAGCCAGTTGTAGCCAAATAGGGAAGGAATTGCGACGAGCAGACCGACGACCGTCGCGGTCATGGCGGCCGCCACGCCGGGCGCGATGGTATTGACGTTGACGTCTCCCGCCGCCGCAATGGCTGCGAAGGTGATCATGACGCCGACCACGGTGCCGAGCAGTCCTAGGAACGGCGCGCCCGCAATGGCGATGGTCATGATCACGAGGCGCGCGTTCATGCGATTGCTCGCCTCCACGAGCGCCCCGTCGAGCGCGGCACGGATCGCCTCGAACGCCTCGGTGCTCAAGCGCACGGCCGCGGTGCGCGAACTTCCGCTCGCCGCGGATGCGGCTTCGAGCCCGCGCAGGCCTGCGCGGTACATGTCGTGGAGGCCGGACACCTCATAGCCGGCATCCTCGGCCGCGCCCGGCTCGGTCGCACCTGTCTCAATCGCCGCCGCAGCGAATTCGCGACGCAGACGCTTGGGGAATTCGTCGAGAAACTTTGCATCCTGTCGCTCGACGAGTTTCAGCAGCGCCGCCTTCGAAAGCAGCACTTGAATGCTTGCCAGGCCGAGGAATGCCGTGATCGTGATCACCACGAGACCGTCAAGCGAAACCTGTGCCAGCAGGTTGCGCATCATGGCGAAGTACGCCGCCAGTTTGCCCGCCGATCCCTTGGACTCGTCCGTGCCATAGGTGACGAGCGTGCTTTCCGGACTTTGCGCGAGCGCAGTCACTTGCGCCCACCATGCGGAGCGCGGCGTCTTGGATATCTGCACTTCATCCAATTGTCCGGTGAATCCGCCGACCCCTTGGCTGTCGTCGAGTCCGCCGATGAGCACGTCGCCGCTGATGCCGGGCAGCCCACCGCTCGGCGCGCTTCCAACCGGTGCGCCGTCGAGGTAGAGCGCGATCTCGGTTCCGATGCTGACCACGACGTGTTGCCAGCGGCTCAAGGCGATCGCGTTGGTCGATTCCGCGCGGCTCGTGCGCTTGCCGTCGACGATTTCCGCATACGGTTTGAGCCCCGATATGCCGATTTCGACATGCCGATCGGCTTGCGCCTGGGAATACAGTACCGCTCGCGGCGAGTCGGCGTCGAGCCGCACCCACGCGGCGAACGTCAGCCCACCCGCCGCGGCGATGGCCGTACCGGGGCGCGCGGCAATACGTACGACGCTGTGGCCGTCCAGCCGTGCTCCGTTACCGATCACGCCCGGCACCCCGAGCTGCGCAGTCGATGCCGCCGGATCGTAGCGATTCGCCGTGGCATCCTGCGGCGCCCCCTGCGATTCTGCAAAGTGCAGCACGAGCAGCTGATCGGGGTCATACACGGCTGTGTTGTCCGGTTGAGTCGCGTGCGGATTGCCGTAATACATCCAGACCGCGTGTTCGGTGACGCCCGGCTTCAGCGGCAGCTCGACCCATGCGACGAGCAGCCCCGCCGCGGGATCGAGCAGCTCGATCTGATAGTTCAACGATGCGCCGTCGTCGGCGATGAATCGCAGATCGCCGCCCTTGGGCTGCATGTCCTGAAAATAGCTGAAATTGCCCGGGTGCAGCCGAATCGGCAGTACGATTGCCGAAGGTGCACCCGAGGCCGCGGGGGGCAGCCTGATCGTAATCGCTTTGCGAAATTGCCAGTCCGAATTCCACCAACCGGACGCCGCCACCGCAAACGTCGGCGCGAACCAGGTGAACAACGCGAGCGCAGCGATGAGATGCGCAACCCGCAGGCGCGGCGCGAGCCGCCGGTCATTGCGTGGTGAATGAGTCGCGAAAGCCTGGGGATTCTCGGTCAGCGATATTTGCATGCTTCCATTCCACTTAACTTACGCACCCCGGAGCAGGCAATTTACGCGGCGCCGCCGGGCTTGTTAAGTCGTGTGAATTACTGATGGCGGATAGGTATAAATCCCTGACGCGGGAGACGACGATGTAATTGAATCGTCACAATAACCAAGGCGAAAGCGAGGACTGCGTTGAGCGTGATGACTTGGCCAAACTGCTCGGTCACGGTGAGTGCATCGTAGATGCGCTTACCGCCGCGGCTGCGGTATTCTCACCTCTTGTCCCGACGAATAGGAGCCCGACATGCCAGCGCAAGTCATTCCGGAATCGCATCTCGACCTGTTCAAGAAGAAGGCATTTGCTCATCTGGCCACTTTGATGCCGAGCGGCCAGCCCCAGGTCACGCCGGTCTGGGTCGACTACGATGGACGCTATGTATTGGTCAACACCGCCGAGGGGCGTCAGAAGGATAGGAATTTGCAGCGCGACCGACGCGTCGCGCTCTCAATCCTGGATCCCGACAATCCGTACAAGTATCTCGAGGTTCGCGGCCATGTCGCCGAGCGCACCCGCAATGGCGCGGAAGAGCACATCGATGCCATGGCAAAGAAATATCTCGCGCAGGAAAAGTACCCATTCCGGCAACCGGGAGAAATGCGGGTCCTGTACAAGATCGAACCCGAGCACGTCACGTCGATGGCCTAGGTCACTCGTGCGCGTGATGCACCGCACGGGCGATGGCGCGGCTTAGGCAGTCAGCGGCCGCCGAACCGATGCGTGCCACGTGGGCAGCGCGCAATGGGTGGCGAGCCAGTGCGACGGAGCCGCTCGCCAGAGCGAACACCGTGTCGCCGTCGAATGGTGTATGTGCCGGTCGTACGGCGCGCGCAATGCCATCGTGCGCCATCATGGCGACCCGCTTGCATTCCGCGGTCGAGAGGTCCGCCGTACACGCGACCACCCCCAACGTGGTGTTGGCACCCGCTTGCAGCCGGCCCAACGCCAGCAGGCGGGATTCCTCGGGAGCGGGATCGCTGAGGTCCATGCCGGCGCTCGGTGGTGCGGCGCCACCCAATTCGCCGTCCAGTTCAAACGCCCACGCCCAATAGGTTTTTCCGTCCGGCATGCGCGCGGAGCCGACCGAGTTGAGCGCGACCAGCGCGCCGACCACGAGATCTTCGCCGAGATGCAAAGAGGCCGACCCGATGCCGCCCTTCATGAATCCCGCCATGGCGCCGCGTCCTGCGCCGACCGAACCCAACGCGAACTCGAGGCCCGCGGCCTGCAATGCGCGAATGCCGAGATCCCGATAGGGCGGCGTGATACCCCAGGCCTTATCGCCGCCGTTGCCAAGATCATGCAGCACGGCGCACGCAACGATGGGAATGGCGGGCGAGTCGGCTAGAAAGCGCATACCCACTCCACGGACCGAGAGCGCCGCGGCGACGCCGTCGCCTGCCGCGAGACCAAACACGGAGCCGCCGGCCAGCACGAGAGCATGAGCACGGCCTACGAGATTTTCGGGGGCCAGGGCTTCGCTTTCGCGCACGCCGGGTCCGCCGCCTCGCACATCGACACCTGCCGGCCAATCGGCACCGCAGAGCAGTGTCGTCACCCCCGTCCTGGCCACCTCATCGTCGGCGTGGCCTACCAAAAGACCCGGAATGTCGGTGATGAGATTCTTGGGACCGGGCCGGAACATGTCGCTAACGGGGCTGAGCCGCTATCACTGCCAGGCCCTGCAGCACGAGATCCGGCACGATCTCGCCTTTCGAGCGCATGATGCCGGTGATCATTCCGGCATCGCCGCCCGTGATGAATAGTTTGGGCTTCACGCCGGTGCCTTGCTCGATCACCTCGGCGGCGCGATCCGCCATACCGGCCAAGGCGAAGACGGCACCTCGCGACACCGCGCCGATGGTGTTATTGGCCAAAATGCCGGCCAAAGACGGCGTGCTGTGCTCCGCCGCCGCGGCGATGTCGCTGGTTTTGCTCATGAGCGCTTCGCGCATCATGTGGATGCCGGGAGCGATCAAACCACCCAGATGTTGGCCGCCGGCATCGACGCTGTCGACCTTGACCGCCGTACCGGCGTCGACCACGCATATCGCCGAGCGCGCCTTGGTCCAGGCGCCGATCAAGGCCAGCCAGCGGTCCGCACCCAGCAGCTTCGGGTCGAGATAGCCGTTGGTGAGGCCGTGATACTCCGGCGTCGCCGTGACGAACTCGACGGTGACGCGAAATACCTTTTTGGTGAGCTTAGTCAACGTCTTGGCCATGATTGGGCCCGCGACGTTGGAGACCAGGACACGAGTCGGCCTTTGACCTGATTCGAACAGCGCTGCGGTCCAAATGCCGGGTTTTGCATCGCGGTGCACGACGGCCTGTTGGTCGGAAAGTCCGGTGCTCGTAAGCCAAGCCCATTTCAGGCGGGTGTTGCCCACGTCAATGACCAAGATCATGCGTAATTCGCTACCTGATGGCGCCGCCAATCGCGATAAAGCGGGCAAGGATAGCATCGTCAGGTGGCGGCTACCGCAGATTGCTGGGTTCGAGGGCGCCGCCGCCTTTAGTGCGGTTCGTCCGCTGCCGCAGGGGTCAGGCCCGAAATCACGTACAGGAGCGCTTGCGATACGCGCTCGTCGATTTCGGCGGCATGTTGCAAATGGACCGGGTAACGAACTCGTGCCACCACGCCATCGGCGGAGAAATGTAACTGGACCGTCGGCAGGGCGTCGCCGCCGGAATTCGACAAGGTGGTTTTCTGGATTTCTCGAGTCTGCCGCCGGATCTCCCCGTGGTAGTCCTTGAGCGCGTCGATTACCGCCGCAATCAACTTCTCCTTGGTCGATGCATAGTCCGCGCCTGTCGGGATGCTCAGTGTCATCTCGTGCCAGGTAAAGTCGACCCCCGGAATTTGTTTGAACAGGCCGGTCGATACTTGGAAAACCACGGAGTTCGCAAAGGCGACCACCCTCCCGGTCGGTCCGAGGGTCCCATGACCGCCGATTTCCATCAAATGCATCCGCACCAGGCCGATGTCGATGACCTCGCCATAGACGTCGCCGATCTGCACCCGGTCGCCGACGCGGACACCATATTTGCCGATCAAAAAGAAATAACCGACGATGGAGACGAGCACGCTTTGCATCGCCACCGCCAAACCCGCGGTGATCAAGCCGGCGAATGTCACGATGGATCCCAGTTCGCTTGCAAATGCAAATCCGACGATGATGACCACCAGCGACCAGAGCGCGATTCTCCGCAACAGCATCAGTTGGTATCGTCGCCGTGAATCCTGCACATACCGCAGCACCATGCGCCGCCACAATTCGGCGAACGCAAACACGACGCCCAAGACGGCCAGCAGCACGCCAACGCGAACCCCCAAACTCCTCCAGGCGTCTCGCGATTCATTCTCGACGGCGTCGCGCCAGTGCCTGAGGCTGCGCCGGTATTGCTGAAGAAGCACATCTTCCTTGCTCAGGGGAATGAGGATCGCCGACGCTTGTTTGAACTGATTCGTGAGGGCGTCGAATTGGTCGTGTACCCCATTGAGCGCCGCACTATCTGCCGTATCGGCTTGCGCGACCAATGCATCACCACGGGCCGACAGCGCCCGCATCTGATCGATGAGTCGTGCACGAATCTGTGTGAGCGTCGCTTGCAGCGCGGCAGTACGCAGGTCGATCATGTCGACGGTGCCTATTTTTTCCGAGAGCCTGAGCACGTTGTCCGCCAGATTCCAGAGTCCATAGCGCGAAGTCGCGACACTGACCGCGGAAGTTGAGGCCGGCAGAGGACTCGATGCCGTGGTCGCCGCCCGCGCGGTCGCCGGTGATGTCGCGCCCGCCGGGGGTTGCGACGCGGCGCTTGCGGCGGGTAGGGCGACCGCCATGGCGTCGATTTGCGCGCGCAGATTGCTCGAGGTCGCCGCAGCGCCGCTATTTGCGACACCGCTCATGCCGTCGAGGATGCCTTTCTTGGTGTCGATGAGATCGAGTTCACCGTGCAATTCGGCGATTTTCGCCTGCAGTGTCGGCCGCGTCTTATTCGGCGCCGCGGTCAGCTGATGCTGTGCCGAATCGAGTTCGCTTTGAACCGAGAGCCGTTGCGCCTCGAGCTTCTTTTGAAGCTGGGTCAATGCGGGCGCGGCCACCGTTGCGTCCTCCCCCTCCGAGGTGGCCGCTGGCTCCTGATCGAGCAGTACCACATCGGCTCGGGCGACGTCGAACGCCAAACCGATGACTTGGACGGCGGTTTCGCGATTCTCGTACAGTATCCACAAGTCGCTCGGCTCGTTCGCGGCCTGCTGTTGGATGCCCAGTGTGCGGTACCAATCCCCCGTCTGATCCAGCAGCTGAATCACTTGTTCCGCGCTCATCGGCGCCTTGATCGTGGACGCGCTTGGGGCTTGCGCGGGTGGATTCGCCGCGCCAAGCAAGCCAACGGCGATCACGCACGAGCCGAGTGACGTTGCAGCTGAACCCATTGAGTTGATCCGCGGCATAAAATAATCGTACCGCAAATTTCCTGAGGGTAAGCGACGTTGCGGCAGCGGATAAATCCTACAACGAGTCGGATGAATCCATACTATGATTCGCAGCAGTTCCCTGGGGAGTTTAAAAATGAATTTCAGTGCCCGCCTGATGTTGTGCTCCACGTTCCTGAGCGTAGCTGCCTTCTCGATCTCGACCGCAGCCGATCGAACCTCGTCCAGCGATGTGACGGACACCAAAGCGTCGGCGGCGCCGGAACCGACCGAATCGCCTCGCTTTCTGCACGACGATCATCAAGTGACCCCAGGATCGGTGACCATCGCGGGTCGCGCCGTCGCCTACCAGGCCGAGGCCGGCGTGCTGGTCGTGCACCTCAAGGATCCCCTGGATGACGATCCGCCCCCGCCGCCGCACGAGGGCAGCGGTCCGCCGCCGCCGCAGCCACCGGAGGCGAGCATGTCCTATGTCGCGTACTTCCGAGGCGACAAGGAGGACATTCATCGTCCCATCACCTTTCTATTCAACGGCGGCCCCGGCTCATCGACCGTGTGGCTGCACATGGGTGCTTTCGGTCCAAAACGTGTCGTGACGGCGGACGACACCCACAGCTCCGCCGCTCCTTATCGGGTGATCGACAATGAGTACAGCCTGATCGACGCGAGCGACTTGGTTTTCGTCGATGCGCCCGGGACGGGGTTCGGACATTTGCGCGGCGCGGACAAGGAAAAGGCGTTTTATGGCGTCGACCAGGATGGCCACGCATTCGCGAACTTCATCGTGGAATTCCTATCGCGGCACAAGCGGTGGAATTCGCCCAAATACCTGTTTGGCGAAAGCTACGGAACCACGCGCGCGGCGGTGCTTTCCAACATCCTCGAAACCGACAAGGCGCTCGACTTGAACGGTATCATTCTGCTGTCGCAGATTCTAAATTTCGACGATAGCGTCGACGGACCGCAGTTCAATCCGGGCGTCGATCTGCCCTATGTCCTGGCGTTGCCGACCTACGCGGCGACTGCGTGGTATCACCACAAGCTGCCCAATCAACCTGAGGCGCTCGAGCCGTTGCTGCGAGAAGTCGAGAATTTTGCCTTGACCGACTACGCACAGGCCTTGGCCGCGGGCTCAACGCTCAGCGCTGAGCGAAAATCCGCCATCGCGGCGAAATTGCACACCTACACGGGTCTTGCGCCCGATTACATAGAACGCGCCAATCTGCGAGTCAACGGCGGGGAATTCGAAAAGACCCTGCTCGGCAGCGAGACCACCACGGGACGTCTCGACACACGCTTTGCCGGCCCCACGCTCGATCCCATGAGCAAGGAAGCCGAATACGATCCCCAATCCGCTGCGATCTCCTCGGCCTATGTGTCGGCGTTCAACGATTACGTGCGCAGCGTGCTCAAATTCGGCGACAAGCTGACGTACAAACCGGAGACCGATGTGGAAAAGACCTGGGATTTCCTGCACCAGCCGCCCGGTGCCCCACAAAAGCTACCCGGTTCCACCAACGTGATGCCGGATCTCGCGGTCGCGATGAAGCAGAACCCGAAACTCAAGGTGCAGCTCAATGGCGGCTACTACGATCTCGCCACGCCATACTTTGCCGCCATATTCGAATTGCATCAGCTACCCGTTCAGGCTTCGCTCCAAGACAATATCGAGATGCATTTCTACACTTCGGGGCACATGGTGTATGCGCACGAGCCCGATCTCAAGGCCTTGCACGCGAACGTTTCCGCATTCATCGAGAAGACCAAAAACGGCATGGCGGGGCAGTAACCGTGTCGGATTTGAAGCGCGCCATTGCCGATGTGCCGGATTTTCCGCGTCCGGGCATCTTGTTTCGCGACATCGCGCCGCTGCTGCGGCACCATTTCGTCGCGACGGTGCAGGCGTTGGATGCGCTGTTGACGGATGCGGAATGGCAGGCCATCGACGCGGTGGCGGGAATCGAGTCGCGCGGCTTCATCTTGGGAGCGGCAATGGCGATGCACCGGCGCAAAGGCTTCGTATTGGTTCGCAAGCAGGGCAAGCTGCCGCCCCCGGTGGTCGATGTCGCTTACGATCTCGAATATGGGTCGGGTATATTGGAGATGCAGCGCGGACACGGCCGCCTGCTGTTGCTGGACGACGTCTTGGCGACCGGCGGTACGATGACGGCAGCGGCAGAATTGTGCGTGCGCGCCGGTTACGAGGTGGCGGCACTCGCGGCGTTGATCGATTTGAACCTGGTCAAGAACTACCAATGGCGAAGCCTGCGGCTGCGCGCGGCGATCCACTACTGAATATTGCCGGCTCGTCCGGCGTAAGCTCCTAGTATCCGATGCGATGCAATACGGTCACGGCGGCTGCGGCAATTAGGCAATAGATGCCAAACAAATGCCAGCGGCCGCTCTCCAGCCATTGGCTGAGCCATTTCAACGCGAGAAGGCCGGCGAAAAACGCAAGCGCTGCGCCCAACAGACTGAGCAGTGCGACTGCGGATAGAGCGCTGCCGTTCACAGGAGGCGACTTTACAAGGCGCATCACCTCACGAGCCACGACGGGGGGGGTTATCACCACGGCCAACGCGAAACTGAACGCTTCTGCGCGTGATTTGGCGATGCCCAACAGCATTCCGGTCGATATGGTCGCGCCGGAACGCGAGAACCCGCGGAAAGGCAAGCAAAGCCCTTGAACCACTCCAATTAGACCCGCGCGCCTCAGGGTGAGATCCGTTGCGGCCGTATGTTGCAAGGACTTTCGCCTCTCGAGGATTCCCGCAATCAAGATCAAGATTCCAGCCGCCGCCAGGGCGGGCGCAATGAATTCGAGATGGCTGAAGAGATCCTCGATCTCAGAATGCGGGACAGCGCGCAATGCAGTCTTTTCTAGGATCTTGACGATGATCTCGCCAACGATGGCTGTGAGCACGGTCGCGAAGATCACCCGACCGGCGAAGGTCTTGAAAGCAAGGACGCTTTGAAAATAGGTACTGCGCCATTGCGGCCAAAAGTAGACGATGACGGCGAACATGGTGCCCGTGTGCAGCATGACCAGAAGCAACGTCATCGGAGGCGATGACGGGTCGAGCCCCAGAAGCTTTTCCGCTACGACCACATGGGCTGAGCTCGACACGGGCAAGAGTTCAGCCAATCCCTGTACGATCGCGAGAATAACGACGTTCAAGAGTGACATCGAGCGCTTCTCATGGCGTTGCGGGAGATTCAGGATCAGAATCTACAGAGAATTCTGCCTCTGCCAGATCTGTGTTCGGCCGAGCAGCGAGAAGCCGATATAGCCGCGCACGATCAGGTGGGTCCCGTCTTGATCGAGGTGAAACTTGCAGCGGTAGACGGAGCCGTTATCGGGGTCGAGAATATCCCCGCCTGCGTACTCGCCGTCCGTCAACTTGATGTTTCGGATGATGACGAGACCGATGATCGGTTGGTTCTTGCGCTCGTCGGTGCACACGGCGCACACCCGATTCTCGGCCCCCGGGGTGAAGCTGCGTTCAATTCGCCCGAACAGCTTGCCGTCCTGTTCGTAGACCTGCACGATGGAACGCGCGATCCCGGTTTTGTCGTCGATTGTCTTCCACAACCCGATCGGCGAGCGCGCATCGGCCGCCGGCGAGGGTGCCGCGTGCAGCGCGGCGATCAATACCGCGGCGAGCGATGCGATTCGAATGAATGCTTTCATGGCGTGGGTCCCCTGGGGCAATGCGCGTTTTTCAGTTTAAACGAAACGCGCGACCGGCACCGCATCATGATCGCGTACCGCATCATGATCGCGCGACATAGAAGTAGTAGTCGGCGGCGTAAGGTACCCGTGCCCGTTTGCCCACTTGCGTAGCGTCACAGGCGGTTGCCGGGGCTTTGCCGCCCACGGTGTGCAGGCGTTGAATGGACTGCGTCTTGCTGAACACACCCCGGCCTGCGGTTGATGTCGCACGCAGCAACAGCCAGGGAATGGCTCCGGCGTCCGGACCGCTGTCTCGCGCCACGATCTCCCCGATCACTTTGCTGCCGTCATTCGCTTCCCACGTGGGGCCCGCAGTGTGTCTACCGACGACCTTGCCGGCACGATCCGACAGGTCCGCATCCGGTGCCTTGAAGATCCATGCGAAGCCGGTCGGATCGTCCCGGCTTGCCTGGCACTCGTATATTTGCACTCCGGCGCCGTGCCACGCGAGCGATACGACCTGATTGTCGGGAACCCGCAGTGTTTCGGGAACCCCCGACACCGCGGCGATCTTTTCGGTTGCGCACCCCGCCAGAATCGCGATGCACGATAGGAAGCCGCCGAGTCGGATGCACGCAGCCCGGCGATTCATGCGAAGCTCCGCCGATCCAGGCGGGCTCTCTGGACCAAATTGGCGCTGCGCCACAGGTACAGGGCGAGTAACGGTTCCGTGCCGGTGCGCATGGCATGGGGCTCCTCGCTGCAATGGTGAATCAGCGTGCCGGGCGCGCAGGGGCGCCAGATTGCATCTCCTTGCTGCCATTCTGCCGTGCCGCTGAGCGGCACATAGATTTCTTCGGCTTCATGGCGATGCGGCGGGTAAAGCGTGTGTGGACCGAGCAGCAGCAGGCCGCAAGCAATTTTCCCGTGGGTCGCGCCGCCTCGCGGGCCGAGAATCTCGGTCCAGCCGTAATTTTGCATGAAAGTCGTGCCGAGATCGTTGGCCGTATAGGTCTGGTGCCATGCCAGCCACGGCGCGGCCCGGCACAGCGCGCTCACCAATTCGCAACCGACGTGATGCGTAGAGGCGCCGATCTGAGGCAGCCAACGCAGCACCGGCAGGGCGGAAGGAACGTCTGCGCTCGGCGCAGAGCGGTGTGCATCCTGCGAAGTCGGCCAGTCGGCGAGATACGGCGCCAGCGTCGGCGCCGCAAACGCTTTCAAGAGGCGGTGAATCAATGCGAGCAGCTCGCCATCGGCTTCGCCAGTGTTCATGTGCGTGATCCCTCGGGGCGATATCCATGAATTATACTCCCGCCTGTCCGCGCCGCAGGTCCTGCGGCTCAGTCCGCCGCGCAGGTGTCGGCGATTTCCCGCATTTCGGAGAGTTCGTGCACGCCAAGTTCTCGTTGACAGAAGGCTCCATTCCGCGCGCCTTGCTGGCGTTCTCGCTGCCCATTTTGATCGGCAACGTGCTGCAGTCGGTGAACGGCTCGGTGAACGCCATTTGGGTAGGCAAGTGCCTGGGCGCAGCGGCGTTCGCCGCGGCGGGGAACTCGAACGTGGTGATGTTTCTGCTGTTCGGCGTCATGTTCGGCCTGTCGATGGCGACCACCGTCATGGTGGCGCAATGCATCGGCGCGAAAAAAGTCGCCGAGGCGAAGCGCGTCGTCGGGACGAGCGCCGTGTTCTTTCTTGGCGCCTCGCTCGGCATGAGTCTGGCGGGGTATGCGCTGGCGCAGCGGTTATTGGCGTTGCTGAACACGCCGCCGGACGTGTTGCCGCTCGCGCTCGCCTATATGCGGATCATCTTCTTCGCGCTGCCGTTCATGGGCGGCTTGTTCTTCGTCATGGCCGTGTTGCGCGGCGCAGGCGATTCGCGGACACCGTTCATTTATCTGTCCCTATCCGTGGGGCTCGACATCCTGCTGAACCCTTTGTTGATCTTCGGCTGGGGTCCGGTCCCGCGCTTGGGGATAGCAGGTTCCGCCATCGCGACGCTGATTGCGCAGGGGTTGAGCTTTATGGCGCTGGTGGTGCATTTGTACCGCACCCATCATTTTCTGTGCATTCGACGCCATGAATTGCGCCTGTTTCTCGTCGATTGGTCGCTGCTACGGCTGCTGGTGTCGAAGGGCATTCCGATGGGGCTGCAAATGTTCGTGGTGTCCTCGAGCATGGTTGCGCTGACGTCGCTGGTGAACCGCTTCGGCTCGCAGGAAACGGCGGCCTTCAATGCCGCGCTGCAATTGTGGAATTACGTGCAAATGCCGGCGCTGGCGATCGGTGCCGCCGTGTCTTCCATGGCCGCGCAAAACGTCGGTGCCGGGAAATGGGACCGGGTGGGCCGAGTGGCGACGACGGGTGTGATGTTCAACTTCCTCATCGGCGGCACCCTGATCGCGGTGATTTATCTGCTCAATCGCGAAGCGCTGGGCCTGTTTCTGCCGGCGACCGGCGCGGCCATCCACATCGCGGCGCACCTCAACGTGATCGTTCTCTGGTCGTACGCGCTCTTCGGCATGTCGATGGTGCTCTTCGGCGTGGTGCGGGCGACCGGCGCGGTGATGGCGCCGCTCGTCATGATGGTGATTTCGCTGTGGTGTATTCGCGTGCCTTTCGCGGTTTGGATGTTGGACCGATGGCACGCAGATGCCATCTGGTGGAGTTTTCCGATCGCTTCGATGGCCTCTCTCGCGATGTCTGCCGGTTACTACCGCTTCGGCGGCTGGCGCAGGGTGCGCATGAGGATCGAGAAGGGCCGCGCGGCGCCGGTGCCCGGTGTTTGAGAATCACGGCCAACGCAGTGGACTCTAGCGAGCGACCGCTGGTCGTGCGCTGTGGCGCCTTTGGCGACATGGTGTTGCTGACCGCTCTCATACGTGCTTTACACGCGCGTTTCCGCGGTCCCGTGGATATCGTGACGTCGGGGCCTTGGAGCGATCCGCTGCTGCGCGGGCAACCCGGCGTCGGTGAAATTTTCAGCGTGCGCAGCCGCAAGACGCCCTATTGGTTGTCGCCGGACCAACGCCGTGTGGTGCGCCAACTCCGTGCGCGCGGAGTCGGACCCACCTGGTTTTGCGACGCCAACGACGCCGCGCGGCCGATGCTCACCCGTGCCGGCATAACGGATGAGTACATTGTCGACGTCAAAGATCACCCCTTGTTGCCGCAAGAGCATGCCACCCAACAATGGCAGCGACTGGCGCAGGTCATGCCGGTGGCCATGAACTCGCAGCGACCGGCCCGGCCGCGAGACGCCGAGCCGCGAGACGCCGGAGCACGGCAAGCCGCGCCGCAGGGCGCAGTCGAGGATCTCGCACCCGGGTGTTACTTGCAGGTGAACGAGCGGCAACAGGCGGACCTGGTGGGGTGGTTGCAAGCGCGCGGACTCACCCATCCGCTGATACTGATTCAGGTCGGCAACAAGCGGACCATGCGGCGCGGGCTGCGTCGCCTGGCCGTCAACAGCAAGTACTGGCCCATCGAGCGGTGGGCGGCGGTGATTCGGTACCTGCGCACGCATTGCCCGACGCATCAGATCGCGCTGCTCGGCACCGGACCTGAATATGGATTGAACCAAGAAGTCGCCGCGCGCGCGCAGGTCGGTGAGCTGTACAACGTGGCGGATGATTTGCCGATTCCGCGCTTGGTGGCGCTGCTGGCCCGGGCCGCCGGACTCATCACGGTCGATTCCGGGCCGGCGCATGCGGCGGCGGCGGTGGGCTGTCCGCAGGTGGTGCTCTTCGGGAAGGCCATGCCCTCGCTGTACCGGCCGTGGGGTACGGCGGGCGCCGACGTGAAGGTGCTGTGCGGTCGCATCGACGGCGAACCCGACATGCTCGGCATCGCAGCGAGCGAGGTGATGGATGCCTGGTCCACGCTTAAGTTGCGAACCGCCGACGAGGCGCAACCCGGCGCCTAGGACAGGACCGTAGGCCGGAGCCGCTTAGGACAGGGCCACGAGCATGTCCGGAGTCACCAGCACGACGCCGTACTTGGTGACGGAGAAGTGCTTGTGATCCGACGCGGCGTCGTAGCCGATCTGTAAGCCATCGGGAATCACGCAGTTCTCATCGAGAATGCATCGCCGGATCTTGCAGCGGCGGCCAATCGTCACGCCCGGCAGCAACACCGAGCTATCGATGATGCTGCCGTCTTCGATGCGTACATCGCTCGACAGCAAGGACTGTGTCACGTAGGCGCCCGATATGATGCAGCCCGCGGACACCATGGAGTTGACCGCCATCCCGCGCCGACCGTCCTCATCCAGCACGAATTTAGCGGGCGGATGCTGGGTCTGGTAGGTCCATATCGGCCATTGATGATCGTAGAGATTGAGCTCCGGATTGAGCGCGACCAGCTCCATGTTCGCTTCGTACAAGGCGTCGACGTTACCCACGTCGCGCCAATAATTCTGTGCGCGCGTTTCGACATCATGGAAGGGATAGGCGAATACGCGTAGGCGATCGATCGCCGGCGGGATGATATTCCTGCCGAAGTCGTGACCGCTCGCCGCATGGGCTGCATCATCGGCCAGCAGTTTTTCGAGGCGATCCAGGGCAATGACGTAAATGCCCATGGACGCCCGAGCCATATCGTCCTGACCGATGATGGGATCCGGGTTCTGGGGTTTTTCCGAGAATTTTATCACCCGATGGGTGTCATCCGTGGTCATGATCCCGAACTCGCGGGCGCGATCGAGCGGCACGTCGACGACGCCGACGGTGATGTCGGCTTCGCAACTTTCGTGATACGCAATCATCGGACCGTAATCCATTTTATAAATGTGATCGCCCGCCAAAATCAGCACATGCGTCGGGTTGTGCGAGCGTATGAAATCGAGGTTTTGGTACACGGAATCGGCGGTGCCGCGATACCAATGGGGGCCGATCTGCTGTTGCGCGGGAATCAATTCCACGAACTCGCCCAGTTCACCCCGCAGGTAGCTCCAGCCGCGCTGAATATGCTGGATCAGGGGCTGGGCTTTGTATTGCGTGAGAACGGCAATTTGACGGATCCCGGAGTTCACGCAATTCGACAGCACGAAATCGATGATGCGGAACTTACCGCCGAACGGCGTCGCGGGTTTGCAACGATGCAGCGTGAGCGCTTGGAGGCGTTCGCCGCGACCTCCCGCCATGACGACCGCCAAGGTGCCGCTGGTCAAGCGACTGACGTAGCGTCCGGTGTTGGTCCGAGCAGCGTGCCGCACAATCGTCATGGTGTCCGCGCGAGCCATATTGAATGCCTCCCAACGCGGCTCTCAGCGTGCCATATTCGGCCATTTGCCGCACCAGCTTTTTGCCGCGGTCGAGGTGGCGTTTGCTACACTTGCCGCATGACCCCACTGAAGCTGTGTATTTTGAGTTCGGAGATCATGCCGTTTGCGAAAACCGGCGGACTCGCGGATGTCGTCGGAGCGTTGGTCCGGGAATTCGTGCATCGAGGCCACGACGTGCGTGCGTTCATGCCGCTGTACGCGGCGATTCGGCGTGCACATCCGGTAATGCAACCCGTGATCGGGTTACAAAATGTGGGAGTTACCATCGGCACGCGGCGGTACGCGTTTTCGGTACGTACCGCGAGCTTTCCGGAGACGAGTGTCCCGATGTACTTCGTCGATTGCCCGGAATTGTTCGACCGCCCTGCGGTGTACACGAGCGATCCCGACGAACATAGGCGCTTCTTGCTGTTCCAACGCGCCGCCCTCGAGAGTTGCCTGCGTCTCGGATTCGCGCCGGACGTGTTCCACTGCAACGATTGGCACACGGCCTTTGTGCCGTTGTACTTGAAAACGATTTACTCCCCGGTGCCCCTGTTTGCCCATTCGCGGTCGGTGTTGACGATTCATAATATCGGCTATCAGGGCATCATTCCCCGAGCTTTCGTCGGCGACTTGAGTTTAGGGGCGGACGAGGCGCGGCTGGATGCGGCGGATCTTGCACAGGGGATCATCAACTCCTTGAAAACCGGTATAAAATTTGCCGATACGGTCACGACGGTCAGTCCGACCTATGCGCGTGAAATCTGCGAGCCGCCCGTCGGGATGGGGCTGGAGTCGACACTGCGGGCGCGTAACGATCCGGTGATCGGGATATTGAACGGGGTTGATTACCGGGAATGGGACCCGCGGCACGATGTGCATTTGACGATGCACTTCTCCGCGCAGGATTTGCACGGTAAGCGCGGCAACAAAGAGCACTTGCTCGCGACCCACCATCTCTCGATCGCGCCGCAGAGCCCGCTGGTCAGCATGGTTACCCGACTCGCCGCGCAGAAGGGCATCGACCTACTCATCGATGCATTGCCGCGAGTCCTCGAGGAGCGGGATTTCGGTTTCCTGGTGTTGGGAAGCGGCGATGAGCGTTATGTGACTTTCTTTGAATCCCTGGTGCGGCGCTTCCCGGGGCGCGTCGCCTTTCGTTCGGGACACGACGAATCACTGGCCCATCGGATCGAAGCGGGCAGCGACATTTTTCTCATGCCCTCCCACTACGAGCCCTGTGGCCTGAATCAAATGTACAGTCTGCGGTACGGGACCATTCCAATCGTGCGCCAAACCGGCGGTCTCGCGGATTCGGTTGAGCACTACGATCCGGCCACGGGCTTGGGCACCGGCTGTGTGTTCACGCATTATGACGCACCGGCGGTGGCGTGGGCGCTGCACACCACGCTCGACTGGTTTGGGGACCCGGAGAGCTGGCGGCGGTTGATGCACAACGCCATGCTGAAGGATTTTTCCTGGGGCCGGCAGATCCTCGCGTACGAGGAGGTCTTCCGCGACACCAGTGCGCGCGCTTGATGCTGCGCAAGGCCGGACCGGCGCGGTGTGCGGGCGCGTCATTTGACGCCTGGCGCGGACTCACGTGTTGCTTCGAGCAACGCGTACCGGCGCCCATTCGGCAGTGCGTAAACATGAGCCATCCGCCACTGTGAGGCGGATGCCCAGGCCGGCTGCTCCGTCACGGAGTCTTGCGTTTGACCGACCTCGAGACCGAAGCGATTCGCGAGGCGCTGAAATGTCCGCGTCACACTCCGGCCGGGCAGCTGCACGACTACAAGGGCATGCGGTTCGCTCGCCATTTTCTCTTGCAGGCGCGCGATCGAAGCGGTATCGATCGGCCCCGAGACGAGTTCGACCGACGTGCGTGCATAGAGGTCGATCAGAGCGCGCGTCGTCTCGTCCGGCGAGAATAAGATCAAGGGTCTGCCGGGCGCGTCGGCCGCGATCGCGCGGCCGATACTCGGCAGGTTCTGCCACGCGTCGACTTGTCCATAAAGCTGGGACGCCGGTCCGATCAATAAGGCGCAGTACGCGAGCAGCAGCGCAAACTGAGCGCGCAGCGGCGACCCGCGGGCCGCAGTCCCTGCATGGAGGGCAAGCCCAGCGGCCGCCAGCAGACCGGCGCCCGACATCACGACGAAGCCCAAGCGCGTGCCCATGCGCTCCCACGAATCGATGCCCACCATCGTCAGCGCGAGGGCCCACACGAGCACCGCAATCAGGAGCAGCGCCGCCGTGCCGCGCACGGCGCGAAGGTCCCACCGATCTGCGCTTCTGCCGGTTTCGCGTACCCACCAGCCGAGCAGCAACGCGACCCCGGGCAGCGCGGGCGCCAAGTAGATGTTGCGCGCGGTTGCCGCGACGGACAACACGGCCAACGCCGGCACGGAACTCGCGAGTGCAAAACGTACTGGACGTAATTCATCGAATGGCGAATGTCGTTGCCGCCAGGCGCGTCGCGCGGCGGCCAGTACCAGCAGCGTCCACGGAAAGAGGTACACGGGCAGCTCGAGCAGGTACTTGCCGGGCGAATTGCGGTGCGCAGCCGCATACTGCAATGCCTGCGGGGCGTCGATGTGGGTAAAGCGACCGACCAAATTGTTCCAGAAAAACACTTTGAGATGGTCGGCACCGTCCGGGCCGGCGTAGACGAACCCCACCCACGTGAGAATGAGGAGGGCCTGTATGCTCAAGCCGAGATACAGCTCCCAGCGCCACAACTCGCGCCAGCGCCTTTCCCAAACCACCAGCGTGATGAGGGCGAGCGCCGGCACCATCCACGCGGCGGCACTCTTGCTCAAGAACCCCAAGGCGAGCGCCGCGTGCATCACCGTGTAGCCGCGCAGCCGCTCATGTCTCCCTTGCGCATAAAAGCCGCCGTACGTGCCGAGCAACGCCACCGCCACGGTAGCGAGCAAGGGCGCGTCGGACGCAAGCCAAATGGCGACTTGGTAGGAGAGCAGGAAGGTGCCGATCGCGGCGCCGGCGGCGAGGCCGGCGACGAGATCCACGCTGCGCCGTGCCAGCAGTCCGACGCTGAGCGCCGTAATCAGCGCATACAGCAGATTGGGCAAGCGCGCCGCCCAGGCGTCGGTGCCGAATTGCCGGATGGCGGCGGCGGCCACCCAATAGGTGAGCGGGGGCTTTTCGCAGAATGCCTCGCCCGCCAGGAGCGGAACGGCCTTGTGGGACTGCCAGCTCATCCGCCATGCAATATCCGCCTCGCGCGGTTCGTCCGGCGTCCAGTAACCGCGCCCCAAGATGCCGATGCCCCAGACCGAGAGCAGCGCCGCCGACAGCAGCGCGACCGAGGAACGAGTTGGCTTCAACAAAGCAGTATACTGAGCGGACTATAAAGGAGTGCGCATGGCATTCACTGACTATACTTCACACGGCGCCGTCGCCGTGATTACGCTCAACAGTCCGCCGGTCAATGCGCTCGGTCTGAATGTGCGCAGAGGCCTTGCCGACGGGTTGGAACGTGCCGCGAATGACGCATCGATCGGCGCCGTAGTCATTACCGGCGCCGGAGCGACGTTTTGCGGAGGAGCGGACGTGAGCGAATTCGGCTCACCGGAAGCGATCGCCGCGCCGAATCTTTTGGATCTGTGCGCGCTGATCGAAACGTTTCCGAAGGCCGTGGTTGCGGCGCTCAACGGCACGGCACTCGGCGGCGGCTTGGAGCTTGCCATGTCCTGCCATTACCGGGTGGCGTCGGGGTCTGCGCAGCTGGGCCTGCCCGAAGTGAAGCTCGGAATCCTGCCGGGTGCGGGCGGCACGCAACGCTTGCCGCGCCTCGTGGGTCCCGAGCGCGCCTTGAACATGATCGTGAGCGGCAATCCGGTCGCGGCCCGTGAGTTGGCCAAGACCGAGTTATTGGATTCCGTGGTCGAAGCCGATGTGCTGCCGGCGGCCATCGCGTTCGCCCAGCAGGCCGTAGTGGGCAAGTTGCCGTTGAAGAAGGCGCGGGACGTGCGCATCCAGTTTCCGAATGCCGAGGCGTTTTTCGATTTCGCGCGCGGCGCCGTCGCCCCGCTGGCCAAGAATTATCCCGCTCCCGGCAAATGCATCGATGCCGTGGAGGCGGCGGTACTCAAGCCGTTCGATGAGGGCACGAAGCTCGAGCGGGCCGCATTCGCGGAGTTGCTGGGCACCATGGAATCCAAGGCATTGCGGCACGTGTTTTTTGCCACCCGCGCCGCCGGCAAGGTTCCGGACGTGCCGTCGAGCACGCCGCTGCGCGCCATCCAGTCGGTGGCCGTCATCGGCGCCGGGACCATGGGCGGCGGCATCGCCATGAATTTTGCCAACGCGGGAGTGCCGGTCACGGTACTCGAGACGACTCAGGCGGCGCTCGACAAAGGCCTCGGCGTCGTGAAGAAGAATTACGAGAGCACGCTGAAGAAGGGGCGGCTGACGCCCGCGGAGTTCGACAAACGGCTTGGGCTGATCAAGGGTTCGCTGTCCTATGATGACATCGCGACCGCGGATCTCGTCATCGAGGCGGTGTTCGAGGACCTGGCCGTGAAAAAACAGGTGTTCGAGACGCTCGACGCGACAGCGAAGGCGGGCGCGATTCTGGCCTCCAACACCTCGACCTTGGATTTGAACAAGATCGCGAATTTCACCCGCCGGCCGCAGGATGTGGTGGGGCTGCACTTCTTCAGTCCCGCGAATGTCACCAAACTCTTGGAAATCGTTCGCGGCGCCAAGACATCCAAGGACGTGATCGCCACCAGCTTGAGTGTCGCAAAACAAATCAAGAAAATCGGTGTCGTTGCCGGGGTGTGCGATGGCTTCATCGGCAATCGCATGCTCAACGCGTTTTTCCGCCAGATGGAGTTCTTGCTGGATGTTGGTGCGCTGCCGCAGCAAATCGACAAGGCGCTCGAAAAATTTGGCTTTGCGATGGGGCCGTTTCGGGTCAGTGATCTCGCGGGTAACGATATTGCGTGGCACATCCGCAAGCGGCTGTACGTCGAGTATCCCAATCGCGCTTTTTCCAAGATTCCGGATCGCATTTGCGAACTGGGACGCTTCGGCCAGAAGACCGGCGCCGGTTGGTACGATTATCGGCCGGGCGATCGAAGTGCGAATCCGTCGGAGTTGGTCACGCAAATCGTTCTACAAGAATCGGTGCGCCTGGGACTGGTCCGCCGCAAGGTGAGCGATGAGGAGATCGTCGAGCGTGCGCTGTATGCGCTGATCAACGAAGGCGCGCGGCTCCTCGAGGAAGGCATCGCGCTGCGCGCCTCGGACATCGACGTGGTCTACATCGCGGGATATGGCTTCCCCGATTTTCGCGGCGGCCCGCTGTTCTACGCCGACACGATCGGATTGCCGAACATCCTGCGTGCCATGCGCGGCTTCGCGACGGGTTATCAGCCGGATGCGTGGGAGCCGGCGCCGCTGCTCAACCGCCTTGCGGCCGAGAATCGTGGCTTTGCGAGCTGGGGGAATCCGTCATGACCGACGCTGTTGTCGTTTCGACCGCCCGCACCGGACTCGCCAAGTCCTGGCGAGGCTCTCTCAACATGACGCATCCCGTGACCTTCACCGGGCACGTCTTGCAGCACGCCATCGAACGCGCGCACATCGATCCTGCGGAAATCGAAGACGTCATCGTGGGAGCCACCTTCTTGGAAGGGGCGGCGGGCGCGAACGTGGCGCGGCAGGTGGCGCTCCGCGCCGGCTGTCCGGTCACCACCGCGGGCCTCTCCATCAACCGGTTTTGTTCCTCGGGACTGCAGACGATCGCGCTGGCGGCGCAGCGGATCATGGCGGCAGAGGGCGAGATCTACGCGGCCGGCGGCTTGGAATCGATCTCCTGCATCCAGAACCAGGCCAACTACCGCATGCTCAAGGAACAATGGGTCGTGGAGCACAAGCCGGAGGTGTATTGGAACATGCTGCAGACGGCGGAGACCGTCGCGAAGCGCTATCACATCGGTCGCCAAGTGCAGGACGAGTACGGCGTCAAGAGCCAGTTGCGTGCCGCGGCGGCGGCCCAGGCGGGACGCTTCCGCGAGGAAATCGTCGCACTGACGACGACCATGGCGGTCGCCGACAAAGACACCGGCACCTTGAGCACCCGCGAGGTGACCTTGAGCGCCGATGAGGGAATTCGCGCGGATACCACTTATGAAGGCGTCGCCAAGATCCGTCCCGCGCTGCCCGGCGGGGTGATCGCCGCGGGCAATGCCAGCCAATTTTCCGACGGCGCATCGATGTGCATCGTCATGGAGGCGAAGCGCGCCGAGAAAAAAGGCCTGAGCCCGCTCGGTATCTTTCGCGGCTTCCAGGTCGCCGGCTGCGAGCCCGACGAGATGGGCATTGGACCGGTCTTTGCCGTGCCCAAACTGCTGGCCAAGGCGGGGCTCAAGGTCGAGGACATCGGCTTGTGGGAATTGAACGAGGCCTTCGCGGTGCAGGTCATCTATTGCCGCGACCGCCTCGGCATTCCCGACGAGCGGCTCAATGTCGACGGCGGCGCGATTGCCGTCGGTCATCCCTACGGGGTGAGCGGCTCGCGCCTCGTGGGGCACGCCTTGCTCGAGGGCAAGCGGCGCGGCGTCAAGTACGTCGTGGTCACGATGTGCATCGGCGGCGGCATGGGCGCGGCGGGATTGTTCGAGGTGGCGTAGGCGACAAAGAGGTCCGCCCGTGACAGACAGCGACTACGACACCTGGGTCATCTGCCGCCATAAATTCGCGGCGACCGGCCGCAGCGCCGTGATCACGGTCAATAGCACGCTCGAGAAGCGCTTGAACTTTGCCGAGTATCCCTATCACGTGTCGATAGCGATCGACGCCGCGGCGCATGCGGTCGATGCGTCCGGACGGATCGGCGCGCATGAGAGTCAACACCTGTTGGCCTTGAGCCGGGTAATCCGCGAGTCGCTCGAGAGTGAAGACCAGCACCTCATCGCCATCGTGCACGGCGACGGCGCCCGCACGCTCGAAGTGCATGCGCGGGACGGGGGCGCCGTCGCGCGCCGCTTGAACGCATTGAAAGCCGATAAGACGTGGGATCGCCCCTGGGGTTTCGAGGTCAAGAGCGACCCCGCGGGGCAGCTATCGAAAGCGTGGCGCGACATCGCTGCGACCTCGCAGGAACATCACCTCGCCATCAACATTTCGCACTCGCACGGCGGCGCAGGGGCGGATCACCACCACTACCTCTTTTAGCTCGGCCCCGCGGCCGATGCGTGCTCGGCGTTTCTTGCCCGGGGCGCCGTCGGCTCCAGTCTGGCGATCAACTCATCGAGCGCTCCATAGAGATGCTGGCAGAATTCTTTACCGAGTTGGCCCTCCACGTGTGCGTAGACCGCTTCGATCTGCGGGGCCATGCGCGCCGCCAGCGCCCGGCTGCGCGGCGTCAGCGACACGCGCACGCGGCGCTGATCGTGCGCCAGGCGCTTGCGGTTGACGAAACCGATCTCCCCCATGCGCTTGAGGACCCCGGCGAGACTCGGGCTCGAGAGCCGGCACAGCTCGCCGATCTCGTGCGGCTCGAGCGCTCCCGCTTCGAGCAATACTCGCACGACGCGCCACTGCTGCTCCGTGATCCCATGCGCATTGAGGATGGGCCGGAAATGCCCGATCACGTGCTCGCGCGCCTGCAGCATGAGAAGCGGCAGGTTGCGGTGCTGCAGGGGTGCCGATTTCGAGCGCATTGCCATTGCCTCGCCGGGGTGCGGTCCTAGCCATTCTTGACACGCACCGCCAATAGTGGAACGATTACTAATATATTAGTGAGATTTACGAAGGAACGCGAGTTGGCAGTGCTTGGAGCCGAAATTCCCGTCGATGTGGCGCCCTTCCGCTTGAGCGGCACGGTTTACGGCACCTTGCTCAATCACCGCAGCGCGCTTGCGGCGCTCGCGGACAAATTCGCGTTGCCGCCGTACAACGCGCCGCCGCGAGCGCCCATTCTGTATGTGAAGCCGCGCAATACGCTGGCGATGTGCGGGGACGCGGTCGAAGTCCCTCCGTCGGCTGCGGAGGCGGCCTGCGGCGTCGAGATCGCGGAATTGGAAGCGGCGGCGTGTTTGGGTATCGTCATCGGGCGCACCGCCTGCCATGTGTCCGAAGACAAGGCGTTGGACCATGTCGCGGGTTTTCTCATCGTCAACGATGTGAGTATCCCACACTCGAATTACTACCGCCCGTCGGTGCGATACAAGGCCCGCGACGGCTTCTGCCCGCTGGGACCTAAGGTCACGGCGCGCGCCCGGGTCGCGGACCCGGACGCGCTCACCCTGCGCACCTATGTCGACGGCATCCTGGTGCAAACAATGAGTACCGCCGATCTGATCCGTTCCGTGGCGCGACTGCTGGCCGATGTGACGGAATTCATGACGCTCGCGCCGGGCGACGTGCTCGCGGCGGGAGCGGCCGCGCCGGCGCCGCGGGTGCGCGCCGGACAAACCGTCGCCATCGAGGCCGATGCCTTGGGTACGCTCACCAACCCAATCGTGGCGAGCGCATGATGCGTGCACGAGTCGCCTATGCCGGCGCGCTTCACGAGGCAACGCCGCTGGACCGTCCGGGCGGCGGGTCGGGAGTACGCCTGCCGGGACTGCGTCTCGCGGATGGCCGTGTGCTCGCGGAGGAGGAGGTCATCTGGCTGCCTCCGTTCGAGGTCGGCACGGTGATCGCTCTGGGCTTGAATTATGCCGATCACGCCAAGGAATTGGCATTCAAGTCTCAGGACGAGCCGCTCGTTTTTTTGAAGGGTCCGGGAACGCTGCTCGGCCACCGCGGCGCAACCCGCCGTCCGGCCGAGGTGAGCTTCATGCATTACGAGTGCGAACTCGCGGTGATCATCGGGCGCCGGGCGAAGCGCGTGGCGCGCGCGCAGGCGATGCAGCACGTGGCGGGCTATTGCATCGCCAACGACTACGCCGTTCGCGATTACCTCGAGAATTGGTATCGCCCCAACCTGCGCGCCAAGAATCGCGACGGTGCCACCGTCCTGGGTCCGTGGTTCGTCGACGCCCAGGATGTGGCGGATCCGGCCAATCTCAATTTGCGCACCTTCGTCAACGGGTCGCTGACGCAGCAGGGCAACACGCGCGATTTGATCTACGACATACCCTATTTGATCGAGTACTTGAGTTCGTTCATGACCTTGAGC
>Ga0181521_10001852_pt1 | contig 25861 bp, 22 predicted proteins | sample PEATcosm2014_Bin_32_FD_119764 | JGI IMG/M metagenome (GOLD analysis project Ga0181521, IMG submission 119764) | Peatland microbial communities from MTU Mesocosm Facility, Houghton, MI, USA - PEATcosm2014_Bin02_60_metaG | ecosystem: Environmental > Terrestrial > Soil > Wetlands > Peat | place...
CCGAACAATTACAGCGAAGAGTTCTACGGGACCGTCACCGTCCGCGACGCTTTGATCCACTCGCTTAACGTGGCGACCGTCAAGGTCGCCGAGATGGTCGGCTACCAGCGCGTGGTGGACTTCACGCGCCAGCTGGGCCTCGGCACGAATATCCAGGCCACGCCTGCCGTCGCGCTGGGCGCCTACGAGATGACGCCGATCGACGTCGCGGCCGGGTACACGGCGTTTGCGGCAAACGGCGTCCGCGCCGAGCCGCTCTTCATCCGCAGCGTTGTCGCCACCGACGGCAGCGTCGAGGAATCGCAGGCGCCCGTGACGCGGGCCGTGCTCGATCCGCGCGTCGCGTTTCTCACAACCAGCCTCATGGAGGATGTCATCAATCACGGCACGGGCTATCCCGTGCGTGCGATGGGATTCAACGATCCGGCCGCGGGCAAGACCGGCACTTCGCGCGACGGCTGGTTCGCCGGGTACACTTCGAACTTGCTGTGCGTCGTTTGGGTCGGCTTCGACGACAACCGCGACCTCGGGCTCGCCGGCGGCCAGGCCGCTGCGCCGATCTGGGGCGAGTTCATGAAGCGAGCGGTGGCGCTGCCGATGTACCGCCACACGGAACCGTTCGAGCCTCCGCCGGGCATTGTCGCGGAGATGATCGATCCGCAGACGGGGGAGCTTGCCACGCCGTCCTGCCCGCAAACCGCGAATGAATACTTCATCGCCGGGAGCGAGCCGTCGCAATACTGCCAGCTCCACGGCGGGCAGCTCGCGCAATCGCCGCCCGGCTCCTGGTTGGCCCACCTGTTTGGAGGAGAGAACTCCGCGCCGCCACCACCGCCCGGGGCAAAGCCGGGGCAGAACTCCGCAACGCAGCCGAGCCCGGAGCCGGAGAAGAAAAAGGGTCTGCTCGACCGGATATTTGGTATCTTTGGGGGAAGCAAGCAGCCTGCAAACGACCAGAAACACCAATAACAGCCGCAGGCTCTCGCGCCTGCGCACAAGGAACTGGGGCAATGAAACGCCTGGCCCTCTTCGCCATCATGCTGGCCTCTGTGGCCGGACCCAGCGGCGCGCAGCAAGCTCCCAACCCGCAGACCGAGACTCCGGCCGGCGCTTCAGCGACCGAAGCCACAACTCCGCCGTTGACCCCCCGCCAGAAGGCCGAGCTCCGCGCGGAAATTTTGATGGCGCGGAAAGACTATGCCGAGGCCGTTAAGGCCTACGAGGACCTTCTTCAGGACGACCCGAAGAATGCCGCCATGCTCAACAAAGTCGGCATCGCCTACCAGCAACTTGGAGATGTTCGTCGCGCCGAGCGTTCCTACAAGAAGGCGTTGCACGCGGACGACAAATACGTCAGCGCGATCAACAATCTTGGCGCCCTCGAGTATTCGAACAAGCATTATGGAAAAGCCATCAAGTATTACAAAAGGGCTCTTGGTGAACGGAGCGGCGACCAGGCCGTGATTTACAGCAACCTCGGTTTCGCGTATTATGCGAACCAGGAGTTTCCAGCGGCTTTGGGCGCGTTCGGCAAGGCGCTCGCGATCGACCCGGATATCTTCGCCCGCAAAGGCGGCGCCGGAGCGATCATCCAGCAAAGGACGGCATCCGATCCCGGCACGCTTTTCTTTTTGGTTGCGAAATCCTACGCGAAGGCGGGAGACGCGGAACACACGGCGCGCTATCTGAAGATGGCTCGCGACGACGGATACAAGGATTTCCTCGCTGCCAAAAAGGACCCCGACTTTTCGAAAGTGATCAAAGACCCGCGCGTGCAGGAAGTCTTCCAGATCCAGCCGGCGTACGCGGGCGACGAAAAGAAGCCGAATCCGAACTGATTTGAAGCTCGCCACGCCGGGTCGGGCGAGCGCCCACAAAGGTGTCGCGGTTTACCTCGATTCTCTTGCTATAATCTCCTCTCGGAATGGCTTCCTCGTTGTTCTGCCGCCGGTTGCCACGCGTGCTGTTGTGCGCGTTTGTCGTCGGCGGGGCGACGCTGATCGTGGCTGCGCGCGCGGCCGCGCCGGCCGCTTCTCCCGTTGAATCGCGGCCTGCCGCTACCGTCGTCGAGATGCACATCGACGGCGAAATCGAGCCGATCCTCGCGGAATATCTCGTCAACGGAATCGGGCAGGCCAATCGCGATCGTGCGAACCTGATACTCATCACCATCAACACGCCCGGCGGCTTGGATACGTCGATGCGCTCGATCATTCAGGCGATCTTGCTCTCGCATGTGCCGGTGGTGACTTACGTGAATCCGACGGGTTCGCGCGCGGCTTCGGCCGGATTCTTCGTCCTGCTCTCCGCCGACGTCGCGGCCATGTCGCCAGAGACGGACACCGGCGCGGCTTCTCCGATCATGGAGATTGGCGGCCAGGTGGTGCAGATCGACGACACGCTGCATAAGAAAATCCTCAACGAGGCGACCGCGTATCTGCGCAGCTACGTCAGCAAGCGGGGACGAAACGTGGATCTCGCGGCGACGGCGGTCACCGACGCAAAGGCCTTTAGCGAAAAAGAAGCGCTGGACGGCAAGCTGATCGATCTCGTCGCCTCGTCGCCCGAAGACCTGCTCTCGAAGCTCAACGGCCGGACGGTTACGCGCCTCGACGGATCGACGACGCAACTGGCGCTGTCGAATCCGGTCGTCGTGGCGCGCGACATGACCGCGCGCGAAAAGTTTCTTTCGCGGATCGTCCAGCCGGATGTATTTTTCATCCTGCTGATCGTCGGCGTGCTCGGGCTGTACACGGAATTCACGCATCCGGGGATGTTTGCGCCGGGCGTGATCGGAGGGATCGCGATCCTCCTCGCGCTCTTCGCCATGCACATGCTGCCCGTGAGCTTAACCGGTCTGCTCCTCATCGTGCTTTCGCTGGTCCTGTTCGTCCTGGAGGCGAAATACCCGACGCACGGCGTGCTCGGGGTGGGCGGGGTGCTCTCCATGGTGCTCGGCGCGTTGATGTTGGTGAAAAGCCCCTGGACGGGCATGGGTGTGAGCCTGAGCGCGGCGCTCGGCGTGGCGATTCCGTTCGCCGTGATCGTCGTGATCCTGATGCGGGCCGTGCTGCGATCGCGCTCCTGGAGGCAAGGGGCAGGCAAGGAAGAACTGCTTGAGGAAGAGGGCGAAGTGATCGAGCCCATCGGAGCGGCCCCTGCTACGGGATTGGTGCGGGTCCACGGCGAACTGTGGCGGGCTGCATCGCAGTCCGGCGAGAGCATTCCGAAAGGTGCGCGTGCTCGCGTGAAAAGGGTTGACGGACTTACCGTTCAAGTGGAACCTGTGGCGCCGTCGCGGTCGGCGGCTTCGTAGGCATCGATTGGGAGGAAACAGCGATGGACTTCAATTTCATGACGATCCTGGGCGTGGCGGCGGTCATCATCTTTCTATTCTGGCTGTTCAACTCGATCTACGTGATCAAGGAATGGGAGCGCGGAGTGGTGTTGCGCCTCGGACGGATGCAGCCCGAGGCCAAGGGGGCGGGATTGCAGCTCGTCCTCTATCCCATCGACAAGCTGACGCGCATGTCGCTGCGAATCGAGACGCTCGACGTGCCGCCGCAGGACGTGATCACGCGCGACAACGTCTCGGTGAAGGTCAACGCGGTCTGCTATTTCCGGGTCGTGGACGCGAACCGCGCGCTTTCGCAGGTGCAAAACTACCTCTACGCCACTTCGCAGCTCGCCCAGACCACGCTTCGCAGCCTCATCGGCCAGTTCGAGCTCGACTCCATTCTGTCGGAGCGCGAAAAGGTAAACTCCAAGCTGCAAACAATCCTTGACCAGGATACCGAGCCTTGGGGTATCAAGGTAACGAAGGTTGAGGTCAAGCAGGTGGATATCCCGGAGAATATGCAGCGCGCCATAGCCAAGCAGGCGGAGGCCGAGCGCGAACGCCGGGCCAAGGTCATTCACGCCGAGGGCGAATTCGAGGCGTCGACGAAGCTGGCGGACGCCGCAGAGGTCCTCGAGAAGCAGCCGGCTGCGATCCAGCTCCGATATTTGCAGACGCTGACCGAAATCGGTGTTGAAAAGAATACGACGGTCGTATTTCCGGTGCCGATCGATCTTATCTCGCAGTGGATAAAGCCGAACGGGGGGAGTAAGTAGGAACTCATGGCTGGGAGCGGAAGACGCGGAGGCGGAGACCGGGTGCTGGAAAGCCGGCATCTGGTCGGGCTATTCCTGGGAGTCGTGCTCCTTTGCGGCGTGTTCTTCACGCTTGGCTACGTGATGGGGAAGACGCAATACGGCGGATTGGTCCATGCCGCCGAAGCACTCGAACGAAGCGCGTCTCCCGCTCGCGCTCCCGAAAAGCCCAATGTGACTCAGCCTTCCGCAACGCCCGCTCCCTCGAATGGCGAATGGGATTTCTACACGAAGAATGGCAGCAAAGATGGCTTGCAGCCCGAGGCGAACCCTTCCCCTGCTCCGTCCGCGCCGCCGCACGTCGTCGCCGCCCCGAAGAGCGTGACGAACGCCCCTTCTGCCGCTGCTCCATCCACGACAGTCGCGAAGACGGTCCCGGCTTCAGCGCGGTTCCAGCCGCCGAAGATGCTTAAGGGCGCGATCGTTCTCCAGATCGCGGCGCTCACCCACGAAGGCGACGCGCTGGCCATGGCCGATGCCTTGCAACAGAAAAGATTCCCGGCCTTCGTCGTGACGCCGACTTCGGACAATTTCTACCGCGTGCAGGTCGGTCCATACTCCGACCAGAAAGCCGCCGAATCTGCCAAGAGCGCGCTTGACCATGCCGGCTTCAAGGCTATCATCAAGCGCTGAATGACTTTTTCCTGGCATACGCGGGTGCTGCTCGCGCTGGCGAGCGGCGTAACCCTCGCTCTTTCGTTTCCGAATTACAATCTCTGGCTCCTCGCGTGGATTTCGGTCGGTCTGCTCACGCTCGCATCTTTCCGGGCGCGGCCGGCCATCGCGCCGCTCTATGGTTTTCTTCATGGTCTCGCGTTCTATCCCATCTGCCTGCCGTGGATGGATGTTGTCATGCGGCAGTACGGCAACGTGGACCCGTGGACCTCGGCGGGCATTCTCGGACTGGTCGGCATCGCGGGTGGCATTATCTGCGCGTTCTTCTCCTGGGGAGTGGCGCTCGCTTCGCGAAGAGGCCCGGCGTTCGCCTGCGCGCTCGCGCCTTTCCTTTGGGTGACGCTCGAATTCGCGCGCGGGAATCTGCCGATCTTTGCATTCCCGTGGAACCTCATTGGATATGCCGCGAGCGGCAATCTCGCGCTCGTGCAACTCGCGGCGCTCACGGGAATCTATGGCCTCAGCTTTGTTGTGGCCGGCTACGGAGCGCTCGTCGCGTACGCCGTCCTCGCCGGCACGCAGCGCGCGTGGAAGATGGTCATCGCCGCCGCTGCCGTGCTGATTCTGGTTGCTGTGGGAGGGCGGTATTTCGTGCCGCGGGCGCCGGCGCGCTACGTCGCGCATCTCGTCCAGACGAACTTCGCTCAGTCGTACGAGTATCCGCCCGATTGGATGCAAGTACATGCGGGCGACCTCGACCAGATCGAACAGATCAGCGTGGACTCCGCCGCGAAGATCCCTGGCCTGATCGTGTGGCCCGAGGTCCCTGCGCCCTTCAGCCTGCAAGACGCGGAATTCGCCGCGCGCGCGCAGAGGATCGCCCGCGGATCGGGCCAGGATTTTCTCGTCGGCGTCGAGGATTGGAAGCACAATGCCGCCGGGAAATGGATCGCCACCAATAGCGCCGTGCTTCTTGACCCTTCGGGCCGGCGAGTGTTCACGTATGACAAGATTCATCTCGTGCCGTTCGGAGAGTACGTTCCACTCCGCCGCTGGCTCACCTTCGCGGGGAAGCTGACGGCCGACATCGGGGATTTCACGCCGGGCACGGTGTACCGCGTAGGCCAGTTGCAGGGCGGAACCTTCGGCTCGTTCATCTGTTTCGAAGGGGTTCTCCCCGGCGCGGTGCGGCGTTTCACCGCGGGCGGCGCCGAGCTTCTGATCAACATTTCGAACGACGGATGGTTCGGGCGTTCGGCCGCTCCCGCGCAGCATGTGATGATGGCGCGCGTGCGGGCGGTGGAAAACCGGCGCTGGCTGCTCCGCGACACGAACAACGGCTTCACGGTCGCCGTCGATCCCTACGGCCGCACGGTCGCGCAGCTTCCGACCGACATCCGCGGCGAGCTCGACGCGCCCTACGATTTTCGCAGCGACTTGACGCTTTACGCGCGCTTCGGCGATTGGCTGGCGTGGCTGTGCGTGCTCGCGTCGATTGCAATGCTGGCAATGGCAGTCATTAGGCGATCCGCGTGAGCGCGAAACTGGATGCAGCGCTGCGTCCGTACCCCGAATTTCGCGTTTCGATTTTCGTATGTAGAATTCAAACATGGCTGAACACATCGAAGACCTGCAACAACGCTACGCCGAGCTTCAGGACCAGGTGTAATCTCTTATCTAATCATGTGGCGAAAAGGTATTCCGCTCACTCTTGGCCCCGTTGTTTTGACCATGTTTGCCTTGGTTTCGGCGGCGAACTCGGCCGCAAACAATCTAGTATGGGCCAAGAAAGGCACGGCCTTTTTCCCAAGCTGTAGCCGCCCTTTCAAACGCTGTAGGGCGCTCCGAATTCCATCCCCGGACAACAGGAGCGCCGTCGAGATCACTTACAACACGACCTCCGATTATCCCGACATCGAAACAGCTACCCTACGAGTGACAACGCTCGGAAGAAATATAGGCGAGGTCCAGCCCGTAGCAAGCGTAGAAGATGAAATTACTTGGTCACCAGATTCCAAGGCCTTCTTCATGAATGGCAATGAGAACGCCAATGGCTGGGAGTATGTTGCGGTTCATATGCTAGATGATCCAAACCTCGGCCCTGGCTATATCACCGGTGCAGTAGCGCAAGACATGGTCCGGAGCTTCCCACCTTGCCAAGCAAGGGACCCCATTGACATCTGCGTCGAACTTGCGGCCAAGCCAGACGACTTCGCCGGTGTCGTGGGGCTGGACTGGATCGGCAATTCTTCGATGATGGTTGTGATGGCCGAAGTCCCGTGCAGCTCTTCGATGGGCGGAATCATGTGCCAGGTCCTCGGTTACGAGATAGAAGTACCGAGCGGTAGGATTTTGCATCGGATGGAGCCAAAGGAGTTCGCTAGACGCTGGCAACACAGCATGGCATGGAAATTCCACGATCCCGGCCCACCCGAGTTCAAAGCAAAAGCGCGCTCAACTCCAAATTAATCCGCTAACTGGAAACCGATCCACTGCACCCACGAGTTTCGATTTTCGAATTTCGCCGTTCGCGTGTAGAATTTCAATATGGCTGAACACATCGAAGACCTGCAACAACGCTACGCCGAGCTTGGCAAGCGCATGGAGCTCGTGCGGAGCTATCTTTGACGCTCCCGCCGCCCAGCAACAGCTCGCCGCACTCGAAGAAAAGATCAGCGCTCCCCACTTCTGGTCGGACCAGGAGAAGGCCCAGGCGCTCTTGCAGGAACGCAAGCAGTTCGAAGACCGCGTGAACGCCGAAAAGGCGCTCCTCGGCAAGGCCAGCGACCTCGATACCTATTTCCATCTCGCGCAGGAAGAGACCAACAGCGCGCAGCATGATTCGCTCATGGAAGACATCGCCAAGGAGCTGGCGGCGGCGGACACTTTCATCTCGGCTCTTGAGACCAAGACCCTCCTTGGCCGCGAGAACGACCGCCTCAACGCCATTCTCACCATCAAACCCGGTGCCGGCGGAACGGAATCCCAGGATTGGGCGGAAATGCTTCTGCGGATGTATCTCCGCTGGGCCGAGAACAAAGGCTTTCGCGCCACGGTCCTCGATTCGTCGCCCGGCGAAGAAGCGGGCATCAAGTCCGCCACGGTGCAGATTGAGGGTGAAAACGCATACGGCATGCTCGGGGGCGAAAGCGGCGTCCATCGCCTCGTCCGCATTTCGCCGTTCGACCAGCAGGCACGGCGGCACACTTCGTTTGCCTCTGTGTTCGTGATTCCCGAAATCGACGACAAGATCGAGATCGTCGTCAACCCCGACGAACTGCGGATCGACACCTTCCGTTCCGGCGGGAAGGGCGGGCAGAACGTCAACAAGGTCGAGACCGCCATTCGCATCACGCACCTGCCCACGGGCACCGTCGTCCAGTGCCAGAGCGAGCGCAGCCAGCACAAGAACCGCGAAACGGCCATGAAGCTCCTTCGCTCGCACCTGTATGAGCTGGAGATCGAAAAGCGGCGCGAGGAAATGCGCAAGCTCGACGCCTCGAAACCCGAGATCAGCTTCGGCAGCCAGATCCGGTCCTACGTCATGCAGCCGTACCAGATGATCAAGGACCATCGCACGAAGGTCGAACGGGGCGACGTACAAAAGGTGCTCGACGGCGACCTGGACCCGTTCATCCGCGCCTATTTGCTCTATCGCCGCCATGCCGCCTAGCGGTTTTGGGGCGCTTTTCGGCGCGATATAACGCCGTTCGACCTCGATTTAAGACCTTTCAATTCACAAGATTGACAGCGTTGGTACCCTATGCTAGCGTTTTGAGTTCGATTCAACCACGAAAGAGCAATAAGACTCGCTGATTGCCCTTCATTTCGCCGGAGGACACTGTTTTGGCACACGCACCTGAGAAGTTCCTATTTACCTCGGAATCAGTCACCGAGGGCCATCCCGATAAGATGGCAGACGCGATTTCCGATGCCGTGCTGGACACGGTACTCGAGCATGACCCATTCGGCCGCGTAGGTTGCGAGACGCTCGTCACCACCGGCCTCGTCGTCATCGCCGGCGAAATCACGATCAAGAAGGAAGCCCGCGGCGTCCTCGAATACGAGCGCATCGCCCGGAACGTCATCAACGACATTGGCTACAACCGCGCCAAGTATGGCTTCGACGCCGAGACCTGCGGCATCCTCTCCGCCGTCAAGCCGCAGTCGCCGGATATCGCCATGGGCGTGGACACGGGCGGCGCCGGTGACCAGGGCATGATGTTCGGCTACGCCTGCGATGAGACTCCCGAGCTGATGCCCATGCCGATCCAGCTCGCGCACCAGCTCACCTACAAGATCGCGCAGGTTCGCAAGGCCAAGGAAGTCGACTTCTTCCGCCCCGACGCCAAGTCTCAGGTCTCCATCGAATACATCAATGGCCGCCCGGCTCGCGTCGACACGGTCGTCATCTCCACGCAGCACAGTGAGAGCGTTTCCCAGAGCGATCTCCGCGAAGCGGTGATCGAAAAAGTCATCAAGCCCGTCATCCCGGCCAGCATGTTCGACAAGGCCACCAAGATTCACGTCAACCCGACCGGCCGCTTCGTCACCGGCGGTCCGATGGGCGACGCCGGTTTGACCGGCCGCAAGATTATCGTGGACACCTACGGCGGCTACGGGCGTCACGGCGGCGGCGCGTTTTCCGGCAAGGATCCGTCGAAGGTGGACCGCTCTGCGTGCTACATGGCCCGCTACGTCGCGAAAAATATCGTCGCGGCCGGCCTCGCTCGCAAGGTCGAAGTCCAGTTCGCCTACGCCATCGGCGTGGCCGAGCCGGTCTCCGTCATGGCGGACACGTTCGGCACCGGAACGATTCCGAACGCCCAGATCACCGAACTCATTCGCGCTCTCTTCAAGCTCACGCCCAAGGGCATCATCGAGACCCTCGACCTCCGCAGGCCGATCTATCGTGCGACGGCGGCCTACGGCCACTTCGGCCGCACCGGACCGGGTTTCACCTGGGAACGCACGGATAAGGCGGACACCCTCCGCAAGGAAGCGAGTTCGGCGGCGGTGTCTCGTTAGTTTTCGTCTTCAACTAAAAGCGAAAGGGAGTTTATGGCCGAATCAGCAGCCAAAGTAAGCGGCGATGTGAAGGACCTTGCCCTGGCGGAATATGGCAAGCGCAGGATCGAGTGGGCGAACCAGCACATGCCCGTGCTTCAGTTGATCCGCAAGCGTTTCATCAAGGAACAGCCGCTCAAGGGCATCCGCGTGTCGGCTTGCCTGCACGTCACCAGCGAGACGGCGAACCTCGCCATCACGTTGCGCGATGGCGGCGCCGACGTCGTTCTCTGCGGGTCGAATCCGCTTTCGACGCAGGACGACGTTGCGGCCTCGCTCATCCGGGACTACAACATCCCGACCTACGCCATCAAGGGTGAGGACAACGCCACCTATTACGCGCATATTGCCGCCGCGATCGACCACAAGCCTCAGATCACGATGGACGACGGCGCCGACCTTGTGACTCAGCTTCTCACCAAGCATCCCGATCTGGTCAAGGGCGTCATCGGCGGCACCGAAGAGACCACCACCGGCGTCATCCGTCTCCGCGCCATGGCCAAGGACGGCACCCTGAAGTATCCCGTGATCGCCGTCAACGACGCGCTCACCAAGCACTTCTTCGACAATCGCTACGGCACGGGCCAGTCCACGCTCGACGGCATCATCCGTGCAACGAACCTGCTGCTCGCCGGCCTCAAGGTCGTCGTCGCCGGTTACGGCTGGTGCGGGCGCGGCGTTTCGATGCGCGCCAAGGGCCTCGGCGCGGACGTCATCGTCACCGAGATCAACCCGACGAAGGCCATCGAAGCCGTCATGGACGGCTTCCGCGTGATGCCGATGAACGAAGCCGCCAAGATCGGCGACGTCTTTGTCACCGTCACCGGAAACAAGTCCGTCCTCAGCCACGAGCACTTCGAGAAGATGAAGGACGGCGCCGTCGTCAGCAACTCCGGCCACTTCAATGTCGAAATCGACATCCCGGCGCTCGAAAGGCTCTCGAGCAGCAGGAAGATCGCACGCCCGTTCGTCGAGGAATTCTCGATGAAGGACGGCCGCAAGCTCTACCTCCTCGGCGATGGCCGCTTGATCAACCTCGCCGCCGCCGAAGGCCACCCGGCCTCCGTGATGGACATGAGCTTCGCCAACCAGGCTCTTGCCTCCGAGTACATGGTCAAGCACGCCACGGAGCTGAAGAACCAGGTCTATTCCGTGCCCGAGCATCTCGATCAACAGATCGCGAAGCTCAAGCTCGATTCGATGGGCGTCCTGATCGACAAGCTCACCCCGGAGCAGGAGCACTACCTCGCTTCGTGGAACGAAGGCACGTAAACAAGACCCTCTGCTCGAAGTCCGAAACCAAGCGCCCTGCTTCGCAAGAGGCAGGGCGCTTTTGTTTTGCTCGTCCCTCGCCCTAGCATGGCGAGACAATCCCCGGTGCTCGATGTAAAATCCGGCGTCCATGTCCTCCGGCCGCATCGCCTCCGCGTCCGCTTGCTCGCTCGTTTTGGCGGCGACCCTTGGTTGCGCGGTCTGCGTTTCGTCCCCGGCCCAGGCTCAATCGCCTGTGTCCGCCTCGTCCTCTGCGGAACCATCCCAGGTCCGGTTCACGGGCGAGGTTTACGACGGGACGGTCTTCGACCGCGAGGTTGGGCACGATCTGGTGTTTCGCTTGACCCCGCTCACGGGCGACGCGGCGGGCGGCTGGGTGATCGAAATCGTCCCGAAGGTGCAGCCGGCGGACGAGCCCGCGGAGTTCTCAGGGATCGCCACGCCCCCGTACCACTTCTACAACGAGCGGTACCTCGCCGGGGCCTACGGCTACTCGACGAAGGAGGCCGTCGAGATCAATCCGAGGCGATTCAACTTCGTCCTGACGGTTGCGGACGACCACATTGCGGAAAGCGTCGTGAACTCGGCGCTCTACCCGAGCGCCGCTTCCGATCAGGAAAAGCAGCGGTTTGCCGGCGAGGCCGCCGGCGTCAGCCTCGGCCACGGCGAACTTCGCATCCTCAAGTCGCGCGTCAGGTTCGGCAAAGCCGGCAGCTCCGACGCGATCGCATACCTGAAGTTCGAAGTCACCCTCAACTTTTCCCCGGGCCTCACCCTCCAGCAGGTCCTCGCCCCCAAGCCTCCTTCAGGTCACTAACTGAACTGTTGCCTCGATATTCTCGCGGCAGCTCTTGTGCTATAAAAGGCTGCGTTATCGGGAAATCCTGTGTGTCCGGAAAGCGGTGATAATTTGAGCTTCTTCCATCGAGCCTCGCGAGTCGCACGTCTCACCAGTAAATTCATTTGGCTTCTTTGTGCCATGGGCGCGCTCCTCACGTCCCTGTTGTTCCTACGGGCGGCGGCGCAACAGGCGCAACAACCTCCGCCGCTGGTTGGCCCAATGGCCCGAATCGCGGCTCAGGGGATCTTCAATAGCCGCTGCGCGAGTTGCCACCAGAACGTAAAGGCCAGCGCCGATGAAAACGAAAATGCCGCGCGGGCCGAGAGCGCTCCCAGCACCGAAACCCTCGGGCAGCTGACGCCCGAAGCGATCTACGCGGCGCTCACCACGGGCGTGATGGTCCAGCAGGCGCACGATCTCAGCGATGACCAGAAGCGGATCATCGCCGAGTTCTTCGGCGGGCGTCCTCTGGGAAATGTGGATGCGGGCGACGCAAAGAACATGACCAGCCACTGCGCCGCCAATTCGCCTCTCGGCAATCCGTCATCCCAGGCCGGATGGAATGGCTGGGGCAACGGCCTCGCGAATACTCGTTTCCAGCCGGCAAAGGACGCCGGATTGTCCGCCGATCGCGTGCCGGGCTTGAAGCTGAAATGGGCCTTCGGTCTTCCCGGCGGCGCGGAAACCTACGGCCAGCCCGCCGTCGTGGGCGGGCGTGTCTTCTTCGGCGACTACAACGGTTTCGTCTATTCGCTCGATGCATCGACCGGGTGCGTCTATTGGTCGTTTCACGCGGACGCGCAGGTGCGCACGGCCATCGTTGTCGGCCGCGTCCGTGGCAAAGGCCCGGCGACTTACGCTGCTTACTTCGGCGACAAGAAGGCCAATATCTACGCCGTCGATGCGCGGACGGGCGAACTTGTGTGGAAAGTGAATGTCGAGCCACGGCTGCTCGCGCACATCACGGGCGGAACGGCGCTCTACGGCGGGCGCCTGTTCGTGGGAGTTGCGGGTTCTGAGGAAATTACATCCATGGATCCGCACTATCCGTGCTGCACGTACCGCGGCAGCCTTTCAGCGCTCGACGCGAACACCGGAAAAACCATCTGGAAGACGTACACGATCGCCGAGGAGCCGAAGCCGACGAAGAAGAACTCCCTCGGCACGCAGCTCTGGGGTCCGGCCGGCGCTTCCATTTGGACCACGCCGACCATCGACCCCAAGCGCCACGCCGTTTACGTGGCAACGGGAAACGCCTTTGCGGAGCCCGCCGCCAAGACCTCCGACGCGATCGTCGCTTTCGACCTGAAGACCGGGAAGATATTGTGGTCCTATCAGGCCCTCGCGAACGACGTTTCTCCCGCTGGCTGCAACGGAAATGGTCCCAAGGGCGAGCAGTGTCCGGAGAATCCGGGACCGGACTGGGATTTCGGCAACTCCCCGATCCTTCAGACGCTGCCCGACGGCCGGCGCGTTCTGGTTGCTGCGCACAAAGGTGGCCTCGTCGTCGCGGTCGATCCTGACCGCAACGGCGCGCTGCTCTGGAAGACCGATCTCGCCGAGCCAAACGCGGGCGCGGCGATTCAGATCATATGGGGCGGCGCAGCCGACGCGCAAAACGTCTACTACCCGCTCAGGTCGGGCGGCGTCGCTGCCGTCCGCCTGGCGGATGGAAAGCGCGTTTGGCTCGAGCGGATCGAGCCGGCTGTCATCCCTTCGGAAGAGGGCCGGCGTCCACGCCGCGGCCTCGACGCAGCCGCTACCTTGCTGCCCGGTGTCGTGTTTGCGGGCGGCTGGGACGGAGTGCTTCGCGCGCTTTCGACCGACGATGGCCATTCACTCTGGGAATATCAGACTGCTCACGAGTACACGGCGGTCAATGGCGTTCCCGCAAAGGGCGGATCGTTGGGCGCGCCCGGCTCCGTCGTTGCCGGCGGCATGCTCTTCGTCGGCTCCGGATATGTCGGCACCGGCAACGGCATGCCCGGCAATGTGCTGCTCGCTTTCTCCGCGCAATAGCATGACCCCACGCGCAGTGTCGCGGGTCTTTGGTGGCAGATTCGTTGTGACGAGGGTGCGCGAAGCGTATGATGCGCACGAGCAAGAACTCCAAATCGGAAATTCCAGTTCAGATTAAAGAGGCCCAAGTGTCACGATCATCCAAGAACACTGCGCGCGGACCAGTTTTCATCACCCTCTTGCTCCTGATCGCCATCCCAACTGCCTCGGCGCAAACACCATGGGCGACGCTGGATGCGCCCCCATCGGGAGTCGCGCCTCCCGGAGATGCTCTTCGCCCCGGCCACCTCGGCCGCCAGATCGCAGAAGTCGAGCCGATAATCCATTTCTATCACGATCTTATCGGACTCGAACTTCGCGGCACCCGCGACCAACCTCGTCCATTTGGCAAGAATCGCGGCTTGCAGGAAGTTGCGTCGCTCGTCCAGGGCGTGCCGAACCCCTACGATCAGGCCAGCCGCGTGGCGCTTCTTCCGATTCCTGGGACCGCCGCAGCGCCGGGCGGCCCTCAGATGACCATCGAGGCCATCGAAATCAAAGGAATCCCGACGCACCCGTTCAATCCACCTTTGACCGATCCGGGCGCCTCCTACCTGAAGCTCATCGTCACCGACCTTGATAAAACCCTCGCCCTTCTCAAGGATGAGCGCTTTCCTGTCATCACTCCCGGCGAAAATCCCGTCGAGCTCTCCGGCTGGCCGGGCATGGAAGGGAAAATCCGAGCGGTCTTCGTGCGCGATCCCGATGGATACCCGGTCGAATTGATGGAGTTGACTCCCGCGCCGCCAACAACCGCCGCCCCCGGCAGCAAGGTTCTCGGCGCGCGTGTCACCGTGGTCGTGGACAATCTCGAAAAAACGGCCCGCATGTACCAGAGCCTAGTCGGGTCCGATTTCAAGTTTTGGTTGAGTCCATCGCTAATGGGCGATAAGACGTATGAGGACCTGACCCGCATACACGGTCAGTTTAGGCTGGCTGAGGCGATGGTTCCCGGCTCGCCGGTAGTAATGGAGCTCATCGAGTACAAGGATCACAACAAGCACTTTCACCGCCCATACTTTCAAGATCCTGGGGCCGCGCATTTCCTGTTCATGGCCAAAGACGACGATGTGATGATCGACCGGGTGAAGGCAGCCAATTTGCACACGACGAGCCCGTCAAACGCGCCGGTTTTCATCGCTCCGACGACGCGCATGTTCTTCGTAACGGATCCCCAGGGGTTCTGGCTGGAGTTCATGGACAACGGCGTAAAGAAAGACCCGGCGGCGAAATAGGGGCTAAGATCTGCTGCTAACCTCCCGGCGTGCTCCTCCGCGGCAATGCGGGCGCAGGCCATCTTGGAAGCCCAGGTTGAGATGAGATTGTGCAGCCACGCCGGCAGATTCTTTACACGAACGACTGCTTGACACCCGCATCCCTATCCCTAAGATGGTTGCGTGAAGAATTGTGCAAAATTTGTGGCGGGGCTCGACGGAGGCGAAAACTCCGGCGGGCGAACCATCGCGCGCACCTCTAATCGAGAAATATTATTATTAGAATCCGGCCTAACTTATTGCAAACAAACGACGGCGACCGTTTCTAATCGAGAATTTTTGCGTGGGTCGAGTACAGAACGGCGTGCATTTCTACCCGTCACTGGTTGCCGAGTAGAATTCCCTGTAACTTACACAAAACAAAAGATGGCAGTGCCTCCTACCCGTCACTGGAATCGGGGGTCTGCGAGCTAGCGACCATGCAAGATTGGGCCAATTCGGCGATTGAAACGGCGAAGCGCCGTGGCGCCACCTATGCCGACGCGCGCGTCATGGACATTCGCCACCGCGACATCTCGACCAAGAACGGCGAGGTGGGCACGCTCGCCGAGTCGGAGTCGCTCGGCATCGGCATCCGCGTGATCGCGAGCGGCGCGCGGGGGTTCTCGTCCACCGACCGGCTCACGCGGGAAGGCGTTGACGCGTGCGCCGCCGAAGCCGTGGCCATCGCCAAGGCTTCCGCGCTCGCCAAGCGCGAGAATGTCGCGCTCGTTCCGGAAAAGAGCTACGTCGACACCTGGCAGAATCCGTTTCTGAAGGATCCCTTCCGCATTCCGGTCGAGCGGCAGATCGGCCTGCTGCTCGCTGCGGACAAGGAAATGCGCCGCGTGAAGGGCGTGACGGTCGCGGAAGGCTCGATGTCATTTCGTAGAATCGAGCAGCTCTTCGTCTCGAGCGCGGGTTCGTCGATCCATCAGATCAAGATGCAGTCCGGCGCGGGAATCGTCGCGACGAGCTTCGCGGGCACTGAGATTCAGAAGCGTTCGTATCCGAATAGCTTCGGCGGCCAGCACATGCTGCAAGGCTACGAGCTGGTCGAGTCGCTCGATCTCGTCGGCAACGCAGGGCGAATCGCGGAGGAATGCGTCGCGCTGCATTCCGCCGCGCAGTGCCCCGAAGGGCAGGGAACCATCATCCTCGGCAGTTCGCAGCTCGGCTTGCAGATTCACGAGTCGATTGGCCATCCCATCGAGCTCGATCGCGTCCTCGGCATGGAAGCGAACTTCGCGGGCATGAGCTTCCTTACGACCGAGAAGCTGCGCAAGCTGAAGTACGGCTCCGATATCGTCAACGTCGTCGCCGATGCGCGCCTCGAGCACGGTCCCGGCCTCGGCACATTCGGCTATGACGACGAAGGAGTGGCGGCGCAATGCACGCCGATCATCACCGACGGCCTCTTTACCGGCTATCTGAGCAGCCGCGAGACCGCCGCGTCGATCGGCGAGAAACGCTCGGGTGGGACGGTGCGCTGCGAAAGCTGGAACCGCCTGCCGATGATCCGCATGACAAATATCAGCATCAATCCCGGGACGTGGAAATACGAAGACCTGATCGCCGACACCGACGACGCGATCCTGATGGAGACGAACCGCTCTTGGTCGATCGACGACAAGCGCTACCACTTTCAGTTTTCGACGGAGATCGGCTGGGAAATCAAGAGCGGCAAGAAAGGCCGCATGATCAAGAATCCGAGCTACAGCGGCATCACCACGGAGTTCTGGAACAGTTGCGACGCCATCTGCTCGCGCGACTACTGGACCCTCTGGGGCACGCCCAACTGCGGCAAGGGCCAGCCCCAGCAGGTGATGGGCACGGGCCACGGCGCCGCGCCCGCGCGCTTCCGCAATATCAAAATCGGCGTCGCCTTCGCGAAATAATGACAGCCCAATCAAAATCCTCCATCGCCGATCTCGAGCGAATCGCCGAGCGAGTGCTCAAGCTCGCCAAATCATCCGAGGCGGCCGAGACCGAAATCGATATCGGCGCCACGACGGATGCGCTCACACGCTTCGCCAACAACACAATCCATCAGAACGTCGCCGAGCATACGCTCGGCATCTCCGTCCGCGCCGTCGTTGACGGCCGAACCGCCCGCGCCACCACGAACAAGACCGACGACGAATCGCTGCGCCGCACGGTTGAAATCGCCATCAGCCTGGCGCGCAACGAGCCGGAGAATCCCGACCTTTTGCCGATGCTCCGCGCGCAGAAATATCAGAAGGTGTCGCGATTTTTTCCCGCGACGGCTGCGGCGACGCCCGAGGACCGCGCCCGCGCCGTTGCGCGCGTCTGCAAGATGGCGGACAAGAACAAGCAGACCGCTGCCGGGATTTTCGCGAGCGGCTCGTCGCAAACGGTGATGGCGAATTCGAAAGGTCTTTTCGCGCACTACGAACAGACGCGCTCGGAATTCTCGGTCACGATTCTCGAATCGAAATCGTCCGGCTGGGCGAAGTCCAACTCGCCCGATATCCGCACCCTCGATCCCGAGGCGCTCGCTGAAAGCGCCAGCCGGAAGGCCGCCGAATCGCGCGAGCCGCGCGAAATTCCCGCCGGGCGCTATACGACGATCCTTCCGCCCTCGGCGGTTCTCGATCTCGTCGGTTTTCTTTTCTACGACTTCGCGGGCACGGCAGTGCTCGACAAGCGGTCGTGTTTCACCGGCCGGATGGGGAAGAAGCTCCTCGGCGACAACATCACGCTCTGGGACGACGTGTACCATCCGTTGCAAACCGGTCCGCCCTACGACGGGGAAGGCCTGCCGCGGCAGAAAGTTTTGCTCGTGGATAAGGGCGTGCCGAGAAATCTGGTCTATTCGCGCGCGACCGCCAAAAAGATGAAAGCGAAGCCCACGGGCCACGGCTTTTCGCTGCCGAACGAGTACGGCGAAGCGCCGATGAATCTGGTTTTCGCGGGCGGCGCCAAATCGCTCGACGAGATGGTCCGCACCACCGAGCGCGGCATCCTTGTCACGCGCTTGTGGTACATTCGCGAAGTCGATCCCTACGAAAAAATCCTCACCGGCATGACGCGCGATGGAACGTTCCTGATCGAAAACGGCCGCGTCGCGGGCGGCATCCGCAACTTCCGTTTCAATGAAAGCATCATCGAGATGCTGTCGAACGTCGAGATGCTCGGCCCCGCGGTGCGTGCCGCCGGAGAAGAGTCGTTCGAAATGGTCGTTCCGGCGATGAAGGTCCGCGACTTTCACTTCAGCGAAGTCACGAAGTTCTAGCGGTTAGCGCTTCTCGTCGTGACGGATGAAGAACTGCGGCTTGTCGGTGTCCGGGGGCACGGCCACGTCGAAAAACCCCACCATCATTTCGTCGTAGGTTTGATCGCCCCAATAAACCGCCGAGCTCGGATCGGGGTTGTGAGGATTGTTCTTCGAATTGTCGTACCACGCGACCGCCTGAAGCACGGTCCTCGCCTTGAGCGGGAGCGGCTGCGCGAGCCGGTAACTCAACTGCCAGTAAAAGTCATAGTTGACGCGGAGCAACGTCTCGGTGGTGCCATCGGCGCGAAGGATGTTGTACTCGAAACGCTTCCCGCGGAGATGCATGTGCGGAAAGAAACTGAGCAGCAGAGCGTCGTTCGGCAACGAACCGTGCACTTCGACGCGATGATCGTCCACGCCCGGCGGGATTACGAAGCTGCTGTTGGTCAGTTGTAACGTCAGCACGCGTTTCGCGGGCGGCTGCTTCGCGAAGACGATGCCGACGCTGGTCTGATCCGTGGTTGCGCGGCCATGAGTCGTGTAATGCATCTGGAAGATCAGGTCGGAGCCCGCCGGGATGAACTTTGCCATTCCTTCCGGCCAATTGTCCGGCGAACTTCCCGGCGCGTAAACGAGGAGGATGTCTGCTTTCGTCGTGCGCGTGTCGTGGCGATCCTCCTCGTTCTTCATGCTCGACGCAGTGAACGGCACGCCGACCGGCGCGTGCCGCAGCCACGGCGAGTCCGGCGGGCGGATGTAGACAACCGCGTGGTGAACGTTCTCGCGGCTCGACGGGCGGATCTCGGACATCTGCACCCACCTGCCTTCCGTGAAACCCGTGGGGACGATCTCGTAGGTGTATTCCACGTCGCACAGCGCCGGGATTGCCACCGGCTTGGGCATGCGGACCACAAGATCGGGCTGAGGGATGTTCCAGCCCTCGGCCCAGTGCCGCGGCGGCGGAGCATCCGCCGCATTTCCCGCGGGCGCATTTGCCGCCGCCCAAGCCGCGAGCGTATCGATTTCTTCCGCTGAGAGCGAAGCGTCGTTGGAGAAATGTCCAACGCGCGGATCGGCGAACCACGGGGGCATCTTGCGGTTGCGCGCGTCTTCCGCAATGACGCGGGCGAACGGGCGCGTCTGGCCGTAGGTGACGAACGGCATCGGGGCGACTTCACCGGGCCGGTGGCAAGCCTGGCAGTGTTGTTGGAGGATCGGCAGAACGTCGCGGTAGAACGCAGGAGCGCCGGCCGCGCGCGGCGTCCGCCCCTGGGCAAGCAGCGTTGCTGCGGCGAAAAGCACGATTGCAACTGACGGCCGGGACGGTCTCATGACACTCCCGCTGGCACACTTGATTTCGTTGCAGATTATCGCACGAGAGTTGCTATCGGCGGCTTCTAGTGCTACTGCTCGGCGAATTGAAGGCTCGAGATCGCGCGCGCGATCACGTTTTCCTGAATCTGCACGAGGTCGTCGTCGGCGCGGGTCATGCCGAAAATCGTGTAGAGGCGCGAGCCGCGCGGCACGACGACGACCACGACGCCGGACCAGTCGTGCTGATCCACGCTCCCGCGGAAGTGGTGCTCGACCGCCGGTGCGCCTGAAATCGTGATGTGCTGCTCACCCAGCGGGCGAAAGTTGTCCATGACGTCGCGCAGCCGCCGCTCGGTCGCATCCATGTCCGTCGCGAGCGACTTTCCGGCGGGCTGCTGGCCGATGAGCAAATACGTGGTTTCGTCATACGTCCCCATTGCGGTGACGGCGCCGGGCAACACTTTCCTCGCGCCCGCAATCAGCTCCCAGGCGGGCGGCTTGTACATCTGGAACTGGTACGTTTCGTTGGTGTAGAGGTTGCCGACAACCGCCTCGCGGATGGGCTCCGGCGCGGGAGGCTTCGGCGGCGCAGTGTCTGCAGCCGGCGCTGGGATGGCGGGCGGCGGCGCCGCGGCAGCGACTGTGGGCGCGGGCGGTGGAGGAGCCGCAACGGTTTTCGCGATACTCGGAGCCGTGGGTTTCACCACAAGCGTGACAGGCTTGCTTGGGACTGGAACGGTTGGCGCGGCTGCTGACGCATTTGTCGCTTCCGGCTTTGGTTTCTCGGATTCGGGCTGTTTTACCGGGGCCGCTGCTTTGGGCGCGTCGGACATGCTGATCGAGACGACTTGATCCTTCTGCACTACCGCGTAGCCGTAGCTCGTCTTGACCTTGAATGAGTTCTCCTCGAAGCCGACGATCGTGCCGGAAATTTTCGTTCCGTCCCTGAGCTTCAGCTCGTCAGCGCGCACTGTGCTCGACAAAGCGAGCGCAAGGAGGGCAGCAGTTCGAAGAAATCGGGAGGGCAGTTTCACGCATTGAGTATCGCGCCGAGGCGCCCGAGCGGCAAGTTCGCGTGCAGAGTGGTGCTGGGTTAGTCAGCAGCGGGCAGAGAGGAGCTCAGCGATCGAGGAACGCTCGCAACCGGGCGTAGCCGGCGCGGCTCACCGGGAGCTGCGCGCCAGTGGAAAGCACGGCCACGTGGCTGTCCTTGCCGTAGGGCTCGACTTTGACCACGCGTTCGAGATTCACGATGTAGGAACGATGGACGCGGAGAAACCGGGAAGGATCGAGCGCCGCCTCGAGACTCGCGATGGTCTGCTGCTTCAGGTGTTTCCTGCCCTCGGATGCGAGCGCGACGTAGTCGTCCTGCGCCTCGGCGTAGTCGAGCTTCGCGACCGGAATGATGAAGACCCGCGTGCCGTCGCGCACCGGGACACGCTCGAGGTACTGCGCGGGCGGACGGGCCGCGGCCGCGAGTTCGGCCGGAGGGACGGCGTCCGAACGCACTTTGCCTTCGAGCCGCTCGCGGGCGCGTTTGAGCGCAGCCTCGAAGCGCTCGGCGCTAACGGGCTTCAGGAGATAGTCGACCGCGTGGACTTCGAACGCGCGAATCGCAAAATTGTCGTGCGCGGTAACGAAAACCACGGCGGCTTCATTGCCGATCAGCTCGAGGACTTCGAAGCCGTCGAGCTTCGGCATCTGGATGTCGAGAAACACGAGGTCAGGCTTCCGCTCCGCGACGACCTTGACTGCCTCGAAGCCGTTCGCGCACTCGGCGATGATTTCGACGTCCGCGTGCGAGGAGAGATACTCGCGGAGCACCTGGCGCGCCAGCTCCTCGTCGTCCACGATCGCGACCCGGATCTTGTCTTTCGGTTCGCGGCTCACTGGGTCGCAACCTCTTTTTCGGCCGGCAGCGTGATGGCCACGCGAAAACGATCGCCCTCGCCCTTCGCCGCGAAGCTGGCGCGATTTCCGTAACGGGCTTCGAGGCGCTGGCGGACGTTCGCCAGTCCCACGCCGCTCCTGCGGCGCGTGGGCGCCTCCGGATCGAAGAGATTCTCGACCACGATCGAGACCGAACCGTTTTCGCACCCGATGTCCAGCCGAATCCATCCGCCCTCGACGAGATTCGCGATCCCATGCGCAATCGCGTTTTCGACCAGCGGCTGAAGCAAGAGCGGAGGCACGTTCACCGCGAGCGCATCCTTCGCGATGTTTTCTTCCATGTGAAGGCGCGCGCCGTAGCGGGTCTTCTCGACGGCGAGAAAGGCGTGAATCAAGGACATTTCCTCTTCGAGAGGGATCGCGGACTTTTCGCCGAGTCCCAGAGTGCGCCGCAGGAAGTCGCCCAGCAGAATGCACATTTCGCGGGCTTTCGCCGGATCGGAACTCGTCAGCGCGCTGATCGAATTCAGGCTGTTGAACAAAAAGTGGGGGTTCACCTGCGCTTTCAGCGCCTTCAATTCCGCTTCGCGGGCAAGGATGCTCATCTGCATCATGCGCGCCTCGGCTTTTTGGGACGCTTCCAAGGCGATGAGGACGTAGTAGAAAAAAACTGACAGCAGATAGAGCAGGATCCCGGTGACGAAAACAACAGGCAGCTCTGAGAAGAGGTGCTCGTTCAGGTCGCGGAGCGCGTTGACGCTGGAAGCCAGAATCCAGGCCAGCACCCACGCCACGAAAACCCAGAGGCCGGAGGCAACCAACGCTCCTCCCACGTGTGTCGCGAGCAGTTTTTCGAGCTCGACGCGATCGATGGGAGTGGCCCGGCACGGATACCAGGCCGAGAGGCAGACGAAAGCATAGAAGAGGCAGAGGGGCACGGCCAACGCGGCGGCTTGCTCGACGGTAACTTCATGCGTGATGGACAGGAGATAGGTCAACAGCGCTGTCAGGGGAATCCATGCGATCAGATAGAGGATAAGGCGCCGGAGCTGGCCAGAAAGTGGATGCATGGGGAGTTCAGTTCTTGATGGAAACTCCTCCGAAGATGGCGGCGCCGCGGACGATCAGCACTTTGCCCGGAGTGGGTGCGTCAGGCCGTGGGTACGTCTCGTCCACGAAGGCGCCGGCCACTGCCGTGGCTTCAATCTTGATCCTCCATGTGTCGGGGACGCGAATTTCGCCTCCACCGAAGACGGTATCGATGTGAATCACAGCCTGATTGCCGTCGATGTCTGCCCGGCTGAGATCGAGATGGAAACCGCCGAGCACGGCCGAGATCTTGGCGAACTTGAAGTGTTGGGAGGTGATCCGCCGCTTGAAACCGCTGAGAAGAACCGATTGGTCGAATGTCGAGTCGTCACTTTCCGTGCTTCCGGTCTGCACGCCGGGAAATGGCGGCGGCACAGATTCCGGCCCTTCGTGCACCGACTGACGCACGTGCTCGTGCACTGACTGACGCATGTGTTCGCCCCAATCCTGCCATCCTGGCCATCCGGGACGATGGCCAAATTTTCCAGAAGAATGGAACAGCATCCACAACCCGGCAGCGATCAGGAAAACCGGCCACAAACTTCCGATACGCACGTGGAGGAAGCCCAACTCGTTCGAGAGCGATATCGCTCCCCAGGCGAGAAGAATGGCGCCCCAGAAGCGGCCGGCAGAATGGGTGGAGAAAACGATGGCCAGACCGGCGACAATCAGAATCGCGGGCCAAACGAACTGAAAAGAAATGTGCGCGGGGACAATTCCCATCTGGTCCAGAAGGAAGATCACTCCGAGCGTGGTGATCCACAGGCCTACAAAAAGGCCCGGGCCCACCATTCGTCTGTTGCCATTACTCACGTTCTTGTCCACCACGAGGGCCCCCAACAGACGCGCCGGTTCGTCCGGTGAGCAGGATCGCGCATCCGGCCAGAACGAGCACGAGCGGCCAGAACCGGAACGCACCGTCGAATGCCTGAGCCTTCAGGCAAACCTCGACCATATTCCAAATACTTCCCCCGATCACAGATATGAGCCAGAAACTGTTGGTGCTGAAGCGGCCATAGGTCAGTTCGCACAATTGAAACACAATTCCCAGGAAAACCAGAAGCCCGGCGCCGAGCATGGCGCCCGTCGGACGAGTGAGGGTTCGGAAGGGAATCTGGGGGTCCGCATTTGCCATTGTGTCGTCTCCCGTCTGGATTTGGCGCCGTTCCATGGCGAGAGACTAGAGGCAGGCGAGCAACGTGTCGCGCACTTTTCGGCGAATGGCGGCTGGTTACCGGCGAATGGCAGTTGGGGAGTCGTTGGGCTACGAGAAGAGAATCATGCCGAGCCAAAAGGCAGCCGCGGCGAAGACGCCGGTGACGACGAGCATCAGGCGCAACCGCTTTTTTCGCGCCGCGATGACGATGAACCCCAGGACCCCGAGCAGGAAAGCCAGTTCGAGCCAGAAGAAGCGCGAGCCGAATCCGCCGGTCCACTGGCCGGCGTCGTCCTGAATCCAGACGGAAGCAAACGAAGTGGCGGCCGTGAGCGATGCGGCGACGACGCCCGCGAGCGCCATCCCCTTTGCCCATTCCGGGATGATCCAGTCTTTCCGCGTCTCGCGCCAGTCGGCCCACGTCAGCGCGACGACCAAGCCCACCAAGATGAGCACGAACAGCGCCACCTATCTCCTCCGCAGGACGCCCCAATCAAGACGGGCAATCCCCCTACCAAAGCCCACGGCATTGGAGCGCGGCGAGCTATCCGCTATGTGCAATAGCTACAGATGGATGGCGCCGTCCCGCTTTGGGGAAGAAGATGACTTCGCGCCGCAGAGTGCAGCCAGCCTGTAGTGGGGTCGCCCATCGGGAAAACATTTTGCACGTAGGCCGGTCCTAGTACGGGGCGGCGTATTGCGATTCTCACAACGCGACAACTGCTGCTCAAAACAGGCGCCAGGGAACCTGTTACGATGGGCGGACTTATGCGAAGCCCGTGGATCATCGCTCATCGAGGCGCTTCCGGCCACGCGCCTGAAAACACCATCACCGCCTTCAAGCGGGCGGTCGAGCTGGGCGCGCGCTTCATCGAGACCGACTTGCACTTGACGCGGGACGCGCGGTTCGTCGCCATCCACGACCCGACGCTCGACCGCACGACGAACGGCCACGGCGCCGTGCGCGATTTCACGCTCGCCGAACTGAAGAAGCTCGATGCCGGCATGTGGTTCGACCGGCAGTTCATGGGCGAGCGCGTTCCGACGCTCGAGGAAGTGCTCGCGTTCGCGCGCGAACACGACGTGGTCTTCTATCTCGAGCTCAAATACGAAGCGGCCTGGGGCATGCACCACGCGCTCGCGGCGGCGATCCAGAACTCGGGAAACGCGGCGCGGACGATCGTGATCTCATTCGATCCGGGAACGCTCAAGGCGCTGCGGCAACTCGATGCCTCGTCCATGATGGGGTTGCTCGTGGAAGGGGCGAGACCCGACTTGGTGAAGGCGGTAGTGGGCGTGGGTGCGCGGCAGCTCTGCCCAAGGTGGGATCTGGTGACGCGCGACCTGGTCGAGGAAGCGCACCGGGCGGACCTGCAAGTCGTGACCTGGACCGTGGACGAGGCAGGGCAGATGCGCGCGGCGATCGAGGCGGGCGTGGACGGCATCATGACTGATTTCCCCGATCGGCTGCGCGCCGTCGTCGAGGACATGACCTCGAGCTTGCCCGCCAAGTGAGTTGGAACTATTCCCCTGACAACCGGATCACATTAGCTTTGCGGACAGGGCGGCGAACTGCGCGAGGGAGAGTTGTTCGGCGCGAGCGTCCGGGCGGAGGGCGCAGGCGGCGAGAGCCTCGCGGATGCGGTCATCGGGCGCGACGGCGCGAAGATTGTTGCGCAGCGTCTTGCGCTTTTGCTCGAAGCAGGTTTGCACGAATTGTAAGAAACGCTGGTCGTCGCGCACGCCCAGCGAAGCTCGCTCGCCGGGCAGTGCCATGCGTACGAGTGCGGATGTGACCCGCGGAGGCGGGCGAAACGCGCCGGGCGGAATCCGCAGTACAATCTCGGGCTGCGCGTAGAACTGGCAGGCCACCGAGAGATAGCCGTAGGCGCGGCGCCCGGGGCGCGCGGCGATGC
>Ga0181521_10001853_pt1 | contig 25840 bp, 24 predicted proteins | sample PEATcosm2014_Bin_32_FD_119764 | JGI IMG/M metagenome (GOLD analysis project Ga0181521, IMG submission 119764) | Peatland microbial communities from MTU Mesocosm Facility, Houghton, MI, USA - PEATcosm2014_Bin02_60_metaG | ecosystem: Environmental > Terrestrial > Soil > Wetlands > Peat | place...
ATATTTTATACAGGGTAATACAAAAACCAATCGACCTGAGGCAGTCTATCAGGTTGAAAATATAGAGGTTCTTACGAATGAGCCGGCGCTTACGAGGATCGCCTCAGTAAACTCCCGCTAGTCAATCAATCGACGATTTGAATAAATTGAAAACCATCGCCAAGGAAGCTCTGGGCTTGGGCGCTGAACCGCGATCCACCTGAAGACGCCTCCCCCACCTTCTCATTCCGCCCCCTGGGGCGGACGCCGGGGCGGGAGGGTTCGCCCCCACGACGGCGAAGACAACCGTCTCCCCCCGCCAGAGGGATTTCAAAACGCAGCCGCTGAAATCCCCCTCGCGGCTCCCCCTGCCGGAGCTGCGAAGCACGGGCCATCCCGCCCTCACTCCTCCCCCTTCCGGCCGGATTAGATCACCTCGCAAACATGTGAACACGACAACAGGCCAACACGTGAACAACAAAAGGTGTACTCTCGCCTCTTGACCAGAGAACACGAATCGGCAAGACTGAGCTAACGTGTTCGCCTCCTTTCCTGTTCACAAGTAAACACGCCCCACCCGTTTTTCACCTGCACTGCCATAGATGTTCATCGCCGCAAGCACTATTCCGCAACATTGTCCTGCCGCCCGTATCCGCCCCGGTCGCGAATTGCGCGGGGCGCGGACAATTTCGCCTTCTTCAAGAGTTCACACGTCAACTCGAAAACCAGTGAACTTCGTTCGGTGCGACCTGGCGAGCATGCCCCCGCATCCTGTAAACAGGTTCGTTCGCCGACATGTAAACTCGGCGGCACGTTGTCAGGGCAACTTGTCATCACTGGAACGTGTAAACTTGTTCCCCGCAGAAACTCCCCAACAAGTTGGCAGGCCAACAGGTCAACGTGTTCACCGGCAAACACGCAAACACGCCCCAAAGCAAACTTGTAAACCCGCAATCTGGTCCATCCAGCAACACGAAAAGGAGTAAACATGTCGCCCCAGTTCAGGTGTAAACGAGTAAACACGTTAACAACTTCAAAGGTGCACTCATGAAGGTGATATCCGTTCTCGGGCAGAAGGGGGGAAGCGGCAAGACCACTCTGACTCTTTCACTCGCCGTAGCCGCCTACAAGGCAAACAAGTCGGTCGCTGTCATCGATCTCGACCCGCAGGCCAGCGCCTGCAAATGGGGCGACCGGCGCAACGCGGACCCTGTAATCATCTCCGTTCAGCCCGCTCGTCTGCGTAACGTCCTCGCCACTGCTCGCGAGAACGGGGCTGAACTAGTGTTGATCGACACGCCCGGCCGTCTGGAACAATCAGCGATCGCTGCGGCTCAAGAGGCGGACCTGATACTGATTCCGTGTCGCCCGACTATCAAAGACACGGAAACCATAGAGAGCACGATAAGCCTTATTCGCGCCGCCCGAACAAAGGCGAAATTGGCGGTTATCCTCAACGGAGTCCCATCGCGCGGGGCGCAACGCGAGCAGGCGGAAGACGCGATCCGCAGCATGTCGATCCCGGTCTATCCGTTCTTTTTGAGCAATCGTGTCGCGTTCACCCACGCCGATGTTCTCGGGCTGAGCGCCCAGGAATTTGAACCAAGCGGGCAGGGGGCTCGCGAAATCAAAGAAATTTACAAGTTCACGTGTGAACTCCTGAACTCAGCAACCAGCCAACAATCGAAGGGAAAGAACCATGGCAAAAAGACCAGACTTACGGCAAGCGCTTAAGCCCCGTGCCGAGGTGCCTGTACCGCTACCGGCGACCCAGCAAGACAACGCGTCAGCGCCCCCGCCCAAGAGTCCTCACTTCCGGCCCAGCAGAGAAGGGAAGAGCAACGTCACGGGCTATTTTCCTCCGGCAGTGAAAAGGCAGTTGCGTATCCTCGCTGCCGACCGCGACACGACGATTCAGGATCTGCTCGCCGAGGCGCTCAACGATCTCTTTGCAAAGCATGGGAAGCCCGAGATTGCTCCGATGGAAACAGCGGCGGCGCAATGAATTTCCTAAGGCCCGAAATAGCGCGGGTCGAGACGACGGCGGCAGTAGCTGGGTAGTGGTAGTTTGCAAAGCCCTATGAAGGTTTCTGCCGGATCGCAGATGCGCAGGGCAGGGTCCTGGGGAAACACTGGCGCAGACACAACACCCTGATTTAACCAGCGCGTCGCCGAAAGGGGCGGGCAGGGGTCTGGTGCCTGACGCTTGCCGCGAGGTTATGTGGCGCGTCCCTGCTAGAATGCGGGGGTGGGCAGAGCCCTCAAAAACGACCGAAATTTACACAGTCGCTTACACAGTTTCACAATTTTAAACTGCAAGTTGCCTAGATACAGTTACTTGCAAGCAGAATCAAAGGACTCAAAATCCCGCGCCCTTCATTGGGCATGTGGGTTCGACCCCCACCTCCAGCACCAAGCTTGTCTGCCGCCCACGCAAAGCCGAAGAACTCCCAGGCGCGGCTGTTCAAGAGCGAACCCACTAGCCAAGGGCTGCGCCCTTGATATCCCTGCGGGATATGGGAGTCGAGGAAGTCAAAAGCCAGAATGGCGGTGGGCTGTTGAATCGAGCACCGCGACGACGCCGCGGTTGGCGCACCGGACCGGCGCCAGAAGAGGGGGACCGGGCGAAGGCGAACTGGAAAGCGGAATCACGATGACGGTTCGGTAACCCGCGGCGGGTTGTTAACCCGCTCGAGCTGGGCTCCGGTTCACAACCGGCGCGCAGGATAACATCCTGCCCTACGACTTACTCGTGCGGCACCGGGATGGCGCAGCCGGTCTCGGAGATGGCGCAGCTCATGTGCTCGAACTGCACGGTGGTGTGGAAAATGTGGAACTGCGACGCCAGCATGGCATTGAGGGCGCGCAGGATGGCATCGCTGGCGGAAGGCGGGACGTCGGCGATGAGAACGTGGCAGCTCAGGGCGCGGGTGTTGGAGCCGAGGCTCCAGATGTGCAGGTCGTGGACGTCCAGGACGCCTTCGACGCAGCGCATCTCGGCGGTGACGCCGGGCAGGTCCAGGCCCCGCGGAAGACCCTCGAGCAGGATGTTGAGCGATTCGCGCACGATGTCGGCCGCGGTCCACACGATCAGGGCGGCAATCAGAATCGAAAGCACGGGGTCGAGTTGCAGCCAGCCGGTATAGCGGATGGCTAAGGCGCCGGCGACGATGGCGATGGAGCCCAGGGCGTCGCCCAGCATGTGGACGAAGGCGCCGCGGATGTTGATATCGCCCTTGCTGGCCTGCCTGAGCGCCAGCATGATGCTGCCGTTCAGCACCAGCCCGAGCGAGGCGACCGCGACCATGATCCATGCCTGCACGGGCTGCGGGTGGCGCAGGCGTTCGATGGATTCGTACAGAATCCAGGCGGAGAGCGCGATCAGCGTGAGCGCATTGACGAAAGCGGAGAGCACGCCGGCACGGTGGTAGCCGTAGGTCTTGACTTGGTCGGCGGGCTTGCCCTGGAGATAGAAGCCGAACCAGGCGAGAAAGAGCGCCAGGGCGTCGGTGAAGTTATGGCCGGCGTCGGAGAGCAGGGCCAGCGAGTGGGCCTCAAAGCCGGCGGCGATTTCGATAGCCACGAAAACCGAGGTGGCCAGCAGCGACCAGCGAAGGATGGCGCCGGTGACTTCGCCGTGGTGATGGCGATGGGAATGCGGGTGCGCGTGCGCGTGCGAATGCACTGGCCCTCCTGTTTTTATTTTAACGGGTGTTGGGGGCGCCGCGGGCGTCCGCCGTTCGAGATAATCTCAGCGAGGAGGCGGCGGCGATGCGGAACGGCGGCAGGCCATTGTCAAGCGCTATGAGACGGTGATCGCGCAGGGCAGGATCGGCCGCCCGGAAGAGGCCGCCGAAGCGGTGCTGTGGCTGTGCTCCGGGGCGTCATCTTATGTCACGGGCGCCTATGGCGCCGCGGGCCGTGCGAACTCAAGCAGTTCGACGGGCACGCCGTCATCCAGGATGATGGCCGCGCGCACGCCATCGGATGGGCAATTCGGTGGTAGCGCCAGCCGCGCAGCGCGACGGCCGGCGGCGGCTGATGGTCCTGGCGCGTGGCCGGAAGGCGCGCCATGCTCACTTCACCGCAACCGCATCCACGGCGAAACCGGCGTCCATGGAAGGAAGCCCTTCGAAGAGCAGGAGCGTGCCGGCGGGCGGATGAGCGGGGTCGAAAAATTCGAGGCGAAGTTTGCGAACCTGCGCGGCAAGGGGAACAGCCAGCGGGTAGTAGTGGGTGAAGGCTACGTCCTGGAGCGATGAGCCGGCCTGTTCGATTTCCTTGCGCAGGCGCTGGAACGCCAGGCGGCCGTCCTGCTCCTGATATCCGAACGAGTCCTGGGTTCCGGTGAGGACCACTTGCGCGGCTCCCACCAGCGCCATGCCGCTCTGTCCGGGCTCGCGCGGGAGGCCTTCGATATCGGCCAGGCGCAACCGGCCGGGATCGGAACGCAGGCGGGCCACGGCTTCGCAGGCGGCCAGCGCGGAGCCGGGAGCGCGCTGCGTCCGGATGAAGTTGGCGGCGGCATGCGGGTAAGCGGCCACGACGCGGTCTCGAGTGGCGGCCAGGCCGTCCAGGGTACTGAGAAAACAGGTTACCCGCACCACGTCCGCCGGCTCGGAACCCGCGGCGGCGATGGCTCGATCGAGGCTGGCCAGCGCGGCCGGCGCGGGGGGAGGATCGAGCGGATTTTCCGTGATGGACGGCTGCGCGGAGACGAACGCCAGGCCGAAGGGATTGGTTTCGCGGCGCGATTGCGCGATGGCTTCGAGCACCACTTGCGCGCCTTCCAGGGGCAGCCCTCCGGAACGGATGAGGCTGAGGGCGGGGAGCGGCTGCTTGTGGCCGGCGAAGAATTGGCTCACCAGGTCGCGCACGCGGCGCACATCGCCGGAGCCGGCCACGAAGGCGCGGATTTTCAAGACGGTGTCGCTTCCGGCTTGATGGACAAGCGTTTTGAGGGCCTCGCGGATCTGCGGCGAGAGCAATCCCTTGGCGGAAAGCGGCGTGACGTAGAAGGTGAGGCGGCGGGTTTCGCCGGTTACGGCGCTGGGAAGTTCCTTGGGCAGTTGCAGGGTCTGCGTCTGCTCTTCTTTATTTTTCTTTTGCGGCGCGGCGGTGAGCAGGCCTGGAGCGCAGGCCAGAACCACGAGCGCGATGCCCCGAATCGTGCTCCCCGGAGACGACGGGCACGGCAAACGCATAGAATTAGGATTGTAGCAAACGGGAATCACGAGGAAACTTCATGACCGCCAGCGGGCCCGTCCGACGCCGCAGGAAGAAGCCCCCCAAAAAACGCAGACCGCCGCTGGTTTTGCTGTGCGTCGCGGCCCTGCTGGCGCTGGCCGCCGTGGGAGTGAAGCGGTTTCTGGCGCGCGAAGCGGAGCAGCGGGCGAAAGCGCTGACCGGTTACATTGCCGACAGCGCCGCGCTGACCCGGGAGTTTGCCGCGTTCACGGGAAAGCTCGCCACGGACGGGAGCGCCGCGCAGTTCGAGCAAGCCGCCGCACTGGCCAGGCAGGCGGATTACGCGGGCGCGCTAGCGGTGCTGGAAACGCTTTCCAGGGAAGCGGCGGTACCGGTGGTGTTCAACGACATGGGGGTTCTCTACGCCAAGCTGAACGACCGGGCGCGAGCGGTGAGTGCGTTTCGCGAGGCGCTGGCGCGCGACATGGATTACGCGCCGGTGCGGAGAAACCTGCAGCGCCTGCGGGCGCAGCCGAATGCGGTTTACCCGGTGACCGCGGAAGTCGAGCCCAACGATACCAACGAGCACGCCAACTATATAGGGCTGAACCAACCGGTGGAGGGCGAAATCGACGCGGCCAACGCCGACGTGGATTGCTTTCGCTTCGTGACGCCGGCGGCGCCGCGCGACCTGATCGAAGTCTCCATCCTCAACCGCTCGCGCACGCTGGCGCCGCGCATCCGGTTCTATGACGGCGAAGGCAAGCTTCTACCCTGGGAGAAGACCGTGTGGGACCCGGGCGCTTCGCTGTCGCTGATCGTCTCTCCGGAACCCAACGTGCCGCTCTACGTGGACGTGTTCGGATACGGTTCGACGGGAGGCGCTTACACGCTTTTGGTCAAACCGCTGAAGGCTTTCGACCAATACGAGCCGAACGACGATATTCACAGCGCGCGCCAGATTCCGCTGGGGCGGAAGATCGACGCCAACATCATGGATGCGGCCGATGTCGATTTCTATTCTTTCGTGGCGGAGCGGACGGGGAGCGTGGCAATCGATATCCGGAACCGTTCGGCGACGCTGATTCCCGCCGTCACGACCTTCGGACCGGACCTGCAGGCCAGCGGATTGGGTCCGGACGCGCGAAAGCCGGGCGACAGCCTGCATCACAGCATGGCGGTGCGGGAGGGGACCACGTATTATCTCGAAGTTCGGCCGCGGGCGCAATCGTTCGGGGACTATTCTCTCACCTTGATTTCCCGTCCATTTTGAAACAGACCCATCCAATATGGTATGGTTTGGTTGAATGACTTTCAATCCGGCGCTGGAGCACGATTCCGAGGTTCCGCTATATCGCCAGCTTTATGAGCGAATTGCCGAAAGAATTCGCGCCGGGGAGCTGGCTGCCGGGGAACGCCTGCCAGCCACGCGGGAATTGGCTGGCCAGCTTGGACTGAACCGAACTACTGTTTCCGCGGCATACGACCTTTTGGAAACGGCAGGCCTGATCGCCGGACACGTGGGCCGCGGCAGTTTTGTTGCGGGCGGCGCGGGTGGCGCGGGCGGCGGCGGAGGGCTGGACTGGAGCGGGCTGCTGGATGCCGGGAGGAGCTGGCGCACGGCGCAAGCGGCCGTCGAGCCGATCAGCTTTGTGATGTCGCGGCCCTCGCGCGACCTGTTCCCGCTGGACGATTTCCGCGCGGCCTGCGAAGCGGTGCTGCGGCGCGGCGACCTGGCGGACATTCTGCAGCTCGGCTCGCCCAGCGGCTACGAGCCTTTGCGGCGCTATCTGCTGGCGCAGGCGCGCGCGGAAGGCGTGGCGGGGCCGGACGACGACCTGTTGATCGCCAACGGCTGCCAGCAGGCGCTGGATCTGATTGGGCGCGTGCTCTTGAGGCCTGGCGACAGCGTCGCGGTGGAAGACCCCACCTATCCGGGATTGAAGAACCTGCTGAGCGGGATGGGAGTGCGGCTGGCGGGAATCCCCATGACCGGCGACGGGATGGACGTGGCGCAAGCCGCGCGCGTGCTGGAGCGCGAGAAACCGCGCTTCCTGGTGGTAACGCCGAATTTTCAGAATCCCACGGGAGCCACTCTGCCGCTAGGGGCGCGGCGGGCGCTGCTGGAAGCGGCGCGCGCGGCCAAAGTGCCGGTGATGGAGAACGACCCCTACGGGCACTTGCGGTATGAGGGCGAAGCGCTGCCGGCGCTCAAGCGGCTGGACGAACACGGCGGCACGGTGCTTTTGCGCAGCTTTTCGAAAGTCAGTTTTCCGGGGCTGCGGGTGGGCTGGATTCTGGGGCCGAAGCCTTTGATGGACCGGCTGCGGCAAGCCAAAGAGACGGCCGATTTGCATACCGACCAGCTCTCCCAGGCGGTGCTGCTGGAGTTCGCCGAATCGGGACGGCTGGAGCGTCACCTGGCCAAGGTGCGCGCGGCCGGAGCCGAGCGGCTGCGCGCTATCCTGGATGCCTGCGCGCGGCTGCTTCCGGCGGGAACGCACTTCACGCGGCCGCGCGGCGGCATGAATTTGTGGGTGCGGCTGCCGGAGCCCCTGGACGCCGACGCGCTCCTGCCGCGCGCCCAAAAAGAGGGCGTGGCATACCTGCCGGGGCGGTATTTCGCGGTGGCGCAAGCCGAGGCGGGCGCGCTGCGCTTGAGTTTCGCGGGGCTGCCTCCGGAAGAGATTGCGAGCGGCCTGGCGGTGTTGGGGCGAGTATTCGCGGACGAGCTGGAAAGCGCCGCCAGGAGCGTGGAGCCGGCGTCCGCCATGGTTTAGAAGTTTAAAGGAGAGAGCGAATGTTTCCATTCAGCAGCGAACAGTACCGTTTGAACGTGGGGCTCGCCGAGATGTTGAAGGGCGGGGTGATCATGGACGTGACCAACGCCGAGCAGGCCAAGATCGCCGAAGACGCGGGCGCTTCGGCGGTGATGGCGCTGGAGCGCGTGCCGGCCGATATCCGCAAGGAAGGCGGGGTGGCGCGCATGGCCAACATCGCGATCATCGAGGAAATCATGAAGACCGTGAATATCCCGGTGATGGCCAAGGCGCGCATCGGGCACTTCATGGAAGCGCGGATTCTGGAAGCGCTAGGCGTGGATTACATCGACGAGAGCGAAGTGCTGACGCCCGCCGACGAAGAACACCACATCGATAAGCGCACCTTTAAAACTCCCTTCGTGTGCGGCGCGCGCAACCTCGGCGAAGCGTTGCGGCGCATCGCCGAAGGCGCGGCCATGATCCGCACCAAGGGCGAAGCGGGCTCGGGAAATATCGTGGAAGCGGTGCGCCACATCCGCACCATCGTCAAGGAAATGAAGCAGCTCACGGTGATGGGCAAGGAAGAGCTGGTGCACCAGGCGAAGAATCTGCAAGCGCCGCTGGAGCTGGTGGAGTGGGTGGCGAAGAACGGCAAGCTGCCGGTCCCCAATTTTTCGGCGGGCGGCATCGCCACCCCGGCGGACGCGGCGCTGGTGATGCAACTGGGGGCGGAAGCGGTGTTCGTGGGCTCGGGGATTTTCAAATCGTCCGACCCCCAGGCGCGCGCCGAAGCGGTGGTGAAAGCCGCCAAGAACTTCGACAATCCCGAGGCGCTGCTGGAAGCCAGCCGCTCGCTGGGCGCCGCCATGCCGGGGCTGGACATCGCCAAGATGCCGGAATCGGAACTGATGCAAACGCGGGGCTGGTAATGAAACGCGTGGGAGTGCTTTCGCTGCAAGGCGATTTCGCGGCGCACGGCGCGGCCCTGCAGCGCGCCGGCGCCGCACCGGTATACGTACGCGAGCCCGCACAACTGCGCGAAATCGACGGGCTGATCATACCGGGCGGCGAGAGCACCACCATGCTCAAGCTGCTGCGCTACGAAAACCTGCTGGAGCCGCTGGCGGAATTCGGGCGCGTGAAACCCATCTTCGGAACCTGCGCGGGCGCCATTCTGCTGGCGCGCGAAGTGACCCGTCCCGCGCAGGAAAGCCTCGGCTTGATGGACATCGGGGTCGAGCGCAACGCCTACGGGCGGCAGGTGGACAGCCGCGTGGTGGGAATCGAAGCGGGGGCCGAGTTCGAAGGACGCACCGCGCCCGGCAAACTGGAAGCGGTATTCATCCGCGCCCCCATCATCCGCCGCGTGGGAGAGCACGCCAAAGTACTGGCGGCTTACAATGGAGATCCGGTGCTGGTGGAAGAAGGCCGGCACCTGGCCGCAACGTTCCATCCCGAACTGACCGGCGATTCGCGCGTACACGAACTTTTTCTGGAGAAGCTGTGAGACCGCCGGAAGAACCGAAGAAGAAACGGGTGTTATTCGTCTGCATCGGCAATTCCTGCCGCAGCCAGATGGCGGAAGGGTTCGCGCGGGTGTACGGCTCGGACACGGTAATCGCCGCCAGCGCGGGAATGGCGCCGGCGTTTGCGGTAGCCCCCGACTCGCAGCGCGCCATGATGGAAAAGAACGTGGATCTGCGCGACCATTTCCCCAAGCACATCCGGCATCTGGGGCGCTCGCAATTCGATCTGGTGGTGAATATGAGCGGCTACCCGATTCCCGACATCCCCGGCGCGGACGTGGTGGAGTGGGATGTGCCCGACCCGGTGGCCATGACTTACGAAGAACACTGCGGCGTTCGCGACCAGATCGAAGGTCTGGTCATGAAACTGTTGCTGGAGCTGCGGCGCCAGCAAAAACTCACGCGCTTTCGCGGCCAGGGTTCGGGCCGCCTTCCACTCTGAAGTTTTCTCCGGCGCGCGTGGCCAAGCCGCGGGGCTTTCTTTCCCTTCTCATAGCGAGACGGCTGTGAAACGCGGCAGTCTTGACTGGAGGTGTTCTCCGATGGACATTGCCCGGGAGCTTTTCCGCTCTGTTGTTGCGTCAGTCAAGCAGCAACTCGATAATCTTCTGAAACTCGGCGTCCTCGATTCCTGTGACGCCGACTGGGCGCACCGCGGCCAAGCGTATGTGCTTCAAAGCATCCTTACTGAATCTACCCTGAGGTATCTCGGACTGTGCAAGTTCTACGAGACTATAGAACCGCGCGGTGTCAAGTTTGAACCGGAGTGCCGGTGCGATTGCGGAGGCGGGCGGATAGATCTGATCCTCACGGAGAGCGGTGAGGAGTACGCATTCGAGTTCAAGCGGTGGTTTGGCAACAAGGAAAGAGACGAAATCCTGGACGGGGATTACAAAAAGCTGGTTGCCTTCATGAGGCGCGCCACGTGCCGGCGCGGGTACGAGCTGATATTCACGGTCAACGACAACCGAGACGGTCCACCCGAGTTTCAGCACGACAAGCACGCTTACTACGAAGAATGTTTTGCGAAGGACCTGGGCAAACAGTACTCCCTGCTTGAGCGCGAGGTCCTCGAACACGAAAAACTCACTGTCTGCATCTACCTGGCTGCCGCAAAGCGGGAAGCGTAGGACTCGGGGTCTCGCACCTCGGAGTGGTCGAATCACTTGGTGGCGCTGCTGCGGCCCGTGGTGGGGGTATGCGGAGCTACGGCCCGGAGCTTCAGGCGAAAAGCAGACGCCCCTTGGGCTCCGGGACGGGACGGCCGAGTTCACGAGCCGTTTCCAGCCACTCCGAAATGACGATCTCCGCGTTCGCGAGGGCTTCCTGCCTGGTGGGTCCGTCCGCGACGCAACCGGGTAATTCCGGCACTTCCGCGATAAACGCCCCGTCTTCATCGCTCCAGTACAGGATAATCTCGTATTTCGTCATCGAATCCCTTCCGCTAGTGGGAGTCTACTGGGAGCCAGCGGGCCTCCGCTAAGAACCTGGAGCAGGAGTTGCTTGCGCACAACCCTCATTATGGCGCCGTTCGGAATGGCGCTGTTCGAAGATTTGGTCCGAGGACCATGGGCTCTGACGGAGCTCAATCCTGAGGGAGTTAAATCTGCGCTCACGGCTGGCGGGTCCGGCTTGGCGGAGGGTCAAGAACCCCGGATATCGTAACCGCATCCCCGCCCCGCGCGACCACTACGTAAAGGAAGTCTTCCGCACGCTGGCCAAGTGCTACGGCTGGGAACCGATTCTGGCGGAATCGTAGGGTTCGGGCCGCCTTCCACTCTGAACTCTTCTCCGGCGCGCGTGGCCTAGCCGCGGGGTTTTCTTTCCCTTCTCATAGCGAGACGGCCGAGGCCATCCACGAAACGTTGGCCCGAGACGCGGCGGCAGGTGGAATTCGCCAGCCGGCTGCGCTTCGCGACATGGGATATTCTGCTGCGTGAGGTATGCGGCAAGGTGGACGGCAACGGGTTATACACGCTGGATCGCAGGCTGCGGCCGGCCGCGGAAGTATTTCGCGCTGGCGGAGCGGTATGGGTCGGAGCCGGCCCTGCCGGAGACGTGGCCGCCGGCCCCTGCGCAGGCTGTTATACTCCCGCCAGATATGCCTGAAACTCAGCCCTTGCTCGATTTCATCGACGCTGCGAAAAGCCAGGAAGCTTCCGACGAATTCGTGGTAGCCCTCCTGCGCCAGAACGGCTGGTCGGAAAAGCGCATCTATCAGGCCTTCAGCGCATGGTACGAGGCGCGCACTGGAAGAGCGGTTCCCAACGGCGGCGGTCGAATTGAGGCGGCGAAGGACGCGTTCCTTTATCTGCTCGCTTTCATAACTCTGGGAATCTGGGCCATCCAATTGGGTGCGCTACTGTTCAACGCAATCGACCGCGCTTTCCCCAATCCTGCGCTGGGCTACCCGAACGCCATGTGGGTGACCAATAGTATGGCCGATGAGCTGGCCAGCGTCATCGTAGGGCTTCCGTTGTTTTTGCTGGTGAGTTGGGGGATCGTGCGCGGCGTTCGGCAGCAGCCGGAGCGCCTGGAGAGTTCGGTGCGCAAGTGGCTCACCTACATCGCGCTGGTGATCACCGCGAGCACCGTGATCGGAGACGTAGTGACGTTCCTCGCGTACTTCCTGCGCGGCGACCTGGACGCGCGATTTGTGCTCAAGGTCGTGACGGTGCTGGTCATCGCTGGGGGAGTATTTGCATATTATCTGGATTCGCTGCGTCGCGACGGGGTATCAGCGGTTCGGAACCGGTGGTTTGCCATGGCCGCGCTAGCCCTCGCAGGTTTTGGCATGATTGTAGGATTCGCGCAGATTGGGTCGCCCGCCTTGCGGCAGTCTGCCTCGCAAGATGCCCGCCGCCTGTTTGACCTGTCTTCCGTTGCCCGGACCCTCCACGGCAGGTGGCTGACGCGAGGTCAGAAAGATTTCGTGCTTCCCGCCACGATTCAGGATCTGCAAAGAACGGGCCTCGGGGGGGCGAGTATTTTCGATCCGGTGACCGGCCGGATCTACGAGTACGCTCCTCTGACGGGGACGAATTATCGGCTATGCGCGAGGTTCTTGCGTCCGAGCCCGGCCGATCTCCCGGGCCAGTGGCGCCACCCGGCTGGGGCTGTGTGCTTTACTCTGGACGCGAGCGAAAACGTCGACATGGTGCAACGGGGGTGGTGACCGTGGCGACCGAGTTTGGAGTGCCTAGCGGGCCGCACGCTCGACGAAGTCTTTCAGGCGCGTAAACTGGTCCCGCAGGTTGGGAAGCTTTTCGCAAAAGCAGCCCATGGGCTTGGCTTCGATGCTGAGGTTGCGGGCGTCGCCGGAATAGGTGTGCTGCGCGCTCCACCATTCGCCCGCGTGGTGGAGGAACCCTCCGTACACATCCGCGGGAGAGGCCTTCACGGTGTAACTCAGCTTGACGGTGAAACCGGCGCTGGAGGAATCCGCAACCGCGGACAGGGCGCCGCATGGCGCCAACAGGAGCAGCAGGGCGGCGAATTTGGTCATGGGATTCATTCTACGGGAACAAGACCGTGCGCCCCAGCCGAAGCAAGAGTGATACCTGAAGCTTGCTATGATTTCGGAATGCGACTTGTTTGGGCGCTGCCAATGATGATGCTTCCGATGCTTTGCGCGCAGGATCGCGATTATGCGCGCTCCATGGTGATTACCGATCGCGGCATTGTGGCGACCAGCCAGACGCTGGCATCGCAGGCGGGAGCGCAGGTGCTGGCGCGGGGCGGTTCGGCCATGGACGCGGCAATCGCGGCCAACGCCGTGTTGGGCGTGGTCGAGCCCCAGAGCAACGGAATCGGCGGCGATCTCTTCGCGATTTATTGGGACGCCAAGACCGGCAAATTGACGGCCATCAACGCCAGCGGATGGGCGCCGAAAGACCTGACCATCGACTTTCTCAAGCAGCATGGCAACCAGACCATGCCGCAGGTGGGGATCCAATCGGTGACGGTTCCGGGCTGCGTGGACGGCTGGTCGAAGCTGCACCAGAAGTTCGGGCGCCTGGCGTGGAAGGAGCTGTTCCAGCCGGCCATATATTTCGCGGACCACGGATTCCCCGTCACGGAAATCATCAGCGAAGCCTGGCGCCTGCAGGAAAAGAAACTGGCGCGCGACCAGAATGCCAAGGCGGTTTTTCTGCCCCACGGCGCGGCGCCGCGCGTGGGCGAAGTGTTTCGCAATCCGCAAATGGCGCAAGCCCTGAAACTGATTGCCGCGGAAGGCGCCGGCGCCTTTTACCGGGGCGCCATCGCGCGCGCGATTCTCAAGACCAGCGACCGGCTGGGCGGGAAAATGGCGGCGGCGGATCTGAGCGAATTCCAGGCCGAATGGGTCGAGCCGCTCTCCACCGAATATCGCGGCTGGAAAGTTTACGAACTGCCTCCCAATGGGCAGGGCATCGCGGTGCTGGAAATGCTGAATATTCTTGCGGCGTTTCCGATGGGAAAATGGCAGCCGCGGGGCGTGGGGGAACTGCATACGCAGATCGAAGCGCAGAAGTTGGCGTTTGCCGACCTGCACCGCTACGTGGCCGATATGCGGTTCGCCAAAGTACCGGTAGCGGGCTTGCTGGCGAAGGACTACGCCGCCGGGCGGGCGCGCCTGATCGACCCGAACAAGGCCAATTGCGCCGTACCGCCCGGCACGCCGGCGGACATGAAGGGCGACACCATTTACCTGTCGGTGGTGGACCGTGACGGCAACATCGTCTCGCTGATTCAGAGCCTGTACGAGCATTTCGGCTCGGCCGTGGTGGTGGACGATTACGGATTCGCGCTGCAGGATCGCGGCGGACTTTTCGAGCTGGACCCCAATCATCCCAACGCGCTGGCGCCGCGCAAGCGGCCTCTCCATACCATCATCCCGGCATTCATGGAAAAGGGCGATGTGCACATGGGGTTCGGGATCATGGGCGGCTTGAACCAGGTGCAGGCGCACGCGCAATTTGTCTCGAACGTGGTGGACCACGGAATGAATATTCAGGCCGCGCTGGAAGCGCCGCGCTTCACCAAGAAGAACTTCGGCGGCTGCGACGTGATGCTGGAGAGCCGCATCGCGCCGGCGGTCCTCGAAGCTTTGACCACGAAAGGGCACCAGATTAAAGTGATGGGGGCCTACTCGAGCGACATGGGCGGCGGACAGGCGGTGGTCTACGATGCCAGGACCGGCATCAAGTATGGAGCGTCGTCGCCTAGAAAAGACGGCGCGGCGATTCCGGAGGCGCATCCGTATTATTGACGGGGAACGGCCGGGCTGCGCCCGGCTTTGGAACGGCTGAAGCCGGTGTTACCAGCGCAACAGCCAGCGGGATTTTTCCAAGACTTTTTCGCTGTTGGGGAGGAAGGCGTCTTCGAGCGGCGGGCTGTAGGGGACGGGAGTGTCCGGGGCGGTAACGCGGACGATAGGGGCATCCAGGTATTCGAAAACGGATTCGGTGATGCTGACGGCCAACTCGCCGGCCATGCCGGCGGTGCGGGTGTCTTCGTGGAGCAGGAGCACCTTGGAGGTTTTGCGAACGCTGTCGCAGACGGTTTGGCGATCCAGGGGCAGGAGGGTGCGGAGGTCGACCACTTCCACGGAAGCGCCTTCTTCGGCCAACTGACCGGCGGCTTCGAGAGCCGTCCAAAGCATGGCGCCATAGGTGACGATGGTGAGATCGCGGCCTTCGCGCACGACTTTGGCTTTTCCAATCGGCACCGTAAAATCTTCGGACGGCAACTCCTCTTTGATGCGGCGGTAGAGGGCTTTGTGCTCGAAGAAGATGACGGGGTCGTTATCGCGGATGGCGGATTTGATGAGGCCCTTGGCGTCATAGGCAGTGGCGGGACAGACCACTTTGAGGCCGGGGGTTTTGACGAACCACATTTCGGGATTCTGGGAATGGAAAGGACCGCCGTGGACGCCTCCGCCGGAGGGGGCGCGGACGACAATGGGGACGGCGGCGTTCCAGCGGTAGCGGCACTTGGCGGCGAAGTTGACGATTTGGTCGAAGCCGCAGGAGATGAAATCGGCGAACTGCATTTCGGCGACGGGGCGCAGGCCCATGAGACCGGCGCCGATGGCCGCGCCGACAATGGCGCCTTCGGAAATGGGCGTATCGACGACGCGTTTTTCACCGAAGTGTTCGTAGAAGCCGGCGGTGACTTTGAAGGCTCCGCCGTAGACGCCGATGTCTTCGCCTAGCAGGAAGACGTTGGGGTCGCGTTCCATCTCTTCCCAGAGACCTTGGCGGATTGCTTCCAGGTAGGTGGTGGGCATGGATGGTTACTGGCTTTCGTAGACGCCATCGGTGAGGGAGGCGGCGTCGGGGAAGGGGCTGTTTTCGGCCCAGGCGACGGCTTCGTCGACTTCGGCGTGGACGGCGGCGCGAGCGCGTTCCAGGCCGGCTTCATCTTCCCAGCCGGCGGCGAGAATGGCGGCTTCGAGGCGGGTGATGGGGTCGAGCTTGCCCCATTCGTCGAAGAGGCCTTGGGGAACATAGTGGGCGGCATCGTGGGCGGAGTGGCCGGTCATGCGGAAGGTTTTGCATTCGAGGAGGTAGGGGCCATTGCCGGAGCGGGCGTGCCGGGCGGCGCGCTGGGCCGCGGCATAGACGGCGAGAACATCGTTGCCATCCACGATTTCGGCGGGGATGCCGTAGGCGGGGCCGCGGTCGGCGACGTTGGCGACGGCCATCTGGAGATTGAGAGGAGTGGAATAAGCGTACTGGTTGTTGTTGCAAATGAAGACGACGGGGAGCTTTTGAACGGCGGCGAAGTTGACGCCTTCGTGCCAATCGCCGCGGCTGGTGGAACCATCGCCGAAGTAGCTGAAGGCGACGCCATCGATGCCCTTATAGCGAAGGGCGAGGGCGGCTCCGGCGGCGACGGGGACGGTGGCGGCGAGGGCGCTGATGATGGAAACGATATTGGCGCTGAGATCGCCCATGTGCATGTTGCCGTCGCGGCCGCGGGTGAGACCCCCCTGGCGGCCCATGTATTGGGCGAAGATGCGGCCGAGGGGGACCTTGCGGACGAAGAAGACGGCCATATCGCGATGGGAGGGGAAGAGGACGTCCTGCGGTTGGGCGGCGAGAGCGGAGCCGACGGGGATGGCTTCCTGGCCGCGGCCCACATAGACGCCGCCGACGATCTTGCCCTGACGATAGAGTTTGCGTTCAATGCGGTCTTCGACTTCGCGCATGAGCGACATGTAATAGAGGCACTGGCGGGCCAGTTGGGGATCGGGGGCGGCGGAATTGGCGGGTTTTTTGCGTTTTTGCGGACGGGTAGCGGGGACCGGGCTCATGGGAGATACCTCATTGTGGATGCAATCGGTAGTATAACGCCATTATGGGGTGCAAACCCGGACGCGGGGGAGAGCTGAAACCAGTTGTGAACGTTGACCCCGCGACCTTGGGGCGATTGCGGCATCCTATCCATGAGGTGAGACATGAAGATTGGAATTATTGGGGCGGGAAATATCGGCGGGACGCTCACGCGGCGGCTGAGCGCGCTGGGGCACGAGGTGGTGGTGGCCAACTCGCGCGGACCGGAATCGCTGGCCGAACTGGCCAGGGAGAGCGGCGCGCAAGCGGTTTCCGTGAAGGAGGCGGCGCGGGGGCGGGATGTGGTGGTGGTGACGATTCCCGAGGGCAAGATCCGCGGCCTGCCGAAGGATTTGTTTGCGGGCGTGGGGAAAGACCTTGTGGTGGTGGACACCGGCAATTACTACCCGCAGCGCGATGGACGCATCGACGAAATCGAGGATGGGACGACGGAAAGCCGGTGGGTGGAGCGGCAGTTGGGGCGGCCGGTGGTGAAGGCGTTCAACAACATTTATTTCAAGCATTTGATGGACCACGGGCGGCCGGCGGGAAGCGCGGGACGGATCGCGCTGCCGGTGGCGGGGGATGACGCGGCGGCCAAGGGCGTGGTGCTGCGTCTGGTGGAGGAACTGGGCTTCGACGCCGTGGACGCGGGCGGGTTGGACGACTCCTGGCGGCAGCAGCCGGGGAGTCCGGTCTATGCGGCGGATTTCGATGCGGCGGGAGTGAAGCGGGCGCTGGCGGAGGCGCAGCGGGAGCGCAAGCCGGAGTGGCGGGCGACGGAGAAGGGCCCGGGGACGTCCGCAAATCCGGCTTGAGGAGGCAACCGGCATCAAGGCCGCCGGCGTTACCGGAGCAGCTTCAGGCCCAATTGCTCTTGCCGCGAAGTGGTGGAAGTGCTGGTGATGACGCCGGCGGGTGAAACTCCCCTGGGATTACGGGGCCGAAACGCGGGGGATTACGAGCTGGAATCTTTCGATTTCGGGGTGAGCAGCGCGACGCGCGCGGGTTTGGCGCCGGGCTGAACTTTGGCGGTCTTGCAAACGAGTTGCAATACGTTCACCGCCGACACCACGCGGCTCAAGGCGCGATTGGGATCCAGGCCGGTGAGAACCGCTACTTGGGGAGACGCCAGAAACATCTCCATGACGCGAATTCTCTCACCGCCGCCATGGAAGAACACCAACAGTTCCTCGTCTTCCTTCAGGGCCTTCTGCATGGCGGCAATCTGCCCGAGGATGATGGGGCCGGTGGGATCGGGCGCGGCCGGAGCGGGTTCTTTTTCCTTCTCTTTTTCCTTGCCCGAGGTGGCGGAGAGGATCGCCTGCTGGGCTAATTGCTTGGTGAGGTCTACCAGAGCCATCCTGGCTTGATGCTAACACGCGGGCGGGCTGTTACATTCAAATCATGCGGAGCTTTGAAAGCCTTTCCGAACGGGAAATCGTGGCTCTGGCGATCACGCTGGAAGAGGAAGACGAGCGCGTGTACGCGGATTTTGCCGAAGGGCTTCGGCAAGACTTTCCCGCGACCGCGGCTATTTTCGACGGCATGCGCGAGGAGGAATCCGGGCACCGGCGGCGGCTGCTGGAACTGTTCCACCACCGATTCGGCGACCATATCCCGCTGATCCGCCGGCAGGACGTGAAAGGCTTCGTGCAGCGCCCGAATATCTGGCTATCGCAGCCGTTGAACCTGGACGCGGTGCGCCACTCGGCGGCGGCCATGGAAGTGGAGACGCGGCGTTTTTACGAGCATGCGGCGCAGCGCTCGTCGCATCCCGGAACGCGCCAGTTGCTGGACGACCTGGCGCAGGAGGAGCGCACGCACGAAATGCGCGCCGAGCAATTGGGCGAGCAGAAGCTCAGTCCCGATATCAAGCGGCAGGAGGAAGAGGCCAACCGGAGGCTGTTCCTTTTGCAGATCGTGCAGCCGGGGCTGGTGGGCCTGATGGACGGATCGGTTTCCACGCTGGCGCCGGTATTCGCGGCGGCATTCGCCACGCATAAACCCTGGGACGCGTTTCTGGTGGGCCTGGCGGCGTCGGTGGGAGCGGGCATCAGCATGGGTTTCGCCGAAGCCCTTTCCGACGATGGCAGCCTCACCGGCCGCGGCCACCCCTGGGCGCGGGGCGCCATCTGCGGGCTGATGACGGCGCTGGGCGGCATTGGACACACGCTGCCGTTTCTCATTCCCAGTTTCCAGGCGGCGCTGACGGTGGCGATTATCGTGGTGGTGATGGAGCTGGGAATCATTTCGTGGATCCGCAACCGCTATATGGATACGCCGCCGGTGTCGGCCGTGTTGCAGGTGGGGTTGGGCGGCGTGCTGGTGTTTGTTACGGGTGTGCTGATCGGAAGCTCGTAGGCGCCGGCGGGGCAACACCCGTGTTTGCGTGTCGAGACGCATGTCGACACCATTCCGGACCGCACACCGTGCGCCGAAGGGCATCGCCAGGAGCGGCGATGCGGCACGCAGGAGTGCGGCACTTCGAAATGCGGGTGGGCCACGCATCCGCCGCTTCCGTTGTGCTAGCCTGACCGAACAGGCGTTCCGCATGATTCAGGCCGACAATCTGACCAAGACCTTTCAAGATAAGAAGCGCGGCCAGGTGCGCGCGCTGGATGGCGTTTCCGTGCAGGTGAACCCTCACGAAATCTTCGGCATCCTGGGCCCCAACGGCGCCGGCAAAACCACCATGCTGCGGCTTCTCGCCACCGTGCTTACGCCCACCGGTGGAACCGCCCGGGTCAACGGCCACGACATCGTGCGCGACCCCGCCGGCGTCCGCGCCAGCATCGGTTTCCTGTCCGGCGATATGGGACTCTACGGCCGTCTCACCCCGCGCGAAATCCTGCGCTTCTTCGGGCGCCTGGGCGCGATGGAGAATGGCGCCCTGGAGCGCCGCATCGCCGAAGTGGTGTTGCTTCTGGATCTCAAATCCTACGCCGATACGCGCACGGATAAGCTTTCGACCGGCATGCGCCAGCGCGTGGCCATCGCCCGCAGCATCGTTCACGATCCCCCGGTGCTGATTCTCGACGAACCCAGCTACGGTCTGGACGTGCCCAGCGCGCGCCTGATCGAGCGCTTCATTCTGGATGCGCGCGCGCAGGGCAAGTGCATCGTCTTTTCCACCCACGTGATGGAAGAGGCCGAATATCTCTGCGACCGCATCGCCGTGGTTCACGAAGGCCGGCTGCGCATCATCGGCACCATGGAAGAGCTGCGCGCGGTCACCGGTAAATCGCGCCTGCGCGAGATTTTCCTGGAACTCTTGGGCATCCCCGATGCCCGCATGGAGGCACGCGCATGAACCCCCGCGCGGTATTCACCATCTACCAAAAGGAGCTTCTCGAACTGGTGCGGGACCGGCGCACTCTCATCAGCATGGTGCTGGTCCCCATCATCGCCATACCGGCCCTGTTTGGCGTGATGCACTACTTCATGGCTTCCAGCCAGAAGCAGGCCGAGAGGGAAGCCGTCAGCATCGGGGTGCCGCGCCAGCCGGCTATGCCCGGTTTCGAACAGGCGCTGCAGGATGCCGGTTTCCAGCTTTCCCCGAGCGACAACCCGCGGGCCGCCGTCGAACAGCGCCAGGTGGCCGCCGCCGCCGAGCCAGCCCGCGACGCAGCCGGCAACCTGGTAGTGCGCCTGTACATCGACGATGCGCGCGAAGCTTCGGAAGCCGCCGCGTCCAAGATCCGCGCCGCCCTCGACACCTTCAAGGACCGCCAGGTTCGCCAGGCGCTGGCCGGCTCGGGCGTCTCCGAAAAGGTGCTTACGCCCTTCACGGTCGACAAAGTGGACGTCGCGCCCAAGGGCAAGAAAGCCAAGAAGATGCTGGGAGGAATGATCGGTTACATGGTCATCCTGATGATCTTCAGCGGCTGCATGTATCCCGCGGTGGATATGACCGCCGGCGAAAAAGAGCGCCGCACCCTCGAAATCCTGCTCTCCTCCTCCGCCGGCCGCGACGAAATCGTGCTTGGCAAAATTCTCGCCGCCAGCACCGCGGCCTTCATCACCGGCGGCTTGAACATCCTCAGCCTGGCCTTCTCGTTCCAATTCGGCCTGGTGGGCGACGATTTCCGGGAATTTCTCGATGGCGCCCAGTTGCACCCCCTGGCGATCGCGCTGCTGCTGGTGGCCGTCATACCAACCGCCGTCACCGCGGCTTCGGTCATGATCACAATCTCATCGTTCGCCAAAAGCTTCAAGGAAGGCCAGAGCTATCTCTCGCCGCTGATCATGCTGGTCATCTTTCCGGCCGTCATCGGGATGCTGCCCGGCATGGACGCCAATCCCCGCCTCGCCCTGCTCCCCGTGTTCAACGTCTCGCAGCTCATCAAATCGATCTTCGCCGGCGACTACACCGCCTCCGCCTTCATCGTGAGCTTCGGTTCCAATTTCGTCTATGCCGCCGTGGCCTTCGTCATCGCGGTGCGTATCTTCAAACGCGAGGACGTGCTGTTCCGGACCTGAAAATAATCGGCCACAGATCAACAGTAGGAGCCTAAAATTGGCTCCGGCTTTTTGAGCTTGGCCCTGTTTGGTTCCGGCTATGCCGGGTTAAGTCTTATCTGTGTTCGTCTGCGTTCATCCGGGGCTAATTGTTACCGGCTATAATCGCCTCAGATGTTGACCCTACTTGTGGTCGAGAACTACGCCGTGGTCGAGCGGTTGCGCACGCATTTCCATGCGGGGCTGAACCTGCTTACGGGCGAAACGGGCAGCGGGAAATCCATTGTGGTGGATGCCTTGGGCCTGTTGCTGGGGGGGCGCGCTTCGGCCGACATGATCCGCACGGGCGAGCAGCGGGCGCGCATTGCCGGGGTCTTCGAGTTGTGCGAGCAGGCGGGGGCGCGGAGCGTGCTGGAGAGCGCCGGGCTGGAAGCCGAAGACGGCGAGCTGCTGGTGGAGCGCGAGATTTTCGCCAGCGGGAAATCGCGCGCCTTCGTGGGCAGCCGCCCGGTCTCGGTATCCTTGTTAAAAGATCTGGCTCCATTTCTGGCCGATATCCACGGCCAGCACGATCAGCAGCTACTGTTTTCGCCGGAAGCGCAGCGCGACATGCTGGATACGTTTGCCGCGGAAGGGCCGCTGCTGGAAAAAATCGCCCAAGTGTACGGCGCATGGCGGGCGGCGGCGGCCGAGCTGGAGGAGATTCAGCGCGGCGAACAGGAGAAGCTGCGGCTGCTGGATTTGTGGCAGTTCCAGCGCAAAGAGATTGAAGCGGCGGAACTCGAGGATGGCGAGGACGCCGCTCTCGAGAACGAGCGCCGCGTGCTGCAAAACGTGCAGCGCCTGGAGGAGGCCGCGGGCACGGCCTACGCAGCCGTCTACGGAGGGGAAGAGTCGGCCGTCTCGCTGGTGCGGCTGGCGGCGAAGCGCGTCGAGGAACTCTGCCGCATCGATTCGTCGCTGGAGGGTTTGCGCGAGCACCTCAAGACCGCCGATTTGAGTTTGCAGGAAGTCTCCTATGCGCTGCGCGATTACCTGGGAAAGCTGGAGGCCAATCCAGGAAGGCTGGAAGAAGTTGAAGCGCGGCTCGCGGCAATGGACCGTTTGAAGCGGAAATACGGCCAATCCATCGCCGGAATCCTGGAGTTTCTGAAAGACGCGCGGCGCCAGATTGCGGGGGTCGAGCACGCCGGCGAGCGCATGGAGGAGCTACGCAAGCAGCAGGCGCGGCTGGCGGGAGAATTCGAAAAACTGGCGGCCGAATTGAGCGCCAAGCGGACCGCGGCGGCGCGCCGCCTGGAGAAGCGCGTGGAAGCCGAACTGGCGCAGTTGGCCATGGAGCGGACGGTGTTCCGCGCCGCGGTGACGGCGGCGGCATGGTCCGCGTCGGGCGCCGACCGGGTGGAATTTCTAGTTTCGCCCAACCTGGGCGAAGAACCGCGGCCACTCGAAAAGGTCGCTTCGGGAGGAGAGATTTCGCGCATCGCGCTGGCTCTGAAAACCTGCCTGGCCGAAGGCGTTCGCAGCGCCCGCCACGCGTCCATGCGGACCCTGGTATTCGACGAAGTGGATGCCGGCGTGGGCGGCCGGGCGGCCGAGGGCGTGGGGCGGAGGCTCAAAAAGCTGGCTGCGTCCAACCAGGTGCTCTGCGTGACCCATCTGCCGCAGATCGCTTCCTTCGCCGACCATCATTACAGGGTGGAGAAGCGCGAATCCGAGGGCCGCACCATAGCCACCATGGAGGAACTGGATGCCGACGGCCGGACCCAGGAAGTGGGCCGCATGCTCTCCGGGCAAAAACTGACGCCCGAGGCGCTGCGCAATGCCGAGCAGTTGATCAAAATGAGCGTGGCGTAAGCGGGGCCGGCGGGGCGCCGGCGAAAGCGGCTGGCCGAAATGCTCAAGCTTTCCCCGCGGCCTCCACGTAAATCTCCAGCACCTGTCTGGCTGTGCGCTCCCAACTGAACCGCCGCGCCTGCTCCTTCCCCCGCCGCACGAGATCCTCGCGCAGGCCGGCGTCCAGCAGCACGTCGCGGACGCCGCGCGCGATATCGAAGACGTTCTCCGGATTCACCAGCACCGCCGCGTCTCCCACCACCTCCGGCAGCGAGCTGACGTTGGAGGTCACCACCGGCGTTCCGCATGCCATGGCCTCCAGCGGCGGCAGCCCGAAGCCTTCGTATCGCGAGGGAAACACGAACGCCGCCGCCATTTCGTAGAAGCACCGCAGGGTCTCGAAGGGAACGAATCCCAGAAACCGCACCACGTGCTCCATCTTGCTCTTGACCACGGCCTGCCGCACCGCTGGAAATTGCGAAATCGTGTCTCCGATAATCACCAGCCGCAGCTCGCGGTACTCGGGATAGGCCGCCAGTTGCTCGCGCAGCACCGCGAACGCCTCCACCAGGCGCGGCACATTCTTATGCCGCCGGATATTGCCGGCGTAGAGCAGGAACGGATAGTTGACCTGGTATCGCTCCATGATGCGGAGGCGCTCTTCCGGTTCCGCGCTGCGCGCGAGGAATCCCGGGTCGGGTGCGTTGTACACGCGCCGGATGCGGCCGGGAGGGATGTTCATGTGCGTCTCCACGTCGCGCCGCGTGGCGTCGGAAACGGCGATCACCCGCCGCGCCCGTTGCAAGCCGCGCCGGAAGCGGTATTGCCGCAATTGCATGCGCAGCTTGGAGGTCTCCTCCTCGCCGTAAAACAAGTTCGCCATATCGTGAATGGTCACCACGTACGGGCTGGCCATGAAGAGGGGAACGCGGTTCAGGGGAATGTGGACGAGGTCCGGGGCAAGCCGTTTCAAGAAAATCGGGAACAACAGATTGTCGCTGTGCTCGCTGTCCGTGCGCCGGTACACGGCTTTCTGAAAATTCTCCGGCAAACCGGAGAGCGTTCGCACCTCGGCCGGGCCGCTCACCAGCGTGTAGCGGTTGGACGTGTCAATTTCGCCGAGCGCGTGCACGAGGCTTCGGATGTAGGTGCCGATGCCGAAGTCCCGGATGCGCCGGGCGTCCATCACGATGTGCAGCGGCATGTTGCGGGAACGGCGCGGCGCCTTACGCGCGCACCGGCTCCATTTTCCAGCGGTACAGCGGGAAGCGCGCCGTCAGCGCGCCCACTTTCCCGCGCACGCCGGCGATCGCTTCTTGGTTATCGATATGCTTCAACACTTCGGCGATCAGCCCGCCTACTTCGCGCATCTCGTCTTCGCCGAACCCGCGCGTGGTGACCGCCGGCGAGCCCAGACGGATGCCGCTCGGGTTCATGGGCGGATTCTGGTCGAACGGGATGGCGTTCTTGTTGACCGTGATGCGCGCGCGGTCCAGCGCCTTCTCCGCCTCCTTGCCGCGCAGCCCCTTGGAAAATACGTCCACCAGCATCAGGTGCGTGTCGGTGCCGCCGGAAACCAGCCGGAACCCTTCCGCCATCAGCGTTCCGGCCAGCGCGCGCGCGTTGGCCAGCACCTGTTTTTGATAGGCCACGAATTCCGGCTGCATGGCCTCCAACAGGCACACCGCCTTAGCCGCGATCACGTGCACCAGCGGGCCGCCCTGCGTTCCCGGAAATACCACTTTGTCGATGGCCGCGCCGAATTTCTCCTTTGAAAGGATGAGCCCCGCCCGCGGGCCGCGCAGGGTCTTGTGGGTGGTGGAAGTCACGATATCGGCGTACTGGCACGGGTTGGGATGCAGCCCCGCCGCCACCAGCCCCGCAATGTGGGCCATGTCCACCAGAAAAATGGCGCCCACCGCGTCGGCGATTTGGCGGAAGCGCGCGAAATCCAGAATCCGCGGATACGCGCTGGCTCCCGTAATCATCATCTTGGGCTGGTGCTCGTGCGCCAGCTTTTCCACCTCTTCGTAGTCGATCCGCTCGTCTTCGCGCCGCACGTTGTAGGGCACCACGTGGTACGTCTTGCCCGAAAAGTTGAGCTGGTGACCGTGGGTGAGGTGCCCGCCGTGCGCCAGGTTCAACCCCATGATGGTGTCGCCCGGCGAAAGGACCGCGGCGTAGGCCGCCTGGTTGGCCTGCGACCCGGAATGCGGCTGCACGTTGGCATGTTCCGCGCCGAACAGTTTCTTAGCCCGCTCGCGCGCCAGGTTCTCGACGATATCGGTGAACTCGCAACCGCCGTAGTATCGCTTGCCGGGGTAGCCTTCGGCGTACTTGTTGGTGAAGACCGAGGCGGTGGCTTGCAGCACGGCTTCGCTGGTGAAGTTCTCGCTGGCGATCAGCTCAAGCTGGGAATCCTGCCGCTCGATCTCGTGCTCGATGGCCGCGTGCACTTCCGGATCCACCTCCGAAAGCGGCCGCCGCATGCGTTCTTCTGCTGTCAATCCGGTTCCTCCGTTTCGTGCCGGCTTAATGCCGCTCTAACTGCGCGATCTTGGCGACCCGCCGGGCATGCCTGCCACCGGCGAATTCCGTTCCCAGAAAAATGTGGATCAGGTCCAGCGCGCGAGCCTCGTCCAGATACCTGGCGCCCAAAGTCAGCACGTTGGCGTCGTTGTGCTGGCGCGTCAGGAGCACCTCGTCTTCACTCTGCGCCGGCGCGGCGCGCACGCCCGAGACTTTGTTGGCCGCCATGGCCATGCCGATG
>Ga0181521_10001856_pt1 | contig 25819 bp, 21 predicted proteins | sample PEATcosm2014_Bin_32_FD_119764 | JGI IMG/M metagenome (GOLD analysis project Ga0181521, IMG submission 119764) | Peatland microbial communities from MTU Mesocosm Facility, Houghton, MI, USA - PEATcosm2014_Bin02_60_metaG | ecosystem: Environmental > Terrestrial > Soil > Wetlands > Peat | place...
ATTGACTGTTGAGGGCGACATTTACGGGTGGTACAAGCTTCCGTATGCCGAATCGCATTACGGGCTGAGCTGCAACGGGATCAACTCCTCCGACTGCAGTGGGGAGGACCAGTCATTCCAGGTTGCCCAAGACGCAGCGGCATTGGCGCAGAAGGACGTTGACTTTAGCAAGTATGATTATTTCATTTTCATCCATGCCGGCTACGGTCAAGAGTCAAGCGGAGTGAAGAACGACATTTGGTCGGTCACGTACATGAGTGGCACTTATTTCGTAACCAAACAGAAAACCATCTCATTGTTTAGTATCGTTCCGGAACTGGAATCCGGCGGAGCCTCTCCCGGTGGAGTTTACTGCCTCGAATTCGGCCACGACCTAGGCCTACCGGACTTGTATAACACGAACACTGGGCAGACGATTCTCGGCCCATGGGAATTGATGGATAAGGGGGCATGGAACGGCAACCCCCCAGGATCAAGCCCCGCCCACATGACGGCGTGGGATAAAATTCAACTAGGGTACATTAGCGGCCCGACATTAGCCACCGCCCTAGACCGAACAACCTCCACCTATACAGTTGACCCTACAGAAATCGCGTCAAATAACATTCATGCAATCAAAATACCTCTCCTCGAGTCGAGCGAATACTACCTGGTCGAAGTGAGAGCACAGATCGGCTTCGACTCGGCTCTCCCCGCCGCGGGCGTCCTAATCACACTTGTAAACGAAAACCTTGTTGTCGGGAAAGTGCACGTAATAGACGGCCACCCCAGCGTTCCCAACTTGAACGATGCCGTTTGGACGGTGGGGCAAACGTTCACGGATAGCGCGAACGATGTGGCTGTCACGGTGACAGGCAAGAACGGGAACTCATACCAAGTCACCGTAAATAGGGGCGGTGTTCAACCCCCTCAGCCCCAGAACCAAAACCAGACCACCCCGTTTATTCAACTCGCCATAACCAGCATCAACTCCCAACCCGCAGTCATAATCAACCCTAACACGACGGTTACGATTAACGTCCAAATCTCGAACGCCGGCACCATGGCGGCAACTAACGTCCCAGTTCAAGTCACGCTCGACGGTCAAATCTTCACGAACCTACAAGTCTCGATCGTGGCTGCAGGTTCCTCAACACAGACCAGTTTCACGTGGCTTTCCACAATTGGGAGCCACGTATTCCAAGTAACGCTGGACCCCGATCACACGATAAATGAAACGAGCAGGGCGAACAACGTCGCGTCCTTTAACGTGACTGTTGGACCTACTCTAGGGCCTACTCTCTCCATAAACATCCCAGCAAACATCGTCCCCTCCGGTATCTGGGTGCTGATCAATAACGTAAGGTACAATTTCACTTCAACCCAATTGGTAGCGAACGTTGCAACCGGAGTAGTCACGGTACAAATCCAACCCCTGATCAACGCGTCGCTAGGCGTGCGGCAGGCATTTTCGGGTTGGTCGGATGGGAGTTTATCCAATCCTCGCCAGTTGACGGTGAGCGGGAACGTGACGATTCAGGCGGTGTACGCGACTCAGTATCTTCTCTCCGTCAACCCGAATGGTGGAGTGACGACGCCGAGTGGTTGGTATCAGCCTAACGCTACCGTCACCGTATCCGCCGCCAACCCGTCAAACGTAACCATGAACGCTTCTCGGTTTCTGTTCTCTTCTTGGAGTGGGGATTTCTCCTCGAACTCAAGCACGATAACCGTCATGATGAGTAAGCCGGTTGCGTTGCAGGCGAACTGGGTTAAGCAGTATTACGTCACAATAATCTCGCCCGCTGGGTCTCCGAGCGGTGAGGGTTGGTATAACGCTGAATCAGTAGCCACAGTCGGCGTTCAATCAACCGTGCAATACTCGAACGGTACGCGCCTGGTATTCAATGGTTGGAACTCCCCCGTCCTAGGGGGTAATCCGACTACGCAGGTGACGGTTAACTCACCCATCAGCGTGCTCGCAGTCTGGAAGACCCAGTACCTGATAACCGCCCAGTCAGAGTATGGGACGGCGAGTGGGGGTGGGTGGTATGATGCGGGGGCTGCGGTGCAGTTGTCAATTCAACCTGAGGTGGATTACGGTAACCAAACACGCAGAATATTCACAGGATGGACCGGAGGCGCCTCCAGCACAAACCCCACGCTCACCCTAACCGCCAACGGACCGGTGAACGTGGTGGCGGGGTGGATTACGCAATACGAAGTAACCTTCCAAGTGGCCGGCCTCCCAGCCTCCACCTCCCTCACCCTCACCATCAACAATCAAACCTACCCCCTCACCCCAACCCAACCCTACACCGCCTGGTACAACCAAGGCCAAACGCTCACGCCAACCGTTACCAAAACCGTCCTAACCGTCTTCCAATTCACAAACTGGCACAACTCAGCCGGCGCAACCATAACCCTACCCATCACCGTCACCGGCCCCGCAGAATACACCGCAACCTACGCATTCGCCTTCCCACTAATAACAAACCCCACCAATCCCTAAAACCACCGCCCCTCACACCCCTCCACGTAGCATCTCGCAAACTGTCTCCAAAACCTAAAATGCTCGGGTAAAGCGTGGCAGTCAAAACGAGTTGATCAACTACCTTCAAGCGACCGAGTTCTGCGTCATTCACAAATCGAAATGAGAGCAGATCAACAGTGTAACTGTCTCATATGCAACACATTCTATCAGACCCTTGTCTCTGAAGTCGTCGATTGGGTCATCTTGGAAAAACATAGGGTTTCAAGGACGTAGATAATGGAGGTATGACATGAAAGTCGAGCTGATCCGGAGCCCTAAGAATCCGATCATTGAACCAAGACCCGGGATCGCATGGGAAAGCGGAGGCACCTTCAATCCAGGCGCTGCAAGAAACGGTGAGGTTATTCACATACTGTACAGGGCGGTCAACGAACACAAAATCTCATCCCTCGGCTATGCAACAACGACAGATGGCGAAACGATCGTGAGCCGATCTCTGGGGCCTGTCTTCGCTCCGGCCGACTCTCGGGAAGTACTGGGATGTGAAGATCCGCGCATAACCGCTTTCGATGGTAGATTCTACGTTTTCTATACGGCGTATTCGCCACGAGGGCCACGAGTAGCCCTCGCCTCGACTGCCGACTTCATAAGCTACGAACGTTACGGAGTAGTTGGACCGGACTACGACGACAAGGACGCCGCCCTTTTTCCTGAGCTCATTGGCGGAAAATTCGCGGTTGTACACAGAATAGCACCAAACATCGAAGTGGCTTTCTTTCACAACATAAAGCGGATCGAGAAGGTTTCACAGAACCCATACTCGAAAAACTATCTGAAACGCATAGAGACAAACATTATCATGAAACCAAAGTGGAAGTGGGAAGAACAGAAGGTTGGAATAGGTCCACCCCCGATCCGAACAAGGGAAGGATGGTTAGTCATCTATCACGGTGTGGATTCCAACACTGTATACCGTGCGGGGGCCGCTCTACTTGATCTCGAAAACCCGCGCCGAGTAATCGCCCGAACTCCGGAACCCATCCTCGAACCAGAAGAAGACTTCGAAAGGATCGGAGTCGTGCCGAACGTTGTTTTCCCGGAAGGTGCAGTCGTGGTGAAGGATGATCTCAAGGTGTTCTACGGCGGTGGAGATAGAACTTGTTGTGTAGCGAGTATCCCAATGAAACTGCTTATAGAAGCCTTGCAAAGCTACCGTTAGCATCCGTCCTTTCAAAGTTTGTGAAAGCGGTTCGAAAACAATACTAGCATCATGATTCTCAATCAGGTGGAAAGACACTTGATTGTACACGCAAGGGACGGGGAAAGTTGAGCTGCAGGAATTTCATTTCAAATAAGAGAGTCATCATCTTCGATCTCGACGGTACTCTAACCAAGAGCAAGTCAGACATCGATCATGAAATGGCTTCGCTGATTTGCGAACTGCTCCGGTTAAGATACGTTGCACTAACCTCAGGCTGTTCCTTTCAACAGTTTGAAAGCCAATTCCTGAGTGGACTACCAAAGAGCAGCAACCTAGGCAACTTGTTCCTGTTTCCAACCTGCTCGGCCAGCGGCTACTATTATGACAGAAAAAGACGTCGTTTCGCCCAAGCTTACACAAATCTCCTGTCCGTACGGGACGCCAAGAAAATACTCAGAGCATTCGAAATCGTCTTCGCGGAAACCAAATATGTTCAACCAGCTAAAACATACGGACCGATTTTCGAGAACAGAAGGAGCCAGCTCACCTTCTCCGCCTTGGGTCAGAAGGCCCCCCTGCGTTTCAAGCGTAAATGGGATCCCAATCAAAAGAAGCGTCTAAGGATGAGAAAACTCCTGAGAACTCAACTGCCCGGGTTCGAGATATCTATTGGCGGAACCACCTCCATCGATGTCACGAGAAAGGGCGTTAACAAGACATTATGCGTAAAGAAGTTGAAAGAACGCCTCAGTATGGAACGGAAGGATATGCTCTTTGTTGGGGATGCTTTGTTCAGAGGTGGAAACGACTACATCATGAAGAGCACGGGCATTAAGTGCATACCAGTCGCAAGCCCGAAGGAAACAAAGCAGCTGATAAGAAAGATAATTCAGAATGCCAAGGTCTGACATAGCTTCGCTAGCGTATCGAGGCCCACTAGAGGGCGTTGTTGCGATTTCATGTTGCAAGCAAGTTAGCTAGTCGAAGTAGCTCTGGATCCAAAACCTTCTCAGTATTACATGATTTCTGAAGCTCCACAGTTCCAATCGCACCATCCTTCAATCCGACTACTTTGCCACCCTCTTTCCGTGACAATAGTTGGACCGCTTTGTGTGCGAACAAGCTCGCCAACAGTCTGCTCCTCGCCGTTGGATTGCCGCCTCTTTGGGCGTAACCTATGATGCTCAATCTGACCTCTGCCTTTGTGTTTCGCTGAATCTGGCCGGCAAGAAGATGAGTGTCTCCTATTCCTTCCGCCGCAACGACCAAGCCTGATTTCTTTCCCTTGGCCATGTTTTCTGTTATGCTCTTGTAGAGCTTCTCTTTTTCATATTTCACTTCTGGGACTAGGATTATCTCCGCGCCAACGGTCAGACCAATTTCCAGCGCGAGAAATCCCCTTTCTCGCCCCATCACTTCAATTATGAAAACTCTCTCTTGGGAAACGGCTGTGTCTCGGATCTTATCGATTTCGGTGACTGCTGTGTTTGTGGCTGTGTCAAAACCTATTGTTTCTTCTGTGCCAAAAACGTCGTTGTCGATTGACGCGGGGATTCCAACTATCATTGTATCTGTGTATGCGCTAAGCTCAAGAGCGCCTTTGAAAGAGCCGTTACCGCCGATGACCACGAGTCCGTCAACATGATTTAATTCGAGAGTCTCCGCAGCTTTCCTGATACCCTGCTTCTTCTCGAAGTCTGAACATCTTGAGGTATGCAGAATTGTTCCGCCTAACTGTAGTATGCCGCCTACTGATCGAGGCGTCAAGTTGATGTACGTATTTGTAATCAAGCCTTCCCACCCTCTCCTGAAACCTAGAACTTGAAACTTCTTTGAACAGGCGATACGAACAACCCCTCTGATGGCAGCATTCATGCCAGGCGCATCTCCACCAGTTGTAACCACTGCTATCCTCTTCATACGTCTCAACTCTATTCGAAAATTGAAAGAGAACATCTAGATAAGTAGACACTGAACCGTAGGAAAAGCTCCGATCGACTGCCAAGAATGGAAGTTGATTTTCGACAAGGAGGGAAACAGGTTGAGACGTAAGATAACAGCGGCATCTCCTTAACAGGAGCGAGCCTAATCATAAAAGGGCCCGATACAACAAAGAAAGGAAATCAGGCGGAACCGTCCGCTACCCGTGCCGGCCTTAAGCTACCAGTTCCTCTTGCTTAATGTTCTTGTCGTGCTCCCTACCCAAACTCATCTTAACTTTTCGCTTCTTCGCCAACCCTCAAACACCTCCATCAAACTACTAAGAGTCTGCTATGCGTGGTTAAGGTATTTAACTTAGCTTGGAGATTAAGTCGCAAATGGTAATTATACTCTATTTCTACTCAGTAGAATATGTATTGATCTGGATGCCCCGACACCACGTTAAGCGTACGGTGTAGGATCTATGGGCGTCTGGAAAATCGGTTAATTCCGCCTCTAATGTGGCTAACATGACTCAGTAAGTGTCTGGCCGCATAGTGATGCCGTAGGCACCAACAACGCTACCATCGCTCTGTTTACACTGAACTTAGCTGCCAGAGTTAATCACTTGGAAGTTCTTGCAGACAACATATCCCTGGAAGTTGTAAGTCGTCGATACGATTCCTGCGCTATAGGAACCCGCTGGCAACCCTCCGACTAAAGTCATGCTTCCTCCCTTTGGGACAGGTAGAGTTGCGACGGGTGAGCTAGAACTACTGCCTTCCAAACCTTGGCAATTAGGTCCCGCAAAAATAGCAAGACTAGTTGGGCCCCCGCCAGAATAATCGAATTGTATGGGTTGATTTGCTAGCGGAGTCGCAGGGGAATAGCTTATGGTTGGAGGGCTTTGCCCATAGGCAAAGTTAGTGGCAGCAGCTACTGCAACAGCAACTAACGCAATACCCAGAAGTAGTTTTCGCGAATCATAGATCAAAGTGAAACACTAGCGTTGAAATATCTAATCGTTTTCTTAAAACTTTGGAGTCATGTTAGAGCGCATTGAAACAAAAGTCAATGGAGCAATCCACTGGTCCAATAGGAAATGATAGGTATGTGTATTGACATTAACTAGACCAGAGGCCACAGTATGATATACAATCGGAGATGTAGTACTTCTGTGGATTGAGGCCGAGATTCGGCTTGTATGCCATTACAGCAGAATTTAGTGCGTGTTAAGCGGCTTAAACAGGTTCAGCCACATTCAAGTGGCATTCTTCTGTGCATGCTACCTTCGACGGGATACTGCCTGAAGCCTTGTTAGCCGCCAGCCAATTGGAAGAAGAGTATTTCATCGCCGTCGTTTAGGGGTTTGTGAAGGTTCTGTTCTGGTGTTATGAATTGGCCATTGTGTAGTAGGTTGAATCGTTTTCTTAAGGAATCCTCTAGTCTTTCTCCGATCAACGCCTTGTAGGTTGAACCGAATTGTTCTTCAAGCTTGTCGATGAGGTCGCCGAGGGTGCTGCCGCTCCTAAGCATGACCACCCTGTCTTTGCCAATTATATCCCTCAATGCCGAGACTCCCCCGACTCTAACCTGAATAAATGAACCATCCAAATGATAAACCTACGAAATTCTAACGACGTTTTCTGATATGCATACTAATCAACTGACACGGTTTGGTATTACAGTGATTGTGCCTCTTATCGTGGCCTCTCGGTAAGGTTCGTCTGCATCAATATTGCGAAGTTGATTAAACTGGCTGGTGGTCCACGGTTCGTCTATTGGTGGGCCCGGAGGGATTCGAACCCTCGACCAGCAGGTTCCTCCGATCCGCATATGAGCTTCGACGTTCGAATTCTGTCGCTCTAGCCTAGCTGAGCTACGGGCCCTGTAGGATTTTAGTAGTCTAGGGGTGTTTTTCTGCTTTCGGGTCGGGCTGGTTTCTCAGAATTTCGTAGATCGGATGGGCGTTGGTCGCTTTTGACTAAGCTATGGGCTTGCTTTTTTTGCGTTCGCGGGATCATTTTTATCGCCTGGACTTCCAACTTCGCATTAGGAACTGCAGCGTCAAGTGATGTATAATGTACCTCGCATAACAAAGTCAGGCACCTTACCTAAGCGTGGGATGGGAGAGGACGAAGATAGAAGCTGATTGGTTTGTTCTCCTCAGCCGCGCAAAAAGGGATATTGAATCTATTTGGGCGTCTCGGTTTCGGTCTGGTTGGTGCTGGCTTGCTTTGAGACTGACGCCTGATCTTTTCCTCTACTTCTATAGTAGGTGAAACCGGCGAAGACTGCTAAGGCTACAGCGATGATGATGGCGCCTAAGGCGAGATCTTGGTAGGTTTGCGCCGTACTGTTTGCGGAGGCTAGTTGCTGTCCGAGTAGGTTAATGGTTGAGTTCTGTTGCGAGATTGTTGTCTGTAGCTGTTGGTTCTGGGCTTGCGTTTGGTTCAGTTGTTGTTGGAGCATCTGATACTCAGACTGAAGAGCCACATATTCAGGTGTAGTCGCTTTGATGTAGGATAAGGGTGCTATCGCATCGTCGGTCGTTGTGCTGTAGGAGGGGTAGTAGGAGTATAATAATGGGTTTCCGTTGTACAAATAGCCGAAGTATGAAGGGTAATTATAGTAGTTGTAGTTGTTAGATTGGATGGTTTCAGAGAATATTGCAACCAGTGATGTTCTCGGCGCATTTTGTGGTACGTTCACCGTGAAACTCTTGTTGAAACTTCCGGTGCTGTAAGTCCCGTATCCATTCACGGGGTTACTAACAATAGTCTGGGTTGTAATGGTATGAAGCCCCGACGTGTCACCATAATAGATTGCTGCGGTCAGGGTCTGAAGGTAGGTGCCGGTGGTTTTGGAAGTGGCTTGAACGTTCACAGTTACGTTGTCCCCAGGCATAACCTCCGAAGGATACGTTACTTGCAGAGTGAATGAACTCAGATTAACAGTGTACGACGTTTGGGTTTGCTGAGCAAGCCCTTGGCTGAGTGACAACGATGACACGAGGAGGACAGCTACGGTCACTAGGAACCTGATTATAGCCTTCATACGGGTCGATTTCGGTGTTTTTTGGGCGAATGCTATAATTAAACCTTTGAAGCGATCAAGCAGAGCTAGGTTAGGACGTTCAATATGTTCCGATCATTGAGAAACTTAGTCCTAGCCTTTTCTTGAATAGAACTAGAAGAATTCCCCGAAGTCTGGGGACCACACGGTTTAATGACCGCCATTGAGCCCATGAAATTCCTTATATTGACTCTCCGCGGCATACGCACTCTCTTGTGATTAAGCAGTGCCGAATTCAACGCCAGCCACAGACATAGTCAAAGAGGCCCAACGAATAATCGACGAAGCCGAGAAGAGCCAGATAACCCTCCGACTGTTCGGTGGTATTGCGGTTCGGTTTCAATGCCCAAGCGCAACGCACAGGACACTGTCCCGTAAATACGCCGACATCGATTTCATGGGCCTGAAGAAGCAGGGGCGCAGTATGAAGAAGTTTTTCGTAGACCTAGGCTATACTCCGCGTGATATCTTCAACGCATTGCATGGAGATTCACGCCTAATCTTCAATGATATTGAAAATGGAAGACGAATCGACATTTTCTTGGACACATTTGAAATGTGCCATAAACTGGATTTCAAAGACCGTCTGTTAATCGACAAATACACCATCCCACTCGCTGACCTCCTAGCGACGAAACTTCAGGTCGTGGAAATAACCGAGCGAGAGTACCGAGACATAATATCGCTCATCAACGACCACGAGATTACCGATACAGAGACACCGGGTGCAATTAACGGCCAATATCTTGCCAAGCTATGCGCCGAAGACTGGGGAATATACAAAACATTCACCATCAATCTGGGAAACATATCAACCGCGCTCGCCCAGTATCAACTCGACAAAGACGCAGAGAAAACAGTTCAAAAACGCATTGAAGACTTGAAGGCACGAATAGAAAATGCCCCTAAGGGTACTCGCTGGAAGCTTAGAGCCAAAATAGGCGAAAAGAAACAATGGTACGAACTACCTGAAATGGACAAAGAGGTCGTAGACTCACGCATAACCAAAGGCCCAAACGGAACCAATCCCGGCTAGCCTTGTTTGCGTTCAGGACTATTCGATAGCTTTCCTGTGGCGTTAAATAACTCGATCTGCTATGTGAATATTCGGAACTGTGTGACATGGAAGAAGGGAACGAGGAAAAGAAGACCCCGATCAAGTTAGAGATTGACCGGCCGCAGGATTTCAAGTTCCATCTTGCGTACGAGGTTTATTCCAAGGCTTGGGATGAGAATTCCTCCGACGAAGCGAGATCCAGACTCAACGGACTCATATCGACCCTCGCTGAGAATGCAGATGGATTCCCAGATTTTTACTCCCAGGTCCAGCAATACCGAGGCGGAACAGGATCTTTCGGATCTGGCAGGACGAGGATTGAAACCAGCCGGAAGCGAAGTTGGCAAAGAGAACAGAACAGGGCGGGAAGGGACCGAAGGCATCGGTAACGGTGGCCGCAACTTGCCTCGTTCGAAACTTACTACGCATATCTGAATTGGATCGGAAAAAGATTTTGTGGTGCTCCGGGCGGGATTTTCAGCGAACGGCTGTTCGCTTTTGAACCCGCGTCGCTGACTCTCTCCGTTACTCGAGAGGCCAACATACTTTCGGCGTCACGCGCCTTGACCGGGCTATATTCGGTAGCTTAGCGGCTTCTACCGGAGCCCTAAAGCCCGGAGCAAGCCGACTAACGCGGTTACAATCTATTTTAACCGTGCGTAGGAAAGGAGAGACGGTGGGTTTCTTAGTATTCAGGCATCTCTCCGCCGCCGCCCCTTGGTGGCGGCGTTGGTGGTGGTTTTGCGGCGGCGATGACATCGTCGATTCTGAGAATCATCGAGGCGGCTTCAGCGGCCGACCGGATCGCATGTTCCTTAACCCTCACTGGTTCTACGACTCCTTGTTTCTTCATGTCCTTCACTCCGCCCTTGAACACGTCGACTCCTTGGTTTACGCCATCTTTCTTGTCGTGTGCCGATCGGAGGGCGACCATGATATCGATGGGGTTAAGGCCTGCGTTCTCCGCGAGCGTCTTCGGGATGCTTTCAAGGGTTTCGGCAAAAGCTTCTATCGCGAGTTGCTCCCGTCCACCGACCTTACTGGCATAGTCCTTGAGTCTCTTGGAGAGTTCAGCCTCAATCGCGCCCCCTCCAACTACAACCTTGGGTTTCTGAACCACGTCAATAACGACTGAGAGCGCATCTTTCAGAGCCCTTTCAGCTTCGTCTACTAGACGTTCGAGGCCTGCTCGAATCAGGACGCTGACGGACCTCGGATCCTTGCATCCCTCAATGAAGACCATCTTGTCGTCTCCAATCTTTCTTTCTTCGACATGGTCCGCTTTTCCTAGATCTCCGGCTTTGAGGTCATCTAGGTTTGTTACGATCCTGCCTCCAGTTGCCCTGCCGAGCTTTTCCATATCGGACTTCTTGATCCTTCTTACAGCCACCATTCCTTCCTTGGCGAGGTAATGCTGTGTAGTGTCGTCGATTCCTTTCTGGCAGAGAACAACGTTGGCGCCTGAAGCCTTAATCTTGCTGACCATCTCCTTCATCATTCGCGTCTCTTCGTCAAGAAAGGCTTTCATCTGGGACGGGTCGTTGATTCGTATTTCAGCTGAAATCTCGGTTTTCTCGATCTCCAAGGCCGCATCGAGCAGGGCGATTTTCGCGTTCTTGACCTCCTTCGGCATGCCCGGATGAACAACTTCCTTGTCAACAATAATTCCCCTAACCAGCTGAGTGTCCAGCAGGCTTTTTCCTTCCTTCTTAACAAGCTGAATATTGTCAATGTCCGCATACCAGGAATCACCGCGCTTCTCCTTCACGAGTTGCACCGCCTCGATTGCGATGTCCGCGAAATGTTCACGTGCGCCGCCCAAACCTTTACTGTGCATAGCGGTCATGGCGACTTTCTTCAGAGTGGCATTATCATCCGGCTTGATGGATTCGGATAGTGAGTCGAGAATCGAGATTGCCTTATCAGCGGCTTTCTTGTAGCCCGCTACAATTGTAGTTGGATGAACTTCGTCGTCGAGAAGGTCCTGCGCTCGTTTTAGTAACCCACCCGCCAGCACGACGGCGGTTGTGGTTCCGTCCCCAACTTCATCATCTTGCGTCTTCGCTACTTCAACTATCATTTTAGCCGCAGGATTTTGCACGTCAACTTCATCCAGCACGGTCGCGCCGTCATTTGTGACGGTTACGTCGCCTAAGCTGTCGACGAGCATCTTGTCCATTCCGCGCGGACCAAGAGTAGTTTTGACAACTTCGGCAACGATGATCGCAGCAGTGATGTTACTCCGCTGAGCATCATGACCGCGATTGCGAGTAGATCCTTCTTTCAATATGAGTACGGGTTGACCTGTTAAATACGACATTTTTGTTACCTCAGGTGACTGCTACAGCATAAAAATCGGCGGTACATAAGTATTTTTCTGAGTCACTCCAGGCGGCCTCTTCGGCTACGGGAAAGCCTTTGTCACCTCTCGTTGTGATCGTGTTAATGATTGAGTCCTTCGATTTGCTTCGTTGAAGGCTCATTGCGTCTGGAAACAGAGCTAGCGAAGTTATTATATTTGTCCGGACATGCCCAAGAAATCGTTCTCTTAATTCTCGGGAACGGTTGAGGAAAATTCGTTTGCCTGTTAATTTCATGGTTGAATCTAAGAGCCTGCGGAATAGCACCCTGATAACTGGGTTCCACGGCGTAGGCGAGACAGGGTACATTTCGGTTTCATACCTCGTTCATGCTTTAAAGGCCAAAAGGATTGGCTTCATTGACGTAGCTCATCCACCACCCTTTATCGCAACGTCGGAAACGGGACTGGTCACACCGTTCGAAGTCTATAGGGCAGGTAGGATCGTGCTCGTGAAACTTGAATTCTCACCACACAGGACCGAAGAGTCGGAGTTTGCAAAGACACTCGCCCAATGGGTTATGAACAATAAATTCAGAGACGCAGTGATGATAGGTGGTTTAGATGCGAGCCTCCAGGAAGGGTCAGATGGGATCCGGGTTGTTCCAACTGTCAGTTACCCCCCCAAAACGGTGAAGATGAAACATACAACTTTGGAACCGGGCCTATTCGTTTACGGCCCGTTGGCGGTCATGCTTGGAGAATTCGAAAAGCAAAACTTTCCCGCCGTCGCGGTCCTACCCTACGCCTCGGCTGAGCATGCAGACCCTAAGGCCGCGGCCACCGCGATCAAAGCCGTTTCCAAAGCGTACGGCCTCAAAGTCGATGTAAAGGATCTGGAATACGATGCGGCTGACATTGAAGAAGAAATCGATAAGCGGCTACAGCAAACAGCCAGATCGCTGCGAGGAATGTACGGCTAAGCCGGTAATCTTACATTTGCGTAGTCGATTTGGGGAAAGTTAACAGGTTCACAAAAGATTAGCTGATTACGGATGCAATTACGGTTTCTCGGTGCTTGCCAGGAAGTAGGACGCTCCGCCATTGCGGCGAAGACCGCACGCAGTCAGATCCTAATGGACTACGGCGTTATGATAAATCATGAAGTAGGCTTCCCAGTTCATGTGTCACCCAAGGATTTGGATGCAGTAGTTATAACTCACGCGCACCTAGACCATAGCGGTCTGATTCCTCTCTTCTACGTTCATGCACTAAAACTGCCTGTCTACGCTGTCGAGCCAACGTTCAAGCTGACTAGCGTGCTCGTCCGAGATATGATCAAACTCAGCGGTTACTATCTACCCTACGAATACATTGACTTGGAAAGCATGATGGGCCATGCGATTCCGGTAGATTACCATTCACAATTCTCGGTCGGCGACGCAAAGGTCACCCTCGTAAATGCAGGCCACATACCCGGGAGCGCCCAGGTAATCATTGAAGGGGATGGAAGACGCATCCTCTACACTGGAGACTACAACCTAGTGCCAACACATTTGGTAAGCGGAGCAGATAGAGAGTACGGCAACTTGGACGCCATAGTCATCGAGAGCACATACGCGGCAAAAGACCACCCCGACAGAGCGGAATCGGAACGAAACTTCGTACTAGCCTGCAAAGAAGTAGTCGAAGGTGGAGGCACCGTCCTTGTTCCAGCCTTCGGAGTTGGCCGATCCCAAGAAATAATCTGTATGCTCGCCGGCCACAATTTCACCTACCCGGTTTCAGTGGACGGAATGGCGTTGGACGCAATTAGAATGCTAGAGCAATACCCCAACGCCCTGAAGGACGAACAACTCTTCCGATCGGCGATGAGAGAGGCTGACCAAATAAGAAACTGGCACGAACGAAGACACGCTGCCCGCATGCCGGGCGTAATTGTCTCACCAGCCGGCATGCTGAAAGGTGGAGCCTCAGTATTTTACATGGAAAACATCGCATTGAAAGAAGGCAACGGCATCTTCCTAGTCAGTTATCAGGTTGAAGGTTCACCAGGCAGAATCCTACTCGACGAGGGACACTTCATACTGCATGGTAAGACAAGAAAGGTGATGGCTCGCGTTGAGAAATACGATTTCTCATCCCATGGGGGGAGGACACAACTCCAAGAAACACTCAAAGAACTCGATAAGAAAACAAGAGTCTTCGTTATTCACGGCGACGAAGCAAATTGCAAAGGCCTAGCGGATTGGGCGTCCCAAGAGCTGGGCCTCCAGACTGCAACCCCAAAGCCTGGTGAACTATTCGATGTATGACAAGTTGGGCCTAATTCAGATCGGCCCCATGACCGACTACCCCCTCAACACTCTAAAGGAACAGGTTTCGCGAAAATTTCCACGCTATCAAGTCGAGACAATTGAGTCCATAGGAGAACCTGCCGAAGCTTACGATTCATTTCGAGACCAGTACCATTCAACCCGCATTTTAGTAGTCCTTGATGAATTAATTCAAACGGCTCACGTCGAGCTAATGCTGGGTGTTACTCCCCTGGACATCTTCGTGCCGAGCATGAATTTTGTTTTCGGTGAAGCTAGATGCCCTGGACGAGTCGCCGTAATTTCCACTGCTCGGTTAAAGCCTATTCATCCGGGCGAGCCTAACCTTTTCGGAAACAGAGTAGCCAAGGAAGCGGTGCATGAAATCGGACATATGTTAGGGTTGAAACACTGTCCCAACCCCTTGTGCGTCATGTATTTTTCCGAGCGATTAGGGGACACCGACAGAAAGCAGGAAGACTTCTGTTCGGAATGCGATCATAATCTGAAGTGGTTAGAAGTTGACTAAGACCCAATTCAAGGCCAAACCGCAACAATTAGTGCCTGAAGTTCTGGCAATCGCCCTAGCAGGAGTACTGACCTACAGTCTTCAATCATCGAACGCCCCAATTGTGCCGATCACAATTTTCCCGGAAACCGCAAGCGGGATCACTCTCAATGCAGGCATTTTCGTCATCTTGATGGCTGCAACCGGGACTCTGATGTACCTGTTCATAAAATTCGGGTTGAAGCGAATCGTTAGATACCTAATTAATTTAGCACTGTTCGCGTTGGTTTTCTTTCTATTCACTTGGTATGGAACGCTGTATGCAAACGTCCTACCGGCTGTGTTGACTTCGTCGCTATTGCCCTGGCTTTTAGTCAGCCTGCTAGGGGCGGTCGCTCTGGGGTTAGCTATTTACAAATCGAAGGGCGCACCGCATTTTGCCGCAATCATCATAGTCGGGGGAATGACTGGAACATTTCTTGGCGTTTCCATACCCACCTTGACCGGAATCGTCCTTTTACTCGCCCTAGCCGGATACGACCTCTTTGCGGTCTACAAAGGCCCAATTGGAAAAATGGCTGAATCAACAGACCTAGAAGAATTCACAGGCGCCGTCTTCACTTACAGCGACTTGACCGTTGGGATGGGTGATATGGTGTTTTACTCGATGCTGGCCAGCATTTCAATGATGAACTTTGGCCTGCTCCCATTCATTGCAGCAGGTTTCGGTGTTATAATCGGAGCATACCTCGGGTTCAAGATGTTAGAAGGAAGAGATATGTTTCCTGGATTACCATTCGCCATTGTGCTGGGATTAGTTTTCATGTACGCAACATTCCAACTCATCCACCTCGTGAAACCGACCTGACAATCTTACAGTCCTTTCTCACACGTATGCCGGTCCCCCCACGCTAACCCAAAAACCATCTTACGTGGGACAAGTATGGAGTAGTCTCAAGCCGTAGCAGTAAATACGTGAAAAGTTTCGTCGCCCATAACCGCTGCGAACTGGAGTGCAGCTTCATCGTTGGGGGGACAGGCCAGTTGACAGTCGAACATCAAAGCTAGACTGTTCGAGTGTTGTTAGCGTAGCGGCTATGCGCATATGTGTTCCCAGGGCAGTCCAGCAAGACTTGTTAATGCGATTCAGGTCAACATAGTTGCGGCATGACGTGGATTGACCTGCACCGAGGCCCCTCACGCCAGATGAGGAGATGCATCTCCGCTGACCGCAAAAAATACTAAGTTATATCTGAAGTCGACGATTCCGAAGGTGCCCTAATGTCAGATTCTCGCGATTATGTTGCGCCCAGTTGGGACGAAATTTACGATATGCTCCTAAACCTAGCTATCAGGATAAAGGAGTCGGGGTTCAGGCCGGACCTTATTGTGGGTGTCTCCAGAGGAGGCTGGGCACCTGGGAGGATTCTCTCGGACCTTTTGGCTAACACGCACACGGCGAATATCAAGATTGAATTCTATGTGGCCATCAACAAGACGGCGCGGAAGCCAATTGTCACTCAGCCAATTAGTGAAGACATATCCGGGAAAAAGATTCTCGTAGTTGATGACGTGGCTGACACCGGCGAAAGCCTCTTAGTAGCATTAGACCACATCCGCGAAAGAAAAGCTGGAGAGATTAGGACGGTGACAATTTACCATAAGCCCCATAGCAGGTTCAAGCCAGACTTTTTCGCAGAAACGACGAGCAACTGGATCATCTTTCCGTGGGAAAGGTTAGAAACGACAATCCTCCTGATTCAGGAGGCAAAGGCACAGGGACGTAACATGGAAAGTGTTCGCGAGACGCTCATCAAATGCAGGATTGACGAGAATACTGTACGCGCCCTTTTCCAACTGGCCAACGGCGGTTCGTAGTGCTCACCGAGATCCCTCAACTCGGACAATATGTGTGGATATCCGCATTCGACACTAAACCGCAAAATATCGAGCAGCTCCTTCGGAGCGCTGCCGAGAAGTATCCTGATGTCAGCGTGCAATGTGTGGATTTGGATATGGTACCTGGAACTCACTACCTGCTTTTGGCAACCGTCAACGCGCTCAAATCCTACCATTCAAAGCAACCGATTGCAAAATCTCTAGGAATGGAACTTCTTCTCTACATCTCAGGCAACGGACAGATCAACGAAGCATTAACCCGCGTGGGAATTACACCGGAAACAAACCGGACCGCAGCTCTAGCCGTGGGGAGCTCCAGTAATCACGTCTCGGCTGCGGGAACCTATCTCGAACAGGTGCTTGGCCAACACGGAAGAGACGATCTAGTCGACGACTGGCCACGGTCGAGAATCGAGAACGTATGTTCGGGGTTTGAGATTGGTGACAAAGAGCTGAAAGCCATAATCCGCACAAAGGAACCTATTACTAGCGCAATTGAACGTCTGGCAATAGAGCGATCGGCGATGCTTGCATTGAAGACTTAACGTGGTTAGGATTTTCGTTTCTCGCGCTCGACCGATAGCGTATCTTCCGCCTTAAGCAAGGCGGCGCCGGCTAATTCCCCGATGACTTCTATCATCAGTATCCTATCCGGATGCTCAAGGTTGACGGTTCTTTCAACCTGCTTCGCTATCGTGTCAATTATCCTCTTGCTCGAAAGGCCCGTGTGACGTTTCTCTACTGTTATCCTGAACGTCTCTTTCTCCGCAATCCCCTCAGCCAGGGTTAAGGCAGAGGCTTGTATTGCTTCGAGCTTCGCTTCTGTAACAGTTTGCACGGGAACCAATTTGAGCGTGTATTTGAATTCCCATGGCCTTTCCTTCAGGAGCTCACGAAGGTCATGAATCGCTTTGACAACGTTAAGCTTCGTCTTCGCGACAACCAAACCTATGACGGACGTGGTTTCGATAGTCGACCCCCGATCCCCAACTTCCCCGAGGAGGTACCACATCTCGCTGCAAGTGTTTCGCTCGTTTCCTCGGCTAGTTGATATAACCAGATTGAAGTCCTTCAGCAACGAGATGACCCGAGCCTAGCGAAAGATCGCTGTACATTAATAGCTATCTTGGCTTACGGCGCCGCAGGCAACGAACTATCTCCGACCTCTCTATGGGGCCCTCCCGCAAAATCGTAACTTTGGGTTGGGTTAGATCCACGACCGTGGAGGCTACGCCGAGCGGTGCCCTGCCTCCGTCCAATATCACGTCTACTCGGTCTCCGAGTTCCTTCACAGCCTCTTGAGCTGTTGTCGCTGGGGGTCTTTCCGAGAGATTGGCACTCGTCCCAATCAGTGCGCCCGAGCAAAGTCCCAATAAGTCCAAGCAGATAGGATGCTTCGGTGAACGAACGCCCACCCTTCTCTCAGGAGTGAGAATTGTAGGAACAATCTCCCTAGATTGAAGAATCATGGTTAATGGTCCAGGCCAAAATGTTTCAGCTACTAGTCTCGCATGATCAGTTACGTACGCAAGGCGCTCGGCATCAGCAAGACCTTTCACCAAGACCGGCATAGGCTTCGTTCGGTCTCCCTTTACCTCCATCGTCCTCTTGATCGCCGAAGAATTTAGGGGATCACACCCTAAACCGTAAAGGGTGTCTGTCGGGTAGCATATCACTCCGCCATTGGCAACCGTATCTGCTGCGCTTGCCAAGCCATCCAAGTCTGCCCGCAATACTCGTACCAAAGCGGCTCGCAACCCCGAACAAGGATCATTTCACAAACTGCTTAAAGATTAGTGCGCGAGTCACAGGCAATCGCTTTAAGCGAAACCGAAGAATAGGTGACACTCTTTGGATGCACGGATTGCGGTTCACGGTGGAGCCGGATTTTGGAGAAGAGACATCAAACTCGGCAGAGAAGGCGTGAAGAAGGCGGCGTCAGCGGGATCGAGCATACTCGCCGACGGTGGTTGCGCGCTTGACGCCGTTGAAGCAGCCGTCTCAGTGATGGAAGACGACCCTATCTTCAACGCGGGGATCGGTTCAGCACTGACTCGTGTCGGTACGGTGGAGATGGATGCAGCAATAATGGATGGACGTGACCTGTCTGCGGGCGCCGTTGCCCTGATCCGCAACACAAAGAACCCCATCCATCTAGCTCGTATTGTGATGCAAAACACCGACCACGTACTCATAGCAGGCCAGACAGCGGAAAGGTTAGGCAAGGCGTTTCACCTCCCCGCAGCTAACCCAATCACGGCCAGACGCCTGAAAGCCTTCAATCAAATCAAGAAAAAACCTGCCATATCAAGACTTGCATGGCTGAAGAAAAATCCTATACTTATTCGTGAACATCCAGGGATCCTGGAACATGATACTGTTGGGGCGGTGGCAGTCGACGCAGATGGAAACTTTGCCTCGGCTGCGTCTACTGGAGGAATGGCAATGAAATTGCCAGGGAGAATTGGAGATACACCCCTGATAGGTTCTGGCTTATATTCAGACAACCTCTCAGGAGCTGCAACTGCAACCGGGTGGGGAGAAATCGCCGTCAAACTTTCGCTCTCGAGAACCGTGTGTTTGATGATGGAAGATGGACTATCCGCCACCAAAGCGGCTGAAACCTGCGTTCGGATGGCCTCAGAAAGGTTGCACGGCCATGCGGGAATAATCGCGATCGACCGAAAGGGGAGAATCGCGGCCGTTCATAACACCGCCTACATGCCCTGGGCTTACTCTACTCCCTCAATGGACATGCCGAAAGCAAGTTTCACAGGTAGGATAGCGTTCCGCTTACGTTAGGTGCATATCCTTCATCTTGCTAGGCGTTCGCGCGGAATTTACTGACTATAACGGCCAAAAGTTTAAAGGACCCTCCTTAACGGCTTACACAAACTCGGATCGCAGGCCCGACTCTTGAGTGAAGAAGATAACTGGGACGGCGAAGAAGACGACTGGACCGACGATGAATGGGGAGAGGACGAAGGCTGGGGAGAAGAAGAGGATTGGTAATAAGGCCCAGCTACGATCTGCCTAATTCTAATCTGACACCATAACTCAGTCGAACTCTGATACAAGGGATGGAGCAATTTTGTTACGAGTTGCCACACTAGACAAAGAACACTGCAAGCCCGATGACTGCGGCATCCCTTGCTACCGTTTCTGCCCCGAAGTTCTCAATAGAAGATATGCAATCAAATTCATAGCCGGACAGAAGAAGCCGATAATCGACGAAGAGCTCTGCACAGGATGCGGAATATGCATCAAGAAATGCCCCTTCGACGCGATCAGCATAGTGAAGCTTCCGCAAGAACTTGACGGCGAATGCATTCACAGTTATGGCGTAAACGAATTCAAACTCTTCAGACTGCCCGTACCCCGCCCGGGAACAGTGATTGGACTTGTGGGGAGAAACGGCACAGGAAAGAGCACAGCTCTCCGAATACTAGGCGGGGAGATGAAACCGAACTTCGGCACACCTGAAACTGTGACCGACTGGGATACCGTCCTAAACAGGTACCGCGGTACTCTACTTCATGAGTTCTTCACTAACATTTCCACTGGCGACTTGAAGATCGTTCACAAACCCCAACACGTCGACAAACTCGGCGAGGTCCTCAAAGGAAAGATAGGTGGGTTACTGAATGGGGTAAACGAACGCGGCAAGCTCTCAGAATTGATTGACGACCTTGAATTGAAACCGTTGCTCGAACGAGAGGCCAAGGTGCTAAGCGGCGGAGAACTCCAAAGGGTCGCCATTGCAGCGGCTATTTGCAGAGAAGCCGACGTCTACATCTTCGACGAACCATCAAGCTACCTAGACATTTACCAACGAATTCGGGCCGCAAGGAGCATAAGAAAACTACTGGAAGAGAGAAAGACCGTACTTGTCGCCGAGCATGATCTGGCAATGCTCGACTACCTCTCGGATGAAATCTACCTAGTTTACGGCCAGCCCGGATCCTACGGCATAGTGTCACATGTTCACCCGACACGGAGCGGAATCAATGATTACCTATCCGGATTCCTGCCCGACGAAAACATGAGGTTCAGGGACGACCCCATCCGATTCCACGTTAGGCCGCCAAGAGAGATTAACTTCGAATCACAAACGAGGCTTCAATGGCCAAAGATTACGAAGACGATCGGAGACTTTCATCTTCAAGTTGACCCAGGCTACGTCGCCTCCGGCGAAATCATCGGAATACTTGGGTCCAACGGGATCGGAAAGACTACATTCATAAAAGAACTTCTCGATTACTACGAAAAATCAAGTCAGAATCAACTCCAAGTCAGTTACAAACCCCAATACATCTCTTCAACCTACGACGGGAACGTTCAAGAACTTCTAATGAGTCTCGTAGAAGACTACTCGTCTGCAATGTTCACCGACGAAGTGATTCGGCCCTTATCCATCACTAAACTTCTCGACCGAAAAATAACCGAATTGAGCGGCGGAGAACTCCAACGGGTCGCGATTACCGCGTGCCTCGGAAAGTCTGCTCAAGTCTACTTGTTGGACGAACCAAGCGCCTTCCTCGACGTTGAGGAGAGGCTGAACGTGGCCAAGGCGGTCAGACATTTAGTTGACGCTCGACAAGCTTTCGCTTTTGTCGTTGAACATGACATTGTCGCCCAAGATTTCCTAGCGGACCGTATGATGGTCTTCAAAGGAACACCAAGCGTCAACGGCCGCAGTTCCAACCCCATGCCATTGCGCGAGGCGATGAACACTTTTCTCTCCGAAATGGGAATCACGTTTAGACGTGACCCCGACACGCAACGCCCGCGAATAAACAAACTGGATAGCAAGTTGGATAAGGAACAGAAAAGTTCCGGCGAATTCTACTACGTTGCCGCTAAAGAATGACGTGCTACAGGTTTAACTAGCGCGCCACAAACCTACCCACTTGGAGACCAAAGTCCAAGTGACAACGAACTACTGCCTAGAATGTGGAGGAATATTGACTTACGATAGCGCCCTAAAGCATTACACCTGCAAGAGCTGTGGGCTAACAACGAGCGCACAGCAACTCATGGAGGGCCGCTTGAAACTAAGGGAACGCGAATCTCCAGAAGAACAACGCAGGCGCAAACAGAACGACTACCTGAAATGGTGGCTCTCCAAGAAAACCGATTAGCGTCTGGAAACTGAAAACGCACGGGCGACCTATCTACCTATTCATTAATACAAACATCATTTATTCGTGGAGCCTTAATTGTTCGTTCCGAGCGTAAGCTAGATTGAGTTGCATCGTTGAGATATTGTCGATTGGCAACGAGTTGCTACTCGGAAACACAGTCAATACAAACGCGTCATGGTTATCGTCGCAGGTAACCTCTCTTGGAGGCGAGGTTACACGAATAACGACTGTCGGAGATCAGTTGAGTGCGATTTCAGGAACGATCAACGAAGCGCTACAAAGGGCACCTGACTTCCTAATCACCACGGGAGGAATTGGGCCCACTTTTGACGATATGACATTACGGGGCGTGGCCAAGGCGTTAGGGCGGCGAGTTAAGTTGGATAAAGAGGCTGTTCGACTGATCCGTGAGCATTATACACGAAGACTCCACGGATCAATTGAGTTGACCAAACCGCGTCTGAAGATGGGGCGCATACCAACAGGTTCCACCCCATTACGCAACCCCGTAGGAACAGCCCCAGCAGTCTCATTGAGTGTGAGGCGAACTGAGGTCTTCTGTCTCCCTGGAGTTCCATCCGAGATGAAAGCGATATTTCGAGAGTCGATATCGAAAAAGATACACGCAAAGGCGGGAGGGAAGATCTTCTCTGAAGAATGGATTAAAGTAAGTGGCATTATGGAGTCGGCACTCGCACCAATTATAGACTGCGTCATGACCCACTGGGCCGGGGTTTACATCAAGTCGCATCCCCGCGGCGTTGAAGCGAGCGGCCGACCTCACATTGAGCTACATTTCTCAACTTTCTCCAGCAAGCAAATGAAAGGGGTGCCAGCTGTTGGCGGTGCCGTCAAGGAAATGAAAAAGGAACTGCGAACTGTAGGAGCAAGAGTTGACGGGTGAACATAGCTACTACAGTTTGATGTACCGCTGAACTTGTTCCTCGATGAGGCGCATGCTGTTCCGCCAGAAATCTGGCTTACGTATGTCGATTCCGAATCTTGCAGCAAGTTCTGCAGGTGTAGCCTCTCCAGTACTTGCCAGCAAGGCCTCGTAGTCTTTCACAAATTGCTTCCCCCTTTCTCGGTAGATGGCGTAGAGGCCTGTACCGAAGAGCAGGCCGAAGGCATAAGGGTAGTTGTAGAATGAGAAGCCGGGAATGTAGTAATGGACTTTCCAAGCCCACATGTATTTGTGAAGGAACTTCTCGTCTAATCCGTCGGCATAGGTACTCTTTTGGCACCTTAACATGATTTCACAGAAATCGTCTGCCGACAATTCGGAGTTAACTCGTCTTTCGAATACCTCCTTTTCGAATAAGAAGCGTGAAGTTATGTCTATGATTACCTGGCTAGAACCAATCAGGGAAGTTTCCAAAATTGCTAACTGTTCTTCCGAGTCCGCTGCTTGCGCCAGCGCCGCATTGGTTATGATTGTTTCATCCATAATCGAAGCGGTTTCCGCCAAGGTCATCGGTGTGGTCCGCTGCAACATTTGTTTTCCGGATAGACATTCGTTGTGGAAAGCATGGCCTAACTCGTGAGCCACGGTGGAGACCTGGTCGAGAGAACGATCGAAATTACAAAGTATGCGAGATTCTTCAACTCCCGGTACGTCCATACAAAATGCTCCGCCACGTTTGCCGTTACGAGGTTCAGCGTCGATCCAATGATTATCGAACGCTCTCTTTGCGAGTTTTTCTAATCTTTCATCAAAACTTCGAAACTGGGTAAGAATGAAGCTGATGGCTTCCTGCCAGGTGTATCTCCTCTCGTTCTTCCCAACAGGAGCGAATAGTTCCCACCATGGGAGCCTATCGTGGCCAAGTCGTTTCGCTTTGGCCTTTAGATATCGCCGAAATGTGGGAAACGATTCCTGCATTACGGAAAGTAAAGTATTCAAGGTCTCGCGGTCGATTCTTGAGGAGTCGAGTGAATCATGGAGAGCATCTTTTCGACCACGCCGTTTGTCAACTGTGATTGAACTCCCCTTTACTCCGTTCAACGCCGCTGCCAAAGGTTCGCGAACGGTTTCCCATGCCGCCATTTCGGATTCGTAGGCTCGGCGTCGAACATCTGCGTCAGGATGATGACTAAGGTTTTGAAGGGCGGTTATTGGCATAGTCTGAGTCTTTCCGTCGAGTTCGAAACTAACGGTTAATTGAGAACAGATGGTCCCTTGGAGTTTGCTCCAAGCGTTTGATCCGCTTAGTTCAAGCTCGGATGCTAAGGCTTCTTCGGGTTCACTCATGAGGTAACGGCTTTGTTCGGCTGTTTCGCGCAAGTAGAACGCATGGTCCTTCGCAGTTCCCCCAGACTCTAGAATCGATGGCAAAGCGTCCTTGATGGTACCGACCCAGCCTCTGAATCGCACCTCTTGCTTCTGAAACCGAACCCCAACTATTTCAAGCTCCGACTCAAGTCGCTTTGCGGTCGTATTGTAGGAGTCTGTTGTAACGAACGAGGATACGTATGCGTTGACGGTCGAGTATAGGCGCAATGCTCTGTTTGTTCGATCTAAGTAGCCATCGATGAGGGGTCTCGCCTGACTACCGGGTTGGCTGGAACCTGGATTGGCTGTTCTAGATATCCCATGCCGATCAAGATACTCATCCAGAGCGTCGACCTGAACTCCCAAATCCGAGACGGCTTTTCGAAGAGAATCAGTCTCAAGGCCTGCATAGACATTGGAAAGATCCCATCTTGGCAATTGACCCAGGTCGGTACTAGTCAACGGTTTAACCTTCGTCGCGTAGTAATCGGTTTGGCTATTAAAGAGAAAAGCCTGAACAAGTAGCGGGCTGATTGATACACTCTAATTCTCTCTGGTGGACAAATGAATACAATATTTCTTGTTGGGATGGCTGGTTCTGGAAAGTCAGCGCTCGCCGCTGCGTATTCACAATGGCTTAGGGGCACGGACCAAGACGTCCTCGTTGCGAATCTGGACCCGGGGGCTATCGCGCTACCCTACAACCCGGATATCGACGCTCGCCAATACGTGGACGTAGAGAAGTTGATGCTGGACTACCAGCTTGGGCCGAACGGGGCGCTCATCATGGCGTCTGACCTGCTTGCAGATCACTTGGAGGAGATTCGGTCAGAAATAGATTCGGCTAACCCGGACATTCTGCTTGCTGACACACCTGGCCAGATAGAATTGTTCGCGTTTAGAGAGGGCGGACGGTTCATCGCAACTCAGTTGACCGAAGGCGATCAAGCAGTTATTTATTTAATGGACGCTCCCTTCACAAAATACCCGCTTAACTTCGCGTCTAACATGTTTCTCTCAGCTGCTGTATACAGCCGGATTCAACAACCTCAAATCCTAACGTTATCTAAAGCAGATTTGATTAGTGAACAAGATATCGATATGATAGTGTCTTGGGCAACTGAGCCAAACGCTTTTGATCAATCACTGCAGACAATCAAAGAAGAAAATTTCTCATTGATTTCCAGAAACCTAGCAAACGCAATCTTCGAAAGCGGGCTATTATCCGAACCCATCCCCGTCTCAGCAAAAACCAACTCCGGATTCTTGGAACTTAACGCTGCAGTGACCCGAATACTTTCGGGCGGTGAAGAGCCATCCACATAGAAGGTGGCGGCAGAACCGGCCACGAACGGTAAATAGTAGTGAATAGGTGTCGGATCAGAGTTCGAAGGAAAAAACTTGGCCCAAGAGATCGCAGAGCGCATCATCACCAGTGCTCAAAAGCAACAGCGGCAAGCCCTACTAGAACCCGAGGCCAAAGAGATTTGCATCGCTTATAGTATCCCAACACCGGCATTTCGAGTCGCCCACACCCCTTCCGAAGCCACACTTCTTGCAGAACAGGTGTCGTTCCCCGTCGTGCTGAAGATAATTTCTGAAGACATATTGCATAAGACAGAGGCGGGCGGGGTTATCTTGAGCCTGAACTCGAAA
>Ga0181521_10001858_pt1 | contig 25801 bp, 21 predicted proteins | sample PEATcosm2014_Bin_32_FD_119764 | JGI IMG/M metagenome (GOLD analysis project Ga0181521, IMG submission 119764) | Peatland microbial communities from MTU Mesocosm Facility, Houghton, MI, USA - PEATcosm2014_Bin02_60_metaG | ecosystem: Environmental > Terrestrial > Soil > Wetlands > Peat | place...
CCCCGTCCGCCCCCGGACGCGCGTGATCCGCGCCTGCCAGGGCCGGACGGTATCGACAGCCCGGCGCCGCTGGCGATCACCGGCATGGTGAGCCCAGCCGAGCAGGCCGGTACCGTCGCTGCGTTCGCTGGCGGTTTCAAGCGCGAGCACGGGGCGTTCCGCTTCGGTCCCCTGGCCGAGCGCAACCATGGGAGCCACTACGGCTTCGTTGAGCAAGGCGTGGTATTCAGCAAGTTGCAGCCCGGTCTCGCAACCGTGTTCACGACGACAGCGGGCGAGGTGCAGATGGGCACGTGGACAGACGCCGACGATGCCGTGATGGCTGGCATTCGCGACGCACGTCAAAATGGGGTAGCACTGGTGGACTTCGACCCACGTACCGGTGTCAGCACGCCCGGCGCGCTGGTCAACCGGTGGGGCGAGGGAAACTGGTCCGGATCGGCAAATGAGGATCTGCGCACCGTGCGAGCCGGGCTCTGCCTGCAGGAAACCGGCGCGCGGCGGTTCCTCATATTTGCTTACTTCTCGGCGGCAACACCGTCGGCCATGGCCCGCGTGTTCCAGGCCTATCACTGCCGATACGCCATGCACCTCGACATGAACGCCCTCGAGCACACCTACCTCGCGGTTTATGCGTCCCAGGAAGGTCGGAGGACGGTCGAACACCTGATCGACGGGATGGACGTGCTCGACCGCCACGCGGGCGACCAGCTCGCGCCGCGGTTTGTGGGTTTCCCGGACGATCGGGACTTTTTCTATCTGATCAAGCGGGCCACTCCATGAGGCGCGTCGCAACGCTCATCGTGGCGATAGCCGGGCTCACGATTTCGATCACGGCCTGCCTCGCACAAGAGGGGCTCGCTCAGCGGAACGAGGCGCTGCTGCAGCAATTGCAGGCGGTTCACGGCCTGAGCGCCGAGCAGATGCGCCAAATCCGGGCGGTGTTTGCCGGCTCCCGTGTCATCGGTCAGGGTAACCCGGCGATCACGCAGCACCCCATGACGCCGGAGCAATGCACCTCGCAGCTGGAGGAGCGCCGCGAAAGTTATGCGAACGCCGCGTTCGAGCGCATCTGCGGGGCAAAGTATATGGCGCCCCTGTATGACCCGGCCCACGCGAGCGCCGAGCAGGCACCGGCGTGCATTGATCAGTTCGAGTTCCCGGATATCCCATGCGCCTACCCCGTCGTATGGGTCAAGGCGAAGGAAGCCGCGGAGTTGTGTGCAGCCGAAGGCAAGCGACTGTGCGACGCGCACGAGTGGGAAGGCGCCTGTGATGGCCGCCTGCTGCCGCCGGACTACCGGTTCGATCTCGCGGAGGGCGTGAGCCCGGAGGTGGCAATCCGCCGCATGCGCGAGGCGCACAACCGGGAGTACGCACCCACTAAACGCTGGAGCTACGGCCTCGACTACCAGCGCGGCATCTGTGCGGCAGCGAGCCACAAGAGCCCGAACTGCAACGGCGGGAGCTGGTCGCAGTGCGGCTCTAACACTTACCCGGCCGGTTCCTTTCCGATGTGCCGGAGCCCGTTGAAGGTCTACGATCTAAACGGCAATGCCGCCGAGCACATGAATCTGCCGCTGACGCGCAACCAGATGTCAAGCGCCGGCAGTACGACACTCGGCTATACCGAGATGAAGGGCAGCTGGTTCATCTTCGATACGTACCGCGCCCACGACGACTGGTGTCGTTGGCGGGCGCCGTTCTGGCACGGCACGCGCGTGATGGCGCCTGACAGTCACGCCAACTATCACCTGGGCTTTCGCTGCTGCAAGACACTCACGACGCCATGACCGTCTAGGCCGACGGGAGCCCCCTCGTCGGCGAGAACGCCCGCGAGATCCGGATCGGACAGAACCTCGTCGATCGAGCGTCCCGTGCCATTGACGTACACAGTCCGCCCCACCAGTCGCACGCCGTGGCTGTAGTCGGCGTATCCGGCGCCATGCACCGTGCTGAGGGGCTGAATCGGTTGACCGGACGCGCGGTGCCACCCGTAAATGGCGACGCGGCCCGGCACCCGCAACAGACGGTCCGTGAGCACCAGATCCTTCTTATGGCCGGCCGTCAGCGCGTCCTGTGGTGCATGCTGCGCGGCACGCTGCCGGGCAATGAGGTCGTCGTGCCGGACAACATATGCAGTCGTGCGCATCTGGTCGCCGGCCGGAAGAGGCTCGGGCACGAGCTTCACGGTGGCCGCTTCGTAGATCGCGTCGACCAGGTGCGGTGTCGGGAGTACGAGGCCGTAGCGCGTTGCAACCTGCAACGCGGTCGGCAAACCCATGGGCACCAGCAATGAGTCCGCGTCGGAGCCGACGGCCAGGTAGTCCGGCATCACGCAGAACGTGATATCGACCGGCCGTCCCTGCGACGAGCGACCGCTGAGTGTCACGGGGGAGAGGTGGCGCAAGCGCTGCGGCAGATCGCCGTCGAACAGTTCGGCGCGAACCTCGGCGTCTCGCGCTGCTCCCTCGAGGCCTGCAACGCGCTCGGCGAAGTCGCGGCCGCTGACCGCTCCCGGCGCCCGGGGCGGGATGCCCGCGGCGGCGGTTTGACAGCCAGGCGACGGCACCAATGCCGCGGCCGGACCGGCAAACACCAGTCCCGCAGCGACGCACAGCGCCACCCTCTTTCGCCACAAGACTTTAGGCATAGACCGCCCAAATGACCGGTCGTCAGTGTACCGCACGACCTCGCCACGGGGCTTCAAGTCGTGGCCGGGTGCCCCGGGGCCCTTGAAATATCTGACTATGGGACAATATGCGCGCCGGCGGTGGTCCAGGGGAGCGGCGAGTGCCTACGGTGGCGGGAGCGCTCCGGATAGCGGTGGCGGCAGCAGTCTCGAAGATTAAGAAAAGACCAGGTTGATTGCCAGCGAGGCCGTCGTGGAATCGTTCGAAAGCATCGTCGTCATCACCGATCCGACCGAGCCGGATTCGCCGGCCCTCTTGAAGGCGCGGCGGTTAGCGCGGCGGCTCCACTCGAAGGTCGAGTTGCTGCTATGCGACATCACGCGGACGGTGACGGAGGGCGCTGTTGCCGGCTCGCGGACGTTCGCTGATGCCGAGATCGAGTCCGCCCGCGCCAGCTATCAAACGCGACTGCAGGTTCTCAGCGCACCATTCATCGCCGATCGCATCGACGTCACGACTCGCGTCGAATTCGGCAAGCCTTTATCTACCGTCATTCTCGATCGCGTGAAGTCCGTGCGCCCAAGCCTCGTCATCAAGGACACGCACCATCATTCCCTGTTGCGCCGCACCCTACTCACCAACACGGACTGGCACCTGATTCGCGACTGTCAGGCGCCGCTGCTGCTCGTCAAGGCGCAACCGTGGGGTGAGGAGCTCCGGATCAGTGCGGCGGTCGATCCAGGTCACCCGGCCGACCAGCCGGCTGCCCTCGATCATGCGTTGGTAGACAGCGCCGAGCGGCTGGCGCGCGGATTCGGGACGGCAACCCAGATCGTCCATTGCTGGTCGCCGATAAACCTGATCGCGATGGGCGCGATGGGCGGGCTCGGGGGCGTCATCGATGGCGTCCAGATGGGCGTACCGCCGGAGCTGATAGACGCAGAGCGCAAGCTCGATGCCGAGAGGCTAGAGCATCTGGCCAGGGTCCATGGCATTCCCCGCGATCGCGTGCACCTGCGCGCCGGAACGGCGGTCGATGAGCTTCCTGCGTATGCTGCCCAGACCCGAGTGGACGTGCTCGCGATGGGCGCGCTGGCGCGCAGCGGCATTGACCGCGTCTTTATCGGCCACACAGCCGAACGCCTGCTCGAAACGCTGCCCTGCGACGTGCTGGTGATCAAGTTGCCGAACCAGGCGCAGCCGTGACGGTGTCGAGTGGTCCCAGTGTGAGCCGTCCTTCGTACAGCTATGGACCGTAATCGGCACATGAGATGCTGGGAAGACGAATGCCGGCGAGCTGTCGGCCGAATAGGCCATCTGCCCATGGTCAAAGGAGCCACAATGACTACGCGACGCGACGCCACTGCCGGAATCCTGGCCGGAGCGGTCCTTGCCGCGGCGCCTGCTGTCGCAACGACGCAGGAGCTCAAACCCCTTGACCTGCCGCCTCCGCGACGCAACGGCGGGCAGCCGTTGATCGCGGCACTCAAGCTGCGGCGTTCCACCCGGGAATATTCGGACCGGCCACTGCCGGTGCAGATCCTGTCCGATCTGCTGTGGGCGGCCTTCGGCATTAATCGGCCAAGCGGCGACCGGACGGCCCCGTATTGGCGCCATGTCATGGTGATCGATATTTACGTCGCGAAAGCCGACGGCGTCTGGCTCTACGAGCCGAAGGCTCACACGCTGCTGCCGCACTTGAAGGGCGATATCCGCGCGCAAACCGGGCGTCAGGACTTCGTTGCCGCAGCCGCGCTCAACCTCGTCTACGTCGCACATGGGGAACGCATGACGGATGTCTCCGCGGAGGATCGTAGACTGTTCGCGTCGGTCGACTCCGGCTTCATCGGGCAGAACGTCTATCTGTTCTGCGCCTCGGAAGGGCTCGCCACAGTGTTTCGCGGAGCGGTCGACTATCCTCAGCTCGCTCGGACCTTGCAGCTTCCGGACCAGCAGTTCGTGACCTTCGCGCAGACCGTCGGATATGCGCGCGCGTGAACGCCCATCGGGCGAAACCCCGTCGGCTGCCGTCGCCGTCCGCTGCATCGCAACGGCGCCGACCGGCGATCCGATGCGCGCGTGCGCCCGAACTCGCGGGACGTGACGCGATCCGCGGCAATACTGCGCGCGACGACGTGATGGCGTGACAGCCGGATCGAAGCTGCGCGGCAGCGCCGTGACCTCGGCGGCGTCTCGGCGGCGCGATTCGTGAGCCGCACGGCTGGCGACTCGGTGCTGGTCGGCAGTGCGCTTGCCGCCACTGTCGCCGCAGGCGCGTTCGTTCTCAGCCTGATACCGGCCCTCGCGGCGCTGAGCCCGGTAATGCTGGCAATTCTGCTAGGCATGGCAGTGCGCAACCTCGTTGGTACGCCGGCGGCGGCCCATGCGGGCCTCTCTGCGTGCCTGCGCCGGCCGTTGCGAGCCGGAATCGTGCTGCTCGGACTGCGGCTTACGTTGACGCAGATCATTCAGGTAGGGGGCTTGGGGCTGTTGATTCTCGTGACAGCGGTCGTCAGCACGTACGCATTCACGGTTGCGGCAGGCCGAATGCTCGGCGTCGACCGACGGCTCGCCCAACTGATTGGCGCCGGCACGGCGATCTGCGGCGCGTCAGCGATCATCGCTGCGAACACCGTCATACGGGACCGCGACGGTGGCGTGCCCTATGCGCTCGCGGTGGTGACCTTGTACGGAACGATTGCGATTTTCATCTACCCGTTGGCGCTGCATGCACTTGCCCTCACGCCTCGCGTTTATGGCCTGTGGGTGGGCGCGTCCGTCCATGAAGTCGCGCAGGTCGTAGCAGCCGGCTTTGCCGGCGGACAGGACGCGGGCGAGTTCGGCACGATCGCAAAGCTGACGCGGGTTTTGCTGCTCGCACCCATGGTGTTGTTGATCGGCGCCGGCACCCACCGCGCCGACCCCGACACAACGTCCGTTGCCCGACCACCCGCACCCTGGTTCGTCCTCGGGTTCGTGGCGATGGCTGCGCTTGCAAGCTTCGGTGCGGTACCGGCGAGCGCCCGCGGCGCAATCACGCTCGCATCGCAGGCGCTGCTCGCGCTGGCCCTCGCCGCCGTCGGTCTCGAGACTGATTTCCGCCGCATCGCCGCGCGTGGCTGGCGCGCGCTGCTGCTCGGCGGCCTCGCGACGGCATTCATATCCTGCACGACCTTGACACTCATCGCGCTAGCGACCAGGGCTGGCTGACACGGGGTGCGCCGAACGCACACGCAGCATCAGTAGGCCGGAGGACGACCTAAATCGCGGACCGACGACCGCAGGTGACGCCCCCGCCCGGCCAGGTCGCTCGCCGATTCCGGCCGGCACGCGGAGGAAGAGTAACGACGAGCGCGCGTTCGCGTCAGAATGCGATCAACGGGCCCGTTACGCCGCCGATCGTCGCCGTCTCGAAGCCGATGAATACGGTGCGGTCGAAGAAGAATGGCAAGCCCCAATCGAAGGATTGCGCGGCCACCTTGCTTTCGGGTCCGCCGAGGTCGGGCGCCGCCGCGGCGGTGTAGCTTAACGTCGAGTCGGGGTCGGTCACCGTGAAGGGTACGGTCACGGAGTTGCCGGCATACCCCTGAATCGTCGCGCTCGTATCTACTGTTGAGGCGGGGCAGTAAAAGCCGAAGAACGGATCGCTTTGCGGACAGGCCGTGATTGCCGGATCAGGAAAGAAATTCGCGTTCGAGCCGGAATCCTCGAAGCTCATCGTCAGCGTCTGTCCGTCGAAGGTTGAGACGAACGTGCCGTAGTCCGGATCGAGCTGATACACGGTCGCCGAGCCAAGGCCGTTGTTCGACTGTGTGCCGATGCCGAACCACAGCGTCCCGCTGACGCTTGCGGCGCCCGCTGTGCTCACGGTCGGTAGCTGGATCACTACGCCATTGTTGTCGGACGCGAACGACGCGACCGGGTTCGTCACCAGACCGGCCGAGACGGCAACCGGCTGGCAGGTCGTGGGCGTCGAGCTGGTGCAGACGTTATAGCTACTGCCGTCCGAAAGGCAGGGATTACAGTCCTGCAGGTAGTTGCCGACCCCGAGGACGGCGTTGGCGCCGAACGTCAGCACAGTGTCCTCTTCGACATTCACGGAGCTGGTGCAGGCAGCCGGAGCCAGGGTCGCCGCCGGATACGCGGGATCACCAATGACCTGAATGTCCACGTTGCTCGCGGTCTCGCCGGCGATCTTGATATCGGCGGCCTTGACCGGCCCCCAGCTGTACCCGTCGATGAACTGGACGCACTCGACCACCGCATCGCCACTCGAATCGGTGACCTGCGGCAGTTGCGGCGACGTGAGGCCATTGCCAAGCGCGCCGGCGAGCACCCTGAAGCCAATCGACCCGGTATCCACCAGCACGCTATCAATCGTCTGGCAGGTGTTGGTGCCGGGCACGCACATCGTGACGGTGATGTAAGGCGTGTTGATTGCATTCACCCCGGGCGGTCCGCCATTGACGGTGATTGGCGTGTAGTTGATGACCGTAGGCGGGGCGGATACTAGAGCGGAGGAGCCGCCGCCACCGCCACAGGCTGCGAGCGCGGCCCCCAGCAGGGCCACGAGCGTCAGCGCTGCGGTCCAGCGAAGGGGCGCCTGTAGTTTGCTCATGAGTCGTGTCCGTCCGGCGTGTGCTGAAACGATTAGCGCAATTCGCTGCGGCTGACGCCTGCCGGTATCGCCGCGGGCAGATAGGCCTGGCCCTGCCAGCCGCGCGGCAGGCGCATCGCCGTCACCACGAGGTCGGGGTCGTTGATCGATAGGACGTGATGGCCGCTCCGATGGGCTTGCGCGGCGGCCTGATACCGCGCCGCATGAACGCCGAGCAATTCGCTGACGTTGGGCGAGCGCGGGCCTTTCCAGGTGACCGCGAATACCTTGCCAGACCGGTCAACATACTCTCGCACCTGCAGACCGTCCGCGGTCGTACCCTCGTGCAGGTCATAATTGACCATCGGCGTGACGGCGTGCGTCGCCTGCAGTGCCTCGGCATCGTGCAGGACCGAAGCGACGTCGCCGCCGAGCGCCGCCCGCGCGGGCGCAGACGTGACTACAGCGAGTGCCACGGTCAGAAAAGCGCTCGTGCGAACCAGGCGTGTCGACATTGCTCGTTGCCTCCGGTACGGGCGGATGGGTCCGTGTTCCTCAGCGTACCGTGTAGCCGCGCCCGTCGAGGCAGGCGTTCATTGCCCGCAAGTACTCCGCGCGCCGCGCGCCGGCTTGCTCAGGCGCGACCCCGCCAGTGCCCCGCGTCGGGTCGAAGCCCGTCTGGTCGGCGGCCCAGCGGTGACACTCGTAGCGGTCTTTCGCCTGCTGGTCAGGAGACTGCCCGTTCCTCGGATACACGAACATGTCGTCGCCGCCAGCTGGCGGCGGAGCGCCTGCTCCAACCGGCGGCGGCGGCGCGCCCGCCATCGCATCGACACCGGGGGGCGGGTCAACCACCTGGTAGCCCTGTTGCGGGTCGCGATACACATAGTACGCGTCGTTGGCGTAGTAATACGGAATCCCGGCGACCATCACCGTAGTGTAAAACGGCGGCAGTACCGGTACGAAGATTCCGATCGGCGGTCCCACGACGATGAACAAGCCGGGACCCTGTGCGCGATACCAGACGCCGCCGTGGAACCAATACTGGTCCCGGCCAAAGCGCACGATTCTTGCCTCCCGCGGCAGGCCCCTCACCACGGTGCCCCGATCCGCGTAGCTGTGGTTGTGGCCATGACGGGCGTCGACGTGTTCGTGGACGCGGCCGGCTTCGGGTCCGCGGTCGGCGAAAGCCGCTCCCGCCAGCAGCAATGCTGCCGCGAGTGCTGCAATTGTGACGCGTGCTTTCATTCGCCTCCTCAGTTTAATTATGCGCCTATCAATCAGGCTGTTCACCCGGCCGGCGGCGTGCCGAACGGCCGGCCGGGCGGCTCACGCTGCCATCCGTTCAGCTTACCCTGCATCCACGTATGAAGCCGACACAAGTTGACGCGTTGGCACTTCTTTGCACGGATCTGACGCAGCATTGCGACAATGCGGGACTCTGTCTGCTAATCAGATCGCAGCCTGAACCGAATGCGACACATTCGGTCAGGTTAAAGTTCCGATGCATGCGGCGCGGCGCGCCCGTCGGGGCCCGCCCGGGCCCGCGGGCACCATCGGCCTTCGGCGGCGCCCTGCGGGGTCGTGTTTCAGATGGGCTCGCAACGAAGCGCCGGCGACGGAGCCGGCGGTACCCGGAGGAGATCAAAATTCGGCGAGGCCGCTGGCCGGAGTCGCCGTGGGCAAGCGTGGCCTCAACGATTGCGAAGGGCGCTGATGGCCGCATCGCTGGCGCGACCTGCCGATGGCCGCAGGGCCTCGTTCCACGATAGAATTGACGCCGTGGCTGGGGAGGACATTCCTGTTGCGCCACATCGGACACTCACAGCCCGGCAACTACAGCGCGCGACGGCTGGCGATACGGCGAGCCGGGGCCACTACCGGCGGCCAGCGGGGCGTGTAAGACTCGGAAGCGATGCGCAATAAAACCCACGGCGGCGCACTGTCGCGGCCCGGCCATCGCAGGAAGCCGCCCAATTGGCAGTTCTGATTGACGACTCGATGCAGGCGACCTCACTCGGCGCTGGCCGGAATATCGGTCGCGCCGGTTCTCCGCGGCGTGCCAATCGAGCTTAGCGCTTGCCAAAGCCAGACCCGTACGGAACGAAAAGCTGCACAAGCATCGTATCGGACTTGCTGACTCCGTATGTCGCGCCTACCGCGACCGAGTCTCGATCGGTCAGGCGATGTACCAGGAATTCGCGGACCTACCGAGCGACGACATGTACGCCAACCAACCGCTTCCGGTCGGTCGGGTCATGGCCAATCTGGGCCGGACCCCGATGTTGTTCCGTGATCGCAGAGTCGAACCCAGGCCCGTGGATGCGCCGCAACTGACTGATTGAGGGTCGTGATGGAGCTATCGGTCATCATCATCACTAAAAACGAGGCGGCCAACATCCGCGCGTGCCTGGACAGCGTGGCGTTTGCGACCGAGAGGATCGTTGTGGACTTCGCCAGCAGCGACGACACGGTTGCAATCGCGCGAAGTGCCGGCGCGACCGTCATCGAGACCACCGACTGGCCGGGCTTCGGCCCGCAGAAGAACCGTGCGCTGCGCGCGGCGACCTGCGATTGGGTCCTGTCGCTCGACGCCGATGAACGCGTGACGGACGCTCTGCGGGAGGAGATCCTTGCGGCGATCCAGAAGCCTGCCTACGACGGCTATGCGATTTCCCAGCTGACGACCTTCTATGGGCACGTCGTTTGGCATTCAGGCTGGTATCCGAACTACGCCGTCAGGCTGTTTCGGCGTGCGGCGGGGCGATTCTCGGACGACCTAGTACACGAGCGGATCGTGCTCGACAGGCTGCCGTACGGGCGCCTCGCGACGCCGCTGCTCCACCATAGCTATGTCAAGCCCGATGACTACCTGCGCAAGGTGGCGCTGTATTCAACGCTCGGAGCTCAGCAGGCGTTTGCTGCTGGCCGGCGCGGCGGCCTCACGACCGCCATTCTGCACGCCCTGTCCGCCTTCATGCGTTCCTATATCAGCCGTCGCGGCATCCTCGACGGTCGCCAGGGCGTAATGGCCGCGATCCTGGCGGCCGAGGCCATCTACCACAAGTACTTCAAGCTGATGCTGCTGACGGAAGAGGCCAAGTCGCGACGGTGAGCAGCAACAAGCTTCATGCTGGACGCGGCGACGCAGGAACCTCACTGCAGTCAGTTTGTAGTTGCAATCCATCGAGATTGCCGCAGCCGCTCTTCTTCATGTTCTGGCCCGATGCCCTGACCCTACTATTCGACGTTTCCGAGCAACAGCCGGGCCGCACAACCAAGGTCTGCCCGTGATCGCCAGCGCCCGAGCGTCCGACCGCCCCCGTGCGGAGCCGCGCACGGTCATCCGCGTAGCAATTCAGGGATCGAGATCTGTACCAAATCACCGATTGGGGTTCGAGGTGTCAATTTAGGAGAGAAACTGACACTCTTACGACGTCACAACACGCGACAGGCCGATCGGACGCGCCCCTCGGCTACGATGGTCGCGTCGTTGCGGAGGCAGTATGACGCTCACAATCCTCGGCGCGCAGCCGAACGCTGTAGAGATGACACAGGCCACCGTGCTGTTCGTCGATCTGCGCGGGTATACCCGGCTTGCCGAGCAGCTGCTCCCCACCCAGGTCGTGCCTTTGCTTGACGAGTTCTTCACAGTGCTCGCGAACGCCACCGAAATGCACGGCGGCCAAGTCTTTCATATGGCCGGTGACGGCATGATGGCGGCATTCGGGATCCGCGGTCGGGTCCAGGACGGTGCGTGCGAGGCGCTCGCATCAGGCCGAGCGATGCTCGCGGGTTTTGCCCCGATTGCGGGCCGCTGGCAGCGCGAGCTGTCCGTCGACACCGCCATCGGCATCGGAATCCATTTGGGCGAGGTCGCGTTGGGGCTTCTCGGACCGCCCGGACGACAGATGCCAACGCTCATCGGCGACACGGTCAACGTTGCGGCCCGGCTATGCAGTCGCGCCCGGGCTGGCGAGGTTCTCTTCTCGTCCATGGTCGCTGCAGCGCTGGTCGCCGACGCTTCCGGCACGAGCGCCGGGTCGCTGCCGTTCCTGCAACTGCCACCGTTTGAACTGCGCGGACGCAACGCGCCGGTCGACGTCTGGTGCGTGCCTGCGCCGGAACGCCTTTCGCTCTGAGGATGCCCCGGTCCGCCATCGCGAGTGTCGCTGGCTGTCCGGAATCTTCATAATCAGCGGCGATAGCCACTGCCCCCGGGGAGAGTCGTTCCACGCGCCGCCGCTGCGCGTTCCGACCGAACCGCCAGGCCTAGAACGGCTCCGGCCGCATCGACGCCGAGCCAGACTCGCTTACTTCACGCTATAGCCACGCGCCGTGAGGCAGCTCTCAAGCGCGCCTTCGTAGGTCGCGCGCCTGGTGCCAGCGTCTGGCGTGGCCGCCGGCTGCGCCGGATCAAAGCCGCTCTGAGCCGCGGCGGCCGTGTTGCACTCGCTCCGGTCTTTGGCCTGCTGTTCCCTGCTCTGCCCCTGCTTCGGGTAGGCGAAGATCGTCGGCGCCGGCATGACCGCCGGCGCGACCATGGGCGCGCCGGGCGCCGCTGCGAATGACTCGAACTTGAGGTTGATCACCGACCCCGATTCCTGGTGCGGGACACAAGTCGTGTGGTCATCAACGTTGCGGACTGTCAGCAGCGGCAGCACGTGATCGCGGAACTGCTCGATCAGCTCGCAGTCGCCATTGGCGAGTTCCCACGGCGAACGGATCGCGAACTCGACCGGACGCCAGATGCCGACGCCGGGCTCGCCGTCGGGCGCCTTACCAGCGCCGACCGGAACCAGCGTGTAAAAAGTGAGTTCGGCACGCGCGAACTTGTCCGGGCGTCCATACGGCGACGCGCAGGCTCCGGGTCGCGATTGCGCATCCGCGCGCGCGCCGGCAACGATCAGCAGGCGCTTCAGCTGGTCGGCGAGGCCGTCGCAGGAATAGGTGGACGTGAAGCCCATGAACACGAACGAGTACTGGCGCTTCTGCCAGACCCCGGGTGCGGGCGTCGCGGTCGACAATGGCTCGGCAGCGACAGCGACACCTGCCACGCTGAGTGCACCGCACAGGGCACAGGCCACCATCGCTGCGAGGTTCGAGAGTGTCTTCATGGAGGTTCTCCGACAGGCGTTCTGGCGGCAATCGCGCCGCTCAGAGCATAACGGACCGCACACCCGCGGCGTTGACTGGCCGCCGCGTTGCTGCCTTTTTTTGACCGCCAAGGTCATGCCGTAACGTACATCGTCCGATCTGATGCTAGGATTAAAAATTACGTCTTGACGGGTCAACAACCCTGGACCTGTTGGCCCACCAGCCAGTCAGCACGCGGTTGCCACGGCACCTGCGACCGGAGGTGCGCGACTGCGTGTGGGTCGTGCGGGCCCTTTGGTCGCGGAGGCGGTTGCCGTTGATCATGCGATCGCTGGAGAGCGGCGCCAGCCGTCTCGATTCGCACTGCAACAAGCCGGCGTCGCCGTTGCCTGAGCACAGCGTGTCGACCGTTCGAGCTACGGCCGGTGGGTGCCTCCCGGATCGCAGCGCGCGATCCAGTGAGGCATCTCGGCAAACTGCGCCCCGGGGGGTCAGCCGGGCGGCTTCTGACCGCTGCCGCCCTGACTGGACTTCAGGCAGTCCTGCATAAAGGCCTTGCGGTCGGGGCCGCGCGGCAGCTTTTTGTCATCCGCCTGCTTCTTGCAGGCTTGCCACTGCGGATTGTCAGCGTGGTGGCCGCGGCCTCCGGTGTCGTCACCCGGGCTGACCTGTGCGACGACCAACGCAGCGGCGGTCCCCAGCGCGACGCTGACCGTCGCGCAAATCAGAAGTTTGCGAGCATTCATCGAGTGTCTCCGAGGTTGAGAAAAGCGCCGGTAAATATTACGTGTGCTTCGCGCCATGCAGCGATGCGGATCTTGCGGGCAGCCCGCTCGACGGCGAGCAGAGCGGGGATCTGACCCCGCTGCGCAGGCGTCAGCACTGCGTCGATCCGCGTCTTGGTGTCGCTCGTCGCCTGGACTCGCGCGGCTGCGTTCGCTTTCTCGGTCGCGAGTAGCGCGGGGTAGTTCGGATCCGCGGGCGAGGTTGCGGCAAGCGCCTGGCGGTGGCATTGCATTCCAATTCGCCCGGCCTGCAGCTCCGTCTTCGCGTGGGCGAAGACCGTATTGACTTGCCGCTGCTGGTCGGCCGTCAGATCGAGATGCTGCAGTACGCGCCGAAACGTGACGGTCCTGCCGCCATGGGCTGCGCGCCCATGGTGCGTGCCGGGGGCTGTCGTGGAAGCCGGAGTGCCGGCGTGCGTGCAGGCACGTGCGCCCATGAGGGCGGTGACGGGGAAGAGGGCCGAAAACACGGTTTGCAGCGCACCCATGGCCTACACCGGACCGCCGGTCGCGGGATTCATTTAGTGTACGGGTTAACGGTCATCCGGAGTCTCGCGCTGACGCAAGGCTGCGTCAGGCCGGTGCAAAGAAGTGTCGATAAGCCCGGTCGCGGAGTCTTTTGGGATAGAGCGTCACACAATGGCTGTTCGCAGGCTGCGCTCACCTCCTTCGCCTTTCTTGCATCCGGGATCTTCCGATCGGGAAAAGAGCGATAGGTCGCTTAGCGCAGCAGTCTGAGCGGCAGCTACATGCGTCTTCATGGTGCGGCCGCGACGGAACTGGCTACGTCGGAGTCAGGACCGATGGCTGCAACATCAAAGGGCGAGGTCAATCGCTGCAAGCGCAATGAATTCGGCTGCCAGGGATTTGAAGCGTCGCGTCGACGCACACCGTCTTGTCGACGGCCCGATCCTACCTTTCCTGAGTTGGAGAGTCTTGCAGGCGGCGGAGTCAACAGCACCGTGTCGCATTTGTCCGGATCAAGGCGATTCCCGGATTCCCATGCTGCGCGCGACCGACCCGATGCGTAGCGTGAGGAGTTGTTGTATGTTGAACGCTCTCGCGGCGGCGCCGGTCCGCTTCGTCGAGATCTCGCAGTACAGGAGCGGAAATCGATGTCAGCTCGGATAACAGTTTGCATGCTCGCGATCAGCCTCGGCGCGCCCATCACGACCGCGTGGTCCGCGGAACGCACTGCTGATCACAGCGCGGAGCGGGGCCGTGAGATCGCCCTCAATATCTGCTCCGCCTGCCACATTGTCGCTTCCGGGCAACAGCACTTGCCCCCAATACTTGACCCGCCGGCAACGAGCCTGCTCGAGGTCGCCAACCGGCCGGATACCAAGCCTGAGACGCTCCGCCATTTCGTCGCGACTACTCACTGGGACGAGAAGACGGTGCCAGTGACCATGCCCAATCCGGCGCTGACGGACGCGCAAATTGCCGACGTCGTCCGTTACATCATGAGTCTTCGTCACCCTTGAGCACGCCGTAAGAACAGCAGCCCGCGGCGCACAAGCCGTCTGACGCTGCCGCTCACGGCACGCCGGTTTCGCCGCTGATCTCGACGGGCCCACCGGGCGATCATCGTTCAGAGACCTGGCCTCGTCCCGGACTCACGGGGCCTTGGTGATCGTAGTTGCAGCTGCCGGCATCCGCGGTCGGCGCGCAGCAGCGGCCTGCACAGGGCAGTCCGTGCATCGCGTGCCAACGATGCGCGTCAGCTCAGGATCCAGAGCCCTCCTGCCAGCCGCCGCCGAGTACCTCGTAGAGCTGCACGAGTGTCGTCAGGCTGTTGGCGTAGGCCTGACTGAGCGCAAGTTCCGCCGTGAACAGGTCGCGGTCCGCGTTGATAACGTCAAAATACGATGCATAGCCGACCCTGTAGCGCGCGAGCGCGATGGCCGCGGCACGTCTCAGCGCCTCCACTTGCGCCGCCTGTTCGCCCTCGAATTCACCGTACTTGCGGTACGCGAGGAGCGCATCGGCGACTTCCTGGAACGCCGTCTGTACGGCCTTCTGGTATTGAAACAGCGCCTCGCGCTTGCGCGCGTTCGCAAGGTCAAGCTGGTAGATGTTGCGCTGCGGGTCGAGCAGCGGCTGCACCAGCCCCGCCGCGACGCTCCACTCTGAAGTGCGACCCTCGAACAGGCTGCCGAGTGGTGAGCTGAGCGATCCAGCGAGGCCGGTCAGCGTAATCGTCGGAAAGAGCGCCGCCTTCGCGACGCCTACATTGGCATTCGCCGTCCGTAGCCCCTCTTCGGCGGCGCGCAGATCGGGCCGGCGCTCCAGCAGTTGCGACGGCAGCCCGGGCGGCGGCAGCGGCGGCGCCTGCGGCATTTCCTCGCCACGATGCTGCCGGTCGATGGGGTGGGGATTGTCGCCGAGGAGCACGCAGATCTGATCCTCCGCCTGGCCGATGCGGCGCTCGAGGTCCGGCACGTTGGCCCGCGCCGCCGCTGCCTGCGCCTCGGCGGTAGCGACGTCGAGACCCGTTGCGTAGCCCCGATCGTGCTGGGCACGCGTCAGTTCAACGAATTTCTCGCGCGTGCCGACCGTCCGTTTGGTGATCTCGAGTTGGCTGTCGAGCTCGAGCAGCGAGAAATAGGCGCTCGCGACGTCCGCGACCAGACTCACGACAACCGCGCGCTTCGCGTACTCGGATGCCAGCAGCGCCGCGCGCGCCGCCTCGTCCGCACGCCGCAGCCGGCCCCAGAAGTCGAGCTCGTAGGAAACACTCACCGCCGCCTGCTCCGTGTTCGCGATCCGCGGTTCACCGGGGATCAGCGCATCTATGGACGTCTTGGTCCGGCCCACGCTGCCGAGCGCATCGACCTGCGGCACCAGCGCGAGCTGGAACGGCCCGAGTGCTGCGCGGGCCTCGTCGATGCGTGCGACCGCGGTCTTGAGGTCGAGGTTGTTGCGCAGCGCCGTCGTTATCAGGTCCCGCAGGTGCGGATCGCCGTAGATACTCCACCACGTCGCGTCGCCCATCGAGTCGGCTGCAGCGGCATCCTGCGTGCCGCGAAACGCCGGCGGCACGTCCAACGCGGGCCGACGGTAGTCGGGACCCACGGCGCAAGCCCCGATCAGCAGCACAAGTGCAAACGCCGCGCATCTCATCCGTCGGTCTCCACCGCTCCCGTGCCCGGTCCATTTTCCGCAGACGCAGCCGCCGCTGCAGGACCCGGTGGACGGAAGCGATCGATCGAGCCCTGGATCACGACATAAAAGACCGGCACGATGAAGATTCCAATGGCTGTCGCGGCGGTCATGCCGAACACCACGGTCGTGCCGAGAACCTGGCGCGCGATCGCACCCGCGCCGGTCGCCACAGCGAGCGGCACTGCACCGAGGATGAATGCGAACGAGGTCATCAGGATCGGTCGCAGCCGGAGCCGCGCCGCGGCAACGGCCGCCTCGACAACCGACATGCCGCGATTGCGCGACAACTTGGCGAACTCGACGATCAGGATCGCGTTCTTGGCCGCAAGGCCAATCAGCATGATGAGTCCGACCTGTGCGTAGATATCGTTGGCCATCGCGCGCAGTGCCAGGCCCAGGAACGCGCCCAACACTGCAAATGGGATGCACAGGATGACGGCAAACGGCACGCCCCAACTCTCGTACTGCGCAGCGAGCACGAGGAAGACGAACACCATGGCCATCGCAAAGAGGTACGGCGCCTGGCCGCCCGAGCGCTTCTGCTGTAGCACAGACCCGGTCCAGTAATAGGTCAGATTGTCGGGCAGCGCCCCCGCAACCTGTTCCATTGCGTCGAGCGCATCGCCCTGGCTATAGCCCGGCGCAGGCGAGCCGTTCACGGTAACGGCCCGGTAAACGTTGTAGCGCTCGATATACGCCGGACCGCTGGCCGGCTTGACCGTCACCAGTGAGGACAGCGGCACCATGTCCCCCGCCGACGTCCGGACGTACAGTGTGTTGACGGCGTCGGGCCCGGATCGGGCGCTGCCTTCCGCCTCCGCTGTCACGCGGAAGGTTCTGCCAAACAGGTTGAAATCATTGATATAGGTGCCGCCGAGGAACATCTGCAGCGTGTCGAAGATGTTGGAGATCGGGATGCCGAGTGACTTCGCGCGATCACGATCGATGACGTACTCGATCTCAGGCACACGGTTGTTGAACTGGGTCGAGACGCGGGCAAGCTCCGGTCGCCGGCTGGCCGCGGCGATGAAGTCCTGCAGCTGAGCGTTGAAACGGTCGAGGCTGCCGCCAGACGTGTCTGCGACCACGAATTCGAATCCTCCGGCCTGACCGATTCCGGGAATTGCCGGCGGGGCGACGATGATGATGTTCGCTTCCTTGATGCCGGCGAGTTGCTTGTAGAGGCGCTCGATGAGTCCCTGCGCGGAACTGGCACGGCCGGGCCGTTCGGACCACGGCTTCAGCGTGATGAACCCGGAACCGGTGAAAGGGGTATTGACGCCGGCAAGCAGGTTGAGACCGGAGATCGCCACCATCTTCGCGACCTCCGGCTGGCGCGTCACAATCTCCCGGATCTGCTCGAGTACCGCCTCCGTGCGCTGGAACGACGCGCCCGGCGGCAGCTGCGCGACCATGAGCAGGTACCCCTGATCGTCCTCCGGCAGGAATCCCGATGGGCGTTCGGCCACCAGAAAGGCGACCGCCAGCAGAATGATGCCGAACACCGCCAGGGCGAGCATCGAGCGACGGATGATCCGCCGCACGGCATCGGTGTAGCGCCGCGTCGCGTGCGCGAAACTGCGGTTGAACCAGCCGAAGAATCGCCCGAGAGGTCCCCTCGGTTCCTCCTTTGACCGCGGCCGCAGCAATAACGCGCACAGGGCCGGCGTGAACGTCAGCGCGACGAACGCCGAGATCAGCACCGACACCGACAGCGTCAGCGCGAACTGCCGGTAGAACTGCCCGGTAAGACCCCCGAGAAACGCGACCGGCACGAATACGGCGGACAGCACCAGCGCAATCGCGATCACCGGACTCGAGACGTCCGCCATCGCCGCGCGCGTGGCATCCCGCGGGCCCATGCCGTGCGACTCCATCCGTTCGGTGACGGCCTCGACCACGACGATCGCATCATCGACCACCAGGCCGATCGCGAGAACGAGGGCGAATAGCGTCAGCGTATTGATCGAGAAGCCGAGGCCGACGAACAGCGTGAAAGTGCCGATGAGCGATACCGGCACCGCGAGCATAGGGATCAACGTCGCACGCCAGCTCTCCAGAAACAGGAATACGACGAGCAGCACGAGCGCCGTCGCGATAAACAGCGTGATCTCGACTTCCTTGATGGACTCGCGAACAAACTCGGTCGTGTCGAGCGGCACCTCGTACTTGACGCCTGGCGGAAAGCGCGTGGCAAGTTGCCTGAGGGTCGCATAGACCTGTTTTGCGACCTGAAGCGCATTCGCGTCTGGCAGCGCGTACACGCCGAGCAGGGCAACAGGTTGACCCATCACGCGGCTCGAACGCGAGTAGTCCGTTGCGTCGAGCCGGATCCGCGCGACATCCCTGAGGCGGACGATCGAGCGGTTCGCCCCGGTGCGAAGCACAATGTTTTCGTACTCCTCGACGGACCCGAGCCGGCCGTGCACTTTGACCGTGTAGGTCATTTGCTGGCCCGGTGGCGAAGGTTCAGCGCCGACAATGCCGGCAGGAGCGACGACGTTCTGCTCGTTGAGCGCTGCCGTGATGTCTTGCGCGGTAACCCCGAGGCGCGCCATCTTGCCGGGATCCAGCCAGATCCGCATGCCATAGTCACGCGCGCCGAACTGCTGCACCTGGCCGACACCTGGGATCCGCGCCAGCGAGTCGACGACTTGCAGCGAGGCGAAGTTGCTGAGGAACAGGTAGTCGTAGCGAGGGTCGGTCGAGTTCAATGCGATTGCTAAGGTCGGCTGCGGCTGCCGCTTCGTGATGGTCACGCCCTGCCTGATGACGTCCGCCGGCAGCTGCCGTTGCGCGATGGCGACCTGGTTCTGGACGTCGACCGCCGCGATGTCCTGTGCCGTCCCGACCTCGAAGGTGACGGTCAGAGTGTAGGTGCCGTCATTGGCGCTTTTCGAATCCATGTACAGCATGTTCGGGACGCCGTTGACCTGCGTCTCGATCGGCGCAGCAACCGACTGCTCGATCGTCTGCGCATCCGCGCCCGGGAACGTCGTCGACACGATCACGCTGGGCGGCGTGATTTGCGGGAAGCGTGCCACCGGCAGCAGCAGGAACGCGACTGCCCCCATGAGCGTGATCAGGATCGCGAGGACCGTCGCGAATATCGGCCGGTCAATGAAGAAATTGCTCACGAGGCGTGCTTGTCCGCTGCCGGGTGCTGCTCGGTGTCGACCGGGGTACCAGCCTTCAGCTTCTGCACACCGTCAACGATCACGATGTCCCCCGCCGTCAGGCCCTTCTCGACGAGCCACTCGGATCCGACGCGGGGACCCATCGTGACATTGCGCGTCTGCGCCTTGCCGTCCGCATCGACGATCCAGACGAAATTCTTATCCTGCAGCTCCTGAACCGCGCGCTGCGGGATCGCAAGAGCCAACGGACGCTCGCGCCCCTGGACCGAGACCTTGACGTACTGCCCGGCGCGCAGCAGCTGTTTGGGATTCGGAACGGAAAGCCGGACGGCCAATGTGTCCGTCCTGAGGTCGACGGCCGCATCGACGAAATTCAGCTCGGCCGGCGTCGCGAACTCTCCGCCGTCAGCAAGAAGTATCCGGAACTGGAGGCTTAGGGGATTACGCTGGTCGGGCGTACCTTCACCCTCGCGCTGCAACTGCAGGAGCCGCTGCTCGCCGATACTGAAGTTCACGTACATCGGATCGGTCTGGTACACCGTCGTCAGCAGCGTGCTGTAGGCCGTGACGAGGCCGCCGACCCGGATCTGCGCACGACTCACGACACCGTCGATGGGTGCGCGCACGACTGTGTAGCCGAGGTTGAGTTCCGCCGTCTTCACCGCCGCTTCCGCGGCCTGGACCTGAGCGCCGGTTGCCCCGAATGCGGCCACTGCAGCATCGAGCTCCCGCTGACTGAGCGCGTCGAGCTGTGATAGCGGTCGGGCACGAGCCAGGTCCTGCTCGGCCTGCGCCTTGGCAGCCTGGGCCTGGGCGAGCGTAGCCTGGGCCTGAGCAAGGGCCGCTTGGTAGGGCAGCGGGTCGATCTCGAAAAGCACTTGGCCGGTCTTGACCGGCTGGCCCTCGACGGCTGCCTGCCGGTCCAGCACGCCGCCGACCCGTGGTCGGATCTCAACTGTATTCGAGGCCTCGACCTGTGCGGGATACTCCTCCGCGACCGCGATTGGTCGAGCGATCAGCCGGATCGCGCTGACCGAGACCGGGCGCGGCGCCGGAGGCGGCGCCTTGCCACAGCCGGCGAGAATCGAGGATGCGGCGACGGCGAGGCCGAGCCAGAGAACGGGGCCGTACGCAGGGCGCATCGTCCAGAATGAGATTTTGCGGTACACGTCGCTGCCTTTGTCTATTCGGGGTGACTCCCGCAATCCGCCGGACGGACCGCCAGCACCGCCCCTCGTGAGGCGCGGCCGGAACTCACCCGATCACGGAAAATACCACGACCCCAGCAATCTGGCGCAGGGCCGCGAATTACGCGCCCCGCACGGCGAGACTAGGCGCGCAATCGCATCCACGTCATGCGAATCCGGGGGAGGATCGTCGTTAGCCAGCATCGCGGTGAGCGAAGGAACTGTCGATGCGGTCCAAAATTAACCGCGGTCAGATGTGCCGCAACCGCGCGCGTGGGGACGATGGCGTTGCGTCATGGATACGCTGTCGCACCTTCCGCCGCTGCCGCCGACCAGGAACCGCGGAATTTGCGGCAGATTGCCGCCTGCACACCTGTTCATTCACGGCGGGTACTTGATGCAGCGGCCCGGCGCGCACCTTCAGGGTCGGAATCCGCGCACCGGGAGCCCTCGCGGCGCGCAATCAAAAAACTGCCCCGCGGCCAGTCGCGCTGGTGCAGGCGGGCGATTACGAAATTCTGCGCCAATCGTGTGTGAAGAAACGTGAACCGGCACGGGCGGTCACCGAATGGCAGTCCTCATCGCGTGTCCGGCCTCAAATCCCTTGTTTTCTCGCGCCGATCATGCGTCCGGCTGCCTAGCCTGCGGAAAGCCACGATGCTCAGGGCGCGATCGACGCGTGAACCTGATTTGAGACAGGAATCAGCCTTGTGTGCGATGTGGCGTGCAACCGTTTGGGCGCTCGGTTTACCGCCGGCCACGTCGCTCGCGAGTTGCTGCAAACGGGCATATGCGGCCGGCCCGGACGGTGCAGCTCCACCGCAATCGACGCACCGCTGCACGGAGCCCTGTATGAACGTAAGGCACCTTCGAGTTACGGCGCCGTTGATTGCAGCCATACTGGCACTCGCCGTGCTCGGCAGCTGCGCGAGCGGACCGAAGCTGCGCTCGAATTACGATACCAGCGCGGACTTCGGTGCTTACCGGACATATGGCTTCTTCGAGAAACTCGGGACCGATCGCAGTGGCTACTCAACGATTGTCTCGGCAACGCTGAAATCGGCAGTCAGCAGCGAGATGGAAAAGCGCGGCTATCGGCTGGCGGAGACTCCGGACGTTCTGATCAATTTTCAAGCCCGACTGCGGCGAACGCAGGAGATTTCAGGCGTGCCCGGACCACCGCCTTTCTACTACGGCTATCGCTACGGGTTCTACGGTCCATGGCCCGGCTATGACTACGAACCCATGGTGCGCGACTACACGGAGGGGACGTTGAATATCGACATCGTCGACCGCGTCAGGAAACAGCTGGTGTGGGAAGGCGTCGCGATCGGCGAGGTCAGCGAGAAAAAGCTACGTAGCCCCGCGACCGCACTACCTGACGTCGTTATGCGGATCTTCTCCCAATACCCGTTTGTGGCTGGCCAGGGCACGCCGACGAACCGCCAGCAGTGACCCGACGGCGACCGCGGGAAAGGTCCGGTCCCATGCGACGCGCCGCCAGACCGCGAGTGCTCCAACGGACAGACCGAGGCACGGGAAGTCGACACAAAGCCGGCAGCCGGTGGTGCTGAATGCGGCTATTCACGTCCGGAACAGCGGTTAGCCGCCCGGCCCAGGGTGCCAACTGCGCAGGGGCCGGGTCAGGTACCGACTCAACGCAGGTCGGGGTGGATAGCGCGTATTCCTGGATCCGGACTGCTATTTGATACTGCCTATAGGTAATTTTACTGTCTGCGTCCTCTGCCAGAGGGCGCCAACCTGGCCGCCGCGGCATGATCGGCCACCGCGGCGGCCATCGAAACTGCCGCCAGGTGTCGGGTATCCGCTGTGCAGGGCATCCTCACGCTCGCCTTCAAGTTGCTGGTAAATGACCGCGCAAAATTCCAGGCGCTGGTCGGTGGCATTACGTTCGCCACCTTCCTGATCGTGCAGATGACGTCGCTGTTCGTCGGCATTCTGACGCGGGCCTCGTCAACCGTCATCAACATCGGCGCCAAAGTCTGGGTCATGGACCCGGCGGTCAACTCGGTGTTGAACAGTATCGGCATGCCTGATTACGTGATTGATTTCGTCCGCAGCACTGTTGGCGTGAAGTACGCAGTACCTCTCTATTCCGCCGGCGCGCTGGTGAAACTCCGCAACGGGACGTTCCAGCCCGTGACTGTCCTCGGCCTGGACGACGCGACTCTGTACGGCCGGCCGGCCCTGGAGCAGGGCCAGATCGAGGACATCTATGCCGAGAACGGCTTCGTCGTGGTTCACGACGCAGAGTTCAACAAGATGGGCAACCCGAGCATCGGCACGGAGTTCGAACTCAACGATCACCGCGCCGTTATCGTCGGCATCGCCGCCGTTGCCTCGAGCGGCCTGTTCGGCATCCCAACCTTGTACACGACCTACAATCGCGCCGTGCAGTACATCCCGTCGACCCGCTTTACGACGGCCTTCATCTTAGTCGAACCGAAAAGCGCGGCCGATGTTCCGTACATTGAGGCCCAGGTGGCATCGCTCGGATATCGGGCACTGACCGCCGATGAGTTCATCAACCGTATCGGTCACTGGTACACGTTTGAGACCGGCGGTGGGATGAACATGCTGATGATGGCTGCGATCAGCTTTGTCGTCGGCCTGTCGATCTCGGGCCAGACGTTCTACACGTTCATCCTCGAGAACGAGGAAAAATTCGGCGCGCTCAAGGCTATCGGTGCCAAGGGGCGTGAGCTCGTGTACATGATCCTCTTCCAGGCCACGTTCACCGCGTTCACCGGCCTCGGCCTCGGCATCGGCCTGTGCACGGTTATGATCTTCCTTGGAAGACTCCGGTTGCCTGACTACGCCGCGATGATCACGCTCACGAATCTGCTGGTCGCCCTTGTCATGGTCATCATCATCGCAGCCGTTTCCAGCTACGTCGGCGTACGCCGCGTGCTCCGCATCGAGCCTTTCGACATCTTCCGGGGTTGAGATGCCGAAGGTTTCCATTCAGGCACGCGGGCTAAAGAAATGGTTCGGCGAGGGCGAGGCCCGTACCATGGCGACGCAGGATGTCAGCTTCGAAGTGTATCTCGGCGAAATACTTTTCATCGTCGGCCCGTCGGGCAGCGGCAAGACGACGCTGCTCAGCATGATCTCCGGCATCCTGCGTCCGAACGAAGGCTCGGTCCTCGTCGAGGACACGGATCTGTGGACACTGAACGACGACCAGTTGGCCGACTTCCGGCTAAACAAGATTGGCTTCGTCTTCCAGGACTACCACCTGTTCCCACGACTGACGACCGCGGAAAACGTGGCCATTCCGATGATTCTTCGCCGCCATGCGTGGAACGAATCCGTCACGGAGGCACTCAAGTACCTGAAGGCGGTCGGCCTCGAGAACCGTGCCGACCTGCCGCCGGTCAAGCTGTCCGGCGGCGAGCAGCAGCGCGTGGCGATTGCCCGCGCGATGATCGGCCGACCCGATGTGCTGATCCTGGACGAGCCTACCGCGTCACTCGACGGCGAGACCGGCCGCAACATCGTCGCCTTCATCAAGAAGGAGTTGCTCACCGATCAGCGCTCGATCGTGATTGTGACTCACGACGCCCGAATCTATGAGTTCGCCAACCGGATTATCACTATGGAAGACGGCCGCATTACTAGCGTCGCACAGGGAGAAGCCCGTGCGGAATAAACTGATCTTCGTGGTAGCGGCGGCCGGACTGCTGCTCGGTCTGTTCGGAGCCTGGTTTTTCAGCCTGAAGCATCCGCCGCAACCCCCGGCGTTCACGCCGGCGTCAAATCCGTACCCGAAAGGCATCTACGCCGACGGCATCGTCGAGAGTTCTCAGGGCAGCGGCCAGAACGTTGCAATGTTCCCGGACGTGACGGGGCCGATCGTAAAGATCCTGGTGAGCGAAGGACAAGCGGTGAAGGCGGGCGCACCGCTCGTCGTCATCGACCCGTCCGTGCAGCAGCAGACTGTCGCACAGCAGAAGGCGGCAGCCGAAGCTGCCAGCACGCTGCTCGCAGAGTTGAAAGCTCAGCCGCGCCCGGAGACCCTCGAAGTCGCACATGCGCAAATGGAGTCCGCAGCTGCCACCCTTCACCAGCTGCAGGACACACTCGCGAAGCAACAGCGCTCGTTCGAGATCGACCCGCGGTCGATCAGCAAGGACGTGCTCGACACGTCAGTCAACGCGGTACGCGTTGCCAATGCAAACCTTGAGGTCGCCCGGCGACAGTATGAATTGACTCGCGCCGGCGCGTGGAGCTACGACATCCAGAACCAGGAACGGACCGCAGCGTCGCTCGAAAGGCAGTACGAAGCGTCGAACGCGCTGCTGCAGAAGTACACGCTGCGCGCCCCGGTAGACGGCATCGTAATGTCGATCGGCGCCGGGGTCGGCAGCTACGTATCACCACAAGGCACTTACGATAGCTACACGCAGGGGCCCGATCCGGTCATCGTTATGAGTAGCTCGCAGCAATACCTCAGCGTGCGCGTTTATGTCGACGAGATTCTCGTGCACCGGCTCCCGCCGCCATCAGAGCTGGTCGCACAGATGCAGATTCGCGGAACCAATATCAAGGTGCCGCTGGAATTCGTGCGAGTGCAGCCCTACGTGACTCCGAAGATCGAGTTATCCGACCAGCGGGAGGAACGGGTGGATTTGCGGGTGCTGCCAGTGCTGTTCCAGTTCGCGAAGCCAAAGGACCTAAACGTCTTTCCGGGCCAGCTGGTCGACGTTTATATCGGTGCCAAGGAGCACTGACGTGGTCCGGCGACACGCTTTGGCTTGCACCGTCCGCGCGCTCACCATTCTCGCCGGCGTGGTCGTTGTGGCCTGCGCGGCCGGTCCGAACTTCAAACGGCCGGCACCGCCGACTGCTGACCGGTACACGGCAAGCCCGATTCCGGCCGCCACTGTGGCGGCGGATGGGCACAGCCAGCGCTTTGCGGACGGCGCGACGGTGCCTACCGATTGGTGGCAGCTCTTCGGGGCGCCCGATCTCGATCAAACGGTCAAAGAAGCTCTGGCGCAGAACCAGACACTGGCGTCCGCGACCGCCAATCTCCGCCAGAGCGAAGACACACGACGCGCCGGATACGGCGTGTTCCTGCCGCAGATAGACCTCGGCGGGACTGCGGTGCGGGAACGCATTTCGCCGCTCGAGCTGGGGCAGGTTGGCCCGAGCAATGTATTCAACCTGTTCACGG
>Ga0181521_10001860_pt1 | contig 25794 bp, 23 predicted proteins | sample PEATcosm2014_Bin_32_FD_119764 | JGI IMG/M metagenome (GOLD analysis project Ga0181521, IMG submission 119764) | Peatland microbial communities from MTU Mesocosm Facility, Houghton, MI, USA - PEATcosm2014_Bin02_60_metaG | ecosystem: Environmental > Terrestrial > Soil > Wetlands > Peat | place...
CGCCGCGAGGCGACGACCGAGAGCGGCTCGAAGGACGCGTTCAGCACAAGCGCGCGGCCGATCATCTCAGCCTTCTTGTGGTCCCAGGCAAGGCATCAGGCCGGAGGCTACCGCAACAACGTGCGGCGGCGTGAGTTTCGGCACCAGTCGAGCCAGGCAACGACGTCCTCGGGCACGGGGCGTGCGGTCGGGTCCCCGTAGGCGGTCTCCATCCGGAATGCCAGCCACCCCGGCGAAGGCAGCGGTGCGGGCGGCCAGCGGTGCCACCACCCCCGAGGCGCCATGGCAATTGACTCGACCGCCGCAATCGGCCACAACGAGGGCCTGCGACCCACCGCGGACGCGGCCTCGATCCACCAGGCGTGCCCACCGGACGATCCTCCGCCGCCGCTGTGATCACCTGGGCCGCGCCGGGGCCGGGACTTACCGCTCACGGGCCGGCGAAGAAGCTCAGCTGCGGTTCCCGAAACGGGACTTCAGGCGGCGCCGCATCTCCGACCACTCGTCGCCCACGCCCGCCCGGCGAGACCCCGTGAGACCACCGAAACCTGGCGAGTCTGCGTGTCTGGCCTGGTGAACAAAGGCCACCGTGGCGACGAGCATGATCAGGAAGCCGAGGCTGCCGAGGAGCACCGATGAGCCGAATGCGACGAGCAGGAGCACGAAGCCGGCGATGAAGGCGACGACCCATCCCCGACCAGAGCGGCCGTGCGGGCGATGCTGCGTCTTCGTGCTGACACGATCGGCAAAGGCCCGATCGTGCTCATACAGCTTTTCCTCCATTTCGTGGAGGATTCTCTGCTCCTCTTCGGAAAGCGGCATCGTCACCCTCTCGGTCAGCGACTCTTGCTGCACCAGTTCAATCATCCCACACGGGTAAGGACCGGACAACGGCGCGCGCACGGCGGCCGGGCCGGTCCCAGCCTCCTTCCAACACAACGCTCCCGCTGCGATCTGATTCCATCGCGCCCGCCAACCTGTCACTTCGACGGCCCCCACTGGGAGTCACCGAGCTGCTTGACGCGCAGCCCAGAAGCACCGACCAGGGCGGCAGGGCCCACCGACGCGACGCCGTAGCGCTCCCGGATCGCGTCGACGACTGCGTCCAGGTCCGAACGGGCAGACGAGGCCCCGTTCGCCTGTCCGTCGGCGGGCCTTGCGAGATCCCAGAGCGCGAGCTGCTCCCCGGTCCCGTCCGCTCGCGCCTCGAGCGAAGAGACGCTCACTCCGAGCAGGCGCACACCTTGATGGACCTCGGCCCCTGACAACAGCGCCGCCGCGATCTTCACGAGCTCGGCCGAGGAGGCGACCGGGCGGTGCAGCGAGTGCGACCGCGTGATGGTGGTGAAGTCGCCATATCGCAGCTTCACGGTCACGGTTCGGCCCGCCAGGCCGGACGCGCGAAGCCTGCTGCTCACGGCGTCAGCCATGCGCGCGACTTCGAGACGGAGCCGCTCGGGATCGTGCACGTCGACAGCGAAGGTCTCCTCGTGACCGACGGACTTCACCGGCCGGCCCATGACGACCGGCCGATCGTCACGGGCCCACGCAAGCTCGTGGAGCTGCGCCCCGGCCGCGCGACCGACGAGCCGGGTGAGGTGCGCCGGGTCGACCTTGGCGAGATCGCCGATCGTGGCGATGCCGTAACGGGCGAGCCGCTCGGCCGTCCGGGGACCCACGCCCCAAAGGTCCGAGACGGGCCGGGGATGAAGGAAGGCCAGCTCCTGGCCTCCAGGCACTACGAAGATGCCGGGCCCGGCAACCGGCCCGCTCGAGGACGCGACCGGCTTGGCGGCTCTCGAGGCCATCTTGGCCAACAACTTGTTGCGGGCGATCCCGACCGAGCACGACAGCTTCAGATCCTCGGTGACACGTGCGCGAATTGCCTTTGCGATCTCCATGCTCGAGCCGAACAACCGGTGCCCCCCCGACACGTCGAGGAAGGCCTCGTCCAACGAGATCGGCTCGATCAGCGGTGTGAACACTTCGAAGACCTGGTGAAGCCGGCGGCTCACCTCGCCGTAGCGACCGTGCCTGCCCGCCAGCACCACGGCCTGAGGGCACCGCCGTCGCGCCTCGACCATCGGCATCGCGGACCGGACTCCCGTGGCCCTTGCCTCGTAGGAGCACGAAGCCACCACCCCCCGCAACCCGGTCCCGCCGACGATCACCGGGAGCCCTAGCAGCGTCGGGTCATCGAGGACCTCGACGGCCGCGAAGAACGCGTCCATGTCGACGTGCAGAATGTCGAGCTCTGCGGTCACGACGCCAACCAGATCCGCCGGAACGGCTCCGCGTAGGCGACGCCGGCCTCCTGCCCGGCGAGCTCGGCGCCGTCGCGGAGCGCGCTCGCGAGCCAGTCGCCGGCATCGGCGAGCTGTGAGACGTGACAGGACACCGCCTCGATCTTCCGGTCGATGGTAGAGCTCACGTCCACCCAGACATTGGGCTGCAAAGACCCCGACAAGTAGGCCGCCACGACCTGGTGAGCCACCCCCGTTCCCCTGAAGTACAAGGGCGACGCCGCGGCCGGTGCAGCAGCGTCGAGCGCTGCCCACCCGACGACTCTATGGTCGCGATGGTTGTAGTGGTGCTCGCCGAAGAACACCGCGAGCGGGTCCGGCGTGATTATCACTTCCGGTCGCACATCCCGGATGATCTGCACCAGCTCGCGCCGCAGGGCGACGTCGTTCTCGATCTCACCGTCCAGATGGCCCAGGAGATGAAGGCCTTTAGCCGCGAGAACCTCGACGGAACGCTCTGCCTCGACAGTCCGCGAGGCCACAAGAGCGTCAGGGTCCACGTCCGCATCGGTCGCGCCCTTGTCACCTGCGGTGCAGATGACGACATGGACCGTGCTCCCAGCGCCGGCCCAACGCGCGAGCGTGCCTCCGCAGGAGATGACCGGGTCGTCGGGATGGGCGTAGATCGCGAGTGCTACGGCCGGCGTCTCCTCGAGCAAGGCCTCGCTCATGGCCTCGCGCTGCCCGATGTTCCGCCCTCTTTGTCGTCAGGATCCCCCGCGCCCGGCTCGGACTGCGGCGTCGCGTCCTTGTTCAAGAGCCCCAGCTCGCGCGCGAAGTCGTCGACCTGCTCAAAACCCTTGTAAACACTGGCAAAACGTACCGCCGCCACATCGTCGAGCTCCCTCAGGGCTTCGAGCACGGCAAGGCCCACCTGCTCGCTCTGCACTTCGGGCCCCAGCAACCAGGCCCCTTGTTCCACAGCTGCAGCCAGCGCTTCGAGCTGCTCGGGCTCGACCGGCCGGTTCTTGCAGGCTGCCCGGGCGCCGGTGATCACCTTGCGCCGGTCAAAGGGCTCACGCCGTGCGGACCGCTTGACGACCCACAGCACCGCCTGGCTCACCCGCTCGACAGTTGTGAACCGACGCGTGCACGAGATGCACTCGCGACGGCGGCGGATCGCGTCACCCTGTTCCACCTCGCGTGAGTCCACGACCCGGTCCTCGGTCGCTCCACACCACGGGCACCGCACGAACTGACCGTAGCGCCGATCGGGCGCACGGCGGGGCGCATCGGCACCCAGCCGCGGGTCGCTTCTCGACTGCGGGCTCAGGGCAGGGTGAGCCGGTCACCCGCGACCAGCTTGGCACCGTGCAGCTGCTGCTCAAGCTCGGCGACAAGCGGCCTCGGGTCTCCGCCGGGCTGGAGCCCGGAGGCGATCGACCACAGCGTGTCGCCGGGGCGCGCTATGTACAGGTAGCCCCCGTGGACCTTCACGGCCGCCGCCGGCACCGTCAACGCGGGGCGGTGCAGGCTCGAGAGCGCTCCGGTCCCGAACCAGACGCTCGCCAGGACTGCGAGGGTGGCAGCGCCGGGGAGGAGGCGCCGCAACCCTCGCGACCGGGGGGCGACTTGCCGTGATCTCGCGGAAGTCGCACGGTCCAGCGTCCCGACCGCCGACGGTGTCGCCTCGGCGGCGCGGGCGACGGCTCGCCTCGAAGTCACCCCGTCGTGCACGCGTGCGGCCTCGCAGCCGGCGACGCGAGCCGGCGCTGAGCCTTGGGGAACAGCGCGCACAGCTCTGACAAGCTCGGGCCGGTGTGCGGCGCGCTGTGCCGGACGGCTCACGGCCGGCCCGGCTGGGGGAGGGAAGGCGACTAGCTCCTGCGCGAGCACGTTCCAGCTCGCCTGGCGTCGCTCAGCGGGCCGTCCCCGGCGCGCCGGTGTGCGCTTGGGCCGGCTCGGCTCCATCTCGCTGAGCCATCCCGGAGCTCCCCGGTCGGTGTGTGCCAGTGCTCCCATTACCCCTCCTCGAGCCTCCCGAGGAACCGACCGGATCCGGCCGGCCCTGTCACTCCCGGCGGTTCATGCCGGCGCACGTATGTTCGACACCGTCATCAGACCACGAACGCATGTTCGTTGTCAAGACCTGAAGCGAACGCCTGTTTCACGAACGGGTGTTTGCATTCGGCCTCGGCGCGGCTTAGCCTTGTCCCGCGGAGACCGCACCGGCGGTCTGAACGGGAGGAGCACGAATGTCCGAGGCAACCCTGGCGGGAAAGCGGCGCAGGATCCTCGAATTCATCGCTGAGCAGATCCGCGAGCGGGGCTATCCGCCCTCGGTGCGCGAGATCGGCGAGGCGGTGGGCCTCACCTCGCCGTCCACGGTTCACACCCACCTTCAGGTGCTCCAGCGCGAGGGCTACCTCCAGCGGGACCCTACCAAGCCGAGAGCGATCATCGTGCGCTGGGAGCCGTCTTCCGGTGCCGCGATCCGGGTGCGCCCGGTGTCCCACGTCCCGTTGATCGGACATGTCGCAGCAGGCACCGGAGTGCTGGCCGAGGAGTCTGTTGAGGAGCTTCTCCCCATACCGCAGGACTTCACCGGCTCCGGCGAGCTCTTCATGTTGAAGGTTCGCGGCGACTCGATGATCGAGGCCGGAATCCTCGACGGCGACTTCGTCGTGGTGCGCCGCCAGCCTGACGCGGAATCGGGCGACATCGTCGTCGCCGGCATCGGAGAGGACGAGGCGACTGTGAAGACGCTCCGCAAGCGGCGCGCGAAGGTCGTGCTCGTGCCGGCCAACCCCGCCTACTCCGAGATCGAGCTCGCCGCTGATCAGGTCGTGATCTACGGCAAGGTCGTCACCGTGCTACGGCGCCTTTGAGCATGTGAGCCGCCTGACACCGCTCAGGCCTGGCCCGAGACCACCTTCTCGAGGCTCGCCAGGACGAGCTCGAGGTCGTGCCGGCCGACCCACTCACCGGCGGTGTGGGCGAGCTGCGGATTGCCGGGGCCGAAGTTGGCCGCGGGCACGCCGCGCGCGCTGAAGAAGCTCACGTCGGTCCAGCCGAGCTTTGCCCGCGGTGCGCTCGCGCTGGCGGCGACCAGCGCGGCAAGCAGCGGATGGTCGAGGTTGGGCGCAGCCGCCAACGAGAAGTCCTCGAGCTCGACCTGGTCTCCCAGCTTCGGGTCGATCACCGGCGACAAGAGCTCGCAAATGGCCTCGAAGGCCTGGTCCTTGGTGCGATCAGGGGCAAAACGATGATTCAGGACCAGCCTCACCTCATCCGGCACGACGTTGTTCGCAACACCGCCATCGACCCGAACAGCCTGCAGGGACTCGCGGTACTCACAGCCGTCGAGAGCGGGCATGCGCTCGTCGAACCCGTCGACGAGGTCGAGGAGCATGCCGAGGCGGTGGATCGCGTTCACTCCCATCCAGGACCTCGCCGTGTGCGCCCTCTCGCCCCCTAGGCACACGGCGATACGCAGCACGCCTTGGCAGCCGGCCTCGACGACGCCAGAGGTGGGCTCGGCGAGCACCGCCGCGTCGGCGGCGAGGAGACCCGGGTCGACGGTCTCGATCTCGATCAGGCCCGAGTAACGCTGCTCGACCTCCTCACAGGCGTACCAGACGAAAGACAAGTCGACCACGGGCTCGACCGCGCGCTTGGCGAGCTCGATCATCACGGCGACCCCGCCCTTCATGTCCGCGGACCCCAGTCCCGAGCAGCGCTCGCCGTCAATGACCGCGTGCTCGTTGCCGTTCGGCGGCACAGTGTCGAGGTGACCGGCTATGAGGAGACGACGGGAGCGACCGAGGGAGGTTCGAGAAACGACGTTGTTGCCGATTCGGGTGGTCGCGAGGTGATCGGCGTCGCCGAGCGCTCGGGCCACGAAGGCGGCGGCCCTGTCCTCGTCGTGGCTGACCGACGGTATGTCCACGAGCTCTGCGGTCAGCTGGAGCATGGTTGCCCCCGGGGAGCTCACGTCGAAGTCCCGTGCTCGCGGAGGATCTCGTTCAGCATGGCCTTGTCGTGGCGCTCACCGGGCGTGAGGTTACGCACGACGAGCACGCACGGCAGGAAGAACTCGCCGGAAGGGTACTGTCTGCGCCGCATCGCGCCAACGGCGACGCTCCAGGGCGGCACGTACCCGTGTCCGAGCTCGTCACCCGACCATGCGTCGAACACCGGGATCGACGGGTTGAGAATCGTCCCCTCCCCCAGCACCGCTCCCTGCCCGACACGCGCGCCTTGGGTGAGCATCGACCGGCTGCCGATGAGCACGTCGTCCTCGATGACGACCGGCCGGGCGTTGGGGGGCTCGAGGACTCCGCCGATCCCGACGCCACCCGAGAGGTGAACGCGCTCGCCGACCTGCGCGCACGACCCGACGGTCGCCCACGTGTCGACCATCGTCGCGGCCCCCACGTGCGCACCGATGTTCACATAGCTCGGCATCAACACGACGCCACGCCCCAAGAACGCGCCGCGCCGGGCGGAAGCTCCCGGGACTGCCCTCACCCCTGCAGCCTGTAGACCGTGCTTCAAGGCCAGCTTGTCGGTGTACTCGAACGGCCCGTACTCGACGGTCTCCAGCCCCGAGAGGACAAACAGCAGCAAAATGGCCTGTCTCAGCCATTCGTGGACGACCACCTCGTGGGTGTCGGCGTCGATCTCGGCGACCCGGGCCTCGCCCCGGTCGAGGAGGTCGATGGCTTTGTCGACCACCTCGAGCGCGCCGGCATCAGCGGGCGAGAGCTGCCCGCGGCGGTCCCACAGCTCGCCGACTGCGGAGCTCAAGTCGTCCATCGCTCCGAGGTTATCCGGTCGGTTCGTTCGCGCCATGACCGGGTGCCGGAGAGCGAAGGTCCTCGATCTGTTCCGGTCGAAGGCTCTCAGCTGACCCTCGTGGCCTGGAGCCTCCGGGCGACGAGCTCGAGGCGCTCGTCCGGTTGCACGAGCGCGACACGGACATGGCCGGCTCCAGCCGGCCCGTAGGTGTCGCCCGGTGCCACCAGGACGCCACCGTGCACCGCAAGCCACCTCGTCAGCGCCCATGCCGGGTTCGGCTCGCCTGGGGCGCCCGGTGGCGCGAGAGCTTCGGGGACGGCCACCCAGAGGTAGAACGACCCCGCGGGAACCCCGGCCTTTATGCCGCTCTCGCACAGCACCTCGGCAAAGCGGGTCAGTCGACCGAGGTAGGTCGCTCTCTGCCGGTCGACATGTGCGTCATCGCCGAGGGCCACGGCACCGGCGTGCTGGACAGGTCCGGGAACCATGAACCCTGCATGCTGGCGCAACCGAGACAGGTACCCGACGAGATCGGCGTCCCCGGCGAAGAAACCGGCCCGTAGCCCTGCGAGGTTCGACCGTTTCGACAGCGAGTGGACCGCGATGACGCCCTCTGCGCCGTGCTCGAGGATCGTCCGGCCAGGCCCGGCCCAGGTGAACTCCACGTAGCACTCGTCGGAGAAGACCGGCACCCCGTGTGCACGGCCCCAGCTCGCCACCGCCCCCAGGTCTTCGAGCTGGCCTCCCGGGTTGCCGGGGCTGTTGACCCACAGGCACAGCGCCCGAGCCGCGTCCTCAGGCGAGATCGACGACAGCTCCATCGTCCCGTCCGGCCGAGCCGGCACTGCGACGGCACGGCACCTGGCGAAGACCGCGCCCATCTCGTAGGTCGGATAGGCAAGGAGCGGGCACAGCACGGTGTCGCGCGCGGGCGTCCTCAAACGAAGCCAGTGCGGAACCCCGGCCACAAGCTCCTTGGTGCCGACGCACGCCGCGACGGCCAACCCGGCGGCATCGACCCCGAACCTGCGGGACATCCACGCCAGGGCGGCTTCGCGGTACTCCACCGTCCCGATCGACGAGGGATACCCGCGCTCGGTCCCGGAGGTGGCGAGAGCCTCGAGGACTCGAGCGGGCGGGGCGTCGCACGGAGTCCCGATCGACAAGTCGACGGCACCACCTTCGTGGAGCTGCGCGAGCTCGGCCAGCTCGGCCAGCTTGTCGTAGGGGTACACCGGGGGCACGAAACCAGCCCCCGCGTCTCCGCCCGCACCTGTCTCTTGCGCCTTCCCGCCGGGCAGGCCGCACACCGGGAGGTCGGACACCGGGAGGTCGGTCAATCCTGCACGAACTCGGCGTAACGCCGGGCCCCACGCTCGTCGAGGCGGGCCGTCACGAGCACGTGCTCGCCCTCGTAGCGCTCGTCGACCACCTCGCCTTCTCGATGGATCGCCGCGACGACGTCACCGCGTGCCACCGGCACCGCGAGCTCCACCACGTGATCCGCGATCCTGAGCTGATCTGCGATGGCTCGGAGCAGCTCGGGCACGCCCCGTCGCGTGAGGCCCGAGCACGCCACCGAACCAGGGTGCGTGGACATGAGCCGTCCCGCCTTGCGACGGTCCAGATCGGCCTTGTTGAACGCCAGAAGCTCCGGGACCTCACCGGCCCCGATCTCTGCCAGAACGGCGTGGACTGCGTCGATCTGCGCCGTCGGGTCGGCCGCGGACGCGTCGACGACGTGCACGAGGAGGTCGGAGGACCCGACGACCTCCAATGTGGCGTGAAAGGCATCCACCAGCTGATGGGGCAGCTTGCGCACGAACCCGACGGTGTCCGAGCACAGCACCGACTCGCCTCCGGGCAGATCGAGACGTCGAGTCCGAGGATCGAGGGTGGAGAAGAGCTTGTCCTCGACGAGCACGCCGGCATCTGTGAAGACATTGAGCAGGGTGGACTTGCCGGCGTTGGTGTAGCCGACCAGCGACACGGTGCGGAGCGCTCCGCGCTTTCGCGCCTTGCGCTGGGTCCGGCGCGTCGCCTCGAGATCTCGAAGCTCGACCTCGAGCTTGCGGATTCGGCGCATGATCCGCCGGCGGTCGACCTCGAGCTGGGTCTCACCTGGTCCCCTGGTCCCGATCCCACCGGCCTGCTGGGACAGCACGAGGCCCATGCCCCGAAGTCGCGGGAGCCGGTACCTGCTGAGCGCGAGCTCGACCTGAGCCTTGCCCTCTTGGGTGTGGGCATTCTGGGCGAAGATGTCGAGGATCACCGCGGTCCGGTCGATGGCGGTCCTCCCGAGGATCCTCTCGAGGTTCCTCTGCTGGGCGGGAGTGAGCTCGTCGTCGAAGACCACCGTGTCGGCATCCACGGCCTCGCTGATCCTGCGAAGCTCCTCCGCCTTGCCCCGGCCGATGTAGGTCGCCGGGTCCGCGGCCTCACGCCGCTGCACGACGCGGGCTGCTTCGTCGGCACCTGCGGTGTCGACGAGCAAGGCGAGCTCGTCGAGGCTCGCCTCGACCTCCTCGACAGTGCGCGGCCACGCCACCATCCCGACGAGCACGATCTTCTCCCTGAACCTCCGGTCGATGAGGGTGGTCGTCACCAGTTTCACGAGGCGACCACGACTGCGCCCGACCGGTCGAGACCGCCAGGCTCCACCTGGACACGGGCGACGCGCCGGACCGGGCCGGCGAGCGTCGCCATCACCGCGAGCGGGTCGTCCCCCGAAAGGACCACCTCGGCGGTCCCGCCCGGGTTGTGAACCAGCACTCGATCGGCACAGATCCCTGCGGAACGGAGGGCCGCGGCTGCGGCCACGCTCCCGCTCCCGCAGGCGAGCGTGACCCCGGCACCGCGCTCCCAGACAACGAGCGACAACGCACCGTCGCCCGGCTCGTAGGCCACGATCTCCACGTTCTGCCCGCCAGGACGCCTCCCCTCGAGCGTCGGGCCGATTGCTGCGATATCGACGCCTTCCAGCGAGGGCGCGAGCAGCACGAGATGGGGATTGCCGGCATCCACGAACCATGAAGGCCACGGCAGAGCAACCGAGCCCGGGAGCAACACGTGTGCGACGGGGCTCGAAGCCAGCACCCGGAGGCACCCCATCTCGACCGAGACGTCGGCGGAACCGAGCCCGTCGCGGCGCCGCAGGACCGCCCGGCGCAGACCGGAATCGGTCTCGATGGCGACCTCCGGCCCTGGCACGAGCCCCGCCTCGACGGTGGCAAGGGCGAAGCAGCGCAGGCCGTTGCCGCTCGTCTCGGCACGGCCCCCATCCGCGTTGCGCAGCTCCATGCGGACATCGCCGCCCGAGACGGCCGTCCGCAGCACCAAGAGCCCGTCGGCCCCGACACCGGTGTGGCGCTCACACAATGCCCGCGCCAGCTCACCAACATGATCCGCTGCGCCTGGGTTCGAACCACAAGCTTCAGCCGGCACGTGACCGGCCCGCTCACGAGCAGCGGCGTCAAGATCACCGCCATCGAGCGCGACCAGGAAGTCGTTCCCGAGGCCCTGGTACTTGACCATTGTCAGCACGCTCATCAGTGTCGCGCGGCCTTGGCCATGGCGGTGCCGCCGAGACGGGCGCGGACCACCTCAACGAGATCGCTCCGGTCGGCCCGGATCCAGACCACACGCGGGTCGCGCTTGAACCAGGCTTCTTGCCGTCGCGCGAACGCGCGCAGCCGGCGAACTGCTTCGGCCTTCGCCTGCTCGAGCGGGACACCCTCCTCGAGGTGGCGAAGCAGCTCGCGGTAGCCGATCGCCTGGCGGGCCGTGCGCGACAACCCGGCCGGCCTTGCCGAAAGCGCCCGGACTTCGTCGAGGAACCCCCGGGCGAGCTGGTCCTCGAACCGCTCTGCAAGCCTGCGGTCGAGCTCGGAGCGGTCGAGCTCGAGGCCGATGACGAGCGAACTGGTCGCCGGATAGGTGACAAGGCCAGGCCCGAACGAGGAAAAGGGTCGCCCACTGCCGAGCGTGACCTCGAGAGCTCGGACGATCCTGCGGCGGTTGCCCGGCTCGACTCTGCTCGCCGCGACCGGGTCCAGCTCCACAAGGCGGCCGAACAGCTCCGCGAGACCACCGGGCTGCCCGGCCCGGTGCTCGAGCTCTGCCGCCTCGTCGGGGAAACGGCCGGGGATCTCGAGCCCGTCCACGACGGCTCGATGGTAGAGACCGGTGCCCCCGACGAGGAGCGCCAAGTGCCCACGAGCGTCCATCCCGGAAAGCACCCGGCGCGCCTCGGCTTGAAACGCGGCGACCGAGAACTCCTCTGAAGGATCGACGATGTCGATGAGGTGCCACGGCGCGACGGCTTGCTCGGCAGGTGTCGGCTTCGCGGTGCCGATGTCGAGCTCTCGGTAAACGGCCATCGCATCCACCGAGACCAGCTCGTATCGGTCCCGGGAGCTTCGGGCCAGCTCGAGGGCCAGCGCCGTCTTGCCGGTGCCGGTGGGGCCCACGATCACGACGCGGGCCGGATCGGGGCTTCGGAGGTCTTTCAGTCCGCAGGCTCCGTCAGTCGCTGGCTCGCCGCCCCGTGACGGGGCCGCGAGCGTTGTACGAGCCGGTCCTGCATTCGCGTCAGCCTCTGGGTCTCCTTGGAGATGGCAGCCTCCAGCGCAGTGCTCGCCAGGTGCCCGCTCGACCGGACGCGGACGACGCGGCCGCGGGCCACGACCGAGATCTCGCACGTCACATAACCGTCGTCGCGCGCCGCATGGTCGCGCGAGAAGACGATCTGGGCTCGCTGGGTCCCCTCGAGGAACCGCTCGAGGTGTTGTGCCTTCTCAACTGCGGCTTCGCGAAGCCCGACTGGGACGTCCAAATGGCGAGTGTGCACCGTGATCTCCATGGAGCAGCTCCTTTACCATCAGGGACCGGTTGACGAGGTGACGGGCACACGCGGCTGACCTGGTCTTTGACCCCACACTCGCCTGCTGAGGGTGTCCCGTGCCTGGTGCTGGCGGCCAGCTGCAGCCGCCCGTTTCGCACCTGGTCTCACGGTTGGTCCCTTCTCCCGCCGGCACCGCCAACCGGTGTCGCACAGGGCAGGACTTACATCTAAACCGCACCATGCTCAGCGACCACGAGTCGCCTTACGTGGGTCGTTTCGCCTGCGACTGGCATCGACTTGCAACCACAGACCCGCGCAGCCCATCGACATGAGTCTACGCCCCGGCACCCGGCGGCCCGCGCTCTGTTCAGGCGGCCCGCGCTCAGGTCCCGGCCGTCCAGGAAGCCAGGTAGGCCCGTTGCGACTCAGTGGGCTCGTCCATGACGGTCCCCATCGTCCGGAGCTTCAGCCTCGCGATCTCGGCGTCGACGGCGGCGGGCACCCCGTGAACGCGGTTGGACAGCTTGCCTCGGTCGCGAGCCAGCCATTCGGCCGCGAGCGCGTGGTTGGCGAAAGAGAGATCCATGACCGCCGCCGGATGTCCTTCGGCCGCGCTCAGGTTCACGAGGCGACCTTCCGCGAGAACCAGGATCCGCCGGGGCGCGCCGTCAGGCGAGCTCACGATGAACTCCTCGACCATCGGCCGCGCGGTCCGGCGGCGTCCCACGGCCATCGCCTCGAGCTGCGCGAGGTCGATCTCGACGTCGAAGTGACCGGCGTTCGCCACGATCGCGCCGTCGCGCATCTCGGCGAAGTGCTCGGCTCGCAGCACCTGGGTGTTGCCCGTGACGGTCACGAAGACCTCGCCCTCCAGAGCGGCCACGGCCATCGGCTCGACCCGGAACCCGTCCATGACCGCCTCCAGAGCGCGCAGCGGGTCGATCTCGGTGACGGTGACGAGCGCGCCCAAGCCCCTCGCCCGCGCTGCGACACCCTTTCCGCAAGGGCCGTAGCCGGCGACGACGAAACGCTTGCCGGCGACGAGGAGGTTCGTGGCGCGGATGATGCCGTCGAGGGTGGACTGACCCGTCCCGTGGCGGTTGTCGAAAAGACGTTTGGTCTCTGCGTCGTTGACCGCGACGATCGGGTAGCGCAGCACCCCGGCCGCCTCCATGGCCCGGAGGCGGATCACACCGGTCGTCGTGTCCTCGGTGCCGCCGATGACCTCCCCGAGCTGGTGCGGGCGGAGCTGGTGCAGGCGTGAGACCAGGTCGCAGCCGTCGTCCATGGTCAGGTGCGGATGACCGTCGAGCACCGCGTCGATGTGGGCGTAGTAGCGCTCGTGGTTCTCGCCTTTGACCGCGAAGGTCGCAATCGCCTCATCGGCGACGAGGCAAGCGGCCACGTCGTCCTGGATCGAAAGAGGATTCGACGCGCAAGCGAGCACCGTCGCCCCGCCGGCCTTCAGGGTCTTCAGGAGATTCGCGGTCTCGGTCGTCACATGCAGGCAGGCTCCGACGACGAGCCCGTCGAGTGGCCGCTCACGCTCGAACCTCTCGCGGATCGATCTGAGCACAGGCATGTCGCCGTCCGCCCAGGCGATCCTCTGGCGGCCAAGGCTCGCGAGGCTCGGGTCGGCGATGTCCCCGCTGGTGCGTCCGCCGGTCATGGGACGCGCCCTATCCAGACGCCTGCTGCCCCGAAGCGGCAAGGCGGCGCTTCACCTCGACGAGCACCGGGATGGGCCCGGGGTCGATCCCCTCTCGCGAAGCCACGTGCAGCGAGACGAAGTCGCCGATCATTATGAGGTCGAAGAGCTGCGCGAGCGGTCCGGACCCGTCGGCGCGCACCTCGATCACCGATGCCACGGCTTCCCCCACGAATTCCTTGACGAGGCCGAAACGGCGCTCCACCTGCGGGTGCTCGAAGTCGCTCCGGAGCGTGACGATCGTCATCACCTGCCGGGTCACGTCCCCGTTCTGCCCGAACCCACAGATCTCGTTATGGCACCACTCCGGCTGTGTCGCAAAGAAGGCCGGGGTCTTGGCATTCTCGTTCAGCTGGGTCTTCCAACGGCGGGCCGCGACTGCGCCGATCCCGCTGGCGCCTTGCATCAGCGGGATCGTGCGATCGAGCCGCTGTGCGATCTCGAGCGCCGTGCCGCCACCGCCGACGAGGCTGTCGCGGCGCCTCTTGAGCTGGTCGACCGTTGCGTGCATGGCCGGGGTGATCCCCGCGAGCAGCCCGAGGCGTTCCAGCGCCACGAGAAGAGGCGCCGCCATGGTCGCCACCCCAGCTCGTGGTTGTGGGATCCCCTTCAAGGTCGCGAACACGGGCGCCCCGCTCGCGACGGCCAGCTCCTCGAGGCTCCCCCCACCCGTCACGGCTATGAGCCTGGCACCACGGCCCAGGGCGGCCTTGGTCGCCTCGAGAGTCTCCTCGGTCTCCCCGGAGAACGACACCGCGAACACCAGAGTGCTCGGACCGACGAACGCCGGGAGCGAATAGTCGCCGACCAGCACGACCGGGAGGCGCAGCTGGTCCTTGCCGACCGCCTGAAGGATCTCGCCTGCAACGCCGCTTCCTCCCATGCCGAGGACGGCAATCGCGTCGAGGCCCTCAGGAGATGGAAGACCCGTCACCTCGACGGCAGCAGACGCCGAGGTCTCCAGCTGCTCGGGCAGCCCGGCAGTTGCCCCGAGCATGTCCACGCTGTCGGGCGATATCCAGCTCATTTGGATGCGGCGCTACCGGCGCCCCCGCCCGTGTCGAAATTCGCTGTGATCCCCTCGGCCGCAGCCTTGGCCAAAAGGCGCTCGTGCTCGTCTTCGCCGACCGTCTCGGACTCGTCGACGAGCATCACGGGGATCCCCTCGACGATGCGGTACCGACGGCAGAGCCGGGGATTGTAAAGCGTCTCCTCGTCGGCAAAGTACAGCAGGGGCCCTTTGTCCTCAGGGCAGGCGAGGAGAGCGAGCAGTTGCGGGTCGAGCGGCATGCGGGGCACCTTTCGTGGTCAAGACCACCCTGGTCATCACTTCCGGCTCTCTGCAAGCCGGTGGATGAGGCCGAGCACCTCATCGAGGTGGCGGTCACGTTCGGGCGCGCTCGGCGCCTCCAGATTGAGCCGTAGGAGCGGCTCGGTGTTCGACGGCCGTAGGTTGAACCACCAGTCGCCGAGGTCCACGGTGACCCCGTCCAGGTCGTCGGTCCCCGCACCCTGTGCCCGGTAGTGCTCGGCCACCTCGCCTACCAACACCGCAGGGTCGGGCACCTCGGTGTTGATCTCGCCGGAGTCCGAGTAGCGCTCGAAAGGGACCCGGAGCTCGGAGAGGGGAACTCCGGCCTTGCAGAGGGCTTCGAGCACGACGAGCGCGGCGATGATCCCGGAGTCGGCGCGGTAGTTGTCCCGGAAGTAGTAGTGACCCGAGTGCTCACCGCCGAAGATCGCGCCGGTCTCGGCCATCACCGCCTTGATGAACGAGTGTCCCACGCGAGTCCGGATCGGGATGCCACCGTGCTCGATGATGATCTCGGGCACCGAGTGCGAGCAGATGAGGTTGTAGAGGATCTTCGAGCCGGGATGGCTCTCGAGCATGGCGGCACTGACGATCGCGGTCGTGGTCGATCCCGAGACCGGCTCTGCCTTCTCGTCGACGAGGAACACCCGGTCTGCGTCGCCGTCGAAGGCAAGGCCGACGTCGCTCCCGCTCTGCAGTATCCGCGCGCGCAGATCGGCGAGGTTCTCGACCTGGATCGGGTTGGCCGGATGGTTGGGGAACGAACCGTCCAGCTCGGGATAGAGAATCTCGACCTCGAACGGCAGGCCGGCAAAGACTTCCGGGACGATGAGGCCTCCCATGCCGTTGGCCGTGTCGGCGACGATCTTCAAAGGCTTCAGGCTCTCGAGGTGGACGAACGAGCGCACGTGTGCCGCGAACTCCTCGAGCAGGACGACGTGCTCCACACGGAGGTCGTCCGCGACGAGGGCGACGCCGCCATCGGCCGGCGCGGTGGCGAATGCTTCGGTTGCCACGCGATGGACGTCTCCGAGGCCGGAATCACGACCGATCGGGCGGGCCCCGGCGAGACAAAGCTTTATGCCGTTGTACTCGGGCGGGTTGTGCGACGCCGTGAGCATCGCCCCGGCGAGGTCGAGCCGTCCAGACGCGAAGTAGAGGAGGTCGGTCGAGGCCAGGCCGATGTCGACCACACCGAGCCCGACGGAGAGCAGGCCGGCGCTGAACGCGCGGCTGAGCTCGACGCCCGACTCGCGAATGTCACGTGCGACCACGACCCGCCTGTCGGCCGTCCCTTGCGCGAGCACGAACGTTCCGAAACCGACGCCGACCGCATGGACGATGCGGGCATTGAGCTCGTCGGGAACCGTGCCCCGGATGTCGTAGGCCTTGAAGATGTCGTCGAAGGACGACCCGGGGGATGGAGATGGGTCAGGGGACATGGCGAGGCGAGCCTAGTCGGGACTCATCTCGAGACCACGATGGCGATGATGGTCACGGTGTTGAACGCCATGTGAGCGACGATCGAAGGGCCGAGCCGCCCGGTGCGCCACGCAAGCAGGCCGAGCACGACGCCGAAACCTGCCAGACCGAGGAACTGCAGTGCCTCGAAGTGCACGAGCGCGAACACGAGCGCGGTCACGACGATCGAGAGACCAGGGCCGAGCCTCGGCCCGATCTGTCCGAAGCTGCCCAAGAGCGAGCGCAAGAGCAAGCCGCGAAAGAACAGCTCTTCGACGACAGGGCTGCCGACACAGACGAGCACGGCCAGCACGACCAGGCCCGTCCCGAACGCGTCGCCCGTGAGGCTCTGGGCCGGGTGGCCGAGCCGCGAGTAGAGATGGTGGACGAAAGGAATCAGCGGCGCCTCGACCACCGGAACGAGCAGGTACTGGGAAGCCACGCCCGCCACGATCCCGAGAGGGATGTCCGGCCACGGCCGCAGCGTGAGCCCGAAGTCCCGAACGACGCTCCCCGTGCCCTTCCGGTCGGCACGGCCGGGCCGGTCCGCTCGGCCGGCCCGGCCCGCTGGGCCGCCGTTGTCCACACCGCCGGCGCGGTCCGCTCGGCCGGCCCGGTCCGCACGGCCGGCACTCGCGCCCGAACGGCCCCGCGCCGCGTTACGCGTCGCGACGACGACCGCCCCTACGAAACCTGCCCAGAGCGCGATCAGGCTCACGACGTCTTCGCCATACTGGCTCGGGTGCCGAGGGTGCTGAGCCAAGGCCGCGTAAACCGACACGGCCAGGAACGCGAGCACGAAGCCCGCCACAAGTCCGAACATCGCCTCGGACAAGCCGAATGAATTCCCGACCGGCACGCGATCGGATGCGGCCTCTTCGGGCCCGGACGCGGTCGTCACCGCCGGCTTGGCACGCCCGCGGCGACTCTTCACATTGCGAGCGTCGTCGGCAAGTGCCGTGCCGGTCAAGCCCCAAGCTGACAGCGGTGGCGGACCGTTGCGGCAAGCCAGGCCGGGAGCAGGCGCCAGGACCCGCCCGCGGACCGACATTGTGCCTGTGCCGCCTACGATGGTCGGCGTGAGTCGTCAGCCTCAAGACATGCGTCCGGGCAACGGACCGGGAAGGACCGGCCCGGGCAGCCCCTCGGGTTCAGAGCAGGTCTGGCGTTGGGCGATCGCGGGCATCGCGGTCGTCCTGATCGTGCTGTTCATCGGCTCGGGCATGTTCAACCACAACAGCGCCAAGGCCATCGACTTCTCGCAATTCCAGCACGACCTCACGGCTCGTCAGATCGAGACCGCCAACTTCAACAACTCCACAGGTGCCATCACCGGCACGCTCAGCAACGGCACGAGCTACACCACCACGGGACCGACTACCGAGCTCCCCGCCTCGATCTACGCCGAGCTGAAGGCGGCGAACATCAAGTACACGTTCTCGTCCCCGAGCTCGAACGTGGTCGGCGAGCTCCTCATCTACCTGCTTCCCGTCGCCTTGATAATCGGGTTCTTCGTCTGGATGAGCCGGCGGGCCCAGGGCCAGATGTCCGGGATCATGTCGATCGGGCGCTCGAGGGCCAAGGTCTACACCGCCGAGCGCCCGCGTACGACCTTCGACGACGTGGCCGGCTATCAGGGGGTCAAACAGGAGATCAGCGAAGTCGTCGACTTCCTCAAGTCTCCCGGCCGCTTCAAGGAGATCGGCGCCCGTGTGCCGAAAGGAGTGCTGCTGGTCGGTCCCCCGGGCACCGGCAAGACGCTTCTTGCGCGCGCCGTTGCCGGTGAGGCTGGCGTTCCCTTCCTTTCCGTCAGCGGATCGGACTTCATGGAGATGTTCGTCGGCGTCGGTGCGAGCCGCGTGCGTGACCTGTTCCAGACTGCGCGCAAGCAGGCCCCGGCGATCATCTTCGTCGACGAGATCGACTCCATCGGGCGTAAGCGCGGCGCCGGGCTGGGTGGCGGGCACGACGAGCGTGAGCAGACCCTCAACCAGATGCTTAACGAAATGGACGGTTTCGACGTCGCCGAGGGCATCGTCGTCATGGCCGCGACCAACCGGCCCGACATCCTCGACCCTGCGCTGTTAAGGCCGGGCCGTTTCGACCGCCAGATAGTCGTCCCGCTGCCCGATCTCGACGAGCGCCTGCCGATCCTGCAGGTGCACTGCAAGGACAAGCGGATGGGCCCCGACTTGGACCTGTCGATCATCGCCCGCGGCACCCCGGGAATGTCCGGGGCCGACTTGGCAAATCTCGTCAACGAGGCCGCGCTGCACGCTGTGAGGCGCGGAAGCCAGTTCATCGAGATGCGAGACTTCGACGCCGCACGAGACCGGATCCTCATGGGCCAGCCTCGCGACAGCATGGTGCTCTCCGATCTCGAGAAGGCACGAGTCGCCTACCACGAAGGCGGCCACGCGGTCCTCGCGTACGTGCTGACCCACGCGGATCCTCTGCTAAAGGTGAGCATCATCCCGACGGGCCTTGCCCTCGGGGTCACCCAGCAGCTGCCGACCGAGGAGAGGCACATCTACCCCCGCGAGTACATAGAGGACGCTCTCGTCGTCCGGATGGGCGGGCGAGTGGCCGAGATGCTGGTCTACGGCGACCTTTCCACCGGCGCGAGCGACGACCTCCAGCGCAACACCGAGCTGGCGCGCAAGATGGTCCGTGAGTGGGGCATGTCCGAGCGCGTGGGACCGATGGCATGGGGATCGCAGGGCATGGTCTTCCTCGGCGAGGACCTCATGCACACGCGCGACTACTCCGAGGACACGAGCCGGGTCGTCGACGAGGAGGTCGCCCGGATCCTCCGGGAGCAGGAGGCCCGGGCCACCGCCGTGCTGCGGGAGCACAGGGCTGGTCTCGACGCGGTCGCACACGCCTTGCTCGAGTTCGAAAAGGTGGATGGTGCCGAGATCGGCCGCCTGATCGACACCGCCTACGGCAAGCCCGTGCACGGCGGAACCGAGGGTGAAGAGAAGCTCGTCACCGAGCGCTACGCGCCCTCCCTCTCCGGAACGGTCATGACACCAGCGGCACCCGGTCTGTCCTCGACTGGAATCCCTCCGACCGCCGTTTGACCTCCGCACTGCCCCGGTCTGGGCGGTGTCCTCGGTGCCCCGGTAGTGGGAGTCTCCCTTCTCCCGATCGTGTTGGTCGTCACATCTGCTCGACGCTGAGCACGTCCAGGTTGCGGAACAACATCGGCCCTTCGCACAGCTGGCTGAGACGCTCGGCGAAAGATGCCGTCTCAGGAAGCTCCGAATTGGCCATGGCGTCCTCGAAGGAGGGGAACTCCACGATCTGGACATAAGTGGTCGGCCGTTCCCGGTCCTGGGTGAAGGTGCCCCGCTGGGCGGTCCGCCGTCCTGCTGTCTTCGTTCGCCACTCGCTGACCAGCGCCTCGACCTCGTGTGGCCGGGTGGTCGTGAACTCGATGATCTGGACGAACGCCATCGCAACCTCTCCCCCGAGGAGCCGTTTCCCCGCGGCGAGCTCGCCACAGGAAACCCCTCTCCCAACTGTAATGGCGTTCGTGTGCCATTTCAATTGGTTTGTCAGCCCACGATGCGTCCCGGGACGGACCCGACAATCGGGGACGCCCACCCCACAACCGACAACGGCGTTGGCGACACCTTGTCGATGGGCGCTACCGGGCGAACTGCTCAGCGCAGGACGGGAATCCCTCCGGCGGACGTCGTCAGCCCGCTGAGGGGCGTCAGCTGCTGCTCCACAAGGATCGGGACGCTCGCCGAGACCCGGAGGGCGAATGAGGGGGCATATTTCAGGACCGAACGGAGGTTGAGCTCCAGCTCCGAGCCGGCGCCCAAGCTGACCACTTCGAGCCTGGCCGAGGCGGCCTCCCCGTGAGCCAACTCGATCAGTGTCACCGTTGCTCCTTCGGTTCCGGGGTCTTCCAGCGTGACGTCGTCGTCGATCCGTGACGTGAGCGACGCGCCGGGCAGCAGCCACTCGTCGCTGGGACCGGCAGTTCCCGGCGTCGCGTCGACGTCCTCGAGAACGCGGGTCTTGTACCTGGTCGTGAGACGAGCGACGACGACGGGCGTCGGTCCCTGGGCGGAGATGACGACAGAGCCCGTTCCGAGCCCGCTCTTGCCCGTGACCGGTGTCGCGAAGTCGACGATGCCACCGCCTGGGACGACCTCGGTGAGCGCAGCCACGATCCCCGCTCGACCGGGCGGAGCGACACTTACCGAGACCGACCTCGTACCTGGGTTGTAGACCGAGAACGTGCTCGCCACCCCTTTTCGCGACTGCATGGACGCGAATGCCCACTGCCTGCGCCCGCGATCGGGTCCCACCAGCAAAGAGCTGCCGGTGACGCGGACGAGACTGGTCCCGTGGCCCGCGGCAGATCTCGAGGCCACCTTGACCGTCTCGGAGGTCAGTTCGAGCGCTCCGACGACGACATCTCCGCTTACGGCCGCGGCGGTGACCGCGAGGGAGCTCTGCTCAAAGACCCAGCGGTGAAGATCGAGAACTACAAGGCCCGTGGCCGGTACGACAAGGCCCTGGAAGGCGGGGGGCGATGTCTGCGCCGTGCCGGTCGAGACGCTCACGTTCACCACGGCGGGCGTGGCATCGGGGTCGTAGAGCGAGAGCCGGACGTCCGAACCGCCGTAGGTGCTACCGGTCGGCACATAGCCCTGAGGGCCGGCCGCGAGGGAGCACGGGGACGAGAGCAGGACCGGGCCGCCCACGGTCGAGGCACCGACGATCGATTCGCCAACGCCGATCCCACCCCCGTCGGTCTCGATCGACACCGCCGCGAACCCCGCCGGACCGCGTCTCGACAGCGCCACGACTGCCTGTGACTCCGCACCAACCTCGAACCGCGACCTCGAGATCGATGCCCCGGTCGAGGTCCCTCCTTTCGGGAGCCCCGTCCGCGACACCACGACCAAGAAGTTGACCGCCGAGGTCCCACTGTTCACGATCGAGACGCGCGAGCTCTCCTCCCCGGCACCGACGGGCAAGGGCCCGGGACAATGCCAAGCGCCAGGCTTTCCCATCTGCACGACCGGGAGCGACGGCGGTCCTACGAACCGGCCCCCGGCTGCCCCCCCGCCCGGCTCGCGCACCAAGGCGTTGACGACCAGGAGCAACGCGATCCCGCAAGCGACGCCGAGGAGGGCTCGACGCCTGGGGTCGCGCGCCGCCCAAGACGAATGCGTGTGACGGGCGACGACCTCGCTCATCACGGCGCGCTCGGTGCCGGCTCGGACGCCGGCCCGGATCCCGGCTCGGATCTATCCACAGGCTCTCCGACCGCGCTCGTGGCGGGCGAGGGCTCACGCCCGTCCGACGGGCTCTCGTCGAAGACGGCGGCGCCGTCGCCCGGTGGAACCCCGCCTGCCCAGCTGCGACGGCGACGCTTCCTGCGACGAGCAACGCCCTCAGCGACAGCGAGGCCGACGGCGAGCATGCCCGCGCCCGCGCCGAGCTCTCTCAGCCACGCCGGAGTCCCGCGACCCGCCTCGGCAGGCGTTACGACCGAGTTGACGGCCGGGCTGGCGGCTGGCGTCCAGGCCGTGTCCTCGAAGGCGAGCACGCCGCCTTCGGTCGGAAGCTGGCGGAAGTCACTTTGGGCCTGCAGCGCCCGCACAAGGCTCGGGGGAGGAGGAGCCGAAGGCGGGGCCTGGACACCAGGCAGGTCCGGAGCAACCCCGCCTGGGAGGATCACATAACGGACTCCTGCTCGCGCCAGCTCGGCGCCGAGGCGAACCGTGAGCCCGACCTCGGCGCTGGTCAGGTCCGCTTCAACCGCCGTTCCGACACCTGGGTCGGCGCTCGGCCAGAGCCGGCGGCCGTCCGGCAAGCCGTCCTCGCTCACCGCGAACGCGAGCCCAGGGCGTATCTGCCAAGCGGGCTGCGGGACGCTGGCGGGATCACCCAGCCAGAGCACGTCGTAGCCCTTGGCCCCAGGTGCGGGCGCAGTCCAGCCGAGAATCTGCTCAAAGCCCACAGAAGGGAGCGACGAACGGCCGTCCACCGATGAGACCAGGGTCGGGAACAGCCCGACGACAAGGCACAGTGCAGCCCCGGCGCTGAGATTCTGGCGCCATCCGAAGCGACTCCTCGCAAGGTCGATCTCGAAAGCGGCCACGCCGAGCCCGACCGCGGCCGCCATGCAACACGCAGCCGGAGACAACAGGACCAGCGTCGCGCCGCCGCCCGCACCGAGCCACCCCACGGCGCCCGCGTAGGCAACGGCCACCGTGGCAAGGGCCGCGACCCACCATCGCGTCGCCCAGTCGAGTCTGGAATCGCGAGCCACGAACAGGACGAAGGCTGCGCCAAACGGGATCCCCCAGCCGAGCCAGCCCGCGCCTATCGGACCGGCGGCAAAACGAAGCATGCGCAGCACCCCGCCCACGTCCCGACGCGAGCCCACCGCGCCCGAGATGATGCTCCATCTCGCGCCGTCCTGGATGAAGGTGAGCGACCACGGTAGGCAGCAAAGGAAGGCGACGCCCAATGCCCCCGCCGTGACGCCGAGCGCACGACCGACCGCGGCGATATGGCCCGCGGCGGCCGAGCCGAGCACGATCGCCAATGAGAGGGCCACTACTGCCACCAGTGACGGGGGTGCCAGGGCCGCCATGAACGCGAGAAGAAGACCGAACGGGACGACTTCGGCCGCCACGGAGCGCCAGCCGCTTGCGTCGTGCGGGGATGTGAACGGCTCCAGCCGCGTCGCGCGGCAAATGCGCGACATCACAAATGGCATCCCCGCAAAGCTCACCAGAGCCTGCAGGTCGCCTCCGGCGATGCCATTCCACACGAGCGGAAGACCGAGATAGGCGATCGTGCCCGCGAGCCGGGCGCGGCTGGAGCCGAGTGGCCGCAGGAGTCGATGCATCCCGATGGCGCCGATGAGAATGGGGGCTACGAGAAGCAGCTTCTCCACTTGCGCGGTGCTGCCGATAAGGACCGCTCCCGCCAGACCGACCAGGCCGAACCCGGAAGATGCCGGCCCGGTGGCTTGCCAGCCGGCGTCCTGCCAGCCGGCGAAGAACTCGCGCAGCAGCGTGGTCGCCGGCGGGAAGGGCAAGAGCTGACCCACCAGGGGAAGATGGCCTGTCAAAAGGTTGCGGATGCCGAACAGGACCACGATGACCAAGGCCGCCAGTGCCCAGCCGAGATTGTGCGGGGCAACAGGCCTGTTCCGGCTCGACGCGATTCGCGAAGGTTCAAGGTCTTCATCTCGCCTCAACCGGCGCTCGACCGCCTTCGCGACCGGACCGACGGGCAAGACCGGGGCAAGCGGGTTGGCTTCGAGAGCAGAGCGCCGGTCGCCGCGGCTCAAGGTCCGCGCGACAACGCGGTCGGGCCGCTGACGCACACCTGCAAGCGCCTTGCGAGCCCTCCTGAGGCTCCGACGGTGGCGCCAGTTCCACCACCATGCGTCCCCGACGCGCTTGGCACGCTCGCGCTCACCCCTCACCAACGCGATCGACACCTCCGCGACCGACCCGGCAGCGAGATCGAGCACGACGAGCAGGCGATGCAGGTGCTCGTAGTTCTTGAGGACGGCGCGCAGCTCGTGGCGACGACGCAGCACCGCCGCGTCGCCCACCGCCCTCGACCCGGACCTCGCCACCTGAACGTGGCGAACGCGGGCCGAGGGCGCGACGACGACTCGCGCTCCGGCGACTTGGGCCCGCCAGCACAGGTCCACGTCCTCGCCGAACAGCTCGATGTCAGGATCGAATCCTCCGAGCGCCCTGAACAGGTCGGCGCGTATCAAGATGCAGCCGCCCGGTACGGCGAACACCTCGCGGCCTTCGTCGTGCTGAGCCTGGTCGAGCTCGCCGCGCTCCACCCGCTCGACGGCGACACCGAAGCGGTCGACGCCGATGCCGACCTCGAGCAGGTGGTCAGAGGCGTCCCACTCGACCAGCTTCGGGCCGACGATGCCCGCGTTTGAGCGGTAGGCCTCCCCGACCAGGCAACGAACCGCGTCGGGAGCAGGAGCCACATCGTCGTGGCAGATCAACAGATGAGAGGCGCCCTCGATCGCCACGAGCGCCTCGTTCGCGGCCGCCGAGAAACCCTTGCGCTCGCTCTGGCGCAGTATGAAGGCGCGCGGGAGCACCGCCGCGACTCGTGCCGTCAGCTCCTCGTGGCTCGCGGCGTCCACCACGAGCACGTCGAGGTTCGGGTAGTCCTGAGCACCAAGCGCCTCCAGGCATTCCTCGAACCACAGACCCGGGTCACAAGCGACCACCACGGCGACGACCGGCGGGGCTTGCTCCTCCGGCATCGAGGCCACGCTACCGCGGACGAGACGCAGGAGCCGGGAGGCCGGCTCCGGATCACGCTTGCTGTAGTTAGCAGTTTGCAGTACACTAGTGAGCGCATGACACCGGGCGCGGCGAGCGGCACGAGCTCTCGCAGGGCGCCGCTGCGAACGGTGATCAACAGGAGGAACAAGACATGACCGACATCCGACAGGGTCTGGCCGAGACGGCGCAAGCCCTCGCGGACCTCGCCAAGGAAGCCGCGTACGTCGCGATAGGCCTAGGCGTCCTCGAGTTCCAAAAGGCCCAGGTTCGTCGCCGGAAGCTTGCCTGTGCACCCAAACAGGTGGGCACCCGGGCCAAGGACTTCGACGCCACGGTCGCTCAAGTGATCCAGGTCGTCGACTCAACTCTCGAGCCGGTGCTGGAGAAGCTCCCCGAACCGGCACAGGCCGTCATCCGCCAGGCCCGCAAGACGCGCGACGAGCTCCGGGCTCGGGCCTTCGGCTTCTCCGCCTGAGTCAGCTGAGGCGCTCGCGCCAGTAGGTAAGAACGTCCGACAGCGTCGTGGCCAGCTCGATGGTCGGCTGCCACGCCGTGGCAGCCACGAGCTTGGAGGCGTCGCCGACCAGCACGGGGACCTCGACCGGACGGAAGAGATCAGGGTCCTGCACAAACCTCACCTCGCAGGACAAAAGCCCGGCCATTTGCGCCGCGAGCGCGGCGATGCTGATCGCCCGGCCTGAGCACACGTTGTACGCCTCGCCGGCAACGCCGTTGGTGGCAAGGAGCCGGTAAGCCCGCACCACGTCGCGCACATCGGTGAAGTCCCTGGAGGCGGCGAGGTTGCCGACTTGGACATCCCCGCCACCGTGCAGCTCGGCTTCGACCATCCGCCGCGCCAACGCGGAGACCACGAAGTCGTCGACTTGACCCGGGCCCACATGGTTGAACGCCCTGGCCCTTACGACCGGCAGGCCCCGGCCGAGAAACGCCTGGAGCCCGAGGAACTCGGCGGCCACCTTGCTCACTGCATAGGGCGTCACGGGGCGAAGCTCGGCGTGCTCGTCGAGGGTCTCGGTGGCGGGCGCCGGGCCGTACACCTCCGCCGAGCTCACGAGCACGACCACGGGTGGGACCTCGCATGAAGCGGCGGCCTC
>Ga0181521_10001861_pt1 | contig 25792 bp, 19 predicted proteins | sample PEATcosm2014_Bin_32_FD_119764 | JGI IMG/M metagenome (GOLD analysis project Ga0181521, IMG submission 119764) | Peatland microbial communities from MTU Mesocosm Facility, Houghton, MI, USA - PEATcosm2014_Bin02_60_metaG | ecosystem: Environmental > Terrestrial > Soil > Wetlands > Peat | place...
AAATTGGGGCGGCTAGTGGGGATCGAACCCACGACATCCTGAGCCACAGTCAGGCGTTCTGCCGCTGAACTATAGCCGCCGTCTACCCTATCGATTGTAGCATCGAAGCGGATGTGATACGGATGAGTGGAGGGGGGCAAATCTGCCGCTGAATGATCCAGATGCGGCGGCTCAGCAACGGGTCGAGGCGCTTCGCGGAGCGTTTTGACCGAAATCGATCCGGGTTACAATCGAAAGAGGAAATCGGGGCGTAGCGCAGTCTGGTAGCGCATCTGCTTTGGGAGCAGAGGGTCGGGGGTTCGAATCCCTCCGCCCCGACCAATTAACGAGAAGGTCCCAAGCATTCGCTTGCGATTTCGTTTGCGGGCTCAGACGCCCACAACACAGCTCGCGTTTGAATCCCTCCGCCCTGACCAATCCATGGAACAGACGCGGTCTTCGGCCGCCAGCCGACGCGCGGGGGTTTGCGTTCGCCGCAAATCCCTTCCTTTCGGGTCGCATCCGCACCTGCACCATGCAATCATTGATCGTTGGCAGAATGCAAGTTCTGCCTATACATTGGATCATGCGCGCCGCAAACTCACGCAGCTGTTGCTTCGCGGCAAAGCAAAAGCTGATGCGGATTCCGATGGCAATTTAGGATCGTGGATAGAAAGAACGTGAAATCGATATTGAAGAACGCAACTTCCGGCCGCAGCTTAGGCCTGCTTGCCGTCGCAGCCGTCTTCGCTCCCGCTCTCGCTCTCACGCAGCAACGGCCTCCAGCGGTTCCGCTCATCGCGCACAATCCTTATTTCAGCGTGTGGTCGATGGCCGATCATCTTACCGACGAAGACACCAAACACTGGACGGGCGTAGCGCAGCCGATCACGGGCCTGGCGCGTATTGACGGGCAGACGTACCGATTCATGGGCGCAATGCCGCGCACCGCCCCGGCAATGCGGCAGACTGCGCTTGAAGTCACGCCGACGCGCACCATCTACACGTTTCAGGCCGCGCAGGTGACTCTGACGGTCACTTTCTTCGCGCCAGCCTTTCCCAGGGATCTCGATCTGCTTTCGCGACCGGTCACGTATCTCACATTCTCAGTGACGGGCGATGGCGAGCATGACGTTACGCTTCTGATCGACGCGGATCCGGTGATTGCCGTGAATACGCGCGATGAAGAAGTGACTTGGGGGCGGAGCCGCATTCCCGGGCTCACCGTGCTCAACGCGGGCTCACGCGAGCAACGCGTTCTGAACCGCCCGGGCGACGATCTGCGCATCGACTGGGGTTATTTCCATCTCGCCGTACCCGACTCCGCAGAAGCGCAAGTTGCCGTGTCGTCCGATGCAATGCGTAGTTTTTCCGCCACGGGAACGCTGCCGGCGAGCGACGATCTTGACATGCCGCGGATGCCGCGCGATCACGCGGCACATTTGGCCGCCGCGTTTCCCCTGGGCAAGGTTTCTGCAACGCCCGTCACGCGGCACGTGCTGCTCGCCTACACAGAGGGCTACGCAATTGAGTACCTGGGCCGCAAACTGCGCCCCTACTGGCAGCGCAACAACACCACCGTACCGGAAATGCTTGTCGCCGCGGAATCGCAATACGCGACTCTCCTGGCGCGCGGGGAAACTTTCGATCGCGAGCTCACAGCCGATCTGACCAAGACCGGCGGCCCGGCCTACGCACAGCTTGCGATCCTCGCCTATCGCCAGACGCTCGCAGCGCATGGCTTCGCGGCTGACGTGGACGGAACGCCCATGCTCTTCCCGAAGGAGAATTTTTCCAACGGTTGCATCTCCACCGTCGACGTGATTTATCCTTCCGCTCCGTTTTTCCTCTTCGTCAATCCCACACTGGTTCAAGCCATGCTCAAGCCCGTGCTGGAGTACGCGGCACTGCCGCGGTGGAAGTGGCCGTTTGCGCCGCACGACCTGGGAACGTATCCGCTTGCTGATGGACAGGTTTATGGCGGAGGAGAAACTACAGAGGAGAACCAGATGCCGGTGGAAGAGAGCGGAAACCTGCTCATCCTTGCCGACGCCATGAGCCAGGAGCAGGGCAACTGGGATTTTGTGCGTGCATACTGGCCGCAGTTCACCCAGTGGGCCGAGTATCTGCGCGACAAGGGCCTGGATCCCGAAAATCAGCTTTCGACGGACGATTTTGCGGGACATCTCGCGCACAACTCGAATCTTTCCATCAAGGCGATTGAGGCGCTCGCAGCCTATGCGCAAATGGCGCAGGCTCTCGGAAAATCGGATGTCGCCGAAGAGTACTCTCGTCTCGCCGCGGAGATGGCGACGAAATGGCAGGCGATGGCGATCGACGGCGACCACTACAAACTTGCCTTCGACAAGTCCGGCACATGGAGCCAGAAATACAACCTGGTGTGGGACCAGATCCTCGGCTTGCACCTCTTCCCGGCGCAGGTTCGCCAGACCGAGGTCGCTTACTACCTCCAGCATCTGAACGCGTACGGTCTGCCGCTCGACAACCGCCGCGACTACACGAAGCTCGACTGGGAAATCTGGACGGCAACGCTGGCTGACGCGCCGCAGCCCGGCAGCACTCCGCCCAGCGTCGATGCATTTGCCGCGCTCATCGCCCCCATCGGCCGCTGGATCAATGAAGGCCCCACGCGCGTTCCACTCACCGACTGGTACGACACGAAGACTGGAAAGCAGATGGGCTTTCAAGCCCGCTCCGTGGTCGGCGGGGTCTACATCAAGGCGCTTGCTGATCGCGCACTAGCAGCCAGGTGGCGCAAACGTGTCGATCCGTAAGCCGGGATCGAATACCGCGCTCCGCCGCCATCCTTATTCCACGGTCAGTCCCGGCGTCAGCGAGTGCGAAAGCGTTCCTGAGGCCGCGGTCACCGAGAAAGTGAAGTTCTGCGGAGAGGTTTTGGCGCCGCAGCCCGTGAATCCCACCGCCAGAGCTACGACGATTACCAGCAGCACCATCAGCCGGGCAAGGCGCGCGCGTGCTTTGCGCATCCTCCGGGCAACGGGCAGCACGATCAGACCCAGGACCACCGGCAAGGCGCCGCCGCCGAACGGGCTGCGCGGCTGCTCGTTTGCCGTTTTTCCCGGAAGCGTGATGGTCATGGTGACAGTCGTAGCCGCGGAGCCCGAGGTTATCGTGGCCGGAGAGAAGCTGGCCGTCATGTCCAGCGGAAGATTGCTCGCGCTCAAGGTCACTGCGGCCGGCAGCAGTGCTCCATGCGTCGGAGTGACAACGAGAGAATACGTTGCCTCTCCTCCCGGCTCCGCGGTCACTGTGCCATTGCCACCGGCAAAGGCCAGCGTAAAGTCCTGCACTGTCTCGGTGATCGCACTGCTGGTGGCTGATCCATAGTCCGCGTCGCCCGAGTAGACCGCCGTGATCGCTTGGCTCCCCGCCGCAAGCGAGGTTGTGGTGAGCGTGGCCGAGCCGCCCGACACCGTAGCCGTACCGATCGCAGTCGATCCGGCGTAAAACGTCATGGTGCCGGTTTCCGAAGACGCGTAGGAGGGCAGGCTCGCGGTGAACGACACCGCGGCGGTCATGAAGATCGGATTGGCTGACGAAGTAATCGTGATCGTCGGCGTGCCTGGAACTACGGTCAGCGTCACGCTCGCGGTCGCGGTGGAGTAGTCAATCGCGTCGGTGGGTGTGAAGGTCACGTTCAGCGTCTGTTTCCCGGTGCCCAGAATGGTTCCTGCCGCAGGGCTATAAGTGAACGTTCCGGCCACGGTGGAACTGGCGTCGAGCTGCACTCCACTCAGTGGCGTGCCGTAAACGATGTTCGCGGGCGTGGCCCATGTAATGGGAGGCAACTGCTGGAAGATCACATTGTCGGTGAACGACGGGTTGGTGGAAAAAAGCGCGCTCGAAACCGTCGCAGTAATCGTGCCCGAATAACTCGAGAGCGTGGTGTAAGTGGCCACGCTGATGGTTAGCGTCACGGAATCGGTGGTGCTGGCTGCCAGATCGGTAGTGCGCGAGCACGACGCCGTGGCGACGGTACAAATCCATCCCCCGGTCGGGTCGCTCATGCCGGTAATGGTGAGCCCCGCGGGCACAGTGAAGCTGAGAACCGCCGAGCTGTCGGTCTCCGTCGTCCCGCTGTTCACGTTCACCGTGAGTTGATCGGCGGTATCGCCTGACTTCACCGTCAGCGGGCTGGGAGCAAAGGTGACACTGACCGTGGGTACCACCGTCGGTTGGACGAATCCCGAGAGATCGAAGAGCGCGTACTCCAACATTTGTTCCTGCGGCTGCATTGTGTAGGCCGAGTTGAAATTGTTGGTACAGTTGGTGCCGCTGGTGCAATAACTGGGGCACTCCTTGGGATAAGCGGCATTAACACCGCCGGTCGGAGTGATCACGTGATAATCGTTGTACATCACGCGTCCGCACTGGCTTGCCGCAGGCGCGCCGAACGGCACGTTGAAGGTCATCTGCATCACCGGGTTGCCGACTTGCCCGGAGTAGGAACCGCTATTCAGAGTGACCCAGGATTGCGCGGGCGCAACCACGCTGCCCACATCCGTCCTCACGTTGTAGATCTCGACCTGGTTCGTTGTGCCCGTGTTCGTTGAGCCGATGTAGTGAAGCCAATCAGCCAGGAAGATTCCGTCGCTGAAATTCTCCTGCACCGTTGCCGCAGCTGGGGACGGTTCCCCCGTCTCAGCTATCCAGTTGGCCACATTCCCGAACTGCGCGCCGTAGGTAGGTTCCAACCACGCGTAGCTGTAGTGCGTAGCAAAAATGCGCCCGCCCGCCTCGGCAAAACTCAGTAAGTTGGCCGGCCCAACTCCGGCCGGCAAGGAGGGCGTGCCCGTCGGATCCGAAGCCTGATTGCTCGGCCCTCCTTGGCACGGAAACATCACCATGTCGTAGGCGTTCAAGGCCGTGGTCGATGTACCGCCCATTAGAGCCGTCTCCGACGGAGTCGACGCATTGATCTCCGCACCGGCCGACGAACTGCCTTTGTAGAGATGGACATAGCCGCCGGGATTCACCGTCTGGTTGTCGTCGGTAAACTCCGAGTCGGAGATGCCCATATCGCGCAGTACGCATTCGGCGCCATCCACCGATCCAGTGGCAATGGCGATATAAGGCATGTTGCCCTGTGTATGGTTGGCAGGCATGCTCAGTTGAAGGCCCGTCAGCGGTGTGGTTCCCACTGTCTCGGCGAACTGGCGCTGCCATTTGCCCGCCTGGATCACGATGGTGTAGCTCGCGTTTTCCGGAATGTTCTGCAGGGTAAAGGTGCCGTCGACAGCGGTGTAGGTGTAATTAACCACGTTGGCGCCGGTGGGTATCGAGTTCGCGTAGGTCACGCACTGCGCGCCCGAAGTCGGCGGGGTTACCGGAGTCGTCGACGCGTACACCAGAACATTGGGCAACGGAAGCCCGGTCGCTCCCCGGGGATCGTAGACCGTACCGCTGATGGTAGTGTTCTGGCCGGCAGCAACACCGCAGGCGAGCAGAAGCAGCCAGAGCACGGCGATCCCGTACCGGCAGCGTCCAAACCGGCTGTGAATTGCTGCGAAATGAGAAGAAAAAGAGCGGAAGAGTGCGGGCATGGCAGCGAACCTCTTTGGCACCGGCCGGCCTCGTTCACCGGGGATTACGCGACAACCTGCCGGATTGCGTCGACTCCGTTTCTTGAGACTGCTTCCAAAACCGGGCAGAAACCGTAGAGCCCTATGATACACATATTTCGATCCACATTTCGGCGCAATCCCGAGCGAAACCCGCTCACACGGTTCCCGGTTCTTCGTCCGCGTCCGCCACCCACTTGGGGGTGAAGTCGCTGCGCGCCGCCTGCTGCTCGATCATCTTTCGCGCCTCGGCCACGTGCAGGCGCATCAGCCGCTCCGCCTCGTCGGGCAGATTGTTGCCGATGGCGTCGACGATCTGCAGGTGCTCTTCATGCACGCTCTTCGGGTCGCGCGAAGCTCTGACGGCCATGCCCAGCACGCGGTACCCCTCAGCCAGGCGCAGCAAAACCTTATTGTGCGAGAGGTTCATGATCTGCAGGTGAAAGGCCCGGTCGGCGGCGCCCATCTCCTCTTCCCGGTTTTCCTGCGACAGTTCCCAGATATGGTCGGCGTTCCTGCGCAGCGACGCCACATCAGCGCGGGAGGTGTGCTCGCAGGCCAGGCGCGCAGCCAAACCCTCAAGAAATTCGCGCACCTGGTAGGCCTCGCAAAGCCGCGCGGCATCGAGCTTTTGTACGAAGACTCCCAGCCGGTCGATGGATTCGACCAGCCCCAGCCACTGCAGCTCCAGCAGCGACTCTCTTACCGTGCCTTGGGCAACGCCCAGCTCTTTAGCCAGGCTTTGCTGGGTAAGTCGCTCACCCGGCTGGCTTTCGCCCGAAAGGATGCGGCGTTGGATCTCTTCCCGAACCTGGTGCCGGCCAACAGGCGCTTGCATCACCATAACGTACAAATCCCCCATTCCTCGAAAACCCGCGTCTGGATCATCGGTGCGCTCTCAGCCCGGTGCGCGGCTCCGCCTGAATTGAGCTATCAACATAGAATCTATCAAAATCGATTGTCAAGAACACACTCATTTTATTGATTCCGTAACAAAATACCGCATCGCCGCATCTGCCCCACCCATTTCCGCGCTTTTTGCGGAAATGGGTGGGCGTGAACACCGCCGTTGAACCGGCGAATCAATGAATCCCGCCCTGCCTCCCCGGCTCGCGCCATCCAAAAGCATTCTCGAAATGCACGAATTCCGGCGCTTTACCGGACTCCAGGTAGGTACTGATCACGTCGAAACGCACCTGCGGAGCGGGGCTGCCCGGCAGTTGCCGGACATATTGGCGGGCCAGACGACGCAGCACGTTGCGTTTATGCTGGTCGACCGCGGTTTCGGCGGGGGTCAGATCGCGGACGGTTCGGGTTTTAACCTCGAAAAAGCAAAGCATCGGCCCTTGCCAGGCGACTAAATCGAGATCGCCGGGCTGGTTGCCCGACGACCATCGCCGCGCCACCACCGTGTAGCCCTTGCGAAGCAGATGAAAACAGGCTGCCTCTTCGCCCTCGATCCCCGTGAGCAGGTGGGCGGGCAGGCAGGCCGCCCTGCCGCGGCGTGCTGCCACAGAATCCAGGCCGTCCAGGGTCCGCTCGAGCCATTCAGCGCGCATTTCTGACGCCCATTGCATCGCCAACCATTGTGGCCCTGCCAGCCCAGGGGCGCAAATGGGTCGCAACGTCGCGAATGGAGGAGAAAGCCTGACGGACGCTGCGGTGGATCTGTTTGGGCTTTGGCCGACGCCCAAATTGAAACTCGCGAATTCATTTCCGGAACCGCCACGAAATCCGCTCCTCGCTAAAGCTACCGTTGTACACGATTTGCTCGAAACTGAAACTGTATCGGCAAGGAGAATCGGACATGGCTCATGGTTTATTCGGGGGCCTGTTTGCCCATCGCGAAGCCGCGCCGCCGTCCGCCGTGCTCAACCATCCAGAGGCGGCCCAATCCGTCCCCGCCATTGAATCCTCCGTCGACCCTTCCGTCGACTTTGACTGCAGCTTCCAGTACGCGATAGATGCGTTGCCGGCCAATGTGATGTTTTGCGATCGCGATCTGATTCTGCGCTACATCAATAAGTCATCGCGCAAAACGCTGCTCACGCTCCAGCCGCATCTGCCGGTGCCCGTGGACCAAATCGTGGGCAAGTCCATACACATTTTTCATAGGAACCCGGCCAACATCGACAGGATTCTGGCCGCCAGGGGTCACTCGACTCACCATTTGCCGCACAAGGCGGTGATTGAGCTGGGGCCCATCAAGCTGGATTTGAGCGTGGAGCCGATGCTGGGAAAATTCGGCGAACATATCGGCGCCGTGGTGATTTGGGGCATCAGCACGCAGCAGGCAATTGATGCTCTGAGAAAAGCGCAGGAGGCGCAGCGCAGCGACATTGAGCATTTGAACGGCAATTTGCAGATGGTGGCCACGGCCACGCATGAGATCGAGTCCAGCATCGCGGAGATTGCGAAGAATGCGAGTGAACTCGCCAACGCTTCTGAGAAATCGCGCCCGGCCAGCGCGGAAAGCAAGACCTCGATCCTGAGCCTGCAGCGCTCGAGCAGCGGCGTGGCTAAAGTAGCGGAGCTGATCGCTTCCATCGCCACCCAGACCAGCGTGCTGGCGTTGAACGCAAATATCGAGGCCGCGCGCGCGGGCGCGCACGGCAAGGGCTTTGCGGTAGTCGCTAGTGAGGTGCGCAAGCTCGCCGAGCAGACGGCTGCGGCCACGTCGGAGATTCAAAACAAGGTGACCGCGATCGGCACCGACGTGGCTAAGGCTATTGCGGGCATCGACAGCATCGCCGCCCAGACCGAGGACCTGTCGGGCCTTTCACACCAGATGGCCGCCGCCGCCGAGGAGCAGCACCTGGCCACACAGGAGATGGCGCAAAACCTGGAGTTGGCCGCGCACCGCACCGCGGAGATCGCGCAAATGCGGCTCGCCGAGTAGGCCGGGTTTCGAGCATTTTCGATTGTGAAACAAACTTTGGGTGCTCCACGTCTCGATTCTGAGATGTGGCATCGCACGAACTTCAACGGCGCGAAGTCGCGCCATCAAGACCTTAGCCCGCGATCAGACCGTCACCGCTGTAACCGCGCTCAATTCGTGCTCTTTTTCGGCCTGTGTCAGCGCCTCTTCCAGAATGTCGAGCGCCACAGTAGCCTCCTCTTTGCTAACGATGAGCGGAGGCGAGAGCCGCAGCGAGGTTTCTCCGCAGCCCAGCACGATGAGGCCGCGTTCGAAGGCCAGCGTCTCAATGCGATTGCGCAGCTTCACCGCCGGTTCGCGCGTCGCCTTGTCCTTCACGATCTCGATGCCGATCATCAGGCCGCGCCCGCGCACATCGCCCACGGACGCATGGCTGTGCTTCCAGCCGCGCACCCGTTCCAGAATGAACTCGCCCACGCTGGCGGCATTGGCGATCGCCTCGCGCTCCAGGATATCCATGGTCGCCAGCGCCGCGGCGATTGAAACGGGGTTCCCGCCGAAAGTCGACGCATGCGAGCCAGGTGCCCAGTCCATGATCTCGGCCCTCGTCATGCAGACGCCCAGCGGCATGCCGCTGGCAATGCCCTTGGCGATGCACACGATGTCGGGCTCCACGCCCGAGTCCTGAATGGCCCACCATTGGCCGGTGCGCCCACATCCGCTCTGCACCTCATCGGCAACCAGAAGAATTCCGTGACGGTCGCAAATAGCGCGCAGCTCGCGCAGGAAGTTCGCAGGCGCGGGCACGAATCCGCCTTCGCCCTGGATGGGCTCGATGAAGATCGCGGCCACCTCTTCCGGAGGCACAGTGGTCTTGAAGAGTTTCTCCTCGATGGATCGCGCGCAGTCCAGGCTGAAGGCTTCCTCTTCCTGCGCGCTGCCGTTACAGCCCCGATAGACGTAGGGATAGCGCACGTGCGTCACGCCCGGCACTAGCGGCGCGAAGCGGCGCTTCTGCTGCGGCTTGGAGCCGGTGAGCGAGAGCGCGCCCATGGTGCGGCCGTGAAACGCTCCGAAGAACGAGATCACCTGCTGGCGGCCGGTGTGATAACGCGCAATCTTGAGCGCGCACTCAATGGCCTCGGCGCCGGAATTACCGTAGAAGAAGCGATGCGGGCCGCGCATCGGCGCCACGGCCGAGAGCCGCGTAGCCAGATCGGTCAGCGCCTCGTTGTAAAAATCGGTCCCCGAGATGTGGATCAGCTCGGCGGCCTGTTTCTGAATCGCAGCCACAACTTCGGGATGGCAATGGCCGGTGGAAACCACGGCGATGCCGGCTGCGAAGTCAAGAAATTCGTTGCCGTCGGGGTCCTCAATGCGCACGCCGCGCCCGCGCTTGGCCACTAACGGATACGACCGCGTATAGCTGGGCGAGATCAGGCGGTGGTCGGCCTCAACCGCCGCGCGGGCCTTCGGTCCCGGCAGGGAGCAGACAAGTTTGGGTCCGTACTGCGCATGCAATTCCTGCTTAGTCATCGAATATTCTCCTCGGCAGATTCGGTTGTCGCAGCCTGCGCGCCCTAATCCCATGCATCCTGAGTATTGATATGGCGCGGCCGCTGATCCCGGCTCGTGGGATCATTCAACTCCGCGGGCCCCCGTGGATCCAACGCGGGCCCAAATATGAGTGAGAACCTTCGGCGGGGGCTATGCTAATCGCCGCCGAAGAGGCTAGGTCGAGTGCGGGTGGGCAGCACGCGCAAGTGCCGACGAGGGCAGATGCTACGCACGCGCGAACGCGACCAGCTCCTGGTGGCTGGCGGGTGTAGCGATTGCAATAGGTCGCGCGCCTTCATCAGATTTCCGCTCTTTTCAAAGCATAGCATGCAGCGAGATTCTGCGTCTCGCGCGCGTCAGAGAGCACGCCCGCTGCATGCCGGGCATCGGTCTCAGTTTGGCCCGGCTTACTTGGGCACGGGAACGAAGGCGTGCGGCGGAACCAGCGCGGCGAAAGTGTCACCGTCGAGCGTTACCGGAGACCTCTGGAAGTCGCGCAGATTCGGCCAATCCGTTGCCATCGTCATCCAGCAGACCGCGCCCTTTGCAAGCACTGTGCAGGCGATCTCGAAGGTGAAGGAGTTCTCAGGGTGGTCTTTGGGAGTTCCTTTGGCGCGCTCGATCCAGATGGCGTGGCTGCCCAGCGTGTAGTTGCCTTGCACGGGATCGGAGACGTCGAACGTTTGCTTCAGGCCCTCCGCGGCGCCGGCGCCAAAGTTTTCGAGATCGCCCGGCTTCATGCTTTGCCCATAGCAGGCAAAGGGCAGCGCCGTCACCACCACCACTGAGTCCGGCGTGCCGTGCTTGGCCGTCAAAACAACTTCCACGCAGGCATCGCCCTTTTTGACCCCCACGGCATCGGGAAAGGGCACCATGACCTTGGGCGCCGGAGGCGGAGCCACAAACTCCCAGTCTGCGGGCAGCTTGTAGTTGAAACCGACGTCGCTGTCATCAACCTGAGCCGACTGCGTTGCAGCGGGTGCGGCAGCGGGCGCAGGTGTCGCAGTTTGCGCAGGTGTCGCGGCCTGCGCAGGCGCTACGGTTTGCCCTGCCGCAGGCGCGGCTTGCGCAAGCAGCGGCACGCAACCAGTGAGGAATAGAGCAGCGGCGAGGGCAACTCTCATGGGTCCACCTTCACTCGGGGCTAAGTCTATCGCAGGCAGTCGAGCGCGACAACAGTTTTTCGCCGGGCAGCAATCGCTACTTGAGCAGGAAAACGGACACCGCCGACGCGACACCCAGGACGGAGAAGACCAGGCCCAGGTACCAGTAGATGCGGCTGCGTGTGAGCAGCGTGACCGACGTGATCACCAAGCCGATTTCGAGCAGCGCCTCGCCCAGGTCGAAGCGGTCGGCGCGCGCTTCGGCCTGCTCCACCTTCTGCTCCGTCGCTTCGGCCTGCGCCTGCTCTTCTTTCAGATCGTCATTCCACTTCTTCTCATGATCGGCATAGCCCTTGGCGAGTTTGGCAGCGGCGTCCTTGCCGGCAATGCTCACCACGCCGAGCAGATCCGCGGCCAGCTCCGTCTCGTTGGCGCGGATCTTGTGCGCCTGATAGTAGTTCCACTGATCGGTCGCCCGGTTCTGGTCGAGAACCGCCTCGGTTTGCGTGCGATGGCCCAACACCGTGGTCACAGCCACCAGCACGGCCAGCACGGCCATGGTAAAGGCGACCGGCCGCAGCGACGATTCGTGCGCGCCGTGTTCCGCATGTTCCTGCAATTCCTGGGCTTCGTTGGCTTCCATGGGCAAATGTCTTCTTCTCATCTGAATTTGAGGGGCTGGGGGATTGACTGCCGCTTCAAGACCTATCTTACGACTCGCTGGGAGTTACAAGCTAAGAGCTGATAGCTAACACCTAAGGGTTGATTATCGCTCCCTCCAGCGCGCCTCATCCACGCCCCGCAGCAGGAGCCAGAGCATCAGCTCGAACTCCGCCACGAAGCCGACCGGGAAAATCACTATTTTCGCGTGCTGCGCGATCTCCGGATTAAGGTAAGCGAGCCATCCCAATCCGGCCGCGATCAGGGGCCAACCGAGCCAGTGCGGCAGGAACCGCGATCGCAGGATCAGCACGCCCAGCAGCACGCAGAACGGCCCGAAGAACAGCAACGGACTCAGGCCCGAGAGACCGAAGTGCAGCTGGTGCAGCCCATCCGTCAAACACCCGGCCAAGCTGCATAGGATCGCCGCCAGTGCCAACAGCGGCTGTGCGCGGCGAAAGAGCCGGTACAGTAAAATCGTCACCTCCGCGTACAACACGCTCGCGAGCCCATTCACCACAACGCCTACCGGAAGCTTGTGGCTGCTCAGGAGCAGCCCAAGAATCGCCGTCGCAAAATAGCTCAGATACACCGCGCCAGTTGCACGCGCATGCGAGAGGACGTGTGGCTGTTGCGTGGTTTGGTTCATGACTCTGCCCCGATCATTGCGTCGGCTCATAAAGACCGGCAGCTATTTTCGCTTCCACCTGACCCCGTCCTTCGAGTCCTCGAGAATCACGCCTTTTTCCGCCAGTTCGGCCCGGATCGCATCGGCGCGGGCGAAGTTGCGCGCCTTCTTGGCTGCGGTGCGCTCGGCCACCAGCGTTTCAATCGCCGCATCCGTCAGCAATTGCGCGGCGATCAACTCCGGAGCCACTTCACTCATGCGGCCTTCCTGCTCGGCCCATGCGAGCGCGCGGCGCGTGGGCTCGGCGTCGCGATCCTCAAGCACATCGAAGACAGCATCGAAATCTGCCAGCACGGGCAACATCGCGTCGCGGTCGGCCGTGAACAGTTGTTCGTCATCCATTGCCGTATTCGCCGCGCGCACCAATTCAAAGATCGGAGCCAGCGCGTCGGCGGTGTTCAAATCGTTGGCCAGCGCTTCAAAGTACGCAGCATGCGCCTTCTTCGCGGCTTCCTGCAACACCGGATTCTCGCCTGCCAGAAATTTCCCCGCGTGCAGCCGTGCCCGGAACGTGCGCAGCCGGTCGATGGCGTTTGTGGCGTCTGAGAGGCTGTCGAAGGTGAAGTTGAGCGGACGCCGGTAAGGCACCGAGATCAGCGCCAGACGGATCGCCGACGCTTTGAATCCCTTCAACAGCAAGTCGCGCAAGGTGTAGAAGTTGCCCTCGCTCTTCGACATCTTCTTGCCGTCCACAAGCAGGAAGCGCACATGCATCCAATGCCGTGCGAACTGTTTATGCGTCGCCGTCTCGCTCTGCGCAATTTCGTTTTCGTGGTGCGGGAACATCAGGTCTTCGCCGCCGCAGTGCAGGTCGAAGCTCTCGCCCAGGTACTCCATCGCCATGGCCGAGCACTCAATGTGCCATCCCGGACGGCCCGGCCCGATCGCCGTATCCCACGAGGTCTCGCCGGGCTTGGGCGCCTTCCACAACGCAAAATCGCGCGCCGAATCCTTCTCGTACTCGTCCACGTCCACGCGCGCGCCGTCTTCCATGCCGCTCAGGTCTTTCTTGCTCAGCTTGCCGTATTCAGGAAACGACTTGAGCCTGAAGTACCACGAGCCGTCTTCCACTTTGTAGGCCGCTCCCGCGCGGGCGAGTTTTTCAATCAGTTCCACCATTTGCGGAATATGTTCCGTGGCACGCGCAATCTGCTCCGGCCGCTCGATGCGCAGCGCTTCCAAATCTTCGAAGAACGCGTCAACATATCGCGACGTGTAGTCGCCGATGGGAATGTTTGCCGCGACCGCGTTGCGGATGATCTTGTCGTCCACATCGGTAATGTTCATCACGTGGCGCACCGCCACGCCGCCCAGGCGCAGAAAGCGCCGCAGAATGTCAATTTGCAGGAAGGTGCGGAAGTTACCGATGTGGCCGTAGTCGTAGACCGTGGGCCCGCAGGCATACATGCGCAGCGCCTTGCCGTCGGCCGGCTCAAGCGCATCCAGTTGTCCCGTGAGGGTATTAAACAGGCGGAGGGTCATCGCGTCCAAAAATTACGGCTCGCTGAGGGTGGATGTAATCCTCCACTTCGCGGTCTACTCGATTTTAGCAAGTGCAGCGCAGCAGCATCGGATCACGCCGTTGTAGAGCAAGGCAATCGCAAGAAGAGAATTTGTTTGCTCCAGTGGCTGCAATTCGTTCGCGCCGTAGGCGCAAGGGTTGTTAGCCCAGCGTTTCAAACGGGGTCCCCAAGAAACGGTCTTTGTTTCTTGGGGAGGTAACGCTGGGAAAGCGACCCAATATGGCTTCGAAGCCCCGTAGGGGCGATGGAAAAAATCATATGCAGAGCCGGACCGCCATTTCACGCGATCGCCCTGCCAGGCGCCGCCACATCCTCAACTTCAAAGCATTGCGGGCGAACTCAGAATGGCGAATCGCGCTCCGCTATGCGCCCAACGCCGCCCGCACCGCCGCCGCCCCAACGCCGAACAGCACAATGATCGCCCACCATCCAATCACGGCAATGTAGCCGGCACTGCGCTTAACCCCTGCCACCGTCGCCACGCCGATACTCATCAGCACCAGCATCCAGACGGTCACTGCGTCGAGCGATGTCGCCAGCGCGTAGAGCATCTTGTTCGTGTCCATGGGATCGAGAAAAGCGCCCAGGTTCGTCGGCGCGAAATTCTGAATATTGAACGACTCCGGAGCCATGCCCGCGTAGATCACTACAACTCCAAGCAGCACCTTGACCACTTGGGGAAGCCACGCGTAATACACCACGGCGAAAACGTCTCCGAACTTCGCCCTGCCTCCGAATCCAAAATTGATGGTGCCCATCAGCACCGCGGCAATCACCAGCGTTCCAAGCATCCCCAGCACTGGCCCAACCAAAAACATCACCTCGGAAAACCCGGTCGCTCGTGCGTAGGCCTTTTCCCTTTGGTCCGGGGGCAGCTGCGACATCCCTTCCTCAGCCTTTGAGTTCATCCGAATCTGGTTTTCCACGGTCTGCCGCATGCCAATTTTTTGCGTCACGGCTCCAAACAGGATGAAGCTCGCCAACGCGCCCACAATGAACGGCAGCCACCAGGTCCGATTGCCCCGCTTGATGTCCTCGAAGGTCTTTGAGGGCGCCGTAAACGTATCCGCCACGCGCTGCCACTGTGTCAGCCCCGCTGCAGCTGTGGGTTGTGCCTGAGGTTCGCTCATGATTTCCGCCTTTCAATTTGCCTGGGAGGCTTTTGCCCGCAATTCTACCCTCGCCGCGTCCATGAATCGAATGATTTTTTCTTAGAGGCGCAGCTGCAACTGCCCAGGCATCGTTTTGATCGTGCCGGACAGTCTCTTGAGGTGCGCCCCTAGCGGAAGCGGATTCTGAAGCTGCCGAGAAATTCAATCCATGAGGCTTTGTAACAAGGGCACGGCTTCAGCCGGGCCGATAAGATCAGCAGAATGCGTCGGGCTTTAACCCCTGCCCATCCATCCTTTGCCGAATTCGCTTCTCGTCCGGACTTCCTCCGCAGCCAGTCCAGGGCTTCTTTTGAGGCTTCTGGGGAAACCTGGAGCGGCCGCCTTATAATCGCGGGCTGCCACGAAGCGTCGGCGACAGCCCGCGTTTTTATGCGCTATTTTTGAAGTTATTTAAGTTAATATAAACACCCACAATCAGCGACGAGGCCGAACCGGGCTCCATCGCGAATTCGTTTCGCACCGGCCGGCGCAGCGAAGGACCACCTTTTCGCCAGCCCCGGCAATTCGTCATTTCCGCTTGTGGCGACGACGCGCAAAGGCGGAAGAGCCGAGCCCAATGAGAACCAGCGACAATGTGCCCGGCTCCGGAACTACCGGCGGATCGCCGGGCGGACTCCCAGGTGGGTTACTGGGCGGATTGTCAGGCGGATGCAAAATTCCGCCGTAATTGAGCTCCGAGCGGATTTGCCGGCCACGTTGACTTGGTCTAAAACCACTTTGGGTCCCACTTACCGGCGACTCAGGAACTACTCCGGTCGCCTCGCTGCGCTGAACCTTCACAAGAAGCAGAAAGAGCAGCGTCGATCTTTTGCTGAGCTGCAGAGCTTGAACTGAGCGCAAGAAGCCATAGCCAGGTTCGACCATGACTTCTCCGCTTCGAGATAAAGTCTTCAGCGTCTTTAAAGGGTAGGTCCCAACAGAATCGCCGTGAATCCCACGGGGGTATTAGGTTCCTATGGTCACTTGGAGTCGATTGTGGTTACTTTTGCGCTAAATCGCCAATCTGCCTTGTATGATGTTCATCATTCAAAGCAATCGGGGCTCAAAGCGTTCGGGGCTGGGCTATACTGGCGGTCGTGCTGCCTTGAGTTTCCGGGCAACAGCCACACGCGCACTCCGCAACCAGGTGGATTCTTTGAGGAAGTGACCGCAGTGAGTCAATGGAAAAGCTGGATCCGAAGGCTGGGACATCCGGAAACGCCGAGGGCTGAAAGGCGAACGCCATTAGGGCTTACGGCCTGGCACACCGACCACCCGGCGTCGCAACCATCGACCATCAAGAACATCAGCTCCACCGGGCTTTATTTGCTCACAGGAGAGCGCTGGCCTATTGATCAATTGATCCCATTGACAATAGAACTGGAAGCATTGCCGGAGAACCGTGCAGAGGACCGGATTCGCGTGCAGACGCGCGTGGCCCGGCACGGCGAAGATGGCGTCGGATTAGCTTTTATTTTACCCGCCGGCATGGATCGAGACCTCTGGGACGTTCTGGTCGACAATGCCGTCATTCTTACCGACCCCAAGGCCCTCGTATACACGCTCAGGTTGCTCCGAACTTCCCTGTTCCTCTGTCGGCTATGTCAAGAGGAATCCCACCAGGCCCTTCAGTTGTTTGGCGGCGAACTGGATAAACCTCGCACCGAGATCGCGATGGAGATTGCGCTCGGCGCGGAAAAACTGCTGGCTTCAGAACCCGGCGTTGACCAGATGCGCGCTCATCCGCAGATCGTAGCGAACATACTCCAATACGGATCATGGGCGCAGGATGATTTGACAAGGCAGTTATGGACAGGCCTGTTCGTCACATCATGCCATGTGAATGCCGTCGACGATTCCAGCCACGACTTTGTCGATCTTCTTGTGAGTGTTACGCCTGCCCAGGGCCTCATCCTGGTTACTGCATGTAAGAAGGTGATGGAGATCGGGACAAAGACCGGGGATCTTCCCTCGCCGCGAATCATCTATTCAACGCAAGAGATGGCGCGGCTCACCGGTATCTATGATCCGATAAGGCTTGGTGTGGAGATCACACGTTTATTCGACGCGGGATTGATCGACAAAGCGTTCGTCTACTCGTCCTATGTTCCCGCGGAGAGCTTTGATATCACTCCCACCCGCCTGGGTCTGAAACTCTACGAGCGCGGCAAAGCGCAGCGCATACAGCCGCATTCGCCTCAGGAAGAGTCCGAGAGCGCCCAACCCTCGCTGTAGCCTGGCCGGCGCCTGGCCTGAGTTTCAAGAATGCAAACCCACCACTCCAGGGACTGCCCCACATCTCGATTTTGAGATGTGGGAAAGCACGAACCTCCACTCCAATCACTCAATCCCGCACGAACCGGGTCGTCCGGCTTCTCACATGATGCAGCGGTCTTTCCGTCGCCCAGCCAGATCCATGCACAGCAGCCGATGCGCTGCGTTTATCCTAGCCATGCGATCGTTGGCCAACTCCTGCTCCTGAGCCGTGGCCCGCGCCAGCCGGTCCGGATGATACCGGCTCGCCATCTTCCGATAGGCAACCCTGATTTGCTCCCGCGTACTCGTCGCCGCAACACCCAGCAACCGGCGCGCGGACTCAAGTGTCAACGGACCCTCTATCGCTTCTTCCGCTGCCTGCCCGTCAACCTCATCCTCGTCGTCAACCCACAGCAGATCCGCCATCAAACGTTGCTCGCCCGGCGACCATGCTGCCCCAGATGAAGCCTCTACGTTGGAGACAAACCATGGCGTGAAGGAGGAGAAAGTGTCCCACGCCGGTATCTGGTGCTCGCGCCTCTTCAATTCCTGTCGGCGCAGAAAGCTCTCCGACGCGGCGGCAACACCCACGGTCCAGCTGTCAACAAAGAACTCCGCATCGGGTTCCGTTTCCACGCCCAGAACCTGCTCAACCTGTGCCAGGAAAGACGCGCCATTTTCTGCCCCACTCGGCTGTGGAGCGGCCGCCCTAGGTTGAGCTTCCCGAACACCCTTCAGCGACGCCTGATTGATCAGCCAGAACGGATCCATGCCAGTCTTATCGGCACCAAACGCGATTCGTTCTACCCCCGATAACTCCACAAGCAGCCGGGCACTGCACCGTCTCCGGAGATCCCCAGAACCTTCCCCTCCAACCAAGGTGGCATTGACCCAGCGGCTCCCACATTGATAATTAAGAAACCTAGCGCATTTCACCTCGGAGATTCCTCAGCCGGACAGCACCGGCCAGGGATTCGCCGTAGGGATCCACGGGCCCGCAAAGGCGCACGATGGAATTCAATGTCTACACCAACGATTGACCCCGCTGCCATCTCGCCGGCGGTCTCAGCCGGTTTGCTCCCGGAGCGTCTTTCTCTGGCGCGTCCTCGCCATGCCTGGTCCCGATTTCCCATTCCCGGCATCATCGAGCAGGCCCTGGGAAACATCCAGACCCACCGCCGCGTTCGCCGTCTGCTCCACCTGCCTGCCTTCATCGACACGGTTGAGAACAACCCGAAATTCGCCTTCAAATACCTCACTTGGCAATATCTCGCCAAAGGCCTCACCATTCCTCAACGCGCCGCATGCTTCCTGCACCACTACCAGCGCCTGCACACCCTGCTCCCCGACCGCATGCTGCGCCAGGTGCTGCATTGGGATGTGCCGCTCCATGAGATCCACGATGACAACCACTGTTTCACCCTCAGCATGGGCCGCTCCAGGCCTTGCTACAAAGAGGGTGAACTCTCTCTGCACCTCAAAATCGACGGCGAAATCTTCTTCACGCTCGCCTTCACCATCGTCCCCGGATGGGTTGTCCAGGCAAATGCCGCGGAGGTCCTCCTCATCTCGCGACTGCAGGGCACGCCCGGCTGCTATCCCGGCCAGATGAAGCTCGCGACCAAAGCCATGCACGGGGTTCGCCCACGCACTGCGCTCCTGTGTGCACTCGAGGGCGTCGCTCAGGCGTGCGGCATCCGCGAGGTAGCCGGCGTCTCCGCCATACGCCACACTTCCTGCTGCGCAGACTGCGAGCACTCCCTGCTCAAGTCCTACGACGACTTCTTCGCCGAACTCGGCTTCGTCAAGAATCCCGCCGGCTTTTTCCTGGCTCCGGTCCCGATAACGGAGATTCCGCTGGAGCAGATCAGTCCAGGCAACCGCCCCCGCGCCAAGAAGAATCGCGCCCTCAAGCAGCAGATGCGCGAAGCCAGCGCAGCCTTCTTCAATAAGCTCCAACCCGCCGCCTCCGATCCACGGCTTCCTCCGCTCCCGTAAATCAGCGGCCTTCGCCCCGCCTTCCACATCTTCAAATCGAAGAGTGAGCGCGGGCTTCAGCCCCCGAGGGATGCTCCTCCAACGAATGCGTGCGGCGGCCGGCTCTCAGGAAAGCAATTCCACCGCTCCAGCGGCTGCCCCACATCTCGATTTTGAGATGTGGGGATGACTGCAGCCGAACGCGACGGCCTTGTAACAAGGGCCCGGCTTTAGCCGGGCCGCAGCAGCAAGGAAAAGGAATCGTGGGCTTCAGCCCCCGATTGACGTTTTTCAATTTGCTTCGAGCATTTATGCAACCAGCGCCAGCCCCCGCCAACTCCGCTATTCTTACTGCAACGACCATTTCCCGCGAAGGAACCTGCTCCCTTGAAAAAATTCGCCCTTTTCACCCCAGCCGTTGCGCTCCGCTGCTTCGCTGTCCTCCTACTCACTACTCACTACCCACTAATCTCTGCTTTTGCTCAGAAGCTGCAACTCGCGCCGCCGACTAAGGCGCCGGCGCCCGTCTCGCTTGAAGACCGGCGCAAGGCCCTTAGCGACCTTTTCCACGAGTACTGGGAGGACCAGCTCAAGCACGATCCCGAGTTTGCCTCGTCGCTCGGCGACAAGCGCTACAACGACCAGACCAGCGACTACTCCGTGAAGGCGGTCAACGATGCGCTGGCGCGGGAGCAGAACTTCCTGATGCGCCTGGCGGCCATCGACCCCACCGGCTTCACTGACCAGGAGAAGATCAGCCAGGACCTGCTCATCCGCGAATTTGAGATGGACCAGGAGGGGGCGGAGTTCAAGGACTGGGAGATGCCGGTGAACCAGATGGGCGGCATCTACAGCGACTATCCGCGGCTGGCGGCCGAGTTGAGCTTCACGGCCGTGAAGGATTACGACGATTGGATTGCGCGCCTGCATTCGTTGCCCACGGCCTTTGCGCAAGTCACCGAAAACATGTCGATCGGCATGGAGGACGGGCGCGTGCCGCCGAAATATCTCCTGGAAAAGGCGCTCGACCAAGTGAAGGAGCTGGCCAACCAGAAGCCGGAAGACTCGCCCCTCGCCCTGCCCCTCAAAGCCTTTCCCGCATCCGTTCCCGCGGCCGAGCAGGAGCGCATAAAAACCGCAATGCTCGATGTAATCGCCAAGGAGGATCTGCCTGCGTACCTGCGCTTCGCGCGTTTCCTTGAGGTGAGCTACATTCCCGCGGGCCGCGCCAAGCCCGGCATCGATTCCCTGCCCGACGGAAAAAAGTACTACCAGTTTCTGATCAAGCAGACCACGACCACCAACCTCACCGCGGACCAGATTCACCAGATCGGCCTGGACGAAGTAAAGAAGGACGAAGCCGAGATGCTGGCCATTGCGCAGAAGCTCGGCTTCCAGGATCTGAAGAGCTTTCGTGAAAGCCTGAAGTCGAATCCCAAGCTGCACCCCGCTTCGGCCGCGGCCCTGCTCGACGCCTATCGCGGGTACCTGAAGCCGATGCAGGCCAAGCTTCCCGAGCTTTTCGGCACGCTGCCCAAGGCGAAGTTCGAAGTGGTCCCCGTGCCCGAATATGCGGAGAAGACTTCGGCGCCCGCGTATTACCAGCCAGGCACGGCAGACGGCAGCCGGCCGGGACGCTTGTTCATCGACACCTACAATGCCACCCAGCGCAATCTGTACGGCGTGGAATCCATCGCCTATCACGAGGGCATTCCCGGCCATCACCTGCAAATTTCCATCGCGCACGAGCTCGCGGGGATTCCCGAGTTCCGCAAATACGAACGCTACACGGCCTACACCGAGGGCTGGGGACTTTATGCCGAGCGGCTGGGCAAAGACGTCGGCTTTTACCAGGATCCCTACTCCGATTACGGCCGTCTGGAGGCCGACATCTGGCGCGCCATCCGCCTGGTCGTCGACACCGGCGTCCACAGCGAAGACTGGACCCGCGAGCAGATGGTCCAGTACTTCCACGACCACTCCAATGTGGATGAACCCAGCGTGCAGGCCGAGGTGGACCGCTACATTGCATGGCCCAGCCAGGCGCTGGCCTACAAGATCGGCCAGTTGAAGATTCTGGAGCTGCGCGACCGCGCACAAAAAGCGTTAGGACCGAAGTTCGACATCCGCGCCTTCCACGATCAGGTGCTGGACGCAGGCGCATTGCCGCTGGATGTGCTGGAGCAACGCATCGACGCGTGGATTGCGAAAAGCGGGGACTAAGGGACTGAGGGGCTAAGGGACTGCGGAGCTGCGGGATTTTGCAGGAGAAAGCGGCTCCGCGAATTCGCCCGCCAAATGACCGGCTATAACCGGACAATTGTGCGGAAAAATCGGCTCGAAATATGTCCGCCTATAAGCGGACATATTTTTTTGCAGGGCGACTATTCATAAGCGGACAAAAAGAGAATTTCTTGATCGCTTATAGCATGACATTCTGAGCGGAAAAATCCCGATTGCCTGAAATGTCCGCGTGCAAGCGGACATGTTTTTTGCAAAACGACAGGTCAGAAGAATACGAAAGAATGAAAAATGGCCGCCAAAAACGACTTCCAGGACCGCGTTTTGCATATAATTACCGCACTTTTCGCTAAGGTGGGATTGGAGGTTGAGAGAGAGGTTAGCGAAATGTTTGAAAAGGACCGGAGGCTATTGCGGAAGAGTCTGGACGAGGAGATGAGGCACTTCAGGAAGGCGGGGAAGGAACCGGGCCCCACAAATGGGCTTCTGCGTGCGGTGCGGCAGGCGCTGCATATTCCGATGGCGGAGGTCGCGCAAAAGTGCGGGGTGAGGCGGTCGGGGGCGACAAATTTTGAGAAGAGAGAGCTGGAGGGGACCATTACTCTGCGGTCGCTGGGGCGGATGGCGGAGGCGATGGGGTGCAAGGTGGTGTACGGGGTGGTGCCGATCAATGGCAAGACGTTGGAGTATATGGCAGAAGAGAGGCTGTGGAGGAAAGTGTTAAGTGCAGGGACCGAGGGACCAAGCCACCCCAGCGAGCGAAGATCGCTCGCTGGGGGACCCCGGCAGGGAACAAGGGAATAAGAGGACAGGGAACGAGGGACTGAGGGGCTAAGGGACTGAGGGACTAGGGGAGCGAGAGAGGGCGGGAGGCGAAAGCTTCCCGATTTTTTTGCGGGCTGCTCGATGGCATAGGTGTCGGGCCGGGAGGGTGGCCGGGATAGGCGGCGAGATGGCGGAGATACTGCTCGGAACGGTGGAGCCGAAGAAGACGGGGAGCAAGAGGGCCAGGAGGGTTGCGCCCCGGCCGGAAGAGAAAAGCATGAAATCCGTTGCGGACTCTGGGGCAGGGGTGGCTGGCGGGAAGCAAGAGACAGAAAAAACAGAGGGGCAAGTGGCGGTCGCGGCGGAGCCTGAGAAGAGGTACCGCGGGAACGGACTGGAACAACTGAAACGTGCGGCGGACCGGCGGCTGGGCCTCGCCAGCAACGAACTGGCGGATCTGCTGCTCAAAAAAGCGAAGGAAGGCAAGGTGGACAACACGCGGATGCTGGTGACCCTGGCCGAGCACAAGAAAGTGCGCAAGCCGCAAGAGAAAAAGAGGAAGAAAGGGTCGGTGCTTCCCTGGGTGGAACAGTTGTGCACGGAGCCGGAATTTGTGGAGGAGCAGCCGAAGGTTGGTGATGTGTGGGTGGGGAACGGGTGGAAGAACCCGGAGACGGGAGAGTTTACCAGGGATTGGAATTATTGAAAAAGGCAGGGAACAAGGGAACAAGGGGACGAGGGAGCAAGGGAGCGAGAAGGCGGGGACGTAGGGGCTGAGGGACGAGGAGCAGCTTCTAGCTTCTAGCTGCTAGCTCCTAGCTTCTAGCTCGTGGGGTTGAGCGGGCGGCGGTGGCGGGGCTTACGGCGGAGGCCAGGGACTGAGGGGCGGAGAGCAGAATCGCCGGACCGGCTGAGCACGGCCGCGCTCCCGGACCCTGCGGCGTTTGCGGATACTTATGATGCCGCAGGTTCGTCCTCAGCAATCTCCCAATCGTCGGAGATCAGATCCGCAATTAGCAGAATTGCAGGGAGATTTCTCTCGCTAACGATAACCTTCGGCTCGATTCCTGGTAGGAGAGCCGTCATTTGGCAGAGCAGCAGGGTAGTCGTCTCGATTCTCCGCATCTCATCTGTACTGATCTGAGTTTTCGCATTAGCGTCGTGTGCGAACTCGTGCCGAAGCGAGAAAACCCGGCCTAGATCGGACTGCCAAGATGCCGGGAGTTTGATGCGGGCCGGTCCAGGACGTAGCCCAGACGGGATGTCGCAGATCGGACCAAAATGATCTAGGGTGTCGAAGAAAAGGGATGGGAAGAAGATCGAAATGTTCTGGTTGATCGCCTCTGCATTTTGGAACGAAGCTTGATGGGCCGCAAACTCCTCGGGGGAGACGCCGTGAGCGGTGTATTGAGGGAGGCGGCTGGCGGGCTCCTTGCGATTGCGTTCATTCAGCGCCCGCTGGAGCATTCCCGGGTTGCGCTTGAGGAGGTAGAAATATAAATCCCGGAAGAAGGTCTCGGTGCATGCGGCAATGCCGATCACGTAAGCCCGCATGGCGGCTTGGAGCAATTCTTCCTTGCCTTTTCTCGGGGGTAGACGCGAGTGCATCAGCCGAGCTGGGCCACTAAGGTTGACAGCAAAGTTCAGCACGAGTTCTCGCGGGTCGCCGCGATGGAGCTCCCGCTGCTTGAGGATATCGGCTTTCTTCATGTGCGCAATTTTAGCCGAGCAGCTCCGGAGAGCGTGGAGTGCGCTAGATGAAGCACGCGTTTATCCGGCAGCACGCTCAACCGCGAATCCCGGAATACTGCCCCGTTGTCAGGTTCGATCAGAAGAAGGGCTCCGAGAGCAGATCTGAGACTCTGACTGGAAGTGAGACGGCGTATCGCTGCAAGAGATCGCCGAGTATGGACTCGATCCAAACCGGTGCGAAGGGGGATATCACAACCTCCTTGGCGAGCGCAGTGAGGTTGACCGGGCGCGAAATGCCGAGGCTCTTGTTTTCAGAACGGTCGCGAACAACGGCTCGAACCTCCTGCTCATGTTGCAACGACTTTCGCTTTCGGAATATCGAATCGTTAACGCCCGCGAACTCGGTCCGAAAATCAACGTACTCGACACGTCCGATCTCAACTGAGAGGTCTTCATCGAACGCGAGCTTCAGGTCTCCGCAAGTCGTCCGAATGGCAATGCCAACGCTGTTTGGAGGGCAATACAGTCTCCAAAGTGCCTCGGACTCGACTTCGTTTTCGTGCCAGCAACTCACGTATGTCGTCCGCAATTCGATGCTGCCACCCAGTTCAAGCTGCTTCAAAAGGTGGCTTGCCTCAGCTTCGATCTCAGCCTGCGTCTTCTCACATTTGTACCCCTCAGGAGGATTTCGAATTGCGTCCTGGAAGAAGCGTAGGTAATGATCGTCCCAAATTTGCTTGTTCCTTCTTGCTCCTTTTGCACCTTCCCAAGAGTCCCCGAGTTGGTCGAGCCGCGCGAAGTAAAGGCTCTTGTCACGCAGCAGATATAGGAATTTCGCCAGATCCATATATCGCCAAAGCGAGGTAGTTTGCGGCGGGACCTCATAAGGGCGCGGCGACCACCAGTATCTCGCGGCTGTCTCGATGATCCGGGGGGAGCAGCAAACTCCAACGTAAAGCGGCGTGCCGTTCGCGTCGTACCCGGAGTATGCAGTTTCGCCCTCTTGAAAGCGCTTCGCGCACACAGAGCAGGCATCGTGAGAATCGCGTTCGAGCTTTCTCAGTTCCAGGGTGAAACGGTGCGTCATCGGCTGCATGCTTACTCGATGATAAAACCTCGGTGAGTGAGTGAATGTCCGGAATCGGCAGTCGCGCAGGAGGCGGTGCGCAAGTCAGTCCTGATAAGTCGGCTTGTGGTGATCTTTGCTTGGGCGAGGTCCGCGCCGAATGGGGAGGGCTTCGCGGCAGTCCGCAAGCGTGTTCAGGGCGTCGGGGTGCCTACCGCGTTGGTGCGGACGTAGGTAGTCGAGGCGCCGCTCGAGGTGGCGACGAACTGGGTAGCGCTCGGGAACCGGATGCTGTTGGTGGTTGCGACGCCCATCGGCGCCGGCGGCTGGGCCGGCGTGCAGGCGCCCTCGATGCAGATCTGTTTCGGCGAGAAATCCTGCCACGTGTAGCTCAGCGTGCTCTGCGCGGCGTTGAATTGGTAGGTGCCCGCGAGCGTGAAGCTCATTCCCTGGTGATTCTGGATCGTCGACTGGATGCGGCCGTTGGACATGAAGCTGGTGGTGATCAACAGGCCGGACGGCAGGTTCCAGTTGACCGTTGCGGACCAGGTGCCGACCAGGGCCTGAGAAGACTGCGCCTGGATCTGTTGCGCCTGCGATGGAGGCGGGGCCGGTGGGCCCGATGGGGTCGCCGCAGCCGCATTCGGCGCGGA
>Ga0181521_10001865_pt1 | contig 25758 bp, 28 predicted proteins | sample PEATcosm2014_Bin_32_FD_119764 | JGI IMG/M metagenome (GOLD analysis project Ga0181521, IMG submission 119764) | Peatland microbial communities from MTU Mesocosm Facility, Houghton, MI, USA - PEATcosm2014_Bin02_60_metaG | ecosystem: Environmental > Terrestrial > Soil > Wetlands > Peat | place...
AACGCGAAATCTCTCGCATTTAGCTCACGAACAAGGCCGGACGCTTTTCGAACGTAGGCTGGTCCCTCAGCAGGAGTTCCACTCATAACAAGTCACTCAAACGGCGATGCGATTGATCAACGGTATAACAGTAACTTAGATATAATATATTCGAGCATTTACTCACACCACGAAAGATCGGTATTATGCTAACTTAAGCTACCTTCGCTTCCACTGGATAAAGACGACAGATGCCTGGAACAAAGTGGATGAATATCAGAAACCCGGAAGTCGCAACTTTCGACTGAACCATCGGAGGCCGTCAACATATATCAGCAAACGCATGAACGCGAGTTAATTGCGATTGGGAAAAATACGTGTTCTCCCGGTAACCAATGAAATGGAACGAAGGTTCCTTATCGTCCAAACAACAGCTTTGTCTCGAATCTACGCTTAGTTAGCATCTCTCAGCAGAGGGGCCGTTGAACAGTGTGGCCCTCCCAACATGTCTAGGTAACTATCATCCCACTTTTTGACGTGAATTCCATTCTTCATCAGGGCTTCGATGGTTGTCGTGGTTCGTGCGTAGGATATGACTGTGCCTGATTTTATTGTAACAATGTTGGTTGCGCCGCGAGTCTGCTCCATCAGTGCGCGCATCAGATGCTCCACGTCGTTCCTCTCTTTTGGTTCACCTCCCACGTAGATTAAGCCGTCCTTGTCGATCTTCTCTTCTTTTATCAAGAAATCCACGATGCTCACCTCGCGCCTGAGCAGTCTAGGTTCATTGCTGTCCCCCCTGACGTACACGTAGCATTGGCCTGCTTTCTCGAACGCAGACGGGCTTACAACTTCATCCATTGGCCTACCATCGCGTTCCGATTGAGCCCTTGTGGCGGCCAGCAGTTTCAGCAGGAGTTTTTTCGGCGGCATATCTTTCACTATTTCGCTTTCAAAATAGTAAGGCATGACGAGGGCTTTTCGATTAGCTGGAAAGTTGATTACGACGTCTAAATGCATGTAATCCACTGCGGGATAGTCAGCGTTCAAGACTGCGCAGACATATTTGATCTGGTGGTTCGTATCGGAGGCGAAAATTTTCTTGGCAAACTCGAGGAAGCCCGTGAAAGTTGAGCGCTGGCCAAGTCCTACTGCTATGGTCTCCTGATCGATTATTTCGGTGTCGCCTCCTTCGATGTTCGGAGGCTCTGTGTTTGCTATCGTTAAGTCGTTCGCGTCCCAGATCAGGTTGAGATTCTCTCTCAGAACTGGATCGAACTCGTATGCAAGTTTCACAACTCGTGGTTCAAGGAGTCTGCTGTACCTACGCATATTACAGATGACGGTTCCGACCTGAGTCGTGAAGGATGTGTCCCTCGTGTATGTCCAAGCCGCTCTCTTGAAGTCTGGAAGTATGAGTTCATCGTTAGCTTGATCGAAGTATGGCACAGTGGGGTACCCGTCAGTTATGTGTTCAACCCTAAGCTCAGCCGGAGATGGAGCCCGGCGATTCTGCCCCCAGAACTTTCTGATAATCTCTTTTCGTTCCGCATCAGATGCTCGTTCGATAGCTTTCCTCAGAATCGCGGTCACCTCGAACACTTGCACCCCTTCTTCCTTCAAAAACTGCCCGAGCTTCAACCATTGGTCATGTCCACCGGCGTCGTAGTCGGCGTGGGGGCATCTGTGAAGGTATTCTAGATTCGATTCTCCGCCGACGAAGGGCAGTTTGTTTTCCCAAAAATTCCGTGTTGTGTCTTGTATGAGAACAGCGTGTAGTGTCCCGGATTCCGAATTAACCGTCCACATATCGAAATCAGCATCCTAAGTTCTCTAGGTCATTGTGAGAGCTAGTACAGCCTTCTCAGTATGCATTCGGTTCTCCGCTTGCTCCCAGACTGCAGAGTGGGGTCCTTCAATCATCTCCTCCACCATCTCTTCACCTCTATAGCCTGGAAGACAATGCATGAAGATGTAGTCCGGATTTGCAGCTTCAGCGACTTTGGGGTTGAGCTGATACGGAGCGAAGTCCCGTAAACGCTTCTCTTTCTCCTTCTCTGCACCACCCATGCTGTGCCACGTATTGGCATATAGAACGTCTGCGCCTTTCACCGCCTGCTTGAGGTCGTCCGTGATCAGGATTTCCGCGCCGGTATGCTGCGCCTTCTCCACAGCAAACTTCATGATCCTTTCGTTGGGTTCGTAACCGTTTGGCCGTGCTACATGCAGCCTGAAGCCGAAAATAGAAGCAGCCACAATAAGGCTGTGGCACACATTCCAAACATCGCCTGCATAACAGACATTTACCGTATCTAGTTGTCCTTTGTACTCAAGCATTGTCAGCAAGTCGGCTAGCCCCTGACCAGGGTGTGTCAGATCAGTAAGGGCGTTGATAACTGGGTTCTGCATGTAACGGGCGAATTCTTCTATCCGATCCTGCCCAAACGTGCGCATAACCAGTGCATCGCAGTATCGATCAATTACGCGTGCAGTATCTTTTACCGGTTCTCCTCGCGCGAGCTGCATTTCATCAGGCCTCATGTAGAAGCTTTGAGCGCCTAGGTGAGCAATAGCAGCCTGGAACGAAGTCCTAGTCCTTGTCGAAGGCTTCTCAAAAAGAACAGCTACGCTTCTACCTCGTAGGTATTCGTGCGGTTCATGCCGCCGTAACTTCTGTTTCAGCTCTCTCGCGGTCTCAAGAATGGTTTCGATCTCAAGTCGCGAGAAATCCATTAAGGACAAGAAGTCTCGCCCGCGAAGCACTCAGATCAACCTCATGTGATTCCGATTCAGGTAGGTCACGCTCCGAGTTTGATATTTCCGTACGGGTAGGAGCAAAGCGCAACACGCAAGATTGCTGCACCTAGAATTATGACCACTACGTCTTTCGTAGTTCCCTCAACGGTCGATCACTTCTTCAACGTCTTTATACCACTTACTCTTGGCACCTACTTTGGCTCTTAGTCTCCAAGAGAGTGCTTTTGGCTGCCTCTCTATTCTGTCAAGCAACCTGTCAATTTTGGCCGAGATATCGGCACGATCCTCGCCCGTCAACTCTTCGAATTTATCCAATCGACCTTTGACTTTTCCAAGATTCGTGGTCACCGTGTAATAGAAGCCCCAGTCGTTAGACAGCAGTTTGGAAATGTACCCAGCATCAATCGTGCCTTGCGGGCTACTGTTCCCAATATCGTGTTCGCGCAAAAGCATGATCGTATCGATCACATCTTTCTCGTTGATTTGAACGATTTGCATTTTCTCGAGCAGCAAGTCGGAGAGCGGAATTGTAATCTCGTCGATGTCGAGACGGTTTTCGAAAGGAATATCGTGGTTCATTTCCAATTTATCGAAAAAGACGTCGGCGTGCAAACCGTTTGACGCGTGATCCCAAACCATACGTCTGTGGCCAAACAAGGTGGTGACAGCGGGTTCGTCAGCGTAACCAAGCTCCCTCATCATTGCAGCAACCTTGCTATTCTCCTTACTGTATCCGGCGAAGTCGAGGTCGGTCAGGATCCTGTTGAGTTTTCTGCTTAGGAAGTTGAACTTAGGACACTGAATCTGGAACGCGATGGCGCCGAGAAGACGCAGGTGTAAGTCGTGATCCTTTGCCTGAGCGATAACGCGTTTGGCTTCTGCGATCATTCTATCTGCTCGTTCGGCATTGCTCTCTGGTTTTTCCAAGCGTTCAACCACCATGCTTGTCGACTAATTCTCACTTATGATTGAGGTTTTACTCGACTTTGGGCTCGTTGGAGCTGGGACCCTTTAACCATTGTGGCGTCTTAGAAGGTTGTCAAATCGTCTAACCCAAGCTCGTGAATTAGAGGATACCAGTAGCAGGGATTATAGCGACGTATCATGGGCAGTCTATGTGCTAGGGTAGTGATAGCAGTTGTATGCTCAACTGAGACGCATAGAGAGAAGCATGAGTGCTGAGGACGCAAAGGAATTGCTCGAAAAGGCTCCTGTAGGGCGACTTGGAACATGTCTAGGAAACGAACCTTATGTTGCTCCATTAAACTTCGTATATGAGAGCGGAAAAATCTACTTTCACTCCGCCAAGGTGGGCAGAAAACTGGAGAACCTGAAGAGCAACCCAAGAGTGTGCTTCGAAGTCGACCAACTCATCGACATCAAACAGGGCGAAATCGGCTGCGACTTCGGATGCTATTACAAGAGCGTCATAACTTCTGGAGAAGCACGGATCGTCCACAGCGAATCACAGAAGGTGCAAATCCTAGAAAAACTCGTTTCGAAATATGCCCTGAAGGAGATCAAACCTGTTTTTGAAAACAGCCAACTGGAAAAGCTTGACGTGGTTGAAATTCAGGTCGAAAACCTGAGTGGGAAGCAGTGCCTACCATGAATGACGAAACGCGATCTTTCGTATCCGAAACTTTTCCATCGCGTTCATGATTGATCAGGAATCTTCCGGTGACTTAACCAACCGATACGCAATAGGGGCAGCCCATCTAAATGCGCTTCCTGCGAAGGCGTAAAATGAAGTTCTTCAATGGCATCCAAAGACCCTCACCTGTGGCACTTAGCGGCGTCGTCTGCGGGTAAGAAACCTCTACGAGCAATGTGATGAGTCCAACACGTGCTAGAATAGATGAGAATACTCGAAAGTATCTGGCCGAATTATGATAACCCTAACGGTACTTGTAGTGTCCTTCGAATATGTCTCTGGTCTTGTGTCCTTCTTCATAGTATTCGTCGTCGAATGCAGGCACCGTCAATGAGGAAGCGAAGTCGTAGACTCCTGACCACTTCAAGTCGACGATCCGTCGAATGCGTTTTGCAATTTCCGGCACAGGGATCCGTTCAACTATTGGTTCGAAAAATCCAACTATAATGAGTTTCTTCGACTCATCTTCTGATAGGCCTCGAGACATGAGATAGAAGATGTCTTCTTCGTTGATTTGCGCAACTGACGCCGAATGCGTAGCTTTCACGTCATTGGTCTCAATTTCAAGCCCTGGTATGGCGTCGGCCAAAGCGCCCTTTCCGAGTATCATGGCATGTTCCGCAAGGTAGGCCCGAGAGTTTTTGGCGTTCTTCTCGATTCTAATCATGCCTTTGAAAATACACCTTGACTTATCCTTAACCACTCCTTTTGAGATAGCGTGGCCACTAGTGTTTGGTCCGCTATGGGTTATGTTCGAAACCGTATCGAAACGTTGCGTGCCAGATCCAAACACAACCTCAACATTTTCAGAAGATGCGCCGGATTCCTTCATTACGCTCTCAAGCCGAGAACGTGTAAACGCTCCACCCAACAACCCAGAGGACCAAACTATCTTACTGTCTCGATTCCCGATTGATTTCTTGTTTGAGAACACGTTTACGCTTTGGCCGAGGTTATTGATGCTGCCGTACGTAACTTCTGCGCCTTCGTGCAGGTACACCTCCGAGAGGTTACTGTAAGTTGTTTTTCTCGATTGGGCGGTTAGACGGGTCGAGTACAATTCTTCAAGAATCGTGAACTTGCTCCGATTTTCGGCCATTACAAGATTCTGGGCGAAAACTCCACTCCCTTCGGAGTCGAGTATGGTTACAAATCTGAATGGGACGGTTACCTCAATGCTCTTCGGGACGTGTAAGTAGAATCCCGATGTAAAGAGGGCATTATTTAACGCCGCGAACTTGTCTTCCTCTGGAAGTATCGCTTTCTCTAGGAAGTAGCGGCTGAAAATTTCCGGTTCATTACGAATTGCAGTTCCTATGTCTGTGAATTCGACGCCTTCCTTTCGGAGGGCCTCAGGTATCTCCGCTGGAAAAGTTTTCGATTCGATCTGAAATATGGTGAGAGCTCTGTCCGATTTCAGCTTGTTCATAACTGCTTCGATTTGTGACTTCGAAGGCTCTGTAGGAGCTAGAGTCGTAGACTCAAAATCGACTCCGGCCAAGTCAACATACTTGGTGTATAAGTTGGAGGTTTCTGTGGGTAGTTTTCGGAAGAGGTTAAGTGACTTGAGGCGGAATTCCCGCAACCATTCCGGTTCCCGCCTCGATTCCACTAGGGAGCGGATGTACTGGTCGGTTGCTTGTGTTAGTGTTAATGCCGACATTAGTACGCACTGTCTCGGGATACGTATGCTCGGTACTGAGGAAAGAATGAGATTTTAGTTTAGCCCACTGAGCCAGCCATTTCCATTTGGATGAGCCTGTTCAATTCGATGGCGTATTCCATTGGTAGTTCCTTCGTGAACGGTTCCATGAATCCCATAACAATCATGCTGAGTGCCTCTTGCTCTGAAAGTCCGCGGGACATTAAGTAGAACATTTGGTCTTCGCCAATCTTGCCCACTGATGCCTCATGGGTCGTGGTAGCGTCGTCTTCGTTGATCTCGTTGTAGGGGTAAGTGTCTGTCCTTGAATATTCATCGAGGAGTAGGGCGTCGCATCGGACGGTTGATCTAACCGCCTTAGCTCCCTTAGCGACGTGAAGGAGGCCTCGGTAGGTTGTCCTACCCCCATCCTTTGAGACTGATTTGGAAGTGATTCGGGAAGTCGTGTGTGGAGCGAGGTGTACAACCTTTCCGCCGGAGTCTTGATGTTGGCCTTTGCCCGCGAATGCAACTGAGAGGATCTCGCCCTTTGCTCCTGGCCCGAGCAGGTATATTGAGGGATACTTCATGGTGAGTTTGCTGCCGAGGTTTCCGTCAACCCATTCAACGGTTGCGTTAGCATATGCGTAGGCTCGCTTTGTGACCAAGTTGTAAACGTCATTAGACCAATTCTGGATAGTTGTGTAACGCACGTACGCGCCAGGTCTAGCTATGATCTCAACGACCGCTGAGTGCAGTGAATCAGTGGAGTAGATCGGGGCTGTACAACCTTCTATGTAGTGCACGCGGCTGTTCTCATCAGCTATGATGAGTGTTCGCTCAAACTGCCCCATATTCTGCGTGTTGATTCTGAAATATGCCTGAAGAGGCACATCAACTGTGACACCTGGCGGAACATAGATGAAACTTCCACCACTCCAAACTGCACTGTTTAACGCGGCGAACTTGTTATCTTCGGGCGGTATGACCGTGCCGAAGTATTTCTTGAAGATCTCAGGATGTTCTCGCAATGCCGTATCGGTGTCTGTGAAAATTATGCCCTTCTTTGCAAGGTCGTCTCTAAGGCTGTGGTATACGACTTCTGATTCGTACTGAGCTCCAACGCCACCAAGGAATTTTCGTTCGGCTTCAGGTATGCCTAGCTTATCGAAAGTGTCCTTGATGTACGGGGGCACGTCTTCCCATGAGCGGCTTTTCTTCTCGGTTGAACTGGCGTAATACAGCATCTCGTCGAACTTGAGAGTTGTAAGGTCTCCGCCCCACATGGGCAACGGTCTCTTCACGAAATGATCGTAAGCCCGCAGCCTAAACTGGCGCATCCAGTCAGGTTCCTTCTTGATCTGAGAAATTCTTTCGACAACCTCTCTGTTCAATCCTGGTGGAAACTTATAGTCGTAGTTTTCGTCGGAGTCTCTGAAGTTGTACTTAGTATAGTCGATGTCCAGAGTTTGTTTAGTTGCCATCGTTAATCACTAAGCCTTCTATGACATACGTAATAAGGGTTCCCTTCAAACCGTTGCAGCAGCCTCCTGTTCGATCCACGAGTACCCTTTCTCCTCAAGCAACTTCGCCAGTTCGGGCCCTCCAGACCTGAATATCCGCCCGTTCACCATCACGTGCACGTACTGAGGTCTGATATACTCAAGAATGCGTTGATAATGCGTAATCAGCAGCACACCCATCTCCGGGCCAGCCATTCGTGCAACAACCTCCGCAACCTTCCTCACAGCGTCAATATCCAAACCAGAATCGGTCTCATCCATAATAGCTATCGCAGGCTGAAGGATTGCCATTTGAAGGACCTCGGCCCGTTTCTTCTCTCCCCCTGAGAATCCTTCGTTCAAGTAGCGTTTCGAAAAGGCAGGGTCCATGTCGACCTCTTTCATTTTCTCCTCAAGTTTCTTCTTGAAGGCAAGAGCTGAGATCATTTCCCCACCAACGCCTTTCGCGTCGCTCTTCGTTTCGCCCTTGAGAGATCTGTAGGCTGAGCGAAGGAATTGTGCGAGGGGAACACCGGAAATTTCGAGAGGGTATTGGAACGCTAAGAAAAGACCTCGCTTCGCACGAAGGTCTGGTGCCATGCCCACGATGCTTTCACCGTTGACCAAGATGTCGCCACTGTCAACTTTGTACTTCGGATGGCCCATCAGCGTGTTTGCTAACGTGCTCTTTCCTGAACCGTTGGGGCCCATGATCGCGTGAATTTCACCCTGCACAACCTTCAGATCGACTCCTTTCAGAATCTGTTTACCTTCGATGCTTACGTGAAGGTCCTTGATTTCGAGTGTAGTTGGCATACAATATCATCTGTACAAGTCTTGTTCGGGTAGAGGCAAATTGGCGCTATTAAATATGACGTACGTTATGAAAATCTCAGAACCCAACCGGCAACGGGGCCGACTTTCGATAAGGACCGCGCTTCCGCTTCCGAGCTTTCGTCCTCTTCTCAATGTTACGCTCAATATGATCAGTAACATCCGACATACTTTCACACAACACCACTTGACGTAGATCACGAACCTAATCGTAGAAGTTGTTACTAGGTTTTAGGTTGTTTCTCAACAGGTTCGTAAGTCACACCCATGCTCCCATTGTTTCCATGAAATGCTGATCGATAGTTGCCGACGTTTGTTGGTACCTTAGAAAGGCGCTCAGGGCTCCAAACGAGAAGTTCGCGATCGTACTCCGCAAGTTCATAATCGGGCGAGTAATCTAGTGCTCCAGTCGGACAGTAATCCGTACAAAAATGGCAAAAGCAGCAGCGCGCATACCAGTATTGAGGGAATCGGTTTTCCGGGTTCTGTGGGTGGTCTTTCCCATCTGCGGCTTGGACGAACGATATGCATCTTTCCGGGCAGATCCATGCGCAGATTCCGCAGCCCGTGCATTTCTCCATGTAGAGGATGTGTCTTCCCCTGAACCCCTTGGGTAGCAGTACCTTCTGGTATGGATACTTCAAAGTGAAGGTTCGTTTGAAGATGTGTTTGATTCCTTCGTACATGGCTCCAAAAACCACGGTCGCCCCTCCTTACCTGTCTGCCTCTACTGGCCAGTAGTCTAAGCTGCCGTAGATGATGGGCATGTCTGCGACGTGTACGTTTCGAAGTAGGTAGGGGAGTGCTATGAGGGTTCGGAATGAGCCGTTCATTATTTTCACTCGGCTTGGTTTGTCGCTGTTGTCGCCCTTTACCATGTATACTAGTTCGCCGCGGGAAGATTCAACGCGGGCGATCGCTTCACCTTCTGGTATGATCAGTGGAGCTTTTCGAGCGATTGGTCCTTTGGGCATTTTCTCGAGTGCTTGGCGAATTATCTTGATACTCTGTTTCATCTCTTCGAAGCGAACCAGGAACCGTGCGTAGGAGTCGCCCTCTTCGAAGGTAGGGATCTCGAAATCTAAGTCGGCGTAGGCGCCGTATGGTTCTACTTTGCGTACATCGTACTTTACTCCTGACCCACGCAAGACCGGTCCTGTGAGGCCGAGTTTTATGGCCTCTTCGCGTTTGAGTGTGCCTATGCCTTTGGCGCGAGCGATGACAAGGGGGTTGCTGAAGAATATGCGATCGTATTCGACAAGCCGCCTTTCGAAATAGTCGAGCAGTTTGAGGAGACGGTCTTTGAATTCAGCGGGAAGGTCGCGTCTCGGTCCTCCGGGTGGGAGGAACGAGTAAGTTAGCCGGGCGCCTGTTAACATCTCCGCCAGTTCGATGAAAAGGTCGCGGTCTCCGAAAGCGTACATGAAGATCGTGGTGTGGCCCGAGAATACGCCCGCGTTGATTGCCAGCCAGTATAGGTGGCTCATTATGCGGTTCATTTCCGCGGCTATTGTCGAGATGTATTGTCCTCTCGGTGGGACAACGACGCCTTGCAATTCTTCGATCGGAAGGACGTAGCCCCAATTGAGATGGATGGCGTCGATGATGCACGGCCTCTCCAGATGCGGAATGTTGCTCACCGCGGTTCGGTATTCGGCGATTTTTTCGCAACCACGATGGACATATCCAATATCTGGGTCGACGCTAACTATGTAATCGCCGTCAACGCGAATTAGCATTCGTAGGTGGCCTGAACCCGGGTGTTGAGGTCCAACCGACACATCCAGCGTCGATGGTTCTTTCGCGGCTGCAATTACTATGGGGGGCGCTGGCGTCTTGGTTTGATCCAGGTTTGCTGTCATCGTTGTCCCATCTCCGGGAATTTGATGTCCTTTAGCATCGGGGGCGGTCCGTCCCAGTTATCTAAAGTCAAGAGTTTCCTAAGGTCTGGGTGTCCTTCGAACTTAACGCCGAACATTTCGAATGTTTCGCGTTCGTGAAAATGAGCGCTCTCCCACACGGAAACAGCTGACGCGATCGTTGGGCTGTCGCGAGGCAATTCAGCTTGTAGAACCACGATTAGATCTTCTATTTCTGGCTTTGAGAATGAGCCTGTGAAGTAGAAGACCTCTATCTTCTTGTGTGTTGGGTCGTCGACGCCAGCCACTCCCTTGACGTGATCGAAGCCAAGTTCATCGCGCATGAATTGTGCGATGTCAAGCAGCTTATCTTTATCGAAAGGGATTGTTATGCGATGGTTCCCTTCGATCTTCGAACCTTTGATCGCGTCGGGGAAACGTGTCTTCAGTTTGTTCACTAGGTCTTCTTCTCTAGTGGAACTTTGGGTAGCCACTAAGCGAATACCTCTTCTCTACGGATTTTTTCTCGGAGTTTTACAATTGCGCTAAGGAGCGCTTCAGGCCTTGGGGGGCATCCTGGGATGTATACGTCTACTGGAAAGAGCTTGTGGACGTCGTTTACTATGCTGTATGAATCATGAAACAGCCCGCCGGAACACGCGCAGTCTCCCATTGCTACTACGTAACGTGGTTTCGCCATCTGCTCGTAAACGATCTTCAATCGCTTTGCCATTTTCTTGGTGACTGTACCTTCGACGATGATAAGATCGCACTGTCTCAGTCCTCCGGCTACTGCTTGCAGTCCGAACCTTTCAGGGTCTAGGCGTGGACCCATCATAGCGCCAAACTCAGCGCTGCAACAAGCGGTTGTGATGTGAACCGGCCACAGAGCGTACATGCGGCTCCAGTTGATCAGATACTTAATTGGGCCGGAGCCGGTTATTGTTCTAACGACTTCGCTTATTTTTCCGATCCAGACCCCGGCGAAGTCTTGGAGTGTTTCCTGGCTCATTCTTACCAGCCTGTTAAGTTACGCACACGGGGTGCCGACACTATTGAAAAACTTTGTCAGGTGAATCGGACATGTCGCATCAATGACAGACATGAGAGCACGGGCTAGGATGCCAGCTCCTTCAGAGCGGACACAACTTCCTCGGTGTGCTTTGTTACATCTACTTTCGGGAATACCTTAGCAATCTTCCCTGACTTGTCGATGATGAAGGTTACGCGGCTTGTGGATGTTCCAGTGTCCTTTAGGACACCATACGCATTGGCTATCCTCATCTCTTTGTCGCTGATGAGAGGAAATGATAGCCCATATTTTGACGCGAACTTACTGTGAGACTGAATACTATCTAAGCTGACTCCAATAATTTCAGCACCCATATCTCTTATCGGTTGCAGGTTGTCTCTGAAGCTGCATGCTTCCTTTGTGCACCCGGGTGTGTCATCCTTGGGATAGAAATAGAGTACTACATTCTTTTTTCCTACAAAGTCCTTCAGCCCCAGCCTACTTCCATCTGAGGTTGGCCCTTCAAAATCAGGAGCTGGGTCTCCTGCTTTCACTTTTATTTCCATTAATCAAAACACGCCTTTTGCGTAATCGCGTTGATGGTCTCGATCACTGTTCGCATACGTGACAGGAGTTCACGTCCATGGTGGGTTCGAGTTTCTTGTGAAGGTCGCACATGTACCGATTTCTGCGAACATAGTCGCATGCTGCTTCGATCTTGCTCATTACTATAACCTGAGGGACTTTTTGCGAGGATACAAGTTCTGCGATTTCTCCCGTTGCTTCGTCAATCTCCTTTATTCCGTTGAGCTTGATCGCTGCACCGCGTTTTTCGTGAAGGTATTTGCTGACGGCTGGCTGCGTTACTCCGAGAAGTTTCGCCGCCTCCTGTTGAGTCATCCCGTGTTCCTCGACGAGGCGCTTTACAATCAACGCCCTGATAGCTGGGATGACGGATTTCGAAGCTAGCTCTTCAGGGAGAATCATGGGCATAGAGGATTTCCAAGACTCCGAGTATGACAGAGGTTATATAAACGTGCTATGTCGGTTTTTCAATCTACAATCTTTCCTGTGATTCGCTGGGTAGCAGTATATCGTGAGGGCCCCCTTGTTGCGCGCCTGAAGGACTTAGCGCGGTAGGCGTGACTGTTATCACGCCGCGTATTATGAGGGCCTCCGCTCTCTTGACTCGCTTTACCATCTCCACCTGCTCTTCTGCACAGCAGTTTCTGTGAACAACGCCGAGGCCGCCTTGCCGCGGCAACCGCGATGGCCATGTCGCTCTCCGTGACGGTATCCATCGGCGACGATACAAACGGAATGTTGAGCGCATGTCTCTTTCTTACGCGGGTGTGCACGTCGACTTCGCTAGGTTCAACTTCGGCTCTTCCCGGAAGAATCAAAACGTCGCGAAATGTTAAAGCAACTTGTATATCCTTGAACTTCGCTAGAAACGATTGCCTTGAGGTCTCCTCGGCTTTCAAGGGTTTGACTTACGGCTAGTGCAACTATGATGGTTCGGAATTTAAGCTATAATTGCTGAACGAAGCTCAAAATTCGATCCGGGCCAAATCTGTTGCGAGCGTCACTTCCCTCCCATATTCCTGAGTTGCCTCACGAAGGAACTCTTCTTCTCTATGATCATTGGGGGGTGGTATGTGGAATAATGCCAAGCGTTTCGCTTTCGCTTCTCGGCCACTCTTTCCAGCCATTCGAGCCGTGGAATGCTTAGTTACCTCCGCGATCGCAGCCTGTTCCTGAAGGAATGTTGCCTCATGGACTAGCAGGTCGACGTCCCGCGCCAATTCTATGACCGCAGGGCAATAGATTGTGTCGGCGCCGTAGCAGATCGATTTGCCGCCTGAATCGAGCCTGAATGCCAAGGTTGGAATGCTGTGGTCGGTTCGGCAGGTGTGGATACTGCCCGCTGTGTCGCCGAATTGCATCTCGGTAATCGTCAGCGGGAAAGTGAAGAACGTGTCCGGCGTATTCGTGCATTCCCGCAGTTTCTGGAAGATCACCTTGAATCCGGGTGGTCCGGTGATGTGTAGTGGGTTCTTGCGTCCATCGATCTGAATCGCCCATAGGAACGGGATGAGATCGGATATGTGATCCGCGTGGCAGTGGGAGATGTAAACTGTTGACAAACTCTCCGTCTCAATCCGCGATCTGCGTATGTTTCCAAGTGCTCCCGGGCCAAGATCGAAAACAATTGATTCATCCACAAGGATTGAAGGGCAGGCTCGCTTTGCACTCACGGCGGACCCTCCTGAACCTAGAAAAGTGAGTTTCAACCGGGCATCTACCGTTTCCGCTTTGAACGCTTCCTTGCCTTACGTTTGCTCGGCGGGGCATCAATCGGTGCTACAACTTCATCGCTCATGTCGTTCACCTTAGCTGAGGAATCACTCTGTCCCTAAAAGTTTCTAGGGGCCGGATTTCGGTATCCCCTGTAAAGCCTAAGAAGAAGCTATTGACCCCGACGTCTTTGAATTTTCTCAGTTGCTTGACGCAAACATCCGGCGGTCCGAGAATAAACCCTCTGTCGAGTATAGTCTTCCGGAATTCCGACGCCGATTGTCCTCTCCTCCTTGCACCCTTCTCAAGGTAAGCTTCTACTTCCAAGTCGGTTTCTCCGATTACAAGGAAACCCTGCCAAGAGATAATTAGTTCGCTCTTCTTCTTACCGAGTTTTTCGCAATATCCCCATGCGGATTGTATAACCGCTTCGACCTCCGCCAAAGAACTAGATGTAGCATTCAGGCCGTCAGCATACCGAACCGCGAGAAACGGGAGAGTCTTCCTGCCACTTGTAATGCCAACCAAGATCTTAGGCCGAGGTATTTGCATGGGTTTCGGGGAGCCTATGGCATTACGAATCGCGTAGAAATCTCCCTCGAAGGTGGCGTTCTCTTCAGTCCAAAGTTTCTGAATTATTATCAATGCTTCTTTCAGTTGTTTCATCCTTATGGTCTGGTCGGGGAAATCGTAACCATAAGCGCGATACTCTTCCTCGTACCAGCCCGCGCCCATTCCAAGAATTAATCGTCCGTGACTGAGTAAATCAATCGTTGCGGCCATCTTCGCAAGCAACGAAGGCTGCCTGTAATTTACGCAAGTGACCATCGTTCCAAGTTTCAGACGCTTAGTTATGGCAGCTAATGCAGCAAGAGTTGTCCAAGCTTCTAGACATGGTTGGTTCTTGTCACCGAGCGCATAGAAATGGTCGTACAACCAAGCTGATTCGTATCCAAGCTCTTCTGCAGCAGTCCATACTTTCAGCAAATCTTCGAACGAATACCCACCCTGTCCCGTCTTCACCCCGAATTGTAAATCAGCCATCTGGAGATCTTTGTTTAGTAGTCTGAAGCTAATATTAGATTCAGCGTTTCGGAGCAGCTTGATGCTTTCGGAGCTACGATAAGCACTTATAGCGCAAGCCCAGTTTTGGCCGCTTCAGTCATAATCATTAAGGAACGTGCAAATCTATGGGAAGCGGTGCCGGCGGAATTCTAGCAGCTAGGAAGGCTAAGAAGGATCGGCGTCGCTTTAGATGGCACTATAGGCCTTTCAAACGTAGAATGCTTGGGCTTGACTATAAGGCAGATCCGTTGCAAGGGGCACCGCAGGGACGTGGCATCGTTCTCGAAAAGGTCGGAGTCGAGTCGCGCCAACCGAACAGCGCTGTGAGGAAGGCGGTGCGAGTTCAACTGATCAAGAATGGTAAGGTCATAACGGCTTTTGTGCCCGGTGACGGTGCGCTCAACTTTATTGACGAACATGACGAGGTTCTGATCGAGGGAATCGGCGGTGCGGAGGGCAAGGCTATGGGTGACATTCCAGGGATACGTTACAAGGTCTATGCCATCAACTCTGTATCGCTAGACGCTCTGATGAAGGGTAAGAAAGAGAAGCCCAGACGGTAGACTACTTTCGTCAATGATTGGTTCACAGATTTTGCTTCTAATTTTCAACCAGCCACAGTAGAAGAAATTCACTTTATCCCAAGTATCATTCAGCGACCTGTATTCACTCGAAGAGAGCGAGTAGCTTTGGGTCTGCGAGTTCTCCGGTTGTCCCGTTCACTACGGCTTCGCGGGGTACAAGTCCTTTCTGCAGAGGAATTCTAATCAAGGGTACGTAGATTCGCTTCAGCTCGGTAATCTGCAACTTATTGCTCAGAATCTGCTTGAAGTGTTCAGGCATATGCATAACGCGTTCTTTGAATTTCGTGATCAAAGCCTCCTTAGAGAGTGCAGGTTCGCGAATTTGCACTCTGGCTCCTCGGACTTTCAGATCTCCTTCGTCGTAAATCCTCTTTGGCTTCCAAGACGTCAACTCGGTTTCGTCGTCTATCGTCATCGGCCGGCCCACTCCGCTAATTACCAGCTCTGCTTCGGATGACATTACCGCCAGTTCAAGGGCGTCGGTGAGTACGAAGTATTTTGATTCGTTTGATAGGAATGAGCTTATTCTTTGGAGGCGGTCTAGGATCGCTCCTGGGATCAGACGGCTATGCTTGCGCTCCAGCATGAGGTCTCGACTTCGCCCTTCCATCTCAACTGCGACCACGTCGTCTTTCAAGCGCACCTTGTATGAGCTGCCGCGGATATAGTAGCACTCGTGAAAGCCTTTCACTTTCCAGATTGGGACGAACTCGACGGTCGGCGTTCCGACCAATCCGAAGTCCTCTTTCCGTTTCCTGAGTGATATGCGCTCTCTGATAGTTCTGTTCGAGGAGACGGCGACCTCAATAGCTCGTTTGATGGAGATAGGTTCAATTTTGAACACTTGTTCAACGACTTGGTTGGCGTTCCAACCGTTTCCAGTATTCAGCCCTTTGATCTCTCTCTTCTCTGGAGGGACTTCGCCAACTTGCTGTAGTCGGCTCGCTAGATATTGTTCCAGTGCGATCGTTGTCGCATCATCATCAGGTTTTTCGTCCTCTTTCATGCGATCCGGGTTGTCAGAAGTTGATGATCTTATTCCCCATCTCTCATCGCTGTTGCGGTCAAGGTTCGGGATGAAATCATCTTGGTTACTACTCTTTGAGTCTGACATTTGAAGCTCAACCTATCAAAGCGAATTGTGCATCTGCACTTGCTAAGAATGTGCCACCCTGAGAAATCAGTTTGTCGGATACAAGGGCGTTAACCGTATACACGCCGATAGTCGGGTGATCTGACAACGTGAAGTCAAGTCCGTCTTTGATTGTTTCGCCGCCATTCAACGTGGATACGTGCATTTGAATTTGCACAGGCACACCATTCGGATCACGTACCTGAATCCAGACCACGCCTTGGAATGTAGTCCCGATATTTTCGATGACAACCCAAATCCATATCGTCTGTCCCGTTGTGAAAGTGGAAGTTGGATTGCCGGCGCTATCACCTGCGTAAACCGCCTTGATTATGACGCTGGGTGTCGTAGATGTTCCTACCACGAATGTGGTGGTTGTAGTTACGCTTGAGTAACTCAGTTTTGTAGCTGAAGTAAACACCGTATATGTTCCCGTTGGCGAGCTTGGTGGAATGCTGACTTGGGCTTGGAATATGCCCGCATCATCTGTTTGAATGTTGTTCGCAAAGAACAGTTCGGTACCGGTTGGGGCGTCCACTTGCACTGACACGGTAACCCCAGCGACTGCGCTTCCGGTCGAAGCTCTGACTTGGCCTTGAATGGTGACTGTTGAGTTTGGCTGATATTGGGTTTGGCCAGTCGTAACAGTCATTGCAAGTGCTGTTCCAATTGGAGCGTTCATCGTGGTGTTGGTACTGGTGGTTGTGTTAGCCGGGGCCAATATTTGTAAACCAACTTGGCTCGTCAACTCATTTCCGTTGATTCTCGCTACCGCTGTGACCGAGTAGTTGCCAACAGGCGTGTCGGGTGAGGTGACTATAGTTAGGCTTGAACGGAAATCAGAGGTGGCAACACCCACGTTTGGTGTAAAGATCGCGACGCTATCGGGAGGAAGATCTCTCGCTACTAAGAAGACATCCGCCGCCGAGTTCCCGACTATGTGTATATCGAATTCGGCGAATGCGCCTGCGCTAATCGTGCCTGAGGACGGTTGAATTTGGAACGTAAATGAATTCGTGTTGTCGGCTGAGACGTTCGTGAGTACGCCGCTTGTTTGGAGAGCTGATAACGCAGCTATGAGGAACAAAAGTAACGCGGTATTCGTTCGGGAACGCGTCGTAGTTCTCATTTTCAGGGCTCCATGGGTTGGAAGAATAGTTGAGTGAAGAGTATTTAAGTGTTGTTACGTACCACACATCTACAATAAAAACATGTATTTGTGTAGCGCTAACAAACTTTCATATAGGGATTCAATAGAACCATCTACCTGTGGTCTTCCCCGTGAGTTCAAAGGGCACAGACACTATTCTCATAGATTTGCTAAGAAAGATGAACAGAAACATGGAGCTCATATTGAGGAAACTCGATAGGCTGGTCGAAATACAGCGACCCCCCGCTGGGCAGATGGTGCGTCCGGGCGTATCCCTACCTGAGGACATGCCGCTTGATGTTACCACCCTTCTCTCCCTCCCTGACCATCTACGTAAGTCCGCACTGGCTTTGGCTACGCTCAGGGAGGCGTCAGCGACTGATTTGTCGAAGGAGACTGGGAGGGTGAGGGCGGTTGAAAGTGATTATCTGAACCAACTCGTGTCGATGGGGTTGGTAAAGAAGAAACGGAAAGGCCGGGACGTTTACTTCTATGTGGAGAGTTGAGGCGAATTGAGAATGGGTAAGACGCTTGCGTTTCATTCCTACAAAGGTGGAACTGGGAAAACCTCTCTCGTCGTCAATTTGGGTGCCATCTATGCGAAGCAGGGGCTCAACGTATGCATGTTGGACTTTGACTTTCGCGCCCCCAGCCTCAACGTACTATTCAAGGGGAAGCCAGAGTTTTGGTTGAACGATTATCTGGAGGACAAGTGCGGAATTATTGATACTCTCGTTGACCAATCCGACCGATTCAAACTACCTGGCAAGCTTTGGGTCGGCTTCGCGAATCCGTCCCTTGAGGCGCTCAAGGACATAATGAGTAAAGATAGGAGATGGGAAGTCAAGGCGCTGTCGAAGACCCTTGCCGGGAAGAAGGAGATCCTGCAAGAGAAGCAAATTGACTACTTGATATACGATACCAGCCCTGGCGCGCAATACTCATCGATAAATGCGCTTGCAGGGGCAGACCTCGTTTCCTTGGTTATGAAAGCAGATGAATTCGACTTGGAGGGTACAAAAGAACTGGCGAAGGGCGTCTACGAAGCGCTCGGTAGAAAGTCTGGAATCGTCCTAAACAAGATTCCACTCGAACAGGTCGCTGCCGCGGGAGGCAGGGAGAAATTCGGCAGACAAATTGAGGACGAAGTTGGCCTGCCCTTGGTCGGAATGATACCTTGCATGTGCGAGCTCATGGCATACGGCGGAAAGTCAATCTACGCTATCGACAAACCGGACCATACATTCTCCAGGTCGGTGGGTGAGATTGCTGAGACTATTAAGAAGATGTAGCCCTCACTTAGATTTCTCAAGTCGTTTCTCATACTCTCTCTTTAGCTTCTGATAGGTTGATTCGTCAACTTGATTCGTCGCCCGTAATTCTTCAAGTCGGGCGATCACTCTAGCCGTGGCAACATAGCCCTTGTCAGCTTCGCTTGCTTTCAACAATTCCTCTAACGCTGCCCTTTTGTCAGAGCGTCGCCTGCGCCTCTGAATCAACACCCCACCGATGAATACGATGACCAAAACCATCGGAATCACTATGAATGTGGCATTAACTGGGCCGGGTGTGATTTCAAGTCGGAAGGAAACTGTGTGAATCAGCGGCCCAGAGACTCCAAGGAGAGTTATTGTGAAATTGCCGATCTGAGCAGACTGAGATGCGGTAATGGTGACCTCCGCACTTCCACTCGGAGTTAGGGATGCAGGGTTGAATTGCACAGTTACCCCTGAGGGCAAGTTGAGGGCTGTAAGGTTGACTGGTTCGTTGAAGTTCCTAAGTGAAAGCATAGTGACTGTGATTTTGCTCGTATCGCCTTGGCGAAGGGCAAGTAGAATGGTTGAGGATTGCATTGAAAAATCGGGTGTTGAATAATTGAAACTCAATGTTACGCGAGCAGTATCATACCCCGGCTTGTCGGCTACCATGTAAGCCGTGTAATTACCACCGGGAGAGTTGGAGGGAATCTCAAAACTATCCTGAAAAGTTCCGTCCTTCGCGGAGTAAGCTACAGCGAGGTGTATGCTCGTTGCTTGGGGGTTAGTGACTTGGATTGAGATTACGGTGTTAGATACCGGAATACCGTTTGTATCGAATATCTTACCGGTGATCATGACGTAAATCCCCTGATTGGTTTGTGTCGGGTTGAGTGTTGCTTGCATGAACATCGTTTTGTTAGCAAAGGCGGGGGACGGTGACAGCAGGGCCAGAACTAAGACAACCAGTAGGAATTCTCGAAAAAATCCGCTGCGATATGTCAAATGGCCCGCTACATCTCGGCTTAATTGGGCTTATTGTATATTGTTACCAAGCTTGCATATGCGTATCGGAGACGCATGAATTGACAATCATTTTCATTCACGGAGCGGGCGGAACGCCAGCAGTTTGGCGACTGCAAACCTCGCACTTCGAGGACTCCGTCGCATTTGAGCTTCCGGGACATCCAACTGGAACGGGTTTCACCAGCATAGAGGAATATGCTCAGACGGTCCGTGACCGACTCGACCAGGATTGGCGTAAGACAATAGTCGTGGGCCATTCGATGGGCGGAGCAATCGCATTAGAACTCGGCTTGGACAACCGAGATCTTCGAGGGCTCGTCCTCGTCGGGACTGGAGCCCGATTACGCGTCCGTCCTGAGTTCATTTCAGACCTTAAGGAGAACTACGAGAAGGCCGCCAAACTGATAGCGTCATGGTCAGTATCGCCCCGTTCTGATCCAATAATCGTAGATAGACTCGCCGACGATCTCCTAAAGGTGAGACCCCAGGTCACGTTAGGCGACTTTTTGGCTTGCGACAGATTCAATCGAATGAACGACCTCGATAAGGTAACCTGCCGAACCCTGGTCGTTTGCGGGGAGGATGATCGTATGACTCCAGAGAAATACTCTAGGTATCTTCACGAGAAGATAAGGGATTCAAAACTTGAAATCATACCAGGCGCGGGCCACAGTGTGATGGTCGAGAAACATCGCCCCTTCAATCAGGCACTTGAGCGTTTCTTTGCTTCACTGTGAGGTTCTGCGCTTGAAGTCTAGTCTTTATCGCAGATAGAAGTGTGTCGACATTCTGTCCCAACTTTACGCTTACTGGGATAATCTCTTCCCCTACGAAATATTTGCGAATGATCGCTGTCGACACCTCAAGTTGCTCAGGTGACACAGCATCTATCTTATTCGCACAAATAATTGCTGGAGCCGTAATATCCACCTCACGCAGAATTTGGCTGCAAGACCTCACTTTTCTTTCCAGCGGAAATTCATCGTCGGTTGCATCGACAAAGAGTAAAACTAGGTCGGCGGTCGCCAACTCGCCGAGGGTTGCATGGAAGGCTTTCAGGATGATAGGATGCATATCTTCTATGAACCCAATCGAATCGACGATTATGAAGTCAAGGGAGCTGTCGGAAGAGTCCGTAGTAGCTCGGCGTGCGAATGTGGCCAGTGTCGTAAACGGGCCAAGCCCGACGGTTTTGTCTTCATGAGCAACTAGATTGAAGAAACTGGTCTTTCCAGACTGGGTGTAACCTGCGAGAGCAACTATCGGGAACCCAAGCTCACGCCTATGATCGCGTTTTAGCATTTTCTTCTTGTAAATGTCTTCGAGTTCAGCCTCAATTCGACTTATACGTTTTCTCGCGGCTCGATAGTACTCCTGGTACGGGTAATCTCCCGGGCCCATCCAACCAAGCTGCTCACCCATAATGCCACGGAGCTTGATGAATTCCCTCCCCCAAGACAAAGTGTACTTCAACTTGGCAAGACGAATCTGAAGCTTGGCCTCATTCGTAAATGCCCTTTTATCGAATACCTCAAGAATCAGCAAATTCCGGTCGATGACCCTGACATCGCCGCCCAAGTGCTGTGTAAGGTTGAAAACGTGGCTGCTAGTGAGAGGATTGGAGAAAATAACCGTATCCGCATGCTCTTCCTCGACCAATCGCTTGAGGTCTTTCAAACGACCCGGCCCTATAGTGTACGAATGATGGACGCTCTTGCGCTTCTGAATGAGCGTACCGACCACTTCATAGCCAATGCTTTCAGCCATCATCCGCGTCTCGTACGCCAACGACGGAAAGGCGGGTACTTTGAGTTCGGCGATTACTACTCGCAAACCTAACAGATTCACTCTAACCTTTTTGGCACGCAATCATAACTTTCTGGAGGCGTTATTTAGACATAGATGGGCGTCGGAAACATGAAAGTTAGAGCGCATGCCTACGTGAGCGGCAAAGTTCAGGGAGTCTTCTTCAGGTCTAGAACTGCAGATCTTGCCCAAAGCCTTGGAATCAACGGGTGGGTCAGAAATCTATCCGACGGCCGAGTGGAAGCCCTCTTCGAAGGAGAGAAGGAGCAGGTTGAGGAAGGGATCGAATTCTGCCGACGCGGGCCATCAGGAGCTTACGTGCAGAGCATCGACGTTAGATGGGAGGATTGGAGAGGCGAATTCCGAGACTTCAAAGTGCTGTACTGATGAGAAAGAACTTAATGCATGGAACTGTTGGTTTGCTACGGTGCTCCGGTGGTGTAGCCCGGTTAACCGGACAGGACCGACAGCATAGTGGCCTTTCGAGGCTCGGTGCCGGGGAAATCGTTCCCCTTAGTCACTGATCGCGGGTTCGAAATGGCGTAGGCGTACCGCCACGATAGTCCCGCCCGGAGCACCAATCTATTTCTATTAAGCAACTTTTAGGATGTGCTCGGTTCCTTGAGCCCGACGGGTCTGTTTGGGGTTTTTAAGGGCAAGTTGAATCAACCACTTAGTATACAGAAGCACATTCTCTCCTTAGTAATATTAGACCGATATGGGGTACTAACTCAAATGGGTGGAAGTGTGTGTTCGGTAGTAGTCCGCGGCGTAAGCTTGCTCTGCTTTTCTCTGTAGCGTTCACTCTCGCATTGATGGTTCTGGCCGTGATCGGGCAGCCAGTGTATGCCGAGTCGACGCAAGGGTACGCGTCCGTTAGCCTACAGGATTTTACCGTTCAAGTACAGTATCCACCTGTTGTTTTGCCGGGTACCAACACGCAAGTTAACGTTCAGGCCGTAGCTAAGTCTGCCGTGACGCTCGACAGTCTGACCGCTTATGTCTACTACGTGGATGGCGCTAATCTTCATGAGATAACCTCGGCTACCATTGTAGGAGACCAAAGTGTTGCCTCGGGCAACACCTTCACAAGCGATATCCCGATCTCTCTTCCTCAAGGGATGCCTAGGACATCACTCTTTGCCACATTCACCGAAGCTGTAAAGTTTAGCTACGTTAGCTCCTATTCCTACTCCTCTTACTACAATGGGTACGATTACGGTTGCAGTTCATACCCTGCATATTCCTATGACAACACGCAGGACTGTTCCTACTACCCTTCCTCCACCTCTTATAGTTCATATCCACAATATTCCTACGTGACAATAACAGACACAGAAATCTCACCCCTCTCATATGTCAATGCAACAACCCCAGAATACACATCCCTCCTCTCACAATACCAAACCCAGCAACAACAACTGAACCAGACACAATCACAAAATCAAAATTTACAGCAACAACTAACGCAGCAAAACCAGCAAATCTCCCAGCTGCAAGCCCAAATCCAACAACTCCAAAATAACCTCCAAAACGCTCAAGGCACGATTTCACAAGCAAGCTCTGATAATTCGAACCTGAACTCACAACTCAACAACGCAAATACAATGAATCATTACGTAACCTACCTCGTGATTGCCTTCGGCATAATCGCAATCCTAGCACTCGTATTGGGCCAACATAGCAAACAACCTAGAAAGACTCAATCAGTGAACCCCTACGCAGCAAATTACGTGCCCCCACAAACCGAACACCCTCAGTAACAATCCAGACTTTCACGATTCGGCGACCATGAGTATTCAGCGTCTCGCTAGTCAATTCTCACGACCTTGTCATGAAATTGCACTGTACTCGCAATGGCTCCCTTCGTGATATCGTCGTGGAGCGAGAAAAATATGCCTCGAATATTGTGGGTTCGCACTCGACCTGCGATGGTGTGAAGAAACCTCGCGACCACGTTAGCGTCGTTATAAATCAGAAAAGTCGAGATCGAGTCCAAGAACAACATAGTTTGCGACTCCTTACCCTTCAGCTTGTCGGAAGATAGTAGCGTCGAGAGGGTGATGCTGAGTTCTGTGAGGTTTGTTGGGCCGCTGAGGATGTAGGTCTTTTCAAGCTCTTGAGGCGTCTTCCCCATCAGGCCAGATGCGCAATCGAGAAAGTACATGTTCTCGGTGGGAATCTTTTGGGCTTTCATTATCTCGGTGAGTGAGAAGTACGGTTTATTTACAGAAATGTAAACCCCGGTCGTTTCAGGCGTAACGACATGTTTGAGCACCGAGAGTATCGTTGCCACGTATTCCTCTGGTGGGCTAGTTACCATGATCAAATAATTTGAAGGAAGCCCGACGATGCCTTGCTGTATGACCTCATCAATCGTGACCTGTTGCGCCACTGCGGTCACCGTATGATCATAGCACCCTTCAGAAAGCATGCGACCGCTGCAATGTCGAATACTCGGTCGGCAAGAGTGATGGAGACGAGATCTATGTTAAGTGTAAAAGCGACCCAGTTGAATATGGTCAAAGCCAGGATGGAAACCAGTCCCAAGGAGTACCAGAACATGATCTTTCCAATTACCCCGCTAAAGCGTCGCCTCACTCGGAACTGGTAGAAGTTCGCTAAAATGACCAGAACGAGAATGATCACTCCAGTGCCGATATTGAAGAGGTCCGCCATAGTAGCCATGAAAATCATTGATGCAAGCTTCGTGAAAGCATAAATGCCTATTGCCTTAAAGGGCGCACGCACGAGCTAATTGCCGATCGCTAGTTTCTAAAATCTTAAAGCCCGGCATTGAAGTCGATGGCTATGACTTGCGACTAGCATACGATTGTTTCACAGGTTACAGTGCTTCATGATCTTGCCCACAACGCTTGGATCGCGCGATTCTTCTCAAGATCAAACTAAAGGCGTGTTAACCTCAGTTCTCTTCGGTTGCGAGGAGGTGTTTGCCAAGCCTGTTGTTCCGAAGGACTTTAGATCCAAGTCTCGCCCACATTACGAATGACTCTGGCTTGCTTCGGATCTCCGTCAAAACTTCACCAAAACGTGTCCACTTGTACCCATAAGCTACTTTTGGATTGGGTTTGACCTTTCCATTATACTTGCCAACGATTACCGCGCAATGTTCGTTCTCGCACTTCTTTCCTTGCGGCGCGAAGTAGTCGAAGGCGCCAATCTTTTTGAACGATATCCCACCGACTCCGAATTCCTGCCTCACGCAACGCGCGGCCGCTTCCGAATAGGACTCGTTCCTCGCCTTCAATCGTAAGGGATGGCTTGCGCCCGTTAAATCCCACCTCTTAGAGAATAGTTCATGTTTTCTTCGTTGCAAAAGTAACTCGCCTCTATCATTGTACAATGCAACGACAAAGGCCCTGTGGCGTTTTCCCTTTCCCGTGTGGCACAGGCTGCGCGGCGCGTATCCCAATATCCGGTCGGTCTTGTCCACAAGTATCAACGTTTGTTCCAAAAAATATCACAGTTTGCTTAGTTACTTCGCGGTAAGCAGCCGAGCGAATATTAAGATTGCCAGCCCTGCGGGAGAAAAGCAAATGGCTTTACTTACAGGAGAGAGCCAGCGTAACAGGAAAATTCTTAGTTGACGAAACCACACCCTTAATTGAGTCTCGCAAACGTGAAGGAACATGAATTCGGCAAACCGAGACTTGCAACCATTCAGCCTTGAGTGAACGGGATTAACTTGAGACTTGCACATTACGTTAGGGACGGGTCAACTCGTGTTGGAATCGTGCACGAAGAAAGCCTTTTCGACTTTCAAGATGTCGCGAACAGACTGCAGTTGTCTGACTTACGAGCAATGCTGACAATTGACGCGCTTCTTGCCAGTGGTAGACTCTCTGCGCTTCTCACCGCGAAGAATCTTACAGAGAATGTACAGAGTTTGCCCGTTGATTCAGTAACCTTGCGCAGCCCGATCCTTAACCCGGAGAAGATCCTATTGATGGCCGTTAACTATCACTCCCACAGTAAGGAATGGTCGCAGAAGGATAGCACGCCGACAGAACCATACCTATTCACGAAATTCAGAAACACGCTAATTGGACCAGGAGAACCAGTACTTATCCCAAGAATTTCGGCGCAAGCCGATTGGGAAGTAGAGCTTGCAGTTATCATAGGCAAAGCCGGCAAGAATATCGCCAAGAAGGACGCGATGAGCTACGTTGCAGGCTACGCTG
>Ga0181521_10001866_pt1 | contig 25755 bp, 21 predicted proteins | sample PEATcosm2014_Bin_32_FD_119764 | JGI IMG/M metagenome (GOLD analysis project Ga0181521, IMG submission 119764) | Peatland microbial communities from MTU Mesocosm Facility, Houghton, MI, USA - PEATcosm2014_Bin02_60_metaG | ecosystem: Environmental > Terrestrial > Soil > Wetlands > Peat | place...
CGGGTGGCACGATGGTGTCGTGCCGATGCGCGAGGAATGCAAACACTTCCAAAGCAGGACCTATGCCTCCGGCGAGGTGGCCCGCTTCTGCGTCTTGAACCTGGCACCGGAGGCCCCGTGGCGTTGCCCGGACAACTGCCCGCGCTACGAGCGCCGGATGGCCGACGTGGGCTGGATCCACGGCGACCTGATCGAGGTGCCGATCGAGGCCGAGCCCGACGTGCCGGTGGCCGAGATGACCGAGGTCCTGGAGAACGCCGAGAGCATCGTGAACGACATCGCGGAGGATGCCCTGGCCGAGGCCCGGGCGCGCGACGACAAGGCCGCCCGGAAGGGCTGGTTCCGCAAGCGGCGCTGAGGCTTGTCCCACCCCCCGGCCACCTAGCGCCCGGACCGACTCGAGCCACACCGTGAAGACCTTTACGGCCGAGCAGTCGGTCGCGCTCGGCGGCCCGGCATGGCTGGCCGATCGGAGGGCCGAGGCGTTCGGACGATTCTCCACCATGTCTCCGCCGAGCGAGAAGGCCGAGGTGTGGCGATACTCGCCGATCGACCGGCTGGATCTCGACGCCTACCGCCCGGTGGCCGCCCCCGCCCCCGGTGCGCCCCCCGACGCGGCCCTCGCCCTCGCCGACGAGTTCGGTCACGGTCCGCGGGCGATCGTGCACAACGGCCGGATCACGCTCCTCGAGCGCCGCGGCCTGCCCGACGTAGTGGCGTTCGGCGCCGCCTCGGCCCTGGCGTCGGCTCCGAACGGTTTGGGCGGGGTGGTCGGCCGGGACGACTTCTTGGTCGCCCTAAACGACAGCTTCGCCCCTGACGCGATCACGCTCGACGTTCCTGCGAGGATCGTGCTCGACGAACCGATCGTGATCGTGCACTGGTGCGACACCGGGACGATCGACGGGCCGGCGCCGGCCACCCTGCTGCGCACGCTGCTGGGCGTGGGGGAGAACGCCGAGGTCCAAGTGGTCGAGGTGATCGCCGGGCCGGCCGGAGCCGGGCCGGCCCTGGTCGTCCCGGTGGGCGAGATGGTGGTGGGGGACCGGGCCCGCCTGTCCTACGTGATGATCCAGGACCTCGGCCCCGAGACCTGGCACCTGGCCAGATTCGGCGCGACCGTCGGGCGTGACGGGACGCTCAAGAGCTTCACCGCCGGCCTGGGCGGCGACTATGACCGCTGCCGCATGGACGCGGCGGCGATCGGGCAGGGGAGCTCGACCGAGCTCACCACCGTCTACCTCGGATCGGGCGACCAGGTGCACGACGTCCGCACCCTCCAGGACCACGTGGCTGGAAAGACGACCAGCGATCTCCTCTGCAAAGGGGCGGTGGCCGAGCGGTCGCGTTCGATCTACACCGGCCTCATCCGGGTGCGCAACGGCGCCGCGCGTTCCGATGCGATGCAGACCAATCACAACCTGGTGCTCGACGCGAGCGCCCACGCTGACTCGGTGCCCAACCTCGACATCGAGGAGAACGACGTGCGGTGCAGCCACGCGTCGAGCGTCGGCCCGGTGGACGAGGACCAGCGCTACTACCTCGAGTCCCGGGGGCTCTCGCCCGATCGCGCCGAACGGTTGATCGTGCTCGGGTTCTTCGACGACATCGTCGAGCGCTCTCCGGTGCGGAGCGCGATCGAGCCGCTTCGTCGTCGGATCGGCCAGCGTCTGGCCGGGCTGCTCGGGCGTGGAGGCCAATCCAATGAGTGAGCGGACGGTGCTTTGCCGGCGCGACGAGCTCGAGTCGGGCCAGGCGCGACGGTTTGACGTGGCCGGGATGCGCATCGCCTTGGTACGGATCGACGACGACTTCTACGCGATCGGAGACCGGTGCAGCCACGAGGACTACTCCCTGGCCGAGGGGGAGGTGTGGGCGCAGGAATGCGAGATCGAGTGTCCCCGCCACGGCAGCACCTTCGACTTGCGGACCGGCGAGCCCTGTTCGCTGCCCGCCACCACCCCAGTCCCGGTGTTTGTGACCGAGGTGGTCGGAGAGGACGTGGCGGTGGTGCTCCCGTGACCGCGACCGGGTCGCTCAGAATCTCGGGCCTCCGGGCCGAGCTGGGCGGTGTCGAGATCCTGCACGGCATCGACCTCGAGGTCGGTGCCGGTGAGGTCCACGTGGTGATGGGTCCCAACGGTTCGGGGAAGAGCACGCTCGCGCACGCGCTGATGGGCCGGCCGGGGACGACGGTCACCGCGGGCAGCATCAGGGTCGGGAACACCGAGCTGGCCGGCCTCCCGAGCTGGCGGCGGGCCCGGGCGGGCCTTTTTCTGGCGCTCCAGCAACCGGTCGAGGTTCCGGGCGTCCGGCTGCAGGCCGTGCTCGAAGAGGCGCTCGAGGCGACCGGTGGCGACGCCGGCCGGGTCGCCGACACGCTGCGGGAGGAGGCCGATGCCATCGGGTTCGACCGGCGCTTCATCGACCGCGCGCTCAACGTGGACCTGTCCGGGGGCGAGCGCAAGCGCAACGAGATCCTCCAACTGGGCGTCGTTCGGCCGCGCTTCGCGGTCCTCGACGAGATCGACTCGGGGCTCGATGTCGACGCGCTCCGCGCCGTTGCCCGCCGCGTCGAGCGGGCCACGGCGGAGTGGGGGCTGGGGGTGCTCGCGGTGACCCACTTCCGGCGGCTCTTAGAGGAGCTGCGGGCCGACCGGGTGCACGTAATGGTCAGCGGGCACATCGTGGCCGAAGGCGGTCCGGAGCTGGCCGACGAGCTCGACTCCTCCGGCTACGGCGCCTACAGCACCTGACTTGGGCGGCCCGGCGGCGCAAAGCCGGCTGAGGTGGCCGTAAGAAGTTGCTAAAACCCGACCGGTCGCACCTGCCGCTGCACCGGAGCGCGCAAGGGCGCTTGGTACCGTAGAACGACATGGCCGGCGGACGTTCCTCTGGCTCGGGCCCGTCTCGAAGAGGCCGCTCTTCCAACGATCCGCTGCGCGGTCTGGCGCAGCTGGGCGAGGGCGACACCACCTCGGGCACGCCCGGCAAGCCGGCCAACGAGCACGCGCTCAAGTCGCTCGGTGACCGCATCGACGGAGCGCCCACGGGCGCGAGAACCGGCAGTCGGCGCTCGCGCGCACGCCACCGCCGCCGCCCGCGTTGGAGCCGGAAACGTCGAATCCTCACCACCCTCGGGATCGTCGTCGTCCTTCTGGTCTGCGTGGTCGGGTCGGGCTACGCCTACCTCCGCTACGAGTGGAGCAAGGTGCAGAAGATCGCCTGCACCTCGTGTGCCGTGGTCACCAGCTCCATCGCCCCGTTCAACGTGCTCATCGTCGGATCGGACTCCCGGGCCGGCAACACGGGCCAGGCTGCCAAGTCGTTCGGCACGGCGTCGCAGGTCGGCGGTCAGCGGAGCGACACCATCAAGATCCTGCACGTGGACCCCCAGGCCGGCACCGCAGAGCTGCTCTCGATCCCGCGGGACACCTGGGTGGAGATGTCCGGATTGCCCGAGAGCAGCGGGCTCACCGATGCCCAGAAGATCAATACCGCCTTCAACGACGGGCCGGTGCCGTTGGTCGACACGATCCAGAACACCTTTGGGATCCCGATCAACCACTTCGTCGTCATCGACTTCCAGGGGCTGATCGATACGGTCGGCTCGGTCGGTGGCATCAACATGGACGTCCCGTTCCCGGTACGGGACAACGACGACGGCAACAACAACTCGGGACTCGATATCACGACGACGGGTTGTCAGACCCTGAACGGGAACCAGGTGCTCGCCCTCGCGCGGTCCCGCTACTTCGAGTACGACGACCCCGCCGAGGGCGGCTGGAACTACGACCCGACGTCGGACCTCGGCCGTATCCAGAGGCAGAACCTGATCATCGATGCGCTGATTTCGAAGGTCGAGTCGACGTACAACCCGCTGACCCTGAGGTCGTTCCTCGATTCGGTGGTCCACGACATCTCGGTCGACCAGAACCTCAGCCTGGGCGAGATCTACGACCTGGCCGACCGCTACCACGCGTTCTCGTCGTCCAGTCTGCAGACACTCACCCTCCCCACGGTGTCCGAGCAGAACTACGGCGGCGACATCCAGGTGGTGGAGCAGCCCGAGGCCCAACAGATGCTGATGCAGTTCCTGGGGACCGCGCCCAACACGCCCAGCACCCCGCCGCTCGACCAGAACAACGACCCGATCACCGTGCCCACGGGCACCGGTGGGAGCACGACGTCGTCAACCGGCGTCGGGGTTGGGGCGTCGGCTCAAGGCACTCCCACCACCATCCCGTCGTTCGACCCGACCCCCTGTTGAACGAAGCGTTGGTGGCCAACCCGGACTGGTGGTCGGGTCGGTCAGGCCGAGGCGAGCTCGTCGAGCCCTTGGATCAATGCGTTCCAGCTCAACGTGGCGCACTTGATCCGGACCGGGAACTTCACGACGCCCTGTAACGCGGCGAGCTCGCCCAGCCGGGCGAGGTCGATCGGCTCCGGTTCGACCGGCGCGTCGGTGGCCCCGGTGGGCCGATCGTCGCCGAGGTTCGCCTCGTGCACCGTCATCATCGTCTTGAACACTCGGATCAGCTCGCGGACCTCGGCGATGGACTTGCCCTTGACGGCCGCCGACATGAGCGAGCCCGAGGACTGGCTGATCGAACACCCCGATCCGGCGACCTTGATGTCGCGCAGCTGACCGTCGGCTACGTCCAGGCTGAGGACCACCTCGTCGCCGCACAGCGGGTTGAAGCCCTCCACCCGGTGGGCGGGCGGAGTGGGCAGCTCACCACGGTTCCTGGGGGATCGGTAGTGGTCGAGGATGATCTCTCGGTAGAGCTCTTCGAGGTCGGGCATCAGGCCTCCCCGTGGGCTCGCGACGTCACCCAAACACTGTACCGACGTGGTTGAGTCCTTCGATCAGGGTGTCGATGTCCCGTTCGTCGTTGTACAGGGCAATCGAGGCCCGGGCGGTGGCGGCGACGCCCAGCCTGCGCATCAGGGGCTTTGCGCAGTGGTGGCCCGGTCGGACGCACACACCGAACTGGTCGAGCACCTGGGCGAGGTCGTGGGCGTGGACGTCTCGGTAGGCGACCGAAAGCACCCCGCCCCGGTCCCCGCCGGCCGGCGGCCCGAAGATGGTGAGATCCGGTCCGAGACGCTCGTGCAGGGCCTCGATCGCGTACGCGGTCAGCAGCCGCTCGTGGGCGACGACGCGCTCCATGCCGACACCGCTCAGATAGTCGACCGCCGCGGCCAGGCCCACCGCCTCGGCGATGGGCGGCGTCCCGGCCTCGAAGCGCCACGGCGGCTCGGCGGGGCCGAACCCGGTGAGCGAGACATCGCGGATCATGCCCCCACCCCCGAGGAAGGGGGGCATCGCATCGAGCAGCTCCGCTCGGGCCCACAGCACGCCGATCCCGGTCGGGCCCTGCATCTTGTGGGCCGAGAACGCCAGGAAGTCGGCCCCGAGCGTGGTGACGTCGGTGACCAGGTGGGGCACCGACTGGGCGCCGTCGACGACGACCACCGCTCCGGCCCGATGGGCCGCCTCGGCGATGGATGGCACCGGGTTGATCGTGCCGAGCACGTTGGACATCGCGGTGATGGCCAGGACCTTGGCCCCCTCGAGCAGCTGGTCGAGGTCGGCGAGATCGAGCCGGCCGTCGCCGTCGACGGGCAGGTAGCGCAGCTCGAGACCGATGGATTCGGCGAGCATCAGCCACGGGACGAGGTTGGCGTGGTGCTCCATCTCGGTGAGCACGACGACATCGCCGTGTTGGAGGTTGGCCCGTCCCCAGCTGTTCGCAACGAGGTTGAGCGCCTCGGTGGCGTTCTTGGTGAAGACGATCTCTCGCTCGGGTTGGGGCGCACCGATGAAACGACCGACCTTGAGCCGGGCCCCCTCGTACAGCTCGGTCGCCCTTTCGGCGGTCGCGTAGACGCCGCGGTGCACGTTGGCGTGCGTCGTCTCGTAGTAGTGGTCCATGGCTGCGAGGACCTGGCGGGGTTGCAGCGAGGAGGACGCCGAGTCGAGATACACGATCGGCCGGTCGTGCACCGTGCGCGAGAGCAGGGGAAAGTCCTTGCGGGTTACCTCGACGTCGATCGGGTCGTGGATCGTCATCTCACCGCCCGCCACGTGTCGTAGCCATTCGATTCGATCTGGGCGGCCAACTCCTTACCGCCGCTTTCGACGATCCGCCCGTCGAGCATCAAGTGCACCCGGTCCGGGACGAGATCGCGCAGGATCCGCTGGTAGTGGGTGACCACGAGCACGCCCATCGTCGGATGGAGCTCCCGCACGGTGGTGACGCCGCGGCCGACCACGCCGAGCGCGTCGACGTCGAGCCCGGAATCGGTCTCGTCCAGTACCGCCACCTCGGGCTCGAGCAGCGCCATCTGGAGGATCTCGTTGCGCTTGCGCTCGCCGCCGGAGAACCCCTCGTTCAGGTACCGCTCGCCGAAGGCCGGGTCCATCCCGAGCCGCTCCATCCATTCGGTCATGGCGAAGCGGACCTCGAGGACGGAGATGTCGATGCCGCGGCGCGCCGACATGGCCTGGCGGAGGAACTGGGTGACCGAGACGCCGCTCAGGGCCTCGGGGTACTGGAAGGCCAGGAACAGGCCGGCCTTGGCCCGCACCTCGGTCGGCCACGAGGTCACGTCCTCGCCGTTGAGCCGGATGGCGCCGCCGGTCACGCGGTAGCCGGGGTGGCCGAGGAGGACGTTGGCGAGGGTGGACTTTCCGGCCCCGTTCGGGCCCATGAGTGCGTGCACCTCGCCGGGGAAGATCTGGAAGGTGACGCCGCGCAGGATCTCGGCATCCTCGGCGCTCACCCGAAGGTCGTCCACGGCCAGCAGGGGCACCGAGGGGTCGCGCGCGGGGCGGGAATCGGGGGATGGATCAGCCAGCATCGGTCAAAAGTCTACTACTTTGGTCAACTTTTCGAAATGGGGTCCGCTCCGGCTCCAGGGGGCATTTCGGGCCCATGAGCCCAGCTCGCGACCGCTCACCAGCCGCGGTCGACCCACTCCTGGAGGTTGGGGGACTCGGTCCCGATGGTGGTGGAGGCACCGTGCCCGGGCAGGACCACGGTGTTGGCGTCGTAGCGGGCGAACAGCCGGCTCTCGATGGAGCGGATGATCGTGGGGAAGTCGCCGCCCGCGAACTTGGTGTTACCGGGTCCCCCGGGAAACAGGGTGTCGCCCGTGAGAAGCAGCGGGGTGCCCTCGACGGCGAAGCACATCGACCCGGGGGTGTGGCCCGGGGTCAACACGGTGCGGACCCGCAGCTTGCCCACCTCGAGCACCGAGTCGTCCTCGAGCAGCAGGTCGTAGGAGGGGAGCATGGCGGCGTCCTCGGCGGTCACCGACACGCTGATCCCGGCCTCTCTCACCGCCGCCACCGCCTGGATGTGGTCCCAGTGGCCGTGGGTCTCGACGACCTGGTGGACCCCCAGGCGCTGGCACACCTCGAGCAGCGCCTTGTGCTCGTTGGCCGCGTCGACGAGCAGTGCCTCGCCGGTACGGCGACACCGCAGCACGTAGACGTTGTTGTCCACCGGACCGACCACCATGCGATGGAGCTCGCAGGTGGCGTCCTCCCAGATCCGCACGAGTTCGGGCACGACCCCAGGATTCCACACTGCCGGGGGGCTGGAAATCCCCCGGGCCTCGAATTCCTTGACGACCCAGGCGGTTTTTCACGACGCGGCGGCTGGCCGCGGACGCGCAGGACGCCCGCGTGGGATCGTTCCCGTTGTCGGTCGGCGGCCAATTCTGGTAGACAGCCTTGGACGGACATCGGGGCAGGGCTGCCCTGTCGACAGCGTCGGGCGCAGAACGACGCCCGGTGCTCACGAGAAAAAGGGGGCCGCCATGAATTTTGCCTTCAGCGAGGAACAAGAAGAGCTTCGTAGCGCCGTTCGGCGCTTCCTCCAGGAGAAGTCGCCCGAGACCGAGGTCCGGCGGCTGATGGAGACCGAGGACGGGTACGACCCCGCGGTGTGGTCCCAGATGGCCGACCAGCTGGGACTCCAGTCGCTGACCATCCCCGAGGAGTACGGAGGCTCGGGCTTCTCGTACGTCGAACTGATCGTGATCCTCGAAGAGATGGGCTCGGCCCTTCTGTGTGCCCCCTACTTCTCCACCGTCGCCCTGGCCGCCAACGCACTCTTGACCTCCGGCGACGAGGCGGCCAAGAAGGAGCTCCTGCCCGGCCTGGCCTCCGGCGAGACGATCGGCACCCTGGCCATCACCGAGGACAACGGCCGCTGGGACTTCGAGGGCATCGCCACCCAGGCCACCGAGTCCAAGGGTGCCTGGACCCTCGACGGGCACAAGTCCTACGTCCTTGATGGGCACCTGGCCAACCTGATCCTGGTGGCGGCCCGGACCCCGGCCGGCCTCAGCCTGTTCGCCGTCGAGGGTGACGCGGCGGGCCTCACCAAGACCTCGCTGCCCACGATGGACCAGACCCGCAAGCAGGCCCGCCTGGTCTTCGAGTCCACTCCGGCCCGGCTCGTCGGCACCGACGGTGGGGCGGCCGACGGGCTGACCAAGACCCTCGACCTGGCCGCGGTGGCGCTGGCCGCCGAGCAGGTCGGCGGGGCCCAGCACTGCCTGGACAGCTCGGTCGACTACGCGAAGAACCGGATCCAGTTCGGTCGGCCGATCGGGAGCTTTCAGGCGATCAAGCACAAGTGCGCCGACATGCTGCTCGAGGTGGAGTCGGCCAAGTCGGCCGCCTACTACGCCGGTTGGGCGGCGGCCGAGGACTCCGACGAGCTGCCGGTCGTGGCCAGCCTGGCCAAGTCCTACTGCTCGGAGGCGTACTTCCACGCCGCCGCGGAGAACATCCAGATCCACGGCGGCATCGGGTTCACCTGGGAGCACGACGCGCACCTGTACTTCAAGCGCGCCAAGTCCTCCGAGCTGCTCTTCGGTGACCCCGCCTACCACCGCGAGCTGCTTGCTCAGCGGATCGGGATCTGACGGCCCCAACAACTTCGTCGCTCACGTCCCCACGGGGTTGACGTGAGCGGCCAGTGGTCCGAGACCGCCGGCCCCGCCGGGCCGCTGCGGTTCTACGCGGCCGGCGGCCCACGAGAAGGGACGGCGCCGCTCCTCTTGCTGTGCCCCGAGCTGCCCCTGATCGAGGGCACCCGCGGCGACGTCGCCCTGCCCTATGAGGCCCTCGCCGACCGGGTCTCGCACGAGTCGGGGTGGCGGGTGCTGGCGGCGATGTTCCGCGGCCTCGGCGGGTCGGCCGGCAGTTTCTCGGGCCCGGGCTGGCTGGAGGACGCCGCGGCATTGGTCGACGAGGAGCTCGGCGCCCGGACCGGGCTGCGGGTGGCTGGCTTCGGCTTCGGCGGGGCGATCGCGTTGGCATTGGCGGCGCGCGACGAGCGCGTGCGTGGGGTCGCGTGTCTCGCCGCGCCGGCTCGGCTGGATGCGTGGGCCGCCGACCCCCAGGCGCTGGTTGAACGGTGCCGGAGCGCCGGGGTGATCGAGTCCGGGTTCCCGCGCGACGCCGGGGCGTGGGCGGCCGAGCTGGGGGAGCTCGAGCCGGTCGCCTCGGCGGCGCGTCTCGGCGGCCGACCGTTCCTCGTGGTGCAGGGCTCGGACGACGACTCGGTCCCGCCCGACGCGGCCGGCGCCCTCGTCCAAGCGGGGGGAGCGCGCGCCGAGCTGCGCATGGTGCTCGGTGCCGGCCATTGGTTGCGCGCCGACCCCCGGGCGACGGCGACGTTGATCGGCTGGCTCGAGCGTTAGTCCTGCGCCGTTAGTCCTGGGCGGCCCCGCCGGCACCCTCGAGGGCCGCCGCGATGGCTTCGGAAACGGCCCGTGCCGCGACCTCGGGGTTCGGGGATTCGGTCAGCCAGCGCACCACCACGAAGTGACGGGCCCCGGCCGCAACCAGGCCGGGCACCGTCTCGGGGGAGACGCCGCCGGTCACGAAGACCGGCCACGGCGACCGTGCGACGGCCAGCGAAAGGTAGTCGGTGCCGGTACCGGGCCGGCCCGGCTTGGTCGGCGTCGGGACCACCGGCCCGGCCGAGAGGTAGTCGACCGGCTCTCCGAGCGCCTGGTCGAGGTCAGCGGGCGAGTGGGTGGAGAGCCCGATGATCGCGTCGGGCCCCAGAAGCCGCCGGGCCAGGCCGCACGGCGCGTCGTCCTGGCCGAGGTGGACCCCGTCGGCTCCCACCTCCAGGGCCAGATCGGGCCGGTCGTTCATGATGAACGGCACGCCGTGGGCGGCGCAGACCTGACCGACGAGCCTGGCTCGCTCGAGGAGTGGCCGGGCGTCGAGGTCCTTGTCCCGCAGCTGCACCACGTCGACCCCGCCCAGGATGCAGGATTCGACGAAGGCGGTGAGGTCGCTCCGGTCGGAAGTGCAGAGATAGAGGCGACGACCCTCGAGGGTCGGGGTCACTTGGAGGACTTGGCGGCCACCTTCATCGCCGTCTTGTACTCGCGCACCTTGAGTAGGCTGGCCTCGTCGACGATGTCGGCGACCGACCGGAACGAACCGGCCTCTCCGTAGGGGGCCGAGGCGTCCACCCAACCGTCGGGGCGGACGCCGAACTGCTTGCCCAGCAGCGCGACGAAGATACGCGCCTTTTGGTCGCCGAATCCGGGAAGCGCCTTCACCCGGTCCAAGAGCTCCTTGCCGCTGCCGGCGTCCTTCCAGACGTTGGCGGCATCGCCGCCGTAGCGCTCGGCGAGCTCGACGGCCATGGCCTGGACGCGCTTGGCCATCGAAGCCGGGTAACGGTGAAGAGATGGCTTTGCCGCGAACAGCGTGGTCAGCTTCTCGGGGTCCATGCCGGCGAGCGCCTTGGCGTCAAGCGGGGCTTCAAGGCGTCGTGACAGCTCCTTTGGCGCGCGAAACGCCCACTCGAGCGGGACCTGTTGGTCGAGGACCATGCCGATCAACAGTGCCAGCGGGCTCTCGGTGAGCAGCGCGTCGGCGTCGGTTTCCTGGGCGAGACAGAGCATCCGGAATCAACCCTAATCCTCTGAATTTGCCAGGTGGCTCGTCGCACCGGCTGCGACCGGGGCGTCACTACGCAATGATGAGTCCCCGGATCGCCCAACTCTCGAGAGGACCCACCGTGTCCCGGCACCCCCAACACGCCCGCTGCAGCAGGCCATTGGCCGCAGGCGCGGTTGTCGGTTTCGGCCGGGTCCGCTGAACCGGTGGTCCCGGACGACGTGGCGCCCAACGAACCCTCTTCGGCCCCGGCCCCGGCCGGATGGACCGTCGCCGGGTTCCCGCTTACCCATCCGCACGATCCGAAGCCACCGGCCGGGGCGCCCAACGTCGTCGTCATCGTCCTCGACGACACCGGTTTCGCCCATCTCGGGAGCTTCGGGTCCGACATCGCCACACCGAACATGGACCGCCTTGCCGACGGGGGGCTCCGTTACAACCGGTTCCACGTCACCTCGCTGTGCTCTCCGACCCGCGCGGCCTTCTTTACCGGGCGGAACCACCACGCCGTCGGCATGGGCTTCCTGGCCGACATCCCCTTGGCCTATCCCGGGTACAGCGCCAGGATCCCGAAGAGCGCCGGGACCGTGGCCCGCGTGCTGCGCGACGCCGGCTACAGCACCCTGGCCGTCGGCAAGTGGCACCTCACCCCGCGCTTCCAGCGCTCGGCCGCCGGCCCTTTCGACCTGTGGCCGCTCGGGCTCGGGTTCGAGCGCTACTACGGCTTCCTGCAGGGGGACACCAACCATTGGGCGCCCAACCTGGTGCGCGACAACCAATACGTGGAGCCGCCGCGAGGACCCGAGCCGGGGTACCACCTCTCGGAAGACCTGAGCGAGACCGCGCAGCGTTACGTGCTCGACCAGCAGCACGGGGCGCCAGGAAAGCCGTTCTTCTTGTACTTCGCGCTGGGGGCGATGCACGCACCCCATCACGTGGCGCCGGAGTGGGTCGAGCCTTACCGCGGCCGTTTCGACGGGGGATGGGACGCGTGGCGTCAGGAGATCTTCGCCCGCCAGCGATTGCTCGGCGTGGTGCCCGAGGGCACCATCCTCACCGAACGTCCCTCGTGGGTGGCCGCCTGGTCTGACCTGTCGGCGGACGAGCGGCGGATGCATAGCCGTCAGCAGGAGGTGTTCGCCGGCTTTCTCACCCACACCGACGCGCAGATCGGCAAGCTGCTGGACCGGCTCGCTCAGATCGGCCAGCTGGACAACACGATCGTGCTGCTGTTCTCAGACAACGGCGCGAGCGCCGAAGGCGGGCAGTACGGCAGCCTGAACGAGCACCGATTCACCGCCCCGATCAGAGAGTCGGTGGCCGACAACCTGGCCGTTCTCGACGACTGGGGTGGCCCGCGCATCTACAACCACTACTCATGGGCGTGGGCGTGGGCGGGCAACACCCCCCACCGGCTGTGGAAGCGCTACACGTGGCTCGGCGGGACTCGCACGCCCATGATCGTCCACTGGCCGGCCGGCATCCGAGCCCGGGGGGAGGTCAGGTCCCAGTTTGCCCATGCCATCGACCTCGCACCCACCGTGCTCGACGCCATCGGCCTCGTGCCACCCGAAGAGATCGACGGCGTCGCCCAGCAGCCGGTCGACGGGGTCAGCCTGGTCCCCACCTTCGATGACCCGTCGAGTCCGGACCTGCATCAGACCCAGTACTTCGAGATGCTCGGGTCGCGCTCGATCTATCACGGCGGCTGGAAGGCGACCACCGACCACATCTCGACCGGTGTTGCCGACGAGGAGGAGCTCGCGATCGGGAGCCGAGACTTCGCCCAAGATCATTGGGAATTGTTCGACCTCGAGAAGGACTTCTCGGAGTCGACCGACCTGTCGAGCGAGCATCCCGAGGTGGTCGAAGAACTCGAGGCGCTCTGGTTCGCCGAGGCGACTCGCAATCACGTCCTGCCGGTCGATGACACCTTCTTGCACCGGATCGGCGCGCTCATTCCACCCGCCTATCCGGCCGGAAACCATCGGGTGTTGCTTCCCGGCGGGGGTCCCATCGCCGACGAGTCGCTGCCGCCGCTGTTTGCCGGGTTCACCATCACCGCCGAGGTCACGGTGCCACCGGGCGGGGCCGAGGGGGTGCTCTTCGCACTGGGCGACTGGAACGGCGGGTTCGCACTCATCGCCGTCGACGGTCGGCTGGTCTTCGCCTTCTCGAGAGCCGGGGAGCTGCTCGAGGTGGTGGCGGACGAGCCGGTGCCGTCCGGTGACCAGGTCCTCGGCGTGATCTCCGTTCCGGCTGGGCCCACCGGGTCGTTCACCGTCCTGCACGGCGGTCGGGCGGTTGGCCGTCTCGAGTACGAGGGCCAGCTCCCGCTGGCCCTCCAGCACGGCGGGGCCGGATTGCGGATCGGTCACGACGCCGGCCTTCCGGTCACCGACCGCTACGCGCCGCCCTTCCCCTGGACGGGCGAGCTCCGTCGGGTGGTCTTTGCCATGCCGGGGGCCTCGCTGGCCAATATCGAAGCGGAGATCCGGGTCGCCCTCCACAGCGACTGAGGGTGGGGGTGGAGTGCCCCGAGGTGTTCCATCGCGGCCCTGAACGCACGAGCCCTTCAGGCGCGCCTCAAGGAGCGAAGGGCTCGGCGGCCTCGGGGTCGATCCCGAAGCGCCTGATCGCGTCGGAGACCTCGTCGGGGGTCGCCTCGCCGCTCCGGGCCAGCGAAGAGAGAACCGCGACCACGACGTGGCCGGCGTCGACCTCGAAGTGGTGGCGCAGCGCCGGGCGGGCGTCGGAGCGGCCGAACCCATCGGTGCCGAGGGACACGTACGGCCGGTGCACCCAGCGGGCCACCTGGTCCGGGATCGCCCGCATGTAATCGGTGACCGCGACCACCGGCGTGCTCCCGTAACCGAGCTCGGTCGTCACCACCGGTCGGCGCGGGTCTTCCCCGGGGTGAAGCCGGTTCCAACGCTCGACGCTGATGGCGTCACTTCGAAGCGTGGACCACGACGTGGCCGACCAGGTGTCGCACCCGATCCCCCAGAACTCGCCAAGAAGCCGACGCGCCTCATCGGCCGCCTGCCACATCGGTCCCGAGAAGCAGATCGTGGCCTGGCGGGCCAGGGTCTCGTCGCGCTCTTGGAACCGGTACAGGCCGCGCAGGACCCCCGCCTTGATGGCGTCGCCGGGCTCGCCCTCGGGGAGGGCCGGCATCGGGTAGTTGTCGTTGTAGAGGGTGATGTAGAAGAAGCGGTCCTCTGCGTCGGGCCCGATGGTCTTCGCGACCGCTTCCTCGACCACGATCGCGAGCTCATAGGCGAACGCGGGGTCGTAGATCCGGGCGGCCGGGTTGGTCGAGGCGAGCAGTGGTGAATGGCCATCGTCGTGCTGGAGCCCCTCGCCCTGGAGGGTGGTGCGCCCGGCCGTGCATCCGGCCAGGATTCCCCGGCCACGCATGTCCCCGAGCGCCCACGCGAGGTCGCCGACCCGCTGGAACCCGAACATCGAATAGAACAAGTAGACGGGGACCATCGGCCTGGCCCAGGTCGCGTAGGAGGTGGCCAGGGCGATGAAGCTGCTGAGTGCACCGGCCTCAGTGATCCCCTCCTGGAGGACCTGACCCGAGGTGCTCTCGGCGTAACGGAGCGGGAGATCCGCGTCGACGGGCGTGTACCGCTGCCCGTCGGGGGCGTAGATCTTCGACTCGGCGATGATCGATTCGAGGCCGAAGGTTCGGGCCTCGTCGGCGACGATCGGGGCGACCAGCGGACCGATGGTCGGGTCGCGCACCAGGTTTCGGAGCAGCCTGGCGAAGGCCATCGTGGTGGACACCGACTGGCCCCCCGACCCGGCCATGAGATCGGCATAGACCTTGGGGTCGGGGAGGGCCGGGGCGCTTTTCCGGACCACCCGCGACGGGACCGGTCCGTTCAGCACCGTGCGCCGAGCCATCAGGTACTGGTGGGCCGCTGAGCCCTCGGCAGGCCGGTAGTACGGGGGGAGCTCCGCCTCGAGGAGTGAGTCGGGGATCTCCTCGGCCAGGTGGAGCCGGTCCCGCAGCGCATGCAGCTGTGCCTTGGTCATCTTCTTGATCTGGTGGGTGGCGTTGCGCGCCTCGATCTCGGGACCGAGCGTCCAGCCCTTGATCGTCTTGGCCAAGATGACCGTCGGCGCGCCGCGCTGCTCGGTGGCCAGCTTGTAGGCGGCGTAGAGCTTGCGATAGTCGTGGCCGCCGCGCGGCAGCGTCCGGAGCTCGTCGTCGCTCAGGTGTTCGACCAGCCGGCGGAGACGGGGATCGGGACCGAAGAAGTTCTCGCGGATGTAGGCCCCCGACTCGGTCGCGTACTTCTGGAACTCACCGTCGACGGTGGTGTTCATCCGATCCAGCAACACCCCGTCGACGTCACGGGCCAAGAGCTCGTCCCAGCGCGAGCCCCAGATGACCTTGATGACGTTCCATCCGGCACCCCGGAAGACCGCCTCGAGCTCCTGAATGATCTTGCCGTTCCCCCGCACCGGGCCGTCGAGTCGTTGCAGGTTGCAGTTGACGACGAACACCAGGTTGTCGAGGTGCTCACGCCCGGCTACCCCGAGTGCACCGATCGACTCGGGCTCATCCATCTCCCCGTCGCCTACGAAGCACCAGACGCGGCTCTCGCTCGTGTCGACGAGCTGGCGCAGGTGGAGGTAGCGGTTGATGTGGGCCTGGTAGATCGCCGCGATGGGGCCGAGGCCCATCGACACCGTCGGGAACTCCCAGAAGTTGGGAAGGAGCCGGGGGTGCGGGTAGCTCGGCAGCCCGTTGCCCCCCACCTCGTGGCGGAAGTTGTCCAGCTGAGCCTCACCCATTCGACCTTCGACGTACGCGCGCGCGTAGATGCCGGGCGACGCGTGGCCTTGGATGTACACCTGATCGCCCGCCCCGCCGTTCGCCTTGCCGCGGAAGAAGTGGTTGAAGCCGACCTCGTAGAGCGATGCCGAGCTCGCGTATGTCGACAAGTGGCCACCGATGCCCTCGGTGCGAGCATTGGCCCGGGTCACCATGACCGCGGCGTTCCAGCGGATGAAGGCGCGGATTCGCCGCTCGAGGTGCTCGTCACCGGGGAACCACGGTTCGTCGGATGCCGAAATGGTGTTCACGTACGGGGTGGAGACGGTGGCCGGGAAGTCGACCTGGAGGCTCCGCGCACGCTCGAGCAGCTTCATGAGCAAAAAGCGGGCCCGGGTGCGTCCGTGTCCGTCGACCACGGCATCGAAGGAGTCCAGCCATTCGTCGGTCTCGGCCGGATCGATGTCGGGGATCTGGTGGGAGATGCCGTCGAAGAGCATGGACCCCATGATCCCACCCCCGCGGAGCGGCGGGTACACCATCTGTCAAATGAGCCGCCGCGGGCGCGCGGCCGTAGTAGAGATATCCCGTGGCCACCCCCGCTCAGCCGGTCGTGGTGTACACGGACGGTTCGTGCCTCGGGAACCCCGGGCCGGGCGGATGGGCGTGGGCGATCCCCGGCGGGCCCTATGCGAACGGTGGTGAGGCGCGCACCACCAACCAGCGCATGGAGATCACGGCGGTCCTCGAGGCACTCCGCACCATCGGCGAGGACGATGGCGCGACGGCGATCACGGTGATCAGTGACTCGACCTACGTCGTCAAGTGCTTTCAGGACCGCTGGTGGGAAGGCTGGCTCCGCCGGGGCTGGCGCAACTCCCAACGCCAACCGGTGGCCAACCGGGACCTGTGGGAGCCCCTCATCGAGCTGGCCCTCGCGTCAGACCGCCAGGTCGTGTTCCGTTGGGTGAAGGGCCACAGCGGGGACCGCTGGAACGACTTCGTCGACGAGCTGGCCCTCGCCGCGGCTACCGAGGCCCGCGCGTCCTCCTGAGCCGCCCGGTCGGGGAGTGGTCTCGAGGACCGCTTCGCCGTACCATCGGCCCATGGAACTCAACAACAGTTCGGCGATCGTCACCGGAGGTGCATCGGGACTTGGGGCGGCGACCGCCAAGGCCCTGTCGGAGCGGGGCGCCCGGGTGGTCGTCTTCGACCGGAACGAGGACGGGGCCAAGCAGGTCGCCGGCGAGGTCGGTGGCGAATACTTCGGTGGCGATGTCACCAACCCCGACGACTGCCAGAAGGCTGTCGACCTGGCCGCCGAGGGGGGAGTGCTCAGGGTCGCGGTCAACTGCGCCGGCACCGGCTGGGCCGAGCGGGTCATCAACAGGGACGGCACCCCCCACGACCCGAAGTCCTTCGAATTCCTCCTCCGGCTGAACGTGATCGGGACGTTCAACGTCATGACCAGGGCCGCCGCGGCGATCGCCAAGACTGAGCCCAAGGACGACGGCGAACGGGGCGTGATCGTGAACACCGCCTCGGTGGCCGCTTTCGACGGCCAGATCGGCCAGCTGGCCTACTCGGCATCCAAGGGCGCCGTCGTGGGCATGACGCTGCCGGCCGCCCGCGACCTCTCGGTGGTGGGCATTCGGGTCCTCACGATCGCCCCCGGCCTCTTCGACACCCCCCTGCTGGCCACCCTGCCCGAGCCTCAGCGCAAGGCGCTTGGGGAGTCGGTCCTGTTTCCCAAGGTGCTCGGCGTGCCGGCCCAGTACGGGCAACTAGTCGTCTCCATCGTCGAGAACCGCTACCTGAACGCCGAGGTCATCCGGCTCGACGGCGGCATCCGGATGCCGCCCAAGTGATGGCCTGTCGCTCTCTCGTCGGGCGGTGAAGTTCCGCGACGTCGCAGGTGTCCGCCTGTCGGCGGTCGGCCTCGGGACCTGGCAGTTCGGGTCGCGCGAGTGGGGATACGGACCTGTCTATGCCTTGGGCATCGCCCCCGAGGTGGTCGCGAGCTCGCTCGATGCCGGGGTGAACCTCGTCGACACCGCCGAGATCTACGGGTTTGGGCGCTCCGAGCGGATCGTCGGCCGGGCGCTCGCCGAACGCCGCGACGAGGCGTTCATCGCCACCAAGCTCTTCCCGATCCTGCCGGTCGACCCGATCGTGACCCGGCGCGCCCATCTGAGCGCCCGACGGCTCGGGATCGACGTGATCGACCTGTACCAGGTCCACTGGCCCAACCCGGTCGTCCCACTGTCGGCCACCATGGGTCCGCTGGCTCGCCTGCAGCGCGAGGGTCTCATCCGGCACGTCGGGGTGAGCAACTTCTCGCTCGACCAGTGGCGCCGGGCCGAGGAGCTCTTGGGTGCCCCGGTGCTCTCCAACCAGGTCCGCTACAACCTGATCGACCGGCGCATCGAGCGCGAGATCCTGCCGTGGGCCCAGCAGCACGACCGCTTGGTCATCGCGTACAGCCCGCTCCAACAGGGCATGCTCTCGGCTGGCTATGGTCCCGACAACATCCCCAAGGGGCTCCGGTCGAACACGGCGGCCTTCCTCCCTGAGAACCTGCGACGCAGCGAGCATCTCTTCGAGGTGCTTCGCCGGGTCGCCGATGCCCACGACGCCAACGCGGCCCAGGTGTCGCTGGCCTGGTGCCTTCGGCGTCCCAACGTGATCGTGATCCCGGGCGCCTCGTCGGTTGCTCAGGCGGAGTCCAACGCCGAGGCGGCCGACCTCGAGCTGACCGACGACGAGGACGCCGAGCTCACCGCGGCATCGGACGACTACCAGCTCATCGGTGGTGCCGCGGTGATCGGGCGTCTTGTCCGCCGGAGGGTCGAGGAGGTCGGTGGACGCGTGCGCGGGATCGTCGATGGACTCCGCGCATAGGGGCTCGCCGAGAGGTAGGAAACGCTGGTCACCGCCGATAAGGTGAGTGCGGGCAACCGAATCGGTTGCCCGCGGTGTCTCGGGTCGAGGAGGAACCGGAGCTTCGAGATGCCGCCCGGGGGAGGGACGAAGCCGAGAGAAGCCAAGGACAGGAGCTGAGGAGGTGACGACCACGGGGACGCAGTTCGATGTCGTCGTCATCGGGGGCGGCCCGGGTGGCTACGCAACCGCCTTGTATGGGGCCGCCGCCGGGCTCTCGGTGGCCATCGTCGAGCGCGACAAGGTGGGTGGGACCTGTCTGCACCGCGGGTGCGTGCCAGCGAAGGAGTTCCTCGAAACGGCCGCGGTGTACCGGACCGTGAAGGGCTCCGCTGAGTTCGGCATCGGCGCCGCCGACCCGACGATCGACTTCGCGGTCAGCCAGAGTCGCAAAAACGCGGTGGTGGAGCGGCTCTTCCGGGGCCTTCAGGGTCTCTTGAAGGGGCGCCAGGTCACCGTGCTGTCGGGTACCGGCACGTTGCTGGCCGACCGGCGGGTACGGGTCAGCGAGGGGCCCGACGCCGGGGCCGAGATTGTCGGCCGCAACGTCGTCCTGGCCGCCGGGTCGGTCCCCCGCACGCTGGCCGGACTGCCGGTCGACGGCCGTACCGTGGTCACCTCGGACGAGTTCTTGGACCTGGACAAGATCCCCGAGTCGGCAACGGTCATCGGTGCCGGCGCCATCGGCTGTGAATTCGCATCGCTCCTGTCCGATCTCGGTGCGCGGGTCACCCTCGTCGAGGCGCTGGACACGATCCTCACCGGGTGCGACGTCGAGATCGCGGCGGTCGTGCACCGGTCCTTCCGCAAGCGGGGTATCGAGCTGCACACTGGGGCTCAGGTGAAGGGGTTCGTGCCGCGATCGAGCGGCACCGGCGGTGTCCTGCATCTGGCCGAGGGCCCCGAGATCGACTCCGACATGGTCGTGGTGTCGGTTGGGCGGCGGGCACGGACCGAGGGACTGGTGGCGGCGGGAACGGCGGTGGCGATCGACGAGCGAGGATTCGTGGTCGCCGACCATTACCAGCGCACCCACGAGCCCAGCGTGTGGGCGGTCGGCGACGTGGTCGCCGGAACCCCGCAGCTCGCACACGTGGGGTTCGCCGAGGCCATCGTGGCGGTGCATTGCATGTTGGGCGAGCCCGCCATCCCGGTCGACTACGAACGGGTCCCGTGGGCCATCTATTGCCATCCCGAGGTCGCGTTCGCCGGGCTGACCGAGGAGCAGGCCAAGACGCGGGGGCTCGATGTCGTGGTCAAGAAGGACCCGTTCGGCGGGAACAGCCGGGCCCAGATCATCGGCGACACCGAGGGAATGGTGAAGGTGGTCGCCGAGCGACGCGCCGATGGGGCCGAGGGGCGGATCCTCGGGGTCCACATGGTCGGTCCCTGGGTGACCGAACAGTTGGGCGCCGGCTACCTCGCCGTCAACTGGGAGGCCACCCCGAGCGAGGTCGCGCAGTTCATCCAGCCACACCCGTCGCTCTCCGAGACCTTCGGCGAGACCGTGCTGGCCTTGACCGGAAGGGGACTCCACGTTGGCTGACGTGACCATGCCGCAGCTCGGCGAGACGGTGACCGAGGGGACCATCACCCGGTGGATGAAATCGGTCGGTGACCAGGTCGAACGGGACGAGCCCCTGTTCGAGGTCTCGACGGACAAGGTCGACACCGAGGTCCCCTCCCCGGCCGCCGGCGTGCTGTCGGAGATCCTGGTCGCCGAGGGCGAGACGGTCGACGTCGGCACCAGGCTGGCAGTCATCGGCGGCGAGCAGGCGGCTGCGGTTGGCACCGCTGCCACCAGCACCACCCCGGCCCCGCCGGAGGCGGCCACGGTGCCGGCGAGCGCCGACGCCGCCACGGTGGCCCCGCCCGAACCGGCCCCTCAACCGGCCCGGGCCGAGGTTGTCCCCCCCCCGCCGAGCACGCCTCCTCCGGTCCCGCCGGCCTTCGCGGCGGGCGCTCCGGGCGCCCCCAAAGGGGCCTCACAGGATGACGTGCTGTTGCTCTCGCCGATGGTCCGGCGCCTCCTGGCCGAGAACGGCATCAACGCCGCGCAGGTGCGGGGCACCGGCCTCGGCGGCCGCATCACGCGCGAGGACGTCCTCGGGTTCATCGACGGCCAACGCGCCAACGGCCAGGCCCGGGTCGTGGCGCCCCCGCCCGACACAGCGACGGCGCCCGTCGCGACGGCGCCCCAGGCCGCCTCGACACTCCCGACGGCGGTGGCGGAGCGCTCGGTCGTTCCCGCGGCGGGCGATCGCATCGTGCCGTTCTCGAACGTGCGCCGCCGCACGGCCGAGCACATGGTGCGTTCGAAGTCCACCTCTCCCCACGCGTTCATCGCCGCGGAGACCGACTTTGAGAACGTCGAACGGGTGCGGCGCTCCCACGGGGCGCGGTTCCGGGCCGAGGAGGGGTTCTCCCTCACCTACCTCCCGTTCGTTGCTCGAGCGGCCGTCGAAGCGCTGCGCGAGTTCCCCAACCTCAACGCGTCGGTGTCCGAGGACTCCCTCCTGGTGCACGCAGAGATCAACCTCGGCATCGCCGTTGACCTCGACTACGAGGGGTTGATCGTCCCGGTGGTACACCGGGCCGAGGAGGTCACCCTGCGCGGGATCGCGCGCCGGGTCCGTGACCTGGCCGACCGGGCCCACACCCGCCAGCTGAGCGCGGACGACATCGTCGGGGGCACGTTCTCGATCACCAACGATGGGCCGTTCGGCACCTACTTCACGGTGCCGATCATCAATCAGCCCCAGGTGGCCATCCTCGCCACCGACGGGGTCAAACGTCGGCCGGTGGTGGTCGTCACGCCGGACGGGAGCGAATCCATCGCCATCCACTCGGTCGGCGTGCTCGGGATGTCGTGGGACCACCGGGCCGTCGACGGCGCGTATGTGTCCGCGTACCTGCGCCGGGTGGGCGAGCTGCTCTCGACCCGCGACTGGTCCGCCGAGCTCTGAGCCGACCGGTGCTGAGGGTCCGAAGGCTCGGGACCGTCCCCTACAAGGAGGCCTACGCGCTGCAGCGCGCGCTGGCGCAGCGAGCCCGGGACGACTACCTGCTCGTCCTCGAACACCCGCACGTCTTCACCCTCGGCGTCCGCGCCGACCCGGCCCACGTGCTCGGGGACCCCGTTGCGCTGGGTGCCGACCTGGTGAGGACCGACCGCGGCGGCGACGTCACCTACCACGGGCCGGGCCAGCTGGTCGTCTACCCGATCGTCACCGTGGCTGATCACCTGTCGTCGGGCCGCGACCACGTGCGTCGCCTGGAGCAGGTCGTCATCGACGCGCTGGCGGTGCTCGGCATCGAGGGGGCCGGGCGATTGGCCGAGTACCCGGGGATCTGGATCGACCCGCACGGGACGCGCCCGGCCAAGGTGGCCGCCGTTGGGGTCCGGACCGTGAGGGCCGACGACGGACGGCGACGGACGTTGCACGGCGTCGCGCTCAACGTGGACTGCGACCTCTCGATGTTCGGCCAGATCGTTCCGTGCGGCATCAGCGACCGGCCGGTGACCTCGCTGGCCGCGTCGGGACACCCGGTCTCGATGGATGCGGTCGCCGACGCCGTGGTCGACAGGGCGATGGCCGAATGGGGGGGTGCCGAGGTCTCCGACGAGCGGGCGGTCATGGCCCGCCGGCCCTTGGTCGAGCCGGCCGGCTTGCTCGCCTCCTCCTCCGAGCGGCCTCCGCTGCGACGACTGCGTCAGGCCGGGGTGGACCCGGCGGCCGGCGTGCCGATCACCGTCCGCAAGCCGGCCTGGCTCCGGGTTCCGGCGCGTATGGGCGACGACTACCGCTCGGTGGCCAAGATGATCGGCTCGCACTCGCTCACCACCGTGTGCGAGGAGGCCGGATGCCCGAACATCTACGAGTGCTGGGCGGCCGGCACGGCGACCTTCATGCTCAACGGGTCTCGTTGCACGCGGGCGTGCGGTTTCTGCCAGGTCGACACGCGACACCCGCTCCCGCTCGATTCGGGGGAGCCGGACCGGGTCGGCGAGGCGGTGGCGCGTATGAACCTCGCCCACGCGGTGGTGACCTGTGTCGCCCGGGACGACCTCGCCGACGGTGGGGCGGGGGCGATCGCGGCGACCGTCGAGGCGATCCGGCGCCACCGTCCCGGGACCTCCGTCGAGACGCTGATCTCTGACTGCAAGGGGGACCGGGACGCCCTGGAGCTCGTCTTCGCGGTTCGTCCGGACATCTTGAACCACAACATCGAGACGGTGGCCCGGTTGCAGCGGGCCGTGCGACCGTCGGCCGGCTACGCCCGCAGCCTGGCCGTCCTGGCTCAGGCCGCCGCCGCCGGCCTGGTCGTCAAGTCGGGGCTGATGGTCGGGCTCGGCGAGACCGAGGACGAGGTGACGGCCACGCTGGCCGATCTGGCGGCGGTGGGGGTGCGGATCGCGACCATCGGCCAGTACCTGCGCCCGTCGGCCAAGCACCTACCGGTCGCGCGCTTTTGGAGCCCCGAGGAGTTCGATCGGTTGCGAGCGGCCGGGCTCGAGCTCGGCCTGGATCACGTGGAGTCCTCGCCGCTCACCCGATCCTCGTACCACGCCCGCGACGCCGCCGATGCGGTGCGCGAGAAGGCCGAACGGTCGCTCGAGGGGGTGTCCGGTTGACCGGTCGCCGACGCCGGATGCGGGTGACGAACGGGTCGACGCGGTTGGCTTAGTGGTTCAGTTGCGCTTGGCCACGTGCTGGGTCCAGCTCATGCCGTCCCAGTAGCGCAGCGTGTCGGGGGCGCCGCTCGGATCGGGCATCCAGCTGGCCGGCGTGCCCGGAGGCGGGATGGTCGGTGGCGCTGGTGCCGGAGGGGGCGGTGGCGCTGGTGCCGCGGCGTACCGGTTCTGGTCCATACCGGCACCGAATCCCGCGAACGGATCGGACTGCGCCGGTCCACCGAACCCCTGAGCGCCCATGGCGCCGGGCGCGGGGAGCGTTCCCACGTCGCTGTAGTACGAGGCCGCCGAGGGCGGGCCCGCTGCGTGTCCACCCGCTCCCGCTTTCGCCGGCCTGCTGTTGCGCTTGTACAGGACGAGGATGGTGGCGAGGAGGATGACCACGACCGCCAGGATCAGAACTTCCAGCATCTTGGTGGAGCTGCCCAAGGCTGCCAGAACAATTTTCGTGTGCGTTCCCACGCACCGAACGGTATCGCCCCGATCCTGGGAAAACGGGGATATCCCAGTTGCGCGCCCCGCGGGGAGCGCAACTGGGGCGCGTCACGCGATGAAGTACTTGGCCGCCGGGTGCGAGCAGATGATGGCGTCGGTGGTTTGTTCGGGCTCCAGCTGGGAGTTCTCGCTCATGGCCACGCCGATGCGCTCCGCGCCCAAGAGCTCCACGACCTTGGCGTTGTCGGCCAGATCGGGGCAGGCCGGGTAGCCCCACGAGTAGCGGCCGCCCCGGTACTTCTGGCGGAACAGCCCGGTCAGGGTGGGTCCGTCCTCGTCGGCGAAGCCCAGCTCCTCTCTGATCCTGCGATGCCAGTACTCGGCCAGGGCCTCGGTCATCTCCACCCCGAGACCGTGGAGGAACAGGTAGTTCTGGTACTCGTTGGCGGCGAACAACTTCGCCGCCTCTTCAGAGACCTGGCGCCCCATCGTGACCAGCTGGAAGCTGGCCCAGTCCTGCTCGCCGGAGGCCCGCGAGCGGAAGAAGTCGGCGATGCATAGCCACGGCTCCTTGGGCTGGCGCGGGAAGGTAAACCGCATGATCTCGTTGTCCCGGCGCTCGTCCTCGTAGACGACCAGGTCGTCACCCTCGGAGTTGGCCGGGAAGTGGCCCCACACGACCTGGGGGATGAGCAGGTCGGCCTCCTTGGCCTTGGCCAGCTGCTCACGCAGCACCACCGAGACCCGCTCTTTGAATTCGGGGTCGGACTCCTGGTTGGCCTTATCGGGGCGGAATCCCCACTGGTTCCTGAACAGCGACGTCAGGTTCAGGTAGTTGGCGATCTCATCGAGCGGGATCCCCTTGGCCACCCGGCTGCCGAGGAACGGCGGGGGGAAGACCGGGTTGTCGGTGGTCACCTCGGGCGAGCGGTCCGGCACGTTCTCGGGACGCGGCTTGACCGTGAGGCCGGAGCGGGCCGGCACCTTGCGCTCGGAGATCTCGCGACCGAATTCGGGGTCCTCTAGGCCGCCCTTGATCTCCATCAACCGCTCCATGGTCCGGAGCCCCTCGAACGCGTCACGGCCGTAGAAGACCCGGCCGGTGTAGACGGTCCTTAGGTCCCGCTCGACGTAGGTGCGGGTCAGCGCGGCCCCGCCCAGCAGGACCGGGATGTGGGCGAGGCGCCGGTCGTTCAGCTCCTCGAGGTTGTCGCGCATGATGAGCGTAGATTTGACCAACAGGCCGCTCATGCCGATGGCGTCGGCGCGGCGCTCCTCGGCCGCGGTGATCATCTCGCCGATGCCGACCTTGATCCCGAGGTTGACCACCTCATAGCCGTTGTTGGTGAAGATGATGTCGACCAGGTTCTTGCCGATGTCGTGGACGTCGCCCTTCACCGTCGCCAGCACGATGGTGCCCTTCCCGCCCTGGTCGTCCCGGGCCATGTGTGGCTCGAGGTAGGCGACCGCACCCTTCATCGTCTCGGCCGAGGACAGCACGAAGGGGAGCTGCATCTCGCCGGAGGCGAACAGCTCGCCGACCGTCCGCATCCCGGCCAGCAAGAAGTTGTTGATGACATCGAGCGGCTCAAAGCCGGCGTCGAGGGCCGCGTTGAGGTCAGATTCGAGCCCGTTGCGATTGCCGTCGACGATCCGTTGCTCGAGGCGACGTTCGACCGGCCAGTCGAGGTAGTCCTCGGTCGAGGCGGAGGAGATCGACACACCCTCAAACAACCCCAGGAGCTCTTGGAGGGGGTCGTAGTCGGGCGTTCGGCGGTCGTAGATGAGGTCGAGGCAGACCGCCTTCGCGTGCTCGTCGATCTTGGACAGCGGCAGGATCTTGGATGCGTGCACGATCGCGGCGTCGAGCCCCGCCTCGACGCACTCGTGCAAGAAGACCGAGTTGAGCGTCTGGCGGGCCGCCGGGTTCAGCCCGAACGAGAC
>Ga0181521_10001871_pt1 | contig 25709 bp, 21 predicted proteins | sample PEATcosm2014_Bin_32_FD_119764 | JGI IMG/M metagenome (GOLD analysis project Ga0181521, IMG submission 119764) | Peatland microbial communities from MTU Mesocosm Facility, Houghton, MI, USA - PEATcosm2014_Bin02_60_metaG | ecosystem: Environmental > Terrestrial > Soil > Wetlands > Peat | place...
GGCACCGTGCGATATCCGTCGCAAGCCACATCAAGAAGATCATCGGTAAGCTGTGTGCGGGAAAACCGCACGCACAGTTTGAAAGGGGGTTACATGGAAACGGGCCAGCGGTAACGCTGGAACTGCGCCATAATCTACCAATGCAGACAGGCAACGCTCCGGCGGTCGCGGTGGTAGGGGCGGGCGCCGTCGGCTGCTATTTCGGCGGCATGCTGGCGCGCTCCGGCGTCCCCGTCACGTTGATCGGCCGGCCCTCCCACATGCAAGCCATCGCGCGCGACGGCCTGCTTCTCGATGGCCTGCGCGTCCACCAGCGCATCCCCGTGGCCGCATCCACCGGCATGCAAGCCATAAGCGGAGCGAGCGTCATTCTCTTCTGCGTCAAGACCGTCGATACCGAAACCGCCGCCCGCGCCTTGCAGCCGTTCCTTTCGGACCGAGCCGCCATCCTGAGTTTTCAAAACGGCGTCGATAACGTGGACCGCATCTATTCCGCCACCGGCCTGCGCGCCATCCCCGCGGCCGTATACGTTGCCGCCGCCATGACCGCTCCCGGTTGCGTCACCCACACCGGCCGCGGCGATCTCCTCCTCGGCTATCGCGCCGGCTGGCCCCACGAGCCGGATCTCGCTCCCCTCGCCGCCCTGTTCGAGCGCGCCGAAATCCCCTGCCGAATCTCCGCCGCCATCGAAATCGAATTATGGACCAAGATGGCGATGAACTGCGCCTACAACGCCATCTCGGCGTTGACGCGCAGCCAATATGGCCCGATGAGCCGTTTCGGCCCGGTGCGCCTCGTCATGCAGCGCGCCGTGTCCGAAACCGTCGCCGTAGCCCGCGCCGATGGCGTCTCGCTGTCCGAGCCCGCCCTGGTCGAGGCTGCCTTCCGGCTGGGGGAGGAGCAGATGAGCGGCGCCACCTCTTCCACCGCGCAGGACATCGCCCGCGCCAGACCCACCGAGATCGATTCGCTCAACGGCTACGTCTCCCGCCGCGCCGCCGCGCTCGCCATCCCCACCCCCGTCAACGATACTCTCTACGCGCTCGTCAAACTTCTGGAACAAAGCGGGGCTGGCGGCGCGCCCGCCGGACCCGTCCGCCACACGCCGGCCGCTCAATTGTAAATCTGGTACAGCTCGAAATTGCCGTCGCGATCCGGCGCAAAGACGATGCGCGAGCCGTCCTTGGAGCTGGGAAAAAAACTGTGCGGCAGCGAGTTGGTGAGAGGAGCGCGTTTGAATGCCATAAATGCCCCTGTGCCGGGGCGCGGATTGACAGGCTTCCGGGGCATCGGCCGGTAAGGTGCAAACCCCAAGCCAGGGTACGGTGAGTTTCGTTACTTCACCAGCGGCAGAATGGCGCGATCGATTTCCGCGTCCGTCCAGGCGGCCACGTGGACGTTTTTGTGCAAAGTCCAGTGCTCGGTGTGGCTGACGGATTTGCCGGGCTGCAGCTTGGAAAGCGGACCCACGGTTTCGATCTCCAGGAAATCGTTATTGGTGAAGGTCTCGAAGGAGCAGCCGTAATCGGGGTAGGCGGAGACTGGCTCGGTAGCCGCGAAGCGCTTCACGAACAGGTCGCCATTCAGGAGGTACGCCCCCCAGGTATCCTTGTTGTAGCTACCCAGCTTCTGGCCCACGGGGTTGTGCGGGTCCTGGTGCAGGACCAGATATTTCCGCAGCAGCCCCCACCGTTTATCCGACAGATCCGTATAGGCCCACATCACCAGGGGGTTGGTGGTTTCCAGATCGATGGGGTGCTGGCCGCGCGGCGGGAAGCCGTGGATGGCGGTGCCGCCCTGCGCCAGCATGGTGAGAGACCACGGCGCCAGCTCATAAGGCGCCTGGCCGGCATTGCGGATCTGGTGCGAGACCTCGACGGCCGTCCCGGTGGCCGCCAGCCGGACCGTGATTCGCTTTTCGAGACCGGTGAGGGGTTCGACGGGCTCGGTGGATTCCACGCCGTCTTCGAGCACGCGGATGTGCACGGGGCCGTTATCCGGCGCGTAGCTCTTGACGCGGTCTTCGGGCGAGATCCAGAGGCGATGGCCGCCGCGCGCCTGCCACTCGGTTTCGCCCGACTTGCCCATCTGCTCGGCAAATTCCTTGAAGATATTCTGGCCGCCGGCGAAGGCGTAGCGGATGACGCGCGGGCCTACGTCGCCGGTAACGATCAATTCGACGGCGCCGTTCGAAATGCGATAGCAGTTCGGCCAGCCCCGGTAGGCGGTCTTTTCGATTTTCACTGCTGCGGAAGCGGTCATGGTGATTGCCAGTAAGAGTGTGGTTGATTTTAGCATCGCGACCTCATCATTGGGTGGCCGAACCGATCAGAAACAGGCCGCCGGCGTATCCCGCCAGCATCAGAATAATGTACTTCGCGGTGCCCGCGGGCGCCAGGCGGAATTCGCGCCAGATCAGCAGGCCCCACAGCGCCGCCACCAGCGTGGCGCCTTGTCCCAGCGCGTAGGAAATGGCCGGCCCGGCCACGCTGGAAGCCAGCACGTTGAAGCTCAGCGCCAGCATCCAGATGCACCCGCCCAGAACGCCGATCAGGTGCAGGCGCGCGCCGCCGCGGAAATATTGCCCATAAGTGACGCCGCCGGCGCGCATGAAGATGGTGTTCCAGAGGAAGTTGCTGGCGAACACTCCCACCCCGAACACCAACAGCGCCACGTAAGGAGTGAGCATGCCGGGTTGGATGGGCTGCGTGCTGAAGTTGGGAGAGACGGCGCGCATCAGTTGCGGGTAGAAGAAACCCATGATGCAGCCGGCAATCACCGAAGCGACCAGGCCGCGCAAGGGGCTGCGGCCGCCGCTATGCGGAAGGCGGCGGTGCGCCAGCGCGGAGAGCACCATCGCCAGCACGATGAGAGCGACGCCCGAGAAAAGCGGCGTGGGGTTGCCCTGCGGCCGCTCGATATAGCTTTCCACCGTGCCGATGACCAGCGCCAGCCCCACTCCGACGGGGAAGGCCAAAGACATGCCCGCCGCATCGATCGCCACCACCAGCAGAATGTTCGAGAGGTTGAAGATGGCGCCGCTGATCAAGGCGGGCAGAACGTACGGGAAGCTGGCCGCGTGCAGATTCGCCTTCGCGGCCATGCCGGCCGCGCCGAAGCTGCCCAGAGTGTGCGCGAACACCAGGCTGAAGAGCAGCACCCCGATGGCGTAATCCCAGTAGAAAAGCTCGAACGGCCACTTCTGCGTGCCGGCGAGCTTCTGGGTGTTGGCCCAGGAGCCCCACCCCAGCATGGTGATCACGCAGAAGAGAATCGCGACGGGCAAACTGTGGACGACGAACATGGGCGCCTCCCTGATCAGGACCTAACATGATAGCGCGTAGGACAGGCCGGACTGGCAAGCTCATCGGTGACCGCATTTTGGGCCCGTAGGGCAGGTTGGCCGCAAGGCAACCAGCGGGCCGATTGCCAACCGGCCGCCGGATCCCATCCGGCCCCCCGCCGGGCGGGTCACACTCTCGCCCCACGCGTTGCGCGGCGGCGCCTTTACTTCCGTTCGTCGATGGCGTGCCCGTTGGCGCCGGACACTTCGCGCAGCACGTCGTCGATCACCTCGCCGGCGCGATCCGAGTGCAGCTCCGCGCGCATGCGGCGCAGCGCCACTCCGATAATGTCGCGGTGGTGCAGTTTCGATCCCGGCCCTTTGCCGCTCAACTCCAGCCAGAGCCGGTGCGCCAGGTCGATGTCTTCCGGCCACAGCCGGGGCGGATGCGGCCCCAGGTTGAAGAACACCACGTCCCGCTGATTCTCGAGTATGATTTCGAGGGAAATCGAGGGCCGCGGCTCGGGAAGCTGCTCCCAGAATTGTCCCACCAGCGAACCCTGCTCCGAGGGCGTCAGCTTGGGCGAAAGCCCCATCACGATGCGCGACGATTCGAGCCGCGCCGCCGTTTGCACCACCGTTTCGTAAGGATCGCTGCCCGGCACCACCATCAGCTCGACGTGCTTGCCGGCCTTCTCGGCCAGGGTGACCACGTGCGTGAATACGTTGGTTTCGTCGTCGGCAAAAATCTGGTTGGTTTCAAGCGGATGCTCGCCCGAGCCGGCCTGCGTCACCTGCCGCACCGAAAGCACCACGATATCCATCTTGCGCGTGTCCGTCTTTTGCAAAATGCGCGCCAGGTGTTGCAGGCGGTTGGGATTGCGCACCGCGACCAGTATGTTGCCGGGCCGCACCTTCAGATCGCCGGGGCCGATTTCCTGCCGCGCGTCCAGGCGGAATTTTTCCATTTCCTGGGAGTGCCCATGCTTCCTTTTGCGATTGTAAATGTCGCTCAGCTCGAAAACCGCGAAGAACGCGATGGTGAAGCTGACTCCCGAGATGGTCGCCACCTTTTTGGTCAGCACGTTGATAATGGCCAGGGCGAACAGCGCCACCGTGATCATCATCAAGCCCAGCGGAATTTCCGTGCCGCCGATATGGAAGTTCAGCGGCACCTTCCACTCGCGCCCGGCCGGCTGCTTATAGCGCAGCACCAGCACCGACAGCGCCTTCATCGCGAAGCTCCACACCACGCCGAAGGCGTACGCCTCGCCCAGCATATAAACGTCGCCGCGGCTGATCAGAATGGTGGCCAGTTGCAGGAAGACGATCACGTTGATGAGCCGCGAAGTGGTGCCGAATTTCCTGTGCGGATGGCGGAACCAATCGGGCAGCACGCCGTCTTCCGCCACGCGGTTGAGCACGCCGTTGGATCCGATGATGGCCGTGTTCACCGCGCCGGCCAGAATCAAAGTGCCCACCAGCACCACGAAGGCATGGAACAGCAGCCGCACGGAAACGGGGCCGATCAGGTACATGGAAAGGCCGCCGATCAGGTTATCCAGGAAGTGCTGCCGCGCGGCGTCCGGAATGATCATCACCGCGAAGAAGGAAACCAGCGACGTGAACAGCATGCTGTAAATGAAGATCACGAAGCCGGCGCGCTCCAGGTTCTTCAGCTTGGGATAGGCGATTTCCCGGTTCACCTGCGCCAGGCTTTCTTCCCCGCTCATGGCCAGCAGCGAGTGGCCCAACCCGATCATGATGGCGATTACCGTAATGGAAGGCCCTACCGTGCCTTTCAGCCAGCCCAGCGCCTCGGGGCTGAAATGCAGGTTCGAGGGCACCGGCAGCGGCACCGGCTGATAACCGTTCTTCAGAATCGTCGCCAGGCACCAGACGATCAGGATGACCACCATCACGGTGGTGATCTGCATGATGCGCAGCGCCTTTTCGCTGGATTCGTGGATGCCGATAATATTCTTGCGCCAGAAATACAGCGTCACCACGGCCGCGAAAGTGGCCGCGAAGTAGGGCGGGTGCACGTGCAGTCCGGCAATGTGCAGGTGCTCGCCGGTTTCGTTGATCAGGCCGCCCAGGTACAACCCCGCGCTCACCGCGCTGATGGGTCCCGTCAACACGTAATCGAACATCAGCGCCGAGACCGAGAACTTGGCCAGCGTGCCGCCCATGGCCTCGTGCACCACTTTGTATACGCCGCCGCGCACGAACATCGAACAGCTTTCGATGTAAACGGCGCGCACCGCGTAGGAGAACAGCATGATCGCCAGAATGAACCACGGCGCGGCTTTTCCGATGGCCTGCTCGGCAATGCCCCCCACGTAATACGCCGAAGACGCCAGGTCGCTCAGCACGATGGCTGCCGCCCGCCAGAACGAGATGAACGACAGCATCACGGTGGTTGCAACCACCACTTTCACGGTGGTTGGCCGCGAATCCGATGTCACGTAAATGGCTCCTCGTTCGTCATACGCAAGGTTAGCTGACGGGCTGAAGCTGAGGGTTTAAGCCTCCAGGCGGAATTCGGCAAACACATATTAGCATAGGGGGAGGGTTTGGGAGGTCTATGGAAGCCGAAGCGCTGGCGCGCGAAGCGATTGCGAGATTACGCGGCGCGGGCCACCAGGCGTACCTGGTGGGCGGCTGCGTGCGCGATCTCCTGCTGGGCCGCAAGCCCAAGGACTTCGACGTGGCGACCGACGCGCGGCCCGACCGCATCATGGACCTGTTCCCCAACTCCGGCCGCGTGGGCGCGCATTTTGGAGTGGTGCTGGTGCGCAACGTCTTCGCCCAGGTGGAAATCGCCACCTTCCGCAGCGACGAAGATTACCAGGACGGCCGGCGCCCCAGCGGCGTCCATTTCGAAGCCGATCCGCGCCAGGACGTGCTGCGCCGCGACTTCACCATCAACGGCCTGATGATGGACCCGGAAACCGGCGCCGTCCTGGATTATGCGGGCGGCCGGGAAGATCTTCGCCGCGGCATTGTCCGCGCCATCGGCGATCCCGAACAACGCTTCCGCGAAGACCACCTGCGCCTGCTGCGCGCCATCCGCTTCGCCGCGCGGCTGGGGTTCGAAATCGAACCCGCCACGTTCGATGCCATCCGCCGCAACCACGCCCTCATCGCGGGCGTCTCCGCCGAAAGGATTCGCGACGAACTGGTGCGCATCCTCACCGAAGGAGGCGCGCGCCGCGGCTTCGAGCTGCTGGATTCGAGCGGACTGCTGCGCGCCCTGCTCCCCGAAATTGCCGCCATGAAAGGCGTCCGGCAGCCGCCCGAATTCCATCCCGAAGGCGATGTGTGGGTGCACACGCTGCTGCTGCTGGAGCAATTGGACCAGCCGAGCTGCGAGTTGGCCTGGGGCGCTCTGCTGCACGACGTCGGCAAGCCCCCCACGTTTCGCGTGGCCGGCCGCATTCGTTTCGACGGGCACGTGGAAGAAGGCGTGCGCCTGGCTCATGGCATTCTCGTCCGCCTGCGCTTTTCGCGCGAAGCCATGGAAGAAATCGAAGCGCTGGTGGAAAATCATATGCGCTTCAAAGATGTCTCCCAGATGAAGGACAGCACCTTGAAGCGCTTCCTGCGCCTGCCGCATTTCGGCCAGCACCTGGAGCTGCACCGCCTGGATTGCATGGCCAGCCACGGCAGCCTGGAAAACTATTTCTTCGTCAAGGAGAAGCTTGCCGCATTTTCCCAAGAGCATCTCGAACCGGGCCGTCTGCTCACTGGCGCCGACCTCATCGCCGCCGGCTATTCGCCCGGCCCGCTGTTTTCCGAGATCCTCGCGGCGGTGGAGGACGCGCAGCTTGAAGGCCGCATTGCCACCGCCGGCGAAGCCCTGGCGCTGGTGCGGGCGCGCTGGCCGCTGTAGGGGATTTTACGGTGCGCCGGCGGATTTGCGCGCGCGACCGCGAATTCCGGAGAATTTCCAGTTTTCGCCAAGCGCCAGGATCCCCGGCTCCGAACAACCGCTCCGGCAAAGGCTTCGCAGCCGCCGCGGGCGTAGAAACCGGAGCGCGCAGGCCGCGCAGGCCGGAAGGCCGGAAGGCGGGTTACCAACCCGCCGCAGGTTCACAACCTGCCCCACGGCTCGGCATGCGGCGTCAGTTGGTGCCGGCAGTCTTCTTGGCGCGCCCGAACGCATCCAGCTTGTGACGCCCGGCGTGGCCGTGGGGCAGGCCGGAAGGCGGGTTACCAACCCGCCGCAGGTTCACAACCTGCCCCACGGCTCGGCATGCGGCGTCAGTTGATGCCGGCAGCCTTCTTGGCGCGCCGGAACACATCCAGCAGCATCTTCTCGGTCAGCTTTCCGGTCGAGGTGTTCTGCTGGCTCGGATGATAGGAACTGATCAGCAGCGGCTGGCCGGGCGCGATGCGGAATTCGCGGTCGTGGGCAAATGGATAAGCCGCGCGGCTGGGGATCGCGCCGCGCGCTTTCAATACGTCCAGGTAGTTATCGAAGGCAATTCTGCCCAGCGCCACCACCACACGCAAGTTATGCAGTAACTGCAATTCGCGCTCCAGGTAGGGACGGCAGTTGCGGATCTCCTCGGGCAAAGGCTTGTTATCGGGCGGAGCGCAGCGCGCGGCGGCGGTGATGTAGACGTCGCGCAGCGTCAAGCCGTCGTCGCGGTTGGCGCTGCCGGGCTGCGACGCGAAGCCGGTCTGGTGCAGCGCGCGATACAGCCAATCCCCCGAGCGGTCGCCCGTAAACATGCGGCCCGTCCGGTTGGCGCCATGGGCCGCCGGCGCCAGTCCCAAGATCAGGATGCGCGCCTGCCGGTCTCCAAACGCCGGCACCGGCTTTCCCCAGTATTCCCACTCGCGGTAGGCGCGGCGCTTCATTTCCGCAACCGCTTCGGAGTGCCGCCGCAGCCGGGGACACAGCCGGCACTCCACAATTTCGCGCTGCAGAATTTCAAATGCGCCGGATGAATGGTTTTTCATTCCTTTTGTAGCGCGCTCCGCCACGAATGCAGAGTAGAAGGAGCGCCGCCAGTGTTAAAATTGATAGAAAATAGCTTGACGAATGAAAACGGGAGTGCTGAAATCGAAATGTCCGGCTGCTCCGGCCGGATCAATCGGTCGCCGCTCTGGCTCAGAATCCCCCCGGTCGCACCGCGTGCGGTGTATGGTTGCGTATGAACAGGTTACCTTTTTCTCCAGTTCTCCGGACCGCATGTTTCGCGGTAATGCTCTCGCTCCTATCTTCTCTTAGCTGGGGCGCAGGCACAACCGTCAAAAAGCGCCGCCATCGCCGCGCCGCCGCCGCCGTACATGCCGCGGCCGCGCATCCCGCCGCCGTCACCCATCCCGCCGCGATTGGCCCCGCCGTGCTGCGCGGCGCGACGCCCAAAGCCGCCGTACGCAGGGTTTCCGCCCAGGCGCCGCGCACCGCCGTGCATGCCCCCACGCCGGCCCCGATTATCCGCGGCGGTCCGTGGACGGAGCCGACTTTTGCGGATTCCACACAAGGCGATCGCATCGATGGAGAAGATCTGGACATCCGCCGCGCCGCTGTGGACGCGCTCGGCCCGTACAACGGGTCGGTAGTGATTGTCGAACCGCAAACCGGCCGCATCCTCACCATGGTGAACCAGAAGATCGCGTTGAGCACCGGCTTCCAGCCGTGCTCCACGGTAAAGATCTCCGTGGCTTTGGCCGGCCTGAGCGAGAAAGTGATCCAACCCGCCAATAAGTTCCGGCTGCCCGGCCTGGGCAGGATGGATCTGACTTACGCGCTGGCGCACTCCAACAACTTCTATTTTGCGACCCTGGGAGAAAAGCTCGGCTTTCAAAAAGTGGCATATTACGCGCATTTGTTCGGTTATGGCGAGAACGCCGGATTGAACATCCCGGGCGAGCAGCCGGGCCATTATCCCGCCGCGCCCCCCAGGAATGGCGGCGTCGGCATGCTCACCAGCTTCGGCGAGGAGATCCAGCAAACCCCGCTGCAACTGGCCGCCCTGATGAGCGCCGTAGCCAACGGCGGAACTCTGTACTATCTGCAATATCCCAAGACGCAGGCGGAGGCGCAAAACTTCGTGCCGCGCGTCAAACGCCATCTGGATATCAACCGGCTCATCCCCCTGGTCAAGCCGGGAATGCGCGGCGCCGTCGAGTTCGGCACCGCTCATCGCGCGCGTGAGGACGGTCCCATCGCCGGCAAGACCGGCACGTGCAGCGAGAACCATACTCACCTGGGATGGTTCGGTTCGTTCAACGATGTCGGCAATAAGAAGCTGGTGGTGGTGGTTCTGTTAACGGGAGGCAGCCCGGCTATCGGACCCCTCGCCGCCGGAATCGCCGGCGAGGTCTACCACCGTCTCCAGGAAGAGAATTACTTCGCCAGCGCCCAGCCAATCACTCCGCACGAGCTGGTGGCCAGCCGGATTTGCTGCTCGAAGTAAACCCGCAGGCGCTCCCTCACGGCCGCGGCTCCGCCAGGCACGTGAACAGTTCCCGATAGAACTCCGGGTGACTCCGCCAGGATTGCCCCGTCACCAGTTTCCCGTCGCGCACCGCCGGCTTATTCAGGTAAACTCCGCCGCTGCGCTCCACTTCGATGCGCACGTGGGCGTGACACGTTACGGAGCGTCCCTTCACCAGGCCGGCCGCGATCAGCACCTGGATGCCGTGGCCGATGGCGCAGATGTATTTGTCCTGTTCGGCGAATTCGCGCATCAGCGAAAGCACGCTGGCATCGTTGCGCAAATACTCCGGAGCGCGGCCTCCCAGAACGATCACCGCCGCGAAATCCTTGGCCGCCACCGCCGTAATCGCCACGTCCGAGTCGATGGAGTATCCCTGCCGCTCGACATAGGTCTCCCAACCCGGTTCGCTGTCGTGCAGCACCATGTGCAGGCGGCGGCGCGCCGGCGCGGCCACGATGGGTTCCCACCGCGCCTCCAAAAACCGGTGATACGCATAGAGAGCCTCGTAGCTATCTCCGCCGTCGCCGGTGACAATGAGAACTTTTCTGCTCATCGGAGCCCCGTATCCAGTCTGCCACAATGAAGCTTGGCGGGACCGGCCTGCGGCCCGCCATTTTAGCGTATGGCGAATTCGGTGGACGTCGTGGTAATCGGCGCGGGAGCGGCTGGCCTGATGTGCGCCATCCAGGCCGGCCGGCGCGGACGGCGCGTCCTGGTGCTGGAACATAACGCTCGCAGCGGGCGCAAAATCCTCGTTTCCGGAGGCGGCCGCTGCAATTTCACCAACCTGCACACGCGCCCGGAAAATTTCTTCTCGCTGAATCCGCACTTCGCCAAATCCGCGCTGGCCCGCTTCACCCCCGCCGATTTTCTGCGGATGGTGGAGCGTCACCGCATTCCCTACCATGAAAAAACCCTGGGCCAGTTGTTCTGCGACCGCTCCGCGCAGGATATCCTCGGCATGCTCGAAGAGGAGTGCGCGGCGGCCGGCGTGGCCATTTGGGCCGGGTGCTCCGCGCGGCGTGTGGATCGCGGGTTCGCCGTCGAGACCAGCGCCGGCGAGCTGACGGCCCAATCCCTGGTGATCGCCACCGGAGGCCTGTCGATTCCCAAAATCGGCGCCACGCCGTTTGGCTATAACCTGGCCCGCCAGTTCGGGTTGAGCGTCATCGAATGCCGGCCGGCCCTGGTTCCGCTCACTTTCTCCCGCGCGGATGCGGCGAATTTCGCTTCGCTAGCCGGTGTTTCGACGGAAGTCCTCGCTACCGCCGATGGCCATGGTTTTCGCGAGAAGATGCTGTTCACCCACCGCGGCCTCAGCGGACCGGCGATTTTGCAGGTATCCTCCTACTGGCGTCCGGGCGCCGCCGTCCTCATCGACATGCTGCCCCAGGTCCGCCTGGCCGAACTGCTCCGGGAGCGCCGCGCCGCCGGCGAATCCGCCGAACTCCGCACCGTCCTGGCGCGCTTCCTGCCCAAGCGCCTGGCCGATCGCTGGTGCGAGATGCACGCCCCCGCGAAACTCCTGCCCGCTCTGAGCGGCCGCGAAATCGATTTTCTTTCCGCCCGGCTCCATGGTTGGGAACTGCTCCCCGCCGGCACCGAGGGCTATGCCAAGGCGGAAGTCACCGCCGGCGGCGTCGATACGGCCGAGTTATCCTCCAAAACCTTGGAGGCCAGGAAAGTCCCAGGGCTGTACTTCATCGGCGAAGTCGTGGATGTTACCGGCCACTTGGGCGGCTTCAATTTTCAATGGGCTTGGGCTTCGGGATACTCGGCGGGTCAGTACGCGTAGGCGCCAGCTTCCGCAGAATGGCGTCCACGTAATCGCGCGTCTCGGGAATATCCGGTATGCCTCCGGCCGCATCCACCGCGCCCGGGCCCGCGTTGTACGCGCCCAGGGCATGGCTCAGATTCCCTTGATACTTCTCCAGGAGCTGCTTCAAAAACCGGGCGCCGGCTTCGATGCTCTTGCGCGCGTCGAAGGGATCGTCCACTCCGAGCTGCTCCACCGTCGCCGGCATCAACTGCATCAAGCCCATGGCGCCTTTCACGGACACTGCGCAAGGCCGAAAGGCGGATTCCTGCTCGATCACCGCGCGCAGCAATTGCGGCTGCAGTTCGTTGGTCTTGGCCGCCGCATCGATCATGGGCGATACCAAGGCGTCCTCGATGGGTTCGCACGGCGCCTCGGCGGCCAGCGCCACCGGCGCCGGGCTCCAGGGGATCAGCCGCGCGCCCACCGCTTGTGCCTGCCGGCGGATGGACGCCTCCTGCTGCTCCATCGCCATCCGCTGCGGCGTCCCGTGCGGGGCATCTTTTCCCTGCGCGCCCGCCGCCAGCGGAAGCAACACCAAGATCCAGTTCATGCACTATAATCGGCGCCCGCGACGAAGAACTTTAGCCCAAGTTTGTCAGGCGCCGTTTTGGCCCCGCTCCAGCAGCCGCGCGCTCAACAGCACCAGCGCCACCCACAAAAGGTCCGCCAGCAGCAGATGCAGGATTTGCATCCACACCGGCGCCAGCAGCAGCAGGTTGGCCGCACCCGCCGCGAGCTGCGCCAAGGCTAGCGCCATCAGCGCCAGCGCCGGCCCGCGCGCCCGCCCGAGCGCGCCGCCCGCGTAGAACAGCAGCCACGTTCCCACCCCCGCCGCCAGCACCGGATGAAGCAAGCGCAACCGCACAAACAGGTTCGCCGCCGGATCGAAATCCTGCGCCCATCCCGCGGCCAGCGACGAGGCAGGGAAGAGCGTGTCCCCCAGCGCCGCAATGGCCCCGCTCACGCCCAGCAGCATCACCGCCGCCAGCGTGGCCGCCACTTTCCATACCCCTTGGCCGCGCACCAGCACGCGCGGCTTTCCCATCCCCCACCAGGCCGTCAGAGTCAGGCACGCCAGCAGCGTCAGGGTATTGATCAGGTGCGCGGAGAGCGACCACGCGCGCGAGCTCGAGGCGTTTTTGGCCACGTGCTCCAGCAGCACCAGGGCCGCCCCGAGCAGCGCTTCGGTCATCAGAAACACCGCCGACAGCGCCGCTCCCAACCGCACCGCGTGACCCTTGGGGAAAGCGCGAAACGCCCACCACACCAGCCCAGCCACCAGCGCCAGATCGATTCCGCTGGTCGCGCGATGCGTGAATTCAATGAGGGTCGCGATGGATGGCGAATGCGCCGCCGCGAGGCCGTTGCACAGCGGCCAATGGTTTCCGCACCCCGCGCCCGACCCCGTCGCGCGCACGTAAGCGCCCCACAGCACCACCGCGATGTTATAGCCCAGCACCGCCCAGGCGAATCGCGCGAAGCGCGGCGAACCGCTTGCCTGGGTGGCTTCCGAGGCTGGTGGAGGGATCGCGGCGTGGGCCATGTCGATACCCTCATTGTAGGGCAGGATCTCATCTCGCGCGCCGGTTGCCACAGTTGCTTACCGGCGCTTCGGCAAACTTCTACGGCAGCACGGCGGCCGGCCTGACGGTCCCCAGAAACGCCGCCAGATTCTGCGGGGCGCAGTATTTATGTTCCTGCGCCGGATTCAAAGGGTACGACAGCAGGAATCCATCCACCACCGCGCCCATGGCGTGCACGGCCTCGGTCATCACGGCGGGAGGAGTAAACCGGAACGAAAGTTGCGCCGCGATCACGATGCGCGGATTCCGGGCGCGTACGTATGCGGCCACCGCCGTCACGAAGTTCACATACGGGTTTACTCCCGCCTGGCCCACGCAGGTGTCCTCCAAAAAAGGTTCTCCCTGAATATCCAGAAAGTCCACCGTGCTCCAGTCCACTTGCCGGTAGCTTCCGGCATCCGGATTGTACGCGCACGTGCCCGGCTGGTAGCCGAAAAATTGCGGCTCCGGCGCCAGCCCCACCTGGCAACCGTTGCCGCGAATCGCCGCGATGGCGCGCGCGCTGCTGCCTACCGGGTCGGCCTGCTCCGCCTCGGGCGTGGGCGCTGCGCCCCATTGGTAGAAAACCGTAACCGCCGTCCCGGGATCGCAGCCGATCTGTTGCACGCCGGCAACGCTCGGCTCCAGGTCGATCTGGTGTCCCCCGGCCACCACCGTGCGCAGCGCCGGGAGGGCCGCCAGCGTTTTAACGCCCAGGTAATCCGTCTTCTGAAAATACTGTTGCAACACCGGAACCACGCCCGGATCCTGCGACGCCGCGAAGGCGAAAAATGGACTCGCCGCCCAGGCCGCGCCAGGAATCGACAACGCCGCCAGCAAAAGGCCGCTCAGATTCATCAGCTCACTCCCTTGCAGACTCATTGTAAGCCCCGCCCGCTCTCGAAGGTTCGCCGGTCCCCGGTTGCGGGGAAAGGATGCGGCCCTATTGACAGGCGCCGCATGAGATGCTACTTTTGCAACAGGCAGCTGCTTTTGCAGCACATCGTATGCAAAAAGACGGCCAACGCAATCTGAGCCGGCGCGAGCGCCAGATCATGGATGTCCTCTATCAGAAGGGCCGCGCCACGGCCTCGGAAATCCAGCAGCGGATTCCCGATCCGCCCACCTACTCCGCCGTGCGCGCCAAGCTGCGCGTGCTGGAAGAGAAAGGCCACATCCGCCATCGGGAAGAGGCGCTGCGCTACGTGTATCTTCCCGTGGTGGCGCGCGATAGCGCCCGCCGCAGCGCGCTGCGCCATCTGGTGTCCACATTTTTTGCCGGTTCCGTGGAGCAAACCGTGGCGGCGCTGCTGGACCTCGCGTCGGCCAATCTCTCCACCGGGGATCTGGATCGCATCGCGGCCTTAATCGAAGAGGCCAAAAAGGAAGGAGCGTAACATGAGCTGGCTCGATTTTCTGGAGCAAACCGCCCTCGCAGTAACCATCCTCTGGGCCCTGGCTTTCGCCGCCACCGCGGCCCTGCGCCGCTCGCCCGCCGCGTTGCGCCACTTTATCTGGACGGTTGCGCTGGGCGCTTCCGTGCTGCTTCCCGCGGCCGCGCTCCGGCCTCCGGCGCGCTCCACTGCCGCGCTTGCCGGCGCGTCTCCCACCGTCATTACCATCCACGCCGCGCCGGCTCACGTGCGCGCTCCCGCTCCCCCGCCGCCGCGGCGCATTCCCGCCAACTGGCCGCTGTTCTTGTGGCTGGCCGGCTTTACCGCCATCGCCGGCCGCTTCCTGTTGGGCGCCGCGCGCGCTTCCTGGATGACCGGCTGCGCCAATGAATTCCCCAGCGCGCAGAACCAAGCCGATCGGCTCGCCCGCGCGCTGGGAATCCGCCGCAAGCTGCGCGTGCTTTCCTGTGCCGCCGCTCCCATCCCCATGACCTGGGGCATTTTCCGGCCGGTGGTCCTGCTGCCCGCCGATGCCGCCGCGTGGCCGGCCGCGCGCCTCACCGCCGTCCTGCTCCACGAGTTGACGCACGTGCGCCGCCTGGACCTCGTGGCGCAGGCCATCGGACAGCTCGCCTGCTGTCTCTACTGGTTTCATCCGCTCGCCTGGCTGGCGGCTGCCCGTCTGCGCCGCGAACGCGAAGCCGCCTGCGACGATGCCGTGCTGCTGCGCGGCATCCCCGCTCCCGAATACGCCGGCCATTTAATGGAACTGGCCCGCTCGCTTGCCGCCGCTCGCCGCGCCCGGTCCGACGCTCCCGCCATGGCCGAAGCCGGCGATCTGGAAGCGCGCGTGCGCGCCCTGCTGGATCGCCGCCGCCCGCGCGGTCCGCTCAGCCGCCGCGCCGCCCTGGCCGTTACAATAGCCGCCGCCGCCTGCCTCCTGCCCTTGACCCTGCGCACCGCCCACGCGCAATCCGCCCGCGGATCGCTTTCCGGCACGGTGCAGGACCCCAGCGGCGCCTTCGTCCCCTTCTGCCATGTCGCCGCCCGCAACCTGGATGGCCAAAACGAGGAGATTACGCGCGCCAACGCCGCCGGCCAGTACAGTTTCGCTTCCATCCCCGCCGGCCGGTATTCCCTGGAATTCCGCACACCCGGTTTCAAAGCGCGCATCCAGCAAGCGGTGGTCGCCGCCGGAGCGCAAGCGCAATCCAACGCCTTGCTCGAGATTGGCGGCCTCACCGAATCGGTGACCGTCACCGCCGCCAAGCCCCTCACGGCTCCCGCCCCGCGCGCCTCCGGCGCAGCTCCTCAGCGCATCCGCGTGGGCGGCAACGTGCAAATGTGCAGGCTCATCACGCAGGTGCGCCCCATCTATCCGTTCGATGCCCAGCAGGAAGGGGTGCAAGGCGCCGTCCTCATCCACGCCATCATTTCCAAAACCGGCGAACTGCTAAGCGCCAACGTCGCCAATACCGATGTCGATCCGCGGCTCGCCAAAGCCGCGCTGGATGCCGTCAACCAGTGGAAATACCAGCCCACGCTTCTCAACGGCCATCCTGTCGAAGTGCTTACCGATATTGATGTGACGTTCGAATTGAACTGAGGGACGCACGGGATGAACGGGCGAAGCGCGGTGGTTCTTATCCCGGCACCTTTCCGGACCGCAGGCTGCCAAAACGCATGCGCGAATGCCGGCGCCGGTCCGAGGGTGCTTCGGCGGAGCGGGGTCCCGGCACGGGCGATCCCGGCCGGATTCACTACCCTGGTGGCGGCGGCGCATCCCCGGAGCGCGCCGCGGGTCAAGCGTCCAGAAACGTCATCTTGGCTTTCAGACACGCCAGAATCCACCACTGCAAGGCGAAGATGGCGAGCTTCCAGCGCCACGGCGCCTTCGCCAGTCCGAGCGCCACCGGCGCCGCCAGCAGCGGTTGCAGGAAGAGCCACACGCGCGCCGTTTCGCCGCGCAGGAGCCCCGAAAGGTCCACCGTCAGAATGGTCGCCAGGGAGATCAGCGTCAGCGCCTGGTCCTTGCGCCGCGCGTCCCAGTGGCGGAACTGCCGCCGCAGTTGAATCAGCAGAAGCGCGAAAGCCAGCATGCCCGCGCCCAGGAAAAAGTCGTAGAGGTCCAGCGCGATAAACGGCCAATAGCGCCGGTGCAGTTCGGCCCCGAATACCGCCTGAACCGCCAGCGCTCGCCGCAACGCCTCCACAGGATGGAAGCCGGTGGCCAGCCATAGCGCGCCATACAAGCTGGCAAACGTCCCGAGAACGATGCCGGAAATGCGCAGCAGCGTCCGCGGGTCGCGCGTCCGCCAAACCCAATACAGCCCGTAATACGCCAGGAACACCCCCAGCACCAGCAGGTTGTAGGCGAAGAACGTCGCCAGGAAAAGAACCGCTCCGGCGCCCAGCGCCGCCTTCGCGCCCGGCCCCTCCAGAGCCTTTACCCAGCAGATCGCGAGCAGCATGGTCAGAATCGGATACACCTGGTCGAACTCGGGAAAAAACAGGGTGAGCGCGGGAATCAGCGTGTACCATGCGCTGGCCGTGAGCCGCGTGCGCCGGTCGGCCGTCCATAACCCGGCAAACCAGTACATCACGATCACCCCGCAGCTTGCCAGCACCCCCACCGCCCAGCCGCCCGCCGCCGCGCCCCTGACCGGACCAAACAGTTTGGCGACTAGGTAGTAGAACAGGATGGGACCGGGCGGATGCGTCAGCGAATGGTATTCGAGCCCGATCTCATGATAGTGGCGCAGCCACTCCGTCAGGCGGCCAATCCGCACGGCATCGATGTAGTAACTGGTGGCCGCCGGAGAAACCACGATGCGCGGCAGCAGTTCGAGCCCGCGCGGATCCGCCATCATTCCCAGCGCCTGCAGCCCCACGCTGGACAGCGCCAGCAGCGCCAGCGAAAGCGAAGGCCGCGGCGGCGAATCCTTCTCGGCCCTCCACAGCACCCACGCGATCAAAGGGAACGGCGCAAACAAAATTGCCGAAGTTCTGAAGATGCCGAGATCGCGCCAGGGCGTCCAGTGCGTCAATTGCAGCGAGCCTTCCGGCGTAGTTCCCCCCAACTGCACCGCTACCGCCAGGCAGAACGCGATCCCCAGACCCAGCACCGCCCAATATTCCACAGCCGTCATCCCGGCCCGATCGGCCGGCGCCGCCGCTTCCTGTTCCTTCCCCCGCCGCAACCGCCGCTGCCGTGCCTTCTTACCCATGCGCCTCTAACCCTAACCCGGAAGAAGTTGTTTCCGCGGTGAAGACACAGCGCTCTACCGCAAGCTCCGATCGAAGAACTCCACCATCATCTCGTTCATCTGCCGCGCCGCCGGTCCGGTCACGCCGTGCGATTTCTGCGGGTACAGCATGTATTCGAACTGCTTGCCCGCCAGTTGCAGCGCGTTGGTAAGCTGCAGGCTGTTCTGGAACAGCACGTTGTCGTCTTCGAAATTGTGCACCAGCATCAGCTTGCCCTTCAGGTTGGCGGCGCTGCGCGGCAGGGCCGTGTCGCGATAGCCGTCCGGATTGTCCTTGGGCAGCCCCATGTAGCGCTCCGTGTAGATGGTGTCGTAATTCATCCAACTGGTCACCGGCGCGCCCGCAAAACCGGCGTGGTACACATCCGGCGCATTCAACATGGCGTTGGCGGTCATGAACCCGCCATAACTCCAGCCGTGAATTCCGATGCGCGCGGGGTCCACGAATCCCAGCGAGATCAAGTACTTCACTCCCGCCACCTGGTCGGCCAGCTCGGTGATTCCCAGCTTGTGATAAATGGCCGTCTCGAAGGCGTGCCCGCGCCCCATGATCCCGCGATTTTCCGTCTGCCAGATCACGTAGCCCTTATGCGCCAGCACCTGGTCGATGGAAATCCCGCTCCACGAATTGTGCACCGGCGAAGCCACTCCCGGCCCTCCGTAAACCGTCACAATCACGGGATATTTCCTGCCTGGCGTGAACCCCGCAGGTTTAATGAGCCGCCCATAAAACAGCGTGCCGTCCGCGCCTTTGAAGCTGACGATTTCCGTCGGCAGAATGTCGTACTCGTCCATCTGCGTGCGGTCCGTTTCGCGATAAACCCCCAGTTCCGCGCCGTCTCCGGAATGCAGCACCGTGCGCGGCGGCTGCGTCAGGCTGGAATAGGTATCCAGATAGAATTTCCCGCCCGGACCCATGGAAATGGTGTGGCTTCCGGCCTCCTGCGTGAGCCGCCGTTGGTCGCGCCCGTCCAGGCTTACGCTGTAAAGATGATGCTCCATGGGGGTGGGCTCGTTGGAGGTGTAATACACCCGCCCGCCGGCTTCATCCACCGCGTCGATGCGCGTCACTTCCCAGTTGCCGCGCGTCAACTGCCTGACCTCTTTGCCGTCCGTCGAATACAGATAGATATGGCGGAAGCCGTCGCGCTCGCTGGTCCACAGAAAATGTTTCCCGTCTTTCAGGAACTCGAAGTCACCCGATAAGTTGATCCAATAGGGGTCGGATTCTTGAAACACGGCGTGCGCCGCGCCGGATTCCACGTCGATGGCCAGCATCTCGTCGCGATTTTGCACGCGGTTGGTCCTGAGCACGTACACGCTCCGCCCATCCGGCATCCATCCCGCGCGCGCAATCAGGTAGGTGTCGCGCGTGTCGCCCACGTCCAGCCAGCGCGTCGCTCCGCCCGCCGCCGCCACCACTCCAAAATGCACGTTCGCGTTGTTTTCGCCCGCTTGCGGATACCGCTCCGGCTCGTACATGGCCCTCACGCGCAGCGTATCCTCGTGCGGATACTCCGGCTCCGGACTGGTATCGAATTGCAAATACGCCACGCTTTTGGAATCGGGCGACCACCAGAATGCCGTACTCAGCCCGATCTCTTCCGGATAGACCCAGTCCAGCCCGCCGTTGATCAGCGTCTCGTTGCCATTGGCCGTCAGGCGGGTCTCTTTCTTGCTCGCCACGTCTACCGTGTAGAGATCGAAACCGCGCCGGAACGCTACCGTTTTGCCGTCGGGAGAAAGCTTGGCCTCCTGCTCGGACGCCGCCGTCCTGGTGAGTTGGTCCCAGGTCGCCGAATTCAGATGGATCAGGAAAATGTCGCCGCCCGAACTGTACAGCAGCTCTTTGCCGTCCGCCGAGAACTGCATGCCGCCGCGCCCCGCCCGCCGGTTGATCCAATCCATGGGGTGATCTTCGGGGGGAGCGCTCACCGCCGCGGCGTCGATCCCGTCCAGCGCGATCACCTGCTTGGAGCTTTTGGCCGCCGGGTCGTACACCATCAGGTTGCGGCCCTGGCGGAAGAGAAATGTCTTCCCGTCCGGTGCCCACGTAGCCGCGGCGGCGCCGCCGCGCCCCCCGCCGCCGCCGCGTCCCGCCTGGTTCAAGGTCTCGAGAGTAATCGGCTTCTTTTGCGCGAACGCCGAAGCCGCCAGAATCATGAAAAGTGTAAACTTCGCCATCGTTCGTGATTGTACCGTGTAGGCGGACTCCCTGGTCCGCGCGCGCCCCCCGGTCGCGCTCACTTCTGCGCCGCCATCTCCTGATGCGACACGTCCTTGATATGGGTGGCGATCCACCACTTATAGCCGAATGGATCCCGCACCCCGGACGTGCGGTCTCCGTACGGCTGATCGGCCGGTTCCCGAACGCTCGTCGCGCCCGCCGCAATCGCCTGGGCGTATAGCGCGTCGCAATCCTCCGTATAGATGAGCAGGCTGATGGGAGATCCGCCGAAATGCTCCACGCTGTAAGCGTCCATCTGCGGAGCTTCGTCAGCCATCATAATGGTGGAATCGCCAATCTGAATTTCGGCGTGGCCAATCCCCCCGTTCGGACTCGGCATCCGAAGCTTCTCTTTGGCGCCGAATGCCTGGCTGTAGAAAGCTATCGCTTGGGCGCAGTTCTTCAACATGACGTACGGCTGAACGCTGTGGTATCCCTCGGGAACCGCTTTAACAGACATCGTCCCTCCTCGCTTTCAGCAACAATTTTCACACAAACCTGTTGTGGGCGGGCTAGGGGGTCCGCCCGGGGGTCCGCCCGGAGGTCCGCCCAGAGGTCCGCCTTACAAGGTATGCGACGCCCGATTCCTCCGCTGCCTCAGCGCCTCTCCGGTAACAGCTTTTCCAAATTCTCCCGCGCCGCCGCCAACCCCGGATCCATCCGGACTGCGCGCGCAAAATCCGCCCGCGCCGCTTCCGTTTGTCCGAGCGCCGCCAGCGCCACTCCCCGATTGTTATAGTTTTCCGCCTGGCGCGGATCCAGCGCCAGGGCCCGCCCGAATTCGGCCAGCGCCTGCGCCGGCTTCCCTTCGGCCAACAGCACCTTGCCGGTCTCCGCCGCAATGGCCGCGTCGTTCGGCGCCAACGCGCGCGCTTCTCCCAATAGCCGCAGCGCTTCATTCGGCGCCACATCGCGCGAAAGCTGAACCAGCGGCCTCACCTTGTCCGGCGCCCGCTCCATGGCTTCGCGCCACAGCGCCGCATCGTTGTTCCAGACCGCGGTCCGCGCCATGCTTACCGCCGCCAGCAATACAATCGCGGCCCCAGCCACCGGCCGGCTGCGTTGCAGCAGCAGCGCCATCGCCATCCCCAATCCCAGCATGGGCAGATACAACCGCCGGTCCGCCGCCAGGTCCGCCGCGGGAAAAATCGTCGAGCTCGGAATCAACAGCACCAGCCCCACCAGAAACCACCGCCAGCGCCGCGTCAGCCACGCCGCCACGCCAATCCCCGCCCACGCCGCCAGCCCCAGCCAAATTGCGGGCACTTGGATGTCCGGATCGATGGTCAATCCATACGGCGCCACCAGCAGCCGCAAATACCGCCAGATCACCACCCCTTGCGCCAGAAAATAATGCCATGGCGTGATCCCCGCCTGCGCTCCCGCCGGCGCGCCTGGAATCACCGCCAAAGCATAGAAAACGCGCGCCGCGGCCAAACCCGCCAGCCCCGCCATCGCCGCCAGCGGTCTCCATCGCACCGGCGCTTTGCTGAGCAGCCACAGCGCCAGCGGGAATGCCGCGCACTCCTCCTTCGCCAGCAGCGCCAGCCCGAAGAAGACCACCGCCAGCCACGGCCGCTCTTGGGTCCACGCCAGCAGCGCAGCGAAGCAGAACACCGCCGCCAGCACGATGCTGCGCCCCCAAATGTAATCCACCGATTCCGCCTGCACCGGATGCACCGCGAACAGCGCCGCCGCAATCCACGCCGCGCGTCCCGCCGCCAGCCGCCGCAGGCATTCGTACAACAGCAGCACCGCCGCCAGGTGCAGCGCCAGGTTCAGCGCGTGGTACCCTATCGCATGCCGCCCGCCCAGCCGATAGTTCAACCAGAACGTGAGATAAGTCAAAGGGCGCGTCTGGCTGAGGCTCCAGATTTCCATCCAGCCGCGCGGGGAGGTGATAGCGCGGTCGGAGAAAATGGCATAATCGTCAAAGTGAAAGCCCGAACCGAGCGAAGCGCCAAAGGCAGCCAACGCCGCGGCGAGCAGAACAAGACGCTCCCGCATGACTCTCTACGAGCATACGGGAAACGTCCCAAAACCGCAGCCGAACGCAAAGAGCGCGTGGCCGAAATCCTGCGCCGCCTCGACCGCATGTACCCGAAGGCCACCTGCGCGCTGCTCCACCGGAGCCCTTGGGAACTGCTGGTCGCAACCATTCTATCCGCGCAGTGCACCGACAAACGCGTCAATGAGGTCACGCCCGGCCTGTTCGCCAAGTACCCCACGCCCCAGGATTTCGCCGCTGTCCGCCCCGAAGTGCTTGCCGGCGATATCCGTAGCACCGGTTTCTTCAACAACAAGTCGAAATCCATCGTGGGGGCGGCCAAGCGCGTGGTCTCCGAGTTCGGCGGGCAGGTCCCGCGCACCATGGAAGAGATGCTCACCATCCCCGGCGCCGCTCGCAAAACCGCCAACGTGGTGCTCGGCACCGCTTACGGAATCGCTTCCGGCATCGTGGTCGATACCCACGTGCAGCGCGTCTCCGCGCGGCTCGATCTCACCAAAAACACCGATCCCGTGAAAATCGAGCAGGACCTGGTCAAAATCATCCCGCGCGAGAAATGGATTCTCTTCTCCCACCAGATCATCCTGCACGGCCGCGCGTTGTGCCAGGCGCGCAACCCCAAATGCGGCGCTTGCGACCTCAATTCCCTGTGCTACGCCAAAGATAAAACAACCTAGCCAAGCTAGCTGCAACTCCTCGGCGCCGTCACCCAACCCAACAAGAAGTCCGATATCGGGCACATCATCCAGAAAGTTCCCGGCGTCGCATCCCTGGACGATCAAATCAAGGTGCTCCCGCTTTCCCCATTCGACGATCGCCTGCGCATGCAGGTGGCCCGCGCGCTGCTACAATCACCTTTCGTGCCCCGCACAATTCTCCTCGCCGTCATTCTTTTTACTACCTCCTGCACGCGTTCTCCCATCTGGTACGCTCCGCCCGCCCAGCGTCCCTCCCTGGAACGAACTTCCGTCGCCATGGCCGACCCGGATGCCGATTCCTACATCGTTCAAGGCTTTCGCGACAAAAGCGAAGGCCCCTGGCGATGGGCGCTGGACCACCCCATTCTGCGCTTTTATTTACCTCAAGTTACCAGCATCAACTTCAACATGCAGTTCACCTTTCCCGAGCAGACTTTCCGCCAAACCGGCCCCGTCACCCTCACCTTCCTGATGAATGGTCACCCCTTCGACCAGGTTCGCTATACCACCCCCGGCGAACAGCACTACGCCCACCCTGTCCCCGTGAATCTGCTCCACCTCGACGCCCTCAACACCGTCGCCATCGAACCCGACCGCACCGCTTCCAATGGCTCCGAAAAGCTCGGCTTCGTGCTCACTCGCGCGGGGTTCTCCGAGTAGCCGTATGCTTCCGCTGCGCATCCTTTTCGGGGCCGTCTTCACCAGCGCCGCCTGTCTCGGTTTGGGTACGCGCGCCCTGGGTGCGGCCAACAAGGATTGGGCTGTCCGCTTCGTGACCGGCGCCGCCATCCTCAGCTTGGCCGTCTTCGCCATCTGCGCTCTGGACGTCGCCTATTGGCCGCTCTTTCTCGCAGTCGGGATGGTCGCAATCTGGCTCGGCCGCCCTTGGCACATGCCAGCCCGACCCAAGCCAACCGGAATAGAACTCCTTCTGTTACTGATATTTGCCATCTATTTCATGGTGTATTGGTCGAATGCCATGGCCCCCGAAGCCAGCCCCGATGGCGCCACCTATCACTTGGCCTTCGTGGCGCGTTATTTCCGCGAGCACGGCTTTCACCCCATCACCTGGAACATGTACGCCAGCCTGCCCGAAGGCCTCGAAATGCTGTTCCTCTTCGCCTTCGCCTTCGGCCGCCACTCGGCAGCCGCCATGGTCCATCTGGCCTTTCTGGTGGCCCTCGCCTGGCAGATGTTCGATTACGGCCGCCGCTCGGGTTTTCCGATTCCCGCCGCCTGCGGCGCCTTGCTGGTCTTCGCCAGTCCGCTCGCCGGTATCGATGCCGCCAGCGCCTACAACGACGTGGCCCTCGCCGCCGTCGCCTTCACACTCTTCAACCTGCTGCAATCCTGGGACTTGCAACGGTCCACCCGTCTTCTTCCCGCCATCGGCCTGGCTGCCGGCCTGGCCTTCGCCATCAAATACACGGCTTGGCCGGGGCTTCTCTATGCGACCGGATATGTTTTCTATAAGAGCCGCTCTTTCAAGAGTATAGCCATTGTTTCCTCATGTTCCGCCTGCGTGGTACTTCCCTGGCTCTTCAAGAATTGGTTGTGGGTGGAAAACCCGCTCGCGCCATTCTTCAATAACCTGTTTCCAAATCCGTATATAACCGCCGCATTCGAAGCCAGTTATCGCCACGACATGACGCTCTACGATCTCGCCACGCGATGGCAAATTCCCATGCAGGTCACCGTTCGGGGCGGTCTCGGCGGCCTGCTCGGACCGGTATTCCTCCTCGCGCCCATCGCCCTTCTGGCCCTCCGCCACCGCGCCGGCCGCCAGCTCCTGCTGGCCGCGCTGGTCTTCGGCGCCAACTACTTCAGCAACATCAGCCCGCGATTCCTCCTGCCCATGCTGCCCTTTGTCGCCTTGGCCATGGCGCTGGCGCTCAGCGCCGTTCCCGCGCTGCTGCTGGCCATCACCCTGCTGCACGCCGTCATCTCCTGGCCCACCCTGGTTCCCAAATATGCCGCGCCCAATGCCTGGCATTTGAGCAAAGTTCCTTGGCGCGAAGCCCTGCGCATCAAGCCCGCAGCCCACTACCTGGAAACCCACCTCTTCTACTGGAACGAAATGCGCATGGTGGAAGCCTACACCGAACCCGGCGCTTCGGTTTTCACCTACAAGCCGATCCCCGAGTCGTACACCAGCCGGCGTATCCTGGTACAGTACGAATCGGAGCCAAACCAAATCGCAGGCCGTTTGATTCAAATAGCTTACGATCCACAAGTTCAACCAATTTGGAGGCTCCGTTTGCATTTTCCCCGGCAGCCGCTCGAAGCCATTCGTCTGGTTCAGACCGCCAGTGGCGACGAGCAATGGAATATCCACGAGCTGCGCCTTTTCGATGGTGCAGCCGAGTTGCCGCGACAACCCTCCTGGCGCATCACGGCCCAACCCTATCCCTGGACCATCCAGCAGGCCTTCGATAATAGCCTGCTCACCTTCTGGCGATGTGGCGATACCTTGCACCCCGGCGAGTATGTCGAGGTCGACTTTTCCGGAACGGAGCCAATCGATTCCGTCCTCATGGAAGCCGAGCCGAATCAACCAGATTTGCGCCTGAACCTGATGGGAAGGTTGCAATCTGGCGAGTGGCTGAAGATCGCCAGCCCACCCGAGATTTTCGAAGCCGCCCCACCGCTGGGCCTGCGCCGCGCCGCCGCCAGTGAGCTGAAGCTGCGCGGCATCGACTATATCCTGGCTTGGGAGGGCGAACGCGAAACCGCCGACCTGCGCCGCCACCCCGAGCTGTGGGGCACTCGTCAAGTGGCACAAACCAAAGACGCGAAGCTGTTCAAACTGGAGGTAGGACAGGCCTCCCGGCCTGTCCCGAGGTTCTAAAACCATGAGACTTTACTTAGGCGTGGATGGCGGCCAATCCGGCACCACCGCCGTCATCGGCGATGAGACCGGCCGCATCCTCGGCCAAGGCGAAGCTGGACCTTGCAATCACGCCGCCGCCGGCGAGGGCCGCGCGAAACTGCAA
>Ga0181521_10001877_pt1 | contig 25652 bp, 26 predicted proteins | sample PEATcosm2014_Bin_32_FD_119764 | JGI IMG/M metagenome (GOLD analysis project Ga0181521, IMG submission 119764) | Peatland microbial communities from MTU Mesocosm Facility, Houghton, MI, USA - PEATcosm2014_Bin02_60_metaG | ecosystem: Environmental > Terrestrial > Soil > Wetlands > Peat | place...
CGCTCCGAAACCGGGGCGCCAATTCGGCGCCAATCCGGAGTTGGCAGGCGAAAGCGCCTGCCCCACCTTGCTCGGGCGCCCAGACGAATACTGGCTGTTCTGCATGACGCACTACACTAGCAGTCAGCACGCGCAACTCCGGAGCGGTCCCCTTATGAAGAGTATCCGTTGGCGCATTCTGGTGGCGGCGTTGCTCGCCATTCCAGTGGCAGCCCCGGCGAGCGGCGCCAGGCGTTTTCGGAAGTGAAAGCGTTTCCGCGATCAGCCGCGCTCCTGTAAAGTCATGAATCGAAAGCCTGCATCGCCGCCCGCACTCCCGCTCCGGCATCCATAAATTCTTTCTATCGGGCACATCAATTCTTCTTGTGGCCTCGCGCCGCGCCATCTTCTAATGTGTGATGTTCCCCCGCCTCGTCCGCGGGGCCTTACTCCACGTTGAGGAGACCAAGTTGTCGAATCGTGTGTTTGCCGGACTACTGCTGCTCTCTTCCTCTGTCCTGGCGCAAGCGCCACAAGGGGATCGCGCCGAACTGCGGGCCTTGCAGGCCGCGGTAGCGGCGTCCCAGTCGGCCGGTGACAACGCCTGGATGCTGGTCAGTGCCGCGCTCGTGCTCATGATGACGGGTCCCGGCCTGGCCCTGTTTTATTGCGGATTGGTGCGCAAGAGGAACGTGCTCGGCACCATGATGCAAAGCTTCGCCATGATGGCGGTGATCACCCTGTTATGGGGGATCTGCGGCTACAGCCTGGTGTTCGCCCCGGGCAACCCGCTCATCGGCGACCTGCGCTACCTGTTCCTGCGCGGCGTCGGAGCCGAACCGTCGATCTACGCGCCCACGGTTCCCCACCAGACGTTCATGATCTATCAGCTCATGTTCGCCATCATCACGCCGGCGCTGATTACCGGCGCGTTTGCCGAGCGTGTGCGCTTTCGCGCCATGGTCCTGTTCCTGACCCTGTGGACATTCTTCGTGTACTTCCCGGTGGCGCACATGGTGTGGGGCACCGGCGGTTTTCTCAATGCGTTCCTCGGCGGCAAGTACCCGGTGCTCGATTTCGCCGGCGGAACCGTGGTGCACATCACATCCGGATTCTCCGCCCTGGTCACGGCGCTCTATATCGGCAAGCGGGTCGGCTATCCGCACGAGAAGTTTATGCCGCACAACCTGGTGCTCAGCTTCATCGGCGCGTGCCTGCTCTGGGTGGGCTGGTTCGGCTTTAACGCCGGCAGCGCTCTGGCGGCGTCCTCGCTGGCCACCAGCGCATTCGTGGCCACCCACTTTGCCGCCGCGGCCGGCGCGCTCTCCTGGATGGCGGCCGAACGCGTGCGCAACGGAAAAGCCAGCGCGCTCGGCGCCATTTCCGGCGCCGTCGCTGGACTCGCCACCGTCACCCAGGGCGCCGGCTTCGTGCAGCCGTTCGCCGCCGTCGCCATCGGCCTGATCGCCGGCGCGCTTTGCCACTTCATGGTCACCGTGGCGAAGGAAAGGTTCCGCTATGACGATTCGCTCGACGTCTTCGGCGTCCACGGCGTCGGCGGTCTCGCGGGCTGCCTGCTCACCGGCGTGTTCGCCACCCGCGCCGTCAACTCGGCGCTCAAGCTGGCCAACGGCCAGCCCGCCGCGCTCGGCTGGATCGACGGCAACCCCGCCCAGGTGCTCAATCAACTCATCGGCGCTGGAATCGGCATCGGTTTCGCCGTGGTCGGAACGCTGGCCGCCCTCAAGATCACCGAGCTACTGACGACGCTCCGCATGAATGAAAACGACGAAGCCACCGGAATGGACCTCTCGCTGCACGGCGAAGAAGGCTACAACTTCGAAGGCTAGGCCAATACCCGCGGCGAATTGGCCTCATAGATTCTTCCGATAGCGTTGGACCACGCCGGCCGCGAGCATTCTATTCCGGCTTCCCTATAATGGTCTTATGTGTGGAATCGTCGGTTACGTCGGGCACCGCAAAGCGGTGCCGATCATCCTGGAGGGACTGAAGCGGCTCGAGTACCGCGGCTATGATTCGGCGGGGCTGGCCGTGTATGGCGAGGATCACAACCTGGCCGTGCGCCGCGCCAAGGGCAAACTGCGCAACCTGGAAGACACCATCCGTTTGAGCCCGGTGGATGGCTCGTTCGGCATCGGCCACACGCGCTGGGCCACCCACGGCCGCCCCACCGAGGAGAACGCCCATCCGCACAGCGATTGCACGGGCAACCTGGTGGTGGTGCACAACGGCATCGTGGAAAACTATCTGACGCTCAAGCATCAACTGGAAGCCGAAGGCCACGTGTTCCGGACCGAAACCGACACCGAGATCATCGCCCACCTGATCGAAAAGCACTTCAGCGGCAACCTGGAAGAAGCGGTTCGGGCGGCGGTGGCGGAACTCGCCGGCGTATTCGCGCTGGCCGTGATTTCGAGCGCCGATCCGGAGAAGATCGTGGCCGCGCGCAACGGCCCACCGGTGGTGATCGGCATCGGCGACAACGAATACTTCGTGGCCTCCGACGTGCCCGCCATCCTCAGCCACACCCGCGACATGTTTTTCCTGGCCGATGGCGACATGGCGGTCCTCACGCCGGCCGGCGTGCGCTTGAGCGATTTCCAGGGCCGTCCCGTCAACCGCCAGGTGACCCACGTGCTGTGGGACCCCATCATGGCCGAAAAAGGCGGCTACAAGCATTTCATGCTCAAGGAAATCTTCGAGCAGCCGCGCGCCGTGCGCGATACCATGCTGGGCCGCGTGGGGCAGGAAACCGGGCGCATCTTTTTGGACGAAATGGACATCCGGCCGGCCGAGTTCGCCCGCTTCCGCCAGGTCAAAATCATCGCTTGCGGCACCAGTTGGCACGCTGGACTGGCCGGCAAGTTCATGATCGAAAAGCTGGCGCGCATTCCGGTCGAAGTCGATTATGGCAGCGAATTCCGCTATCGCGATCCGATCGTCACCGAAGACACGCTGACCGTGGTGATCTCGCAATCCGGCGAAACCGCCGACACGCTGGCCGCCCAGCGCGAGGCCAAACTGCGCGGATCGAAAACGCTGGCCATCTGCAACGTGGTCGGCTCGATGATCACCCGCGAAGCCGCCGGCACCATCTACACCCACGCCGGGCCGGAAATCGGCGTCGCCTCGACTAAGGCCTTCACTTGCCAGTTGAGCGCGCTGTTCATCCTGGCCATGTACCTGGGGCAATCCAACGGGCGTCTGGATGAAAGCTCGTCGCGCTGCCTGATGCAGGAGGCGCTGCGGATTCCCGGCAAGCTCGAAGCCGTGCTGGCGCACGACGCGGTCTACGAAGCGCTGGGGCGCGATTTGCACCGCGCCACCGATTTCCTTTTCCTCGGCCGCGGCCAGCATTTCCCGATCGCCCTCGAAGGCGCGCTCAAGCTGAAGGAAATCTCCTACATTCACGCCGAAGGCTACCCGGCCGGCGAAATGAAGCACGGCCCCAACGCATTGATCGACGAGAAGCTGCCGGTGGTGGTGCTGGCCACCCGCGATTCCTCGAGCGAAGAGAGCCGCCTTTTGTACGAGAAGACGGTCTCCAATATTCAGGAGGTGAAAGCCCGCGAGGGAATCGTGGTCGCCCTGGTGACGCAGGGCGACGAACTGGTGCCCAGGATGGCCGACCACATCATCGAGATTCCGCCATCGCTTTCGCTGTTGAGCCCGATTCTCGAAATCGTGCCGCTGCAATTGCTGGCGTATCACATCGCCGTGCGGCGCGGTTGCGACGTGGATCAGCCGCGCAACCTGGCCAAGAGCGTGACGGTCGAATAGCGTGCCGCTGGCGCAGTTTCTGCACCAGATCGAGGTGTCGACGCGCGGCAAGGGGCTGTATGAGATCACCGGCGCGCTTAGGGATTGGGTGGCCGGACTCGGCGTAAGCGGCGGACTGCTCACGGTGTTTGTGCAGCACACCTCGGCGTCGCTCACCATCCAGGAAAATGCCGATGCGGACGTGGTCCACGATCTCAACCAGTTCTTCAACCGGCTGGTGGAGGAGGACAACCGGCTGTACCGTCACACCGTCGAGGGGCCGGATGACATGCCCGCCCACATCCGCGCGGCGCTCACGCTGGCGCAGCTTTCCGTGCCGGTGGAAGGCGGCCGCATGGCGCTCGGCGCCTGGCAGGGCATCTACCTCTTCGAGCATCGCGCCGCCCCGCATCGCCGCCGCATCAAGCTCCACTTGATCGGCGCTTGACGGTGGGGCATGCTTTAGCTTGCCGGTTTTTTCCCCGCGACGGGCCGCGCTACGTGTACAATAGTCGGCTGGAGGCACAATGAGCGCAAAGGCATCCGTTAGAAAGGCCGGCAATGTGGCCATCGTGGATCTGGCCGGCAGAATCGTTTTGGGGGATGGCTCCGGAGTGGTTCGCGACACGATTAAGGACTTGGTTAGCTCGGGTCACAAAAACATCCTGCTCAACCTGAAAGACGTCACATATCTGGATAGCGCCGGCCTCGGCGAAATCGTCGGATCGTATGCCACGGTTACCAATCAGGGCGGCGACGTCAGGCTGTTGCACGCCCAGGGCAAGGTCAAGGAACTGCTCACCATCACCAAGCTCTACACCGTTTTCATTGCCTATGACGATGAGGCCGCTGCGCTCAAGGCCATGTCGGCCGGCGCCGCATAGGCATGACTGGCCGCGCGGCGGGCGGTCTCTCGTCGCGCAACTCGATTTCGCGGCGCCACTCTCAGCCGAGTTTGTAACAAGTAGCTTCATCGGGTGGCAGTGTCAATGTGTTAACAAGAGCTCAAACGCAGTTTTTGCTCCGAAATAGGATTGATTTTGGGCAAAGACCGGTGTTAAGCTTTGGTTACTCTGTCATCCTCCGAGACAGAATGTAGTAGACCTAAAGCCCTGCGCCTTCCCCGGCACGGGGCTTTTTTCATCCTGCGGAGCGTTCCGATTCGCCTTTGCGCCGCTTTAAACCCGCAAATGCGGTTACTGTCGCCAAGACTCCCGGAATACTCTACTTATGTCGATTTCCGCCGGCCGTGGTGCTAAATCGCGGCGCTTCCGCGCGTCCCTTCAGCAGAGAGCCTGTTAGGATGAATACGTTAATGGCCGCTCCGCCGGAATCCGACCGCTTCTCGATGGACGATCTGGAACGTGTATTCCGCGAGAGCCATGCCGCCGTGTTTCGGGCGGCTTACCGCGTGACCGGGAACGCGAGCGACGCCGAAGACGCGCTGCAAACGGTGTTCCTGCGGTTGCTCAAACGCGACGCTGCCGCCGACGCGGTGGAGAACATGCCGAGTTTCCTGCGGCGCGCGGCGGTGAATGCGGCGCTCGACATCGTGCGCTCGCGGCAGGGCATCCGGAATATTCCCCTGGATGAATTGGAGCCCGTTCTGGCGGAGCCTGCCCATCGCCGGCCGGACCGCCTGCAGGCCTCGGGCGAAATTCGCGATTGGCTGCGCGGCGCGCTGGCGCGGCTGAATCCGCGCATCGCGCAGATGTTCGCGTTACGGTTCTTCGAAGGAAAAGACAATCCCGAAATTGCGCGGTTGTTCAACACCACGCCGGGCAGCGTCGCGGTGACTATTTCCCGCACGCGCGACCGGCTGCAAAAGGAATTCCGCGTTTACCAGGGAGGCGAGGCATGACACCGGAAAATAGTTTTCAGGACCCGGCTCTGGAACAGGCATTGGCGGAGATTCGCGACGAGGCGATGGATCCGGCGGTGGTCGAGGCCGCCGCGAACCGCGTGTGGGCACGGCTCACCGAAGCTGCCGGCCAATCGAGCGGCGAGCCCATCCGCGGCTGCGCCGGCTTCCAGGCGTTGCTCGCCGATTACCGCGCGGGGCGCCTGCCGCAAGGCCGTGCCATGCTGGTCGAGGATCACCTGCATTCGTGCGTCGCCTGCCGGCACGTCTACGAAGGAAAAGTGGTGACCATGCCGGCCCCGCGTCCTGCGGCGCGGCCCGCCATGCGGTATTCCAACACCGTTCGTTGGGCAGCCGCGGCGGTGGTGGTGATTGCCGCCGCAGGGACCTGGACCGTGATCCACAACTCGGGCGCGCCCGGCGGCCGGGCCAGAGTGGAAGTGGTCAGTGGCGCGCTGTATCGGGTGGCAGCCGATGGCACGCTCCATCCGCTCGCCGGCGGACAGAATCTGCCGGAGGGCGTGGAGATTCGCACGGCCAAGGATTCCGATGCCCTGCTCCGTCTCGCCGATGGATCGCAATTGGAACTGCGCGAGCGGTCGAGTCTTGTGACTACCGCTTCCGCCAATGACGTGACCATTCGGCTGGGCCGCGGCAGCGTGATGGTGGAAGCCGCCAAACGCCGCAAGGGCCACCTGTTTGTGGATACCGGCGATTGCCGCGTGGCGGTCACCGGAACCATCTTCGGCGTCAGCGCCGGTGTGAAAGGCTCGCGCGTTTCCGTGGTCCAGGGCGAAGTGCACGTGGCGCAGGGCAGCGGCGACAAGGTGCTCCACCGCGGCGATCAAACCGTTACCGGCGCCGGAATGGACCCCGAGCCGGTGAGGGACGACATTGCCTGGAGCCGCAACCGCGATCGTTATTATGCGCTGCTGGCCGACTTGCGGGCCAGCCTCGAGCGGATCCATCTGCCGGATCTGCGCTACCAAAGCGATCTATTGAACCGGCTGCCCACATCCACCGTGCTGTACGCCAGCATTCCCAACCTGGGCGACTACCTGAGCCAGGCGCAGGCGGTGCTCGACCGCAAGATCGCCGAGAGTCCCGAGCTGGCTCCGTTCTGGAACGAGCGCGGTGCCAAGATGCAGCCGGCGATCGACACGCTGCGCGCCGCCAGCGGTTACCTGGGTGCCGAGATCGCGGTGGTGGCCCTGGCCGGGGCGGATGGCAAGCCGCAGCCTCCGGTGTTTGTGTCGCAATTGAAACGTGACGGGTTCGCCGACTTTCTCAAGCAGCGGGGGTTGCCCTTGACGGTGGAGGAGCGCCGCGGCCTGGTGGCGTTCGGTCCCGACCGCGCGGCCGTCGAGGACCTGGTCCCGGCCTTCGATTTGCCGTTCGGCGGATTTGAAGGCACCCCGTTCTACCAGCGCATCGCCCAGGTCTATCGCGAAGGCGCCGGGCTGCTGATCTGCGCCGATCTCTCGCGCATGACGCAGGACGAACACACCGCCGGCATGCGCTATTTCGTGGCCCAGGAAAAGCAAGTCAACCAGCAGATGGAAACGCGCGCCGCGCTGAGCTTCGATCCCGCCCGCTCGCATCTCGCCGCGTGGCTGGCCGACCCGGCCCCGATGGGCTCGCTCGATTACGTTTCGCCGGAAGCCGCAACGGTGGCCGCGTTCGTGGTGCGCGATCCCGTGGTGATCGCCGATCAGCTCGCCGGCGTGGTGCAGACAACCTCCGCTGGATTGGGCGCGCAGGGCGACCTGCGCAACGACCTCGCGCACAGCCTGGGCGGCGAGTTCGCCGTTTCGCTCGACGGCCCGCTGATGCCCGTTCCTTCCTGGAAGCTGGTGGTGGAGGTGTACGATCCACCGCGATTGCAGGCGGTTTTCGCGCGCCTAGTGGCCGACGCCAATCGACGCGCCGCCCAATCCGGCGGCCACCCCATCCGCATGGCGCAGGAGACCGTGGACGGCCGCACGTATTACACCATCAACTCGCCCGCCCTGGGGCCGCTGGCCGAGGGGCACTATACTTTCGCCGACGGTTACATGATCGCCGCGCCCAGCCGCATGCTGGTCAAGCGCGCTCTCGATCTGAAGGCGGCGGGAACCTCCATCACCCGCTCGGAGAGGTTCATGGCGTTGACGCCGCGCGACCACTACGCCAATTTCTCGGCGGTGCTCTATCAGAACCTGGGCGCCTCGCTGGGGCCGCTCGCCGGAATGTTCAGCGGCATGGCCGGCGCGCATCGCGGGCAGCCCGGGCAGCCCAGTCCGGTCGACCGTCTGGGCAACCTCAAGCCTTCGCTGATCGCCGCCTATGGCGCGCCGGACCGTATCACGGTGGCCAGCTCGGGCGACATACTGGGATCCCGCCTGGAAGCTCTTCTCACCGGCGACCCCAGCGGCTGGGCGGCGGACTCAATCCCGTTGTCGCAACTCCTCGGAACAGGCGGGCGTAAGCCGGCGTATAAAGAGAAGTGATGGCTGAAGAAATGGCACCCGTCATCGATCTGGACGGCCTGGAGGTGCGCTTCGGCGATCGCGTGATCCTGAAGGCGCTCAAGGCTTCGCTCACCGGCCGCTCGATCGGCTTGCTGGGGCCGAACGGCGCCGGCAAATCCACCCTGCTGAATACGCTGCTGGGCTTTCACCGGCCGTCGGCGGGGACCGCCCGCATTCTCGGACGCGACATCCGCCGCGAGCCGCGCGCGGTGCGCAGCCTGATCGGCTACATGCCGGAAAACGATTCGTTCATCGCCGACATGAGCGGCGTCCGCTTTGTGCGCCTGATGGCGGAGCTGGCCGGCCTGCCCAAGGCCGAGGCGCTGGAACGCGCGCACGAGGCCTTCTTTTACGTCGGCCTCGGCGAAGTCCGGTACCGCACGCTGGGCACTTACTCGCTGGGCATGAAGCAGGCCGCCAAGCTCGCGCAGGCCATCGCGCACGGCCCCAAACTGTTGTTTCTGGACGAGCCCACCAACGGCCTCGATCCGCCGGCGCGCCTGCGCATGATTCAGTTGATCCAGGAGATTCGCGACCGCGGCGATCTGCACCTGATCGTCTCTTCCCACCTGCTGCGCGACGTCGAGGAATGCTGCGACGAAGTTCTGATTCTGAAGGACGGCGCCATCGCCGCTTTCTGCAACCTGGAAGAAGAGCGGCGCGCCAACCGGCGTTTTCTCGAAATGGAGACCCGCGGCGAATTGAACGGAAATTTCGTCGAAGCCATCCGCGGCCTCGGCTGCGAAACCGCTCCCGGTGCGCAGGGGCGCCTCAAAGTGGTGCTGCCGGAAGGGCTCGAGGTCCGCCGTCTGTACGAAATCGCGGCCGCGCAGTCCGTGCAGATCCGCCGTCTCAATCACCGGCGCGATTCGCTCGAAGACATTTTCCTGAAAGCCATGGAGGCCGCCGATGGCCGTCTATAAAAAGACCTACCGGCCGTATGAGGGCGCGCTGACCGCTCGCTGGGCGCGCTTGCTGGTGATCCCGCGCTTCGCCTTCGAGGATCTCCACCGGCGCAAGTTTCTTTCCGTCTTCTTCTTCGCCACCTTCCTCTATCCGCTGATCTGCGCCATCATCATCTGGGTCCAGCATAATGCCAGCGCGCTGAGCCTGATCAACGCCCAGGGCGCGCAGCGTCTGATCACCATCAACGTGGTCTTCTTCCTTTCCGTGCTCGGCTGGCAAAGCATGATGGGGCTGTTTCTGGCCGCCTTCGTGGGGCCCGGCCAGGTTTCGCCCGATCTGGCCAACAACGCGCTTTCGCTCTACCTGGCGCGGCCGTTCTCGCGCGCCGAATACGTGCTCGGCAAAATGTCGGTGCTGGTGATCCTGCTTTCGCTGATGACGTGGGTGCCGGGCCTGCTGCTGTTCGGCCTCGAGAGCTACCTGGAAGGCTGGAGCTGGGCGGTGGATCACGCGCGCATCGCGGGCGGCCTCTTCTTCGGCGCCTGGATCTGGATTCTGCTGCTGGCCCTGCTGGCGCTGGCGCTCTCCGCCTGGGTGAAGTGGAGGGCGGCTGCCGGCGGGCTCATGTTCGGCCTGTTCTTCGTGCTCTCCGCGTTCGGCGCGGTGATCAACGGCGTGGTGCGCACCACCTGGGGCCACCTGTTCAACGTCAGCTACCTGGTGGGCTCGGTGTGGGTGTGGATGTTCGAAGGCGACCACCCCACCACTAATGGAGCGGTCTTCTTCCGCGCCCCGCGCGGCGAAACCCTGCCGCTGTGGACCAGTTGGGTGGGGCTGGCCCTGCTGGCTGTCATCTGCCTGTATATGCTGTCACGGAAAATCCGCGGCGCGGAGGTGGTGCGGTGAGCGACAACCTGATCACCTTCGCCGGCGTTTCGCGCTTTTACGGCGAAGTGCTCGGCATCAACAACGTCAACCTGACCATTCCGCCGGGCATCACCAGCCTGGTGGGGCCGAACGGTTCCGGCAAGACCACGCTGATGAATTTGATGACCGGGCTGCTGCGCGCCACGCGGGGAGAGATCCGCGTGCTCGGCGTCGCGCCCGATCAGCCGCAGCAGATCGGCCGGCTGCTCGGTTACTGCACCCAGTTCGACGCATTTCCCAAGGGGCTGACCGGCTTCCAGTTCATTTACTCTTACCTGCTGCTCTATGGCATGAGCCCGGCGGAAGCGCGCGAGCGCTCCGTGGCGGCGCTGCAGAAGGTGAACATGATGGCCGCCGCCGGCCGCTCCGTGGCCTCTTATAGCAAAGGCATGCGGCAGCGCGTGAAGCTGGCCCAGTCCTTCGCTCACGACCCGCGCGTGCTGGTGCTCGATGAACCGCTCAATGGGTTGGACCCGATGGCCCGCGCCGAAACCATCGCCCTGTTTCGCGAGTGGGGCGCCGACGGGCGGCACGTGATCGTCTCCAGCCACATCCTGCATGAAGTGGATTCCATCTCCGATCAGGTGATTCTGTTGAGCCACGGCTACGTAGTGGCCGAAGGGCAGATTCAGGGCGTGCGCAGCGAGGTCCGCGAGCAGCCGATGCAGATCCTGGTGCGCTGCGACCGGCCGGCCGAGCTGGCCTCCCGCCTCTTCCAGCAGAACCACGTCGTCGAGGCGAAGATCCAGGCCGATGGCCGCAACCTGCTGCTGCGCACCAAGGACGCCGACGCCTTTTACCTGCTGCTGAATCGCGTGATTCTGGACACCGGCCTGGAAGTGGAATCCGTGGCGCCGGCCGATGACGACGTGAATTCGGTCTACCAATACCTCATCGGCGAGGGAGGTGCGGCATGAACGCCCTGTGGATGCGGCAGATCGGCGCCGTCCTGCGGTTGGAATGGAGGAAAACGTTTTTCTCCAGGCGCGGCTGGTGGATCTATTGCCTGGCGCTGGGGCCGGTGGCGATCACCGGGCTGCACTGGCTGTTCGAAATCGGCCGCGCCTCGCCCGGCCACAGCCTGGGCGACGACAGCATCATGTACGCCGCCATGTTTCAGTTCTTCTTTTTGCGCGGCGCCATTTTCTTCGGCTGCATGGGAATCTTCTCCAACCTGTTCCGGGCGGAGATGCTCGAGAAAACCCTGCACTATTACTACCTCACGCCGCTGCGGCGCGAGATGCTGGTGGCCGGAAAATACCTCGCCGGCCTGGTCATGGCGGTGGTCCTGTTCGCCGGCAGCGCGGCGGCCTCGTTCCTCGTCATCGGCCGTCATTTCGGCGCCGCTTACTCGAACTACATCTGGCATGGTCCGGGCCTCAGCCAGCTCGGCTGGTACACTCTCACCGCCGCGCTGGCTTCGGTGGGATACGGCGCCGTCTTCCTGTTGTGCGGCCTGCTCTTTCGCAATCCCCTGATCCCGGCCGCCATCGTGTACGTGTGGGAGAACCTCAACCCGTTTCTGCCGAGCCTGCTCAAGAAAATCAGCGTGATTTTCTATTTGAACAACCTGTGCCCGGTGGAAGTCCCCCTGCCGCCCCCGTTCAACCTGATCGTGGTGGAAACCGATCCCACCCCCGCCTGGCTGGCCATCCCCGGCCTGATAGCCGTCTCGCTGCTGCTGCTGATCTACACCGCCTACTCGGCCAGGCAAGGCGAGATTAACTACGGGGAGTGAGCGGGGGAGGGGGTTCGTGGTTGGGCGCCAGCGGTTTGATCTGGTGCGGACCCTGCGGTGGGCGGGGCGAACAGCTTTAGCTAAATTTGGTCCCCTTCGTCCGTAACCAGGTGCTGCGGTCTAGATGCAAGGAAGCTCTCGAATGGGCAGAGGGCCAGCCCTGTGTGCAAGAGCGCAGCGAAGGGTAGCAAGCGCCCCCAACCATCCACAATCTCGTATTCGAGGCCGTCAGCGTGCACGACGGTTTCGATGAGGGGCCTGTCTTCACCGATTGCGTTTGCGAGAGATCCGGTCCTACTCCACGCACAGAAATACTGATACGGCCGATCACCCGGCCGCGGCACCGTAAAGTAGCCCCGATCGAGAGACGTCCTCGCGAGTTGCCCAAGTCGTCTTGTATATGGTTCCGGCACCAGATTTCGGGCACTCATCCATCTATCGCGCGGCACGTAGTCGTGAACGAGAAGGCTCTCGACTTCTTGTCTTGTCTCGATGCGCACGATGCTCATGACGTCGTTCTCGATACGGGGGAGTTTGTAATCGTAAGAGCGCTTAAGCCACTTGACCGGATCTCCGCCGTCACAAATATCGGCAAGTGCCTCGCGATCGTTTGGATCGCACTTCTTGCTCTGCCTCGCCCAAAAGTGCCGGGCATAAGCGCTGAGCGTGCTTTCACGGAGAACCTGCATTGACTTGCGGCTGCTTCCCCATCCCCAGGATACCCGAAACGGCGACCCGCAGCCCAGACCACCCTCCCCGTATGCCATAATCTTACTGGAGTCTTACCCATGGAGACCACGCGGCTTTCTACCAAAGGGCAGGTCATTCTGCCTAAGGATATTCGGGATGCTCGGGCTTGGAGGCCGGGCACGGAGTTTACGGTCGAAGAGGCCGGCGACGGGATCGTGCTGCGGCCGGCTGAGCGCTTCCCGGAGAGCGATCTCGCGGAAGTGGCCGGATGCCTGCGGTCCAAGACGCGGCCGAAAACGCCCGCGCAGATGAGCGCTGCCATCGGCCGGGAAGTGAGGCGGCGGCGTGGTCGCGGTCGATACTAACGTCCTGGTGCGGCTGCTGACCGGCGATGAGCCGAAGCAGGCGGCAGCAGCGCGGCGCCTGTTCGCGAGCCAGCCGATTTGGATCGCGAAGACGGTCTTGCTCGAAACAGGCTGGGTCCTGCGAAGTCTGTATGGATTCGAGCAGAGCGCGATTCGCGAGGCATTCACCAAGTTGCTGGGTCTGAAGAACGTGAAGGCGGAGGATGAATCGTCAGTCGCCGCCGCGCTGGCGCTCGTGTCGCATGGCGTTGAATTCGCCGACGCGATGCACCTCGGCAGCACACCGCCCGGCGGCCAATTCGTCTCCTTCGATAAATCCTTCGTGCAGCGGGCCAAGCGCGCGGGAGCACCCGATATCTCCGTGATCCCGGTCAAGGATTGAGATCGACCGCCTCGAAGCGGCGGGTGCACCCGAGCAGGCGCTCCACTAAATTGGCCCCCGGATTGCTCATCAAAAAGCATGTCCAAGATCACTGAAGCTAGCCGCGATCATATCGCCGATGAGAACTTCGCTTTCCCCAAGGAGCGCAAGGAACCTATCCATGACGCTGCTCACGTGCGCAACGCAATCGCCCGCTTCAAGCAGGTGGAAGGGGTGACCGACTCTGAACGCGACGCCGCCTGGAAGCGCATCAAATCCGCAGCCAGGAAACACAAGGTCGAGTTGAACGAGCAAGACTGGCGCGAACTTAGTTAGCCATTTCGCAATTGCGATAGCGTTTCGCTGCGCGGCCGGCGGGCGAGGCATGCCTCGCCCTTACAACGGACTCGTAGGAGCCGGGCACGCCCGGCCCGACTCGGGCGTGCACTGAAAGCGCAGCCCAAAACACGTGGTCGAACTTCTGAAAGGGTGTACTTAGCTAGCCGCCCGTGCGCGCCAGAACGAGGTCGCCCTTTGACATCCTTCCCGCTTCCCGTACCCTGAAAAAGATGTCTGCGCCTCCCGCGCCGCGTTCCGCCCGCAAGCTCGCCTTGCTGCCGCTGATCGCGGCAACCTATTTCATCGTTTCCGGCGGGCCGTTCGGCTTGGAGGACACGGTCTCCGCGGCTGGCTACGGCGGGGCGATTCTCATCCTGCTGCTGACGCCCGTGCTGTGGAGCTTCCCCACCGCGCTGATGGTGAGCGAACTCGCCAGCGCCCTGCCCGAAGATGGCGGCTATTACGTCTGGGTCAAGCGCGGCATGGGCCGTTTCTGGGGCTTTCAGGAAGCCTGGCTGTCGCTGGTGGGCAGCGTCTTCGATATGGCGCTCTACCCGACGCTGTTCGTCAGCTATCTGGGCCATTTCCTCCCCGCCATGACTTCGGGCCAGCGCGCCACCTGGATCGGGGTCGGCCTGATCGCGGCGGCGGCGGCGTGGAATCTGCTGGGCGCCAAAACCGTAGGTGGCAGCTCAATGGTGATGGGCGTTCTGCTGCTGAGCCCGTTCGCGGTGCTGGCCGCGGCGTCGGTGTTTCATGGCGCCATGTTCGCCGCACATGCCACCCCTCCGCGCCACGCCGACATTCTGGGCGGCGTGCTGGTGGCGATGTGGAACTACATGGGCTGGGACAACACCTCCACGGTGGCGGGCGAAGTCGAGAATCCGCGGCGCACGTATCCGCGGGCGATGGCCGGCGCGGTGGTGTTGGTGGCGCTCGGCTACGTGCTGCCCATTGCCGCCGTGGCGCTCACCGGTTTCGATGCCAACCGTTGGGAAACCGGCGGCTGGGCCGACGTGGCGCGCGCCGTGCTCGGCACCGGCGCGGCGGGCGTGGTGGTGGCGCTGGGGATCACGGTCGGCGGCATGCTCGGCGCGGCGGGGTCGCTCAACGCGCTCACCATGGCGCTCTCGCGGGTGCCGGCGGCGCTGGCCGAAGACGGCTTTCTGCCGCGCATCTTCGCGCGCCGCGATCCGAAGACCGGCGCGCCGCGCTGGGCCATCGTCGGCTGCGCCGCGGCCTGGGCGCTCGGCTTGGCGCTGCCGTTCGGCAAACTGGTGATGCTCGACATGCTGCTCACCGGTTCCAGCATTCTGCTCGAATTTGCCGCGCTGGTGGCGCTGCGCGTTCGCGAACCCCAGCTCGGGCGGCCCTACCGCGTGCCCGGTGGAATGGCCGGAGCCATCGCCGTGTCGATTCCGCCGGCCGCCCTGATGGTGCTCACGGCGGTTCGCAATCGCGTCGAGCCGGTGGGTCCGATCAACGCCCTCCAGTTCGGCGGCATCCTGATGGCGCTGGGCGTTGTAGCCTATTTCGTGGGAGGCCTTTTCCGAAAATCATGATCATCGCCGATCTTGCCGCCATCGCCGGGCGAACTTTCCCGGCGGGGCGCTACACGCAGAACCTGGTGGGCGGCGCCAGCCCGATTCAGGCCGCCGGCTTTTCGATGGGGCACGTCACGCTCGATCCCGATGGCGGCCAGGTGCCCTGGCACAACCAGGAGCAGGAGGAGATTTACTTCATCGTGAAGGGCGCCGGCGAAATGTGCCTCGGCGAAGAACGGATGGCGATCCACACCGGCCAGGTGGTCTACATTCCGCCGGGCGTGTTTCACCAGCTCACCAACACCGGCGCCCTGCCCATGCGGATGATCTATTGTTACGGGCCGGCCGGCGACGTGGCGCACTGGCGGCAGGAACTGGATGGCACCCTGCCGCGCGCCGGCGTGGACGCTCCGCCGCTGCCGGCCGGCGCATGGCCCCAATCCACCGCCAAGGGGCCGGCCGCATGAACAACCGAATCCAGCACACGGTCGGTATCGTCATGAACGGCGTCACCGGACGCATGGGGTTGAACCAGCACCTGCGCCGCTCCCTCTACGCCATCATGCAGCAGGGCGGGGTGATCCTCAACGAGCGCGAGAGCATCATGCCGCACCCGCTGCTGGTGGGCCGCAATCCAGCCAAGCTGGAAGCCATCTCCGCCGAGTGCGGCGGCATGCCGTGGTCGACGGATTTGGCTACTGCTCTGGCCGATCCCGCTTACTCGATTTACTTCGACGCGCAGACCACCGACCGGCGGGCGGCCGCCGTGCGCCAGGCGATCGCCGCGGGCAAGCACGTCTACTGCGAGAAGCCGGTGGCGGAGTCGCTCGATGCGGCGCTCGATCTTTACCGGCTCGCGGAACGCGCCGGAATCAAGCACGGCGTAGTGCAGGACAAGCTGTGGCTGCCCGGCCTGCTGAAACTCGCGAGTCTCAAGCGCCAAGGCTTCTTCGGCCGCATCCTTTCGGTGCGCGGCGAATTCGGCTACTGGGTGTTCGAAGGCGATACCGTGCCGGCCCAGCGGCCCTCCTGGAACTACCGCAAGGAAGACGGCGGCGGCATCGTCATGGACATGCTGTGCCACTGGCGCTATGTGCTCGACAATGTTTTTGGGCGCGTGGAAGCGGTGTCGTGCCTCGGCGCAACCCACGTCCCGCAGCGCTGGAACGAAGCTGGCCAGCCTTATCGAGCCACCGCCGACGATGCCGCCTATGCGACCTTCGAACTGGCCGGCGGCATCGTCGCCAATTTCAATTCCTCCTGGTGCGTGCGGGTGCGGCGCGACGACCTGCTGACGCTGCAGGTGGATGGCACGCTCGGCAGCGCGGTCGCCGGCTTGCGCCATTGCTGGATTCAACCCTATGGAGCCACGCCGCGGCCGGTCTGGAACCCCGACGTCGAGAGCCCGCTCGATTATTTCGAGGGCTGGCAGAAAGTGCCGGAGCAGGACACTTTCGACAACGCCTTCAAGCGCCAATGGGAACTGTTCCTGCGCCACGTGGTGAAGGACACACCGTTCCGCTGGAGCCTGCTCGAAGGCGCCAAGGGCGTCCAGTTAGCCGAGCTTGGCCTGGAATCCTGGCGCAAACGCGCGTGGGTGAAGGTGCCGGAACTCGACGGTTAGTTAACGCTGGTGTCTTCGAGCGATGAGGCCGACTATGTTCTCCCGGTTACGCAAGAGTCGGTCTCCAGGAGATGCGCTGAGTGCGGTCGTGCATGGTATTGGTGGGGTATGCTTTAGCTTGCCCGTACCACAAGGATTTGCGTATCGGCCACTTTCGGATCGCGCACCCCTCTCGTGCTTACGGTTGCAGGATCACCTTCATCAACCCCGGCTCGCGGGCGTACAGGCGCTCGAACCAGGCCGGTCCCTCGGCCAGGGGGGCAACGGCGCTGATCAGCGGCTCGACGCGAATGGCGCCGCGCACCAGCAGATCGATGCAGGTTGGGTATTCGCCCGATGAGGCGCACGAGCCGAACAGCCGAAGCTGGCGAGTAACTACGGCTTGCAGCGGTAACTCGATCTTGGGCGCTATGTTGCCCACCAGCGTCAGCGCGCCGCCCTTGCGCAGCGCGGCAATGGCGGTCTGAATCGGTTCGGTGGCGCCGACCGCTTCCACGGCGACGTCCGCGCCGCGCCCGCCGGTCCGTTCCCGAACGAACTCTGCCACGTCGCCTTCCTTGGGATTGATTGCGGCGGTGGCGCCGAGCTCGAGTGCCATTTTCAGCCTGCCTGCATCCACATCGGCGACGATGACCTGCCCGCAGCCGGCCAGTTTGAGCGCCTGAACGGCAAGCGTGCCGATCATGCCGGCGCCCACCACCAGCGCGCAATCGCCCAACCGCACCGGCGTCAATCCAACCGCGTGCACGGCCACCGAAACCGCCTCGATCATGGCGGCGTGCTCGAAGCGCAGCGCATCGGGCAAGTGGTACGTGATGCGCGCCGGGGCGAGTACGTACTCGGCGAACGCGCCATGGCGGCGGTAATCGCCGCACGATACGCCCAGCACCTGCCGGTTGTCGCACAGGTTGACTTCGCCGCGCGCGCAGAAAAAGCAGGCGCCGCAATACACCGTGGAATCGAAGGTGACGCGGTCGCCCTCGCGGAAGCCGGCGACGCCCGCGCCGACGCCAGCCACTGTCCCGGCGGCTTCGTGCCCCATCACCAGCGGCGGCTGGCGCCGTCCGGTGCTGCCATCGAAACCGTGCACGTCGCTGCCGCAAATGCCGCAGGAATGAACCTGCACCAGCAATTCGCCGGGCCCCGGCGCCGGTGCCGGAATGTCCACCAGCTCCAGTTGCTTGTATTGCTTCAATAGCAGTGCGTTCATGGAAGGTTATGTTGCCAATTCGGCGCGCATCACTGAATGATCGCTTGTCCCCCTTCTGCGCCGCCGTCACCAGTATAAATTCGTCCCCTGTACTCCCTCACTCTTTGGGCAATGGGTTCTTCCGCCTGACTCTCCACCGCCCAAACTCCCACAGGCCAAAAATGCAGATAAGGAGCATTCCGAAAAGCTCTGTGAGGTAGGCCCACGCTGCGCCGCTGGCGTCAAAAAGAACCCCAAAAACCACCGTGCAACCGACACAAAGGCCGAGTGCTGCCGATAGGAAGAGTTTGTCATTCCGGGTGGGCTTTAGGCCGCCGCGGTGCCTATATCGCCGGTCCACGATCATGCCCCAGGTCGCCCATAACAATAAGAGTAATATCGTTGGCATGTCTTCAATGACACGTCTTCCGCGTCTTCGCCGCTCTGGCTGTCCCGACCTAGCCAATACGGCTATTCCGCGCCGTGGATAGGATCACTCTTCGTCTTGCAGCACTTTAGGCAGGTAATTAGAGTGCCTTCGTATTCGTGCTGAAAGTAGCCGGTCGCTTCGCCATCACAGCCCAATTGCGAGCATCTAAAGGTGCCTACTCCGGTGTTCTCAACATCGGTACTCTCCAAGTACATCGGCGACTCGTCATTCGGGCAGGGTCTTCGAAATTGGCCAAGCGAAGATACGTTGCCGGCCGAAAGTTTGAAGTATCCGTGGACGATGTTGTAGAGCTGATGGCAACCCGCTTCGCACGCAAACGCCCTAAATGAGTAAGTGTGCTTGTCAATCGTGCCACAAACCTCCACGGGCACCATCTCGGCCCGATGGTGAACGCAGCAGCGAGGCCGAATATCCATCCTCATTCGAACGAGCACAGCCCCCTGAGAGTAGCAACTCTCCCGCCTCAAAGCAACGGAAAAACCGGACTGCTGGGTTACGCCAGCAGTTCCGCCCGCATCACGGTGACGGCCTGGCCGCCGATGATCACGCGGTCGCCGTTCACTCTCACGCGGACTACCCCGCCGCGGGCGGAAGCCTGGTAAGCGGTGAACTCGGCCTTGCCCAGGCGCGCGGCCCAGTATGGTCCCAACGCGCAGTGCGACGAGCCGGTGACCGGGTCTTCATCGATGCCCGAACCGGGCGCGAAGAATCGCGAGACGAAATCGAAACCGGCGCTCGAGGCTCGGGCGGTGACGATGATGCCGCGCGCTCCGACCTTTTTCAAGGCGCTGAAATCGGGCGCGGCGGCGCGCACTTCCTCTTCCGACGCAACTTCGACCAGGTAATCGAACTTGTTCCGCGCGACGTTCGTGGCATTCACGCCGAGCGCGGCGACCAAATCCGCCGGCGCTTCCGCGGTGGCCGCGACCGTGGCCGGAAAATCAAGCTCGATCCATTCGCCGCGCCGGTCCGCCAGCAGCAGACCGCTGCGTGTGTGGAAGCGTGCCTGCGTGCCTGCAGGCAAGTGGCCGTCTTCCCACAGCACGTGCGCGCTGGCGATGGTGGCGTGGCCGCACAGATCCACTTCCACCGCGGGCGTCAACCAGCGCAGGCGATAACCGCCGTTTTCCGGATGCAGGAAGGCGGTTTCCGAAAGGTTCATCTCGCGCGCTACATCGCGCATCCAGGCATCCGGGCGTGGTTCGGATAGCACGCAAACCGCTGCCGGATTACCGGCGAATGGCCGCTTGGTGAAAGCGTCGACTTGGACAATGCGAACAGGCATGATTGTTGTTTTCGCTCCGCGATGCCGAACGATCTATTTAGTCTACTCTAGAACAAAAACGGACAAGCTAAAGCATGCTCCACGTCTCCACACGTTATAATCGACGTCGATGGATGTATTCGAGGAGTTGGTGCGTTTGCGGGCTTCGGGTCAGAAGTGCGCGCTGGCCACCATCGTGGAGGTGCGCGGCTCGATTCCCAGCTACGAAAGCGCCAAGCTGCTGGTGCGCGAGGACGGCTCCATGGTGGGCACCATCGGCGGCGGCTGCGTGGAAGCCGAGGTCTGGAACGCGGCGCGCGAAGTGATGGAAACCGAAAAGCCGAAGCATCTCACGTTCAGCCTGGGCAAGGACGCCGCTTACGATAACGGTCTGATTTGCGGCGGCCAGCTCGACGTTTTCGTGGAAGCGGTGTTGCCGATACCGCACGCGTTTATCTTCGGCGCGGGACACATCTCCAAGAGCCTGTCGAAGGTGGCCACGCTGGCCGGCTTCTCGACGGTGGTGATCGACGACCGCGAGAGCTTCGCCAACCGCGAGCGCTTTCCGGAAGCCGCGGCGGTGCATGCGGGCGAATACGAGACCGTGTTTCCCACGCTGGCCATCAACGAAACCAGCTTCGTGATCATCGTCACCCGCGGCCATCGCGACGACATGCGCGTGCTGAAGCTGGCGGTCGCCACGCCGGCCCGCTATATCGCCATGATCGGGAGCAAGCGCAAAGTCCTCAACGTGGTGAAGGAACTGGAAAAGGAAGGCATGGCGCGCACAGCCTTCGAGCGCGTTCACGCCCCGATGGGCTTGGACATCGGCGCGATTTCGCCGGAGGAGATCGCCATCGCGGTGGCGGCGGAGATGATCGCCGTGCGCCGCAACGCGGCGTCCAACTGGGGGGCGCTTTCGCTTTCGGTGCTGGCCGGGAGCGCGCCGCGCGCCGTCGTCTCGCAGTGACCGCCGGGCTCATTCTGGCCGCCGGCGAATCGCGCCGCATGGGCACGCCCAAGGCGCTGTTGCGATACCGGGACGAATCGTTCCTCGATACGCTGATCGGCCTGTTTGAGAAGCGTTGCGCACCGGTGATCGTGGTGTTGGGAGCGGCGGCGCAGCAGGTCCGTGCCGCCACCAGCCGCGCGGCGGCGTTCGTCGAAAATGAACGGTGGGAGAGCGGCCAGACCAGCTCTATGCAGCGCGGGTTGCGGGCCGTGCCGGCGGAAGCCGATGGCGTGCTCTTCACGCTGGTGGACCATCCGGCGGTGCGGATGGAGACGATCGACGCGCTGTTGGACGCGAGCGGCCGGGCACTGATGCGCGTGCCGCGTTACCTGGGTCGCAACGGGCATCCGATCTGGTTTTCGCGCGAGTTGATTGCCGAATTCCTGGCGCTCCCCGAATCCGGCGCGGCGCGCGACGTGGTGCGCGCGCACGCAGGCGATACCGAATTCGTGGAAGTGGACGACCCCGGCGTGCTGGCGGATATCGACGATCCGGCGGCGTATCGCGCCCTGCTCGAGGCCGAGCCATGAAGGTCCGCGCCGGCAAGATGTTCAAGCTCGCTGGGGTTGCGCTGGCGCTGGTGGTGGTGGCCGGCATCGTCGTCCCTTATATCGACACCGGCTCGTACGGCGAGCGCTTGCGTGGCTCGCTCGAACGCGCCCTGGGACGGCGGGTGGAATTCCGTGGGCGCGTGCGCTTCAGCCTCTTCAGCGGTCCGGGGTTTTCGGTGGACGACGTGGTGATTCACGAAGACCCATCCATCGGCCTGGAACCGATCGCCTACATGAACACCATGACGGTGCGGCCCAGCCTGTGGTCGCTGGCCGGCGGCCGTTTCGTGATTGCCTCGATCAAGCTGGACGGCGCCAGCATCAACCTGGCCAAGTCCGGGCCGGCCGCGGAGCGGGGCCGCTGGAATTTCGCCTCGCTCGTCAATCGCTCCGTGATGAGCCGCACGCCCTCCCTGCACGTGCGCAACGGCCGCATCCATTTCAAGTTCGGCGACGAGAAATCGGTGTTCTATCTCACCGAAACCGACCTCGACATTTCGCCGCCGGGAGCGGCGGGCGGCGGATGGGCGCTCGATTGCTCGGCCCAACCGGCGCGCACCGATCGAACCGCGCAAGGGCTGGGCGAATTCCGCTTGCGGGGCCGCTGGTACGTGGCGCCGGAGCGGGTGGATCTCAACCTGGAGATCGATCGCACGCTGTTGGGCGAGATGACGGCTCTGCTGCGCGGCCAGGCTGGCGGCGTGCACGGCAGGATCTCGGCGCGGCTGCACCTGGCCGGGCCGATCGACCGGATCGGCATCGCCGGCCGCCTGAACATTGAAGATGTGCACCGCTGGGACCTGATGCCGCCGTACGGGCAGGGGTGGCCGCTCGACGTGCGCGGCCGGCTGAATCTGCCCGGCCAGGATCTCGAAATCGAATCGGGCTCGGTGAACGGCGCTGCGCTGCCGCTCGAGGTGCGCTTGCACGCCAGCAATTACCTTTCGCAGCCGCGCTGGGCGGCGTCGCTCCGTTGGAATCGTTTTCCGCTGGGTCCGCTGCTTGAGTTGGCGCGTCACATGGGCCTCGAGGTTCCACCCAAGCTGGCGCTGGACGGCGCGGTGGATGGTGCGGTCGGCTACTCCGGCGCGGGCAGCCTGCAGGGCGAACTGGCGCTGCACGAAGCGGCGGTCACCATCCCCGATGCGCCTCCGCTCACCTTCGATCAGGCCAGCATCATACTCGATGGCGGCCACGCGCGGCTGGCGCCGACGCTGGTGCGCACCGCGGGCCAGGACCAGGCGCAACTCGAAGCCGATTACGCCTTCGGCGACGGCGCGTTCGACATCGCGATCTCCGCCGGCCGCATGAGAGTGGCGGCTCTGCGCGCGCAGGTTGCGCTGGCGGCCGTTCCCTGGCTGGAGCAGGTTCGGAGCGGCGATTGGAGCGGCCAGTTGCGCTACCACCGCGACGCGGGCAAAGCGGGATGGACCGGCAGCCTGCAGATTGGTCAGGCCCAGATTCCGGTGGATGGCCTGGCCGATCCGCTGCGCATCGATTCGGCACGAGTCGAGATCGATGGCGCGCGGGTGACCATCGACCGGCTGCGGGGCGCCGCCGGCAAGCTGAGCTTCACCGGCGATTACACCTATCTGCCGGGAGCGCCGCACCCGCACCGCGTCCACCTGCGCGCGGCGGATTGGGACGCAGCCGAAGCCGAAACCGAATGCCTGCCGGCGCTGCGCCGCGGATCCAGCCTGCTGGCCCGCGCCTTGGGCCGCACCACACTGCCCGATTGGCTGAAGGCCCGCCAAGTGGAGGGCTCGCTGCAGATCGATCGCCTGACGCTGGCCGGGGCGCGCCTGGACGGCGTGCGTGCGCATTTGGAATGGAACGCGGGGCGCGTGGAGTTCGTCAACCTCGAAGCCAAGTTGGCCCACGCCGCCATCAAAGGGCGCCTGACGGTGAATCTGAGTGGCTCGCTGCCCGCTTACCGATTCACAGGACAAGTGAAGAATTTGCCGTGGCAATCGGGCGGCCTAGATGCGGAGGGATCGCTCACCACTGCCGGCATCGGCGCACAGTTGGTGGCCAATCTGGCTTCGACGGGAACCTTCTCCGGAACCGCTCTCGATTTCGGCGCCGTCGCGCCCTGCCGCGCCAGCGGCAACTATAGCCTGGCGTGGGCGCGCGGCGTTCCGCGCCTCAAACTCACTGGCCTCAACCTTCGTACCGACGAAGACGTTTACACCGGACACGGCGGCACCCAGAGCGATGGCAGACTGCTGATTGTGTTGACCAACGGCGCCAAAGAGTTGCGCGTGGCGGGCGTCCCCGATAAGTTGAAGGTGGAAGAGCCCGCGCGCCAGTAACTTGGCAATAGCCTGGGGGCACGACCGGAGATGCGTGGTAGCGCCGGCGCTAACATGACTGGGTTATAATGAAAGCAGGTTGTAGGGGAATCGTCCGTTCTTTATGCCGCTTTACGAATATCTCTGCCACAAGTGCGGGCAAAACTTCGAGGTTATCCAAAAGTTCGCCGACCAGCCTCTCACTCTGCACCCGGAATGCGGTGGCGAAGTGGAACGGCTGGTGTCGGTTTCCGCGCTGAAGTTCAAGGGGTCCGGTTGGTACATTAACGACTACGGCAGCGGCAAGTCTTCCGGGGCAGATTCCAGGAACGGACATGCGAACAAGACCGGCGGCAAGCCGGAGTCGAAGACCGAAACCAAGTCCGAGACGAAATCCGAGACTAAGTCCGAGAGCAAACCCGCCCCCGCCGCCAGCGTCGACAAGTAGCCCGCCGCGCGAGTCCGCGCCCGCGATCAAGCCGCGTTCGACTTGAGCTCCTCGCGAATGATGCGTCGCAGCGTGTCCTCAAGCCTTGGCGCCTTTCCCTCCAGGTATTCCCGAAGCGCCCGGTTAATGAGGGTCTGATAGCCGGCCGCGCCCCCGGATTGTTCCGCCATTTCAAGAAAGCGGTCCACAATGTCCTGGTCGAGCCGGATCGTAATCCGCGTCTTGCCCTCTGGCTCGGGTTCCGGCGGAAGAACCCTGCCCCTTTTGCCCGTACTGAAGTCGTAGCGATCTTTCATAGTGTTGCCTCGTATTCCTCGCGCTCATGCGGTTCGGCGGGACGCGCGGAGATGATCCGGATGTCTTCGCCGCGCCATCTGTAGACGACCACGAGCAAGCGGCCCGTCGCACCCATGCCGAGCGTCACGAATCTCCGCTCGAGCGGGTCGGATTCGTCATCCGCGATGGTGATGGCGTAGGGATCGTCAAAGGCCGGAATCGCTTCGGGCATTCTGACGCCGTGTCTGCGATGGTTAATTCCGGCCTTGCCCTCTTCGTCCCAGTCGAAGCCCACAACCCCAGTGTACGCACGTTATGTGCATACGTCAAAGCTGGCCGGACGTGGCCCGGAGACCGAACAGGGTGGAGACGCACGTCCCGACTTATTGAACGGCGGGACGGGCAAGCTAAATCAAGCGTGCCCCGCCTTGGCACACGAAACCGGTTAATATAAGGCATTGACACCCAGAAGTCTGCTGGGGCTTTCCCTGCGCATGGAGGGCTACCATCCATTTCCGCGAACGCCGTTCGCGACAATCAGGATATACGCATGAGTACTCTCGCAATTCATCCCATTCACCGGGCGGTGCGCTTCTATGAAGCGCCCATCGGCAAGAAAGCCGTCATGGCGATCACCGGCGTCATGCTGGTGGGCTATGTGTTCGCTCACCTGCTCGGCAACCTGCAAATCTATTCCGCCGACGCCGAACAGATCAACCGCTACGCGGCCTTTCTGCACAATCCGCAGAACGCGGCGGCGCTTTGGGCGGCGCGCAGCGTCCTGCTGCTGGCGGTGGCGCTGCACATCGTCGCGTCCGTCCAGCTCTGGCTGCAAAACCGCGCGGCGCGGCCGGTCGGGTATGTGAAAAAGGCCGATCTGCCCACCTCTTACGCGGCGCGGACGATGATCTGGAGCGGCCCGATCGTGGGAGCGTTCGTGATCTTCCACGTGCTCCATCTCACGGCGGGCGCGGTGTTGCCGCTGCGCGAACTGGGGACGAACATGCCCGACGTGCGCTCCAACGTGATCACCGGCTTCTCCAACCCGTGGATCGCGGGATTCTACATTCTGGCCATGATCCTGTTGTGCCTGCACCTGTACCACGGCATGTGGAGCATGTTCCAATCGCTCGGCATCAGCCATCCGCGCTATACGCCAATCGTCAAGAGGGCGGCGGCGGTGCTGGCAATTCTGGTGGCGGTGGGCAATTGTTCAATCCCCATCGCCGTGCTGACCGGGTTGCTGACGTATTAAGGAGGCCACATGGAACTCGATTCGAAATCTCCGACAGGTCCGATTGAAACGCGTTGGGACCGGCATCAATTCAGCCTCAAACTGGTGAACCCGGCCAACAAGCGCAAGTACACGATTCTGGTGGTGGGAACCGGCCTCGCGGGCGGATCCGCGGCCGCCTCGCTGGCCGAGCTGGGCTACAACGTCAAGTGCTTCTGCTTCCAGGATTCGCCGCGGCGCGCGCACTCCATCGCCGCGCAGGGCGGCATCAACGCCGCCAAGAATTATCACAACGATGGCGACAGCGTGTAC
>Ga0181521_10001879_pt1 | contig 25626 bp, 28 predicted proteins | sample PEATcosm2014_Bin_32_FD_119764 | JGI IMG/M metagenome (GOLD analysis project Ga0181521, IMG submission 119764) | Peatland microbial communities from MTU Mesocosm Facility, Houghton, MI, USA - PEATcosm2014_Bin02_60_metaG | ecosystem: Environmental > Terrestrial > Soil > Wetlands > Peat | place...
CTTGCCGAATTTCTGCGAGGCCAGCTCCAGTCCGCGCACCGTGCCCGGAACGCCGCTCGCCCGGTATCCCACGGTGCTGTCCCCGGTGGCCTTGCCGTTCGCATCCAGATACATGTTGGGCGATGCCGCCGCGGGAGCGCGCTCGCGGAAATCCAGGAAGGCCGTGCGTCCATCGGCCAGCCGCCCCAGCATGAAGCCGCCGCCGCCCAGGTTACCCGCGCTCGGGTGCGTCACCGCCAGCGCCAGTCCTACCGCCACCGCGGCGTCCACCGCGTTGCCGCCGGCTTGCAGAATTCTGACCCCCACTTCGGTGGCGTGCGGTTCCACGCTGACCACCATCCCGTTCTTGGCGCGAACCGGTTGCGCGGACCACGCCGGTAGGGCGGTGGCGATTGCGAACAGAAGCACAAGACGTCGCATAGAACTCGATTTTACTGTACTGACGGCCCGTGGGGCAGACCCCCTGGTCTGCGCGGGTCCCCCTGGACCCGCTCGCCTGCCAAAGGATCGGTCCTTTGATCACTGCGAGAGGCCGGCGAGGCGTTGGCCGCAGTCCAGGGGGACTGCCCCACGAACAATGCAGATGTTCGGTCAGAGGAAAAGTATGTGGCATTAGGCTGGAATGCCCGCGCCACACCGGCTCTAGCGGCCCGCGCGTCGCCGCCGCCATTCGAACAGCACGATGCCCGCCGCCACCGAGACGTTCAACGAGGAGATTTCCCCGGCCACCGGAATGCGCACCAGCGCGTCGCAATGTTTGCGAACCTGTTCGTGCAGCCCCTTGCCTTCGCCGCCCAGCACGATCGCCGTCGGCGCCGCGTACTCCACCTGGTCGTAGTCCTCGGTGCCGCGCTCGTCCAGACCGTAGATCCAATATCCGCGCTCTTTCAGTTCTTCGAGCGTACGGTTGATATTGGTCACCCGCGTGAGCGCCACATGTTCCAGCGCGCCCGCCGCCGCCTTGGCCACCACGTCGGTGACTCCCGCCGCGCGCCGCTCCGGAATCACCACGCCGCCGGCGCCGGCCGCATGCGCCGTGCGGATGATGGCGCCCAGGTTGTGCGGGTCCTCCACGCCATCCAGCACCACCACAAGCTGCGAGCCCGCTACATCCTCCAGACCGGCGAACTTTTTGCTCGCGCCCAGGGCCACCACTCCCTGGTGCGCGGCCGTTCCCGCCAGCCGGTCCAGCGCCGGCCGCGGCTCGAACCGCACCGGCACCGACGCCCGTCGCGCCAGATCGATGATTTCCTGGATGCGCGCGCCGCCGGCCCCTTGCGCCACCAGCACCCGGTCCAGCGCGTGATTCGACCGCAGTGCCTCGGCCACCGGGTGGATACCGCTCAGGATCGCCATCAGCTCGATTGCCCGGTTTCCGGCAGAATGTGCAGACCGTTGTTAAACCGGTTGGTGAAGTTCGAGAGCCCGATCACCAGCGTGATCTCGACAATCTGCTCGTCGGTGAAGTGCGCCCCCAGCGCGGCTCGCGTTTCCGTGGCGTTGGCCGTGCGCGTCAACTCGCGTGCGTATCGCAGTGCCGCCTGCTCTTCCGCGGGAAAGATCTCGTTCCTCTCGGCTTCCACCGCTACCAGTTCTTCTCCGGTGATTCCGGCCTTGCGCGCGCCCGGAAGGTTGCTCGAAATGCAGTAAGGGCACTGATTGGCGTACGAACAGGCCAGATACACCAGCACCTTGAGGCGCCGCGCCACCGATCCCGGCCCTACCACCGCCATGTAGAACGGCGGAAAGTTCTTCAATACCTCCGGACGATGCGCCATGGCGCGAAAAAAAAGATTCGCCTGTTTGCTGCGCGCTTCCAGGCTCGCTAAGACTTCGTTGTCCCGGGGGTCCACTAATTTGACTGCGGTTGCCATAGAAACCAGTATAGAGTTTCCCGGTATATGCTACACCAGAGTGGGAGGCCGCAAGACGCACAACGACCTGTGCGCCTCAACGCCAAATTGCCGATTCTGGCCGAGTCCCCCCGATCACAACGTGAGGTGTTCTCATGATTCAAGCCGCCGACCCCAGGTCCCTTACTTGCGATGGAAGCGGTATCCGGTGGGAGCGGACCGGCCCTGCTCCGGCCTTGCAGGATGCTCCCCGCAACGCGCGCGCTTCGGCCGTTTTTTTCAACCGCGGTCAGAAGACCTGGCCTCTGATCGCGCGAAACAAACCGGTGGCGGCGGGAACGTATTGGGCCTCGGCAAGCCCGGTGGATGGCTCGCCCTCGCCAGGTTCGACGCCACTAAAGCAGGAGTTCTGCGTGAAGGCCAAGAATCAGTATGGTATCTCCGTAGTCGCCATCGGCTACCAGTTCCTGGTGCAGACCGGCGGCCGCTCGGAGGCCTCGGACCGGTACGTAACCAGGATCGAGATCGCGCCGAATCAGGTGGAGCTCGCCTGGGGATGGAACGTGGAGATGACGGTCGTCATGCAGAACCCGGGGGAGTATGGTGAGCCCGGCGCACCGTTTGCGGTGTTGCCGGCGCAGTTTGAGTTCACCGTCGCCACGGAAATCAAGAGTCTCCGGGTAACCCAAATGCACATGGTTTTTCCCCAGGGCGTACTGCTCGTGTGAACCGGCCGGCAGGCGTGGCTAGAGGGGTTGCTCAGTAGGCTCTCGAACTCAACCCGCGCAGAAATTCGATGTCGCCTTCCACAAAATCGAAATTGCTCAGGGATTGCACCGGCTCCCAGCGCATCTCGTCGAAGATCAGGTTGACCGGCTCCCCCTGGAATGCGATGACGCGGAAGAAGAACAGCCGGATGGGATCGCGGCCCGCATAGGTGTACTCGTAGCTCGCAATCTCCGGGCCGGCTGCGCCGCGGATTCCCAATTCCTCTTCCAGCTCGCGGTCGAGCGCCTGCGCCGGCGTTTCGCCTGGTTCCACTTTGCCCCCCGGAAACTCCCACTGCAACGGGTGCGATTGTTCCGCCTTGCGCCGCCCGATCAGGATCTTGCCTTCGCGCTCGATGATCGCCGCCACCACTTGCACCATGGCATTATTGGAACATACCCGAGTGTATCCCCAACGCCTGCTCGATCATTTTCAGAATCCGCGCAACGTCGGTGAGCTGGCGCCGCCGGCCGTCACGGTGGAAGCTTCCAACCCGGCATGCGGCGACATTCTGCGCCTCTCGGCGCGGTTCGAATCGGGCGTCGCAGTCGAAGTTCGCTACAAGGTGCGCGGCTGTACGGCATCGATCGCCGCCGGGTCGGCGCTGACGGAATGGCTGGAAGGCCGGACGTCGGCCGAGATCGCCCGCTTCACGCCGTCGATCGTGGACGATGCCGTAGGTGGCCTGCCGGCCGAATCCAAGCACGCCGCCGCGCTCTGCCTCGATGCCGTCAAACTCCTGCTCCGTGGAGCGGCCAATTCTGGCCGCAGCCGTCTTTAACCGGCTCTTTCCTCACCCGCCCTTACTCCGCTTGCTGGCGCAACCGCTCCACCTCACTGGCCAGCCGCGCAAGCTGCGCACTGCATTCGGCCACCGAGCCCGAGGCCGCCTGGCTCTCCATCGCCGCCAGAACCGCCGCCGCCGCGTTGGCCCCCACGTTGGCGCATGCGCCTTTCGAGTAGTGGGCTAGTCTCGCGCACTTCGGCCCATCCCGCTCGCGGATCGCCACTTCGAGCAACGGAATCTGCCGCGCCGTGTCGTCGATCAGCGCCGCCAGAATCTGCCCCATGAGCTCGTCGTCGTCGAGCGTCACCTCTCGAAGCTGTTCCAGGTCCAGGACTACGGTCGGATCGATCACTCTCACGTCCCGATTGTGACGTCCCGCGTGCGGCTTTCCTATCCAGAGGGAACCTTAGAAAGCTGGATTATCTGCCTTGCGTGGGCGAGGCAATCCCCCACTGAAACCACACCCGCACCGGTTCGAGCCGCGCGTCCAGGATGGCCGTGGCCACGAATGCCGGTGCGCTGGGTGTGCCGAAGCGCAGGTCGCTCAATTGCACCATGCGGCCGTCGGGAAGGTCCGGTGCCGGCGACACCCGCCACAGCGGGAACTGCGAGAACCGCTCGACTTCCTGGAACGCCGGCGTGCGCCGCGCCGCCTCAATCGCCGCATCCGGCGGCGGCTTGTAGACAATCAGCGCGCGCGTCGGGTCGAAGGCCGCCAGCAGGTCCACGTTCTCCACTGCATAAAAGTCCCCGGTATCGACCACGCCCTTCCAGAGCATCGGGTTGGCGGGACCCGGCAGCGCCGCCACCCGCGCCGCAACCGCGCCTTCATAGAGGCGGGATTGCAACGCGGCCACCGCCCGCGCGTGCAGCACGCCGCGTCCGCAGTCATAGAGCAGCACAAACAGCAGCGCCAGCCAGGCAAATCCGCGTCCGTGGTGCTGGTCGCGTGCGCCACCCGATGCAATCTCCGAACCCACCAGCCGGCCCACAAACGGCGCCGCCACGCACAGCAGAAACACGCACCAGATCCACAGGTCGTAAATGTTGTTGAGATCCAGCCGCAGCCATTTGCCGGAGAAAGGCAGCAACAGGCGGATTCCGTAAGCGTTCGTCAGGTCGAGCAGCAGGTGCGACGCCACCGCTATCAGCGCCGCGAAAAACGCTCCGACCCAGTGCACCGGTTTCCGCGCCACCAGCCGCACCAGCACTACCGGCAGCAGTGCCATCAACGGCATCGCCACCAGCGAGTGCGTCAGGTGCCGGTGATAGTGCAGATAGCTCAGCGATCCGCCCGACGCCGTTACGATGTCGATATCCGGGACGTTCGCCGCCAGCAGCAGAATTGGTGTGGCCATCGGGGTCCAGTGCTTGAGCCCGATCCGGCTCAGGAACAGACCGGCCGCGGTATGAGTAAGGGGATCCATGAGGAGCTCCGAGAATCCCATTGTATGAGGAAGAAGATGTATTGGTTCGTCCCCGAGGCTCCCCCCTGAATCAGATCAGCGATCCTGCGTCACATTATGCGGAAAGCGGCAGCCGCTCCGGCACGTCGCGGCCAAAAAGATCAAGCTCGGTCGCCGGTCCCTTCCGGCCTTCTCTACGAGTGATCCCCCCAAAGTACTCGTCGATCGGGTAGATCGGGTAGGGCTTCACCTCTGCGAAGATTCGGCCCAAACGGTTTTCAATACGGTACAGCGAGTGGAAGTAGGTTCCGCGATCAATCTTGAAATGCTGGCAGCACAGCTTCCAGTCCCCTCCCAGCAGGTAATGGTATCGCAGTAACTTGTACCCGAAATCATCGAGTGTTCGCTGACTGATCAGGCAAAAGTCGGCGATGTACTCTTCTCTCTTCCGCGAGTACATGCGGTAGCCATCCTGGCTTCCGCATATCTCCCAGGCAACCGAACCGGTTTGCGTTCCCATGACAACGCACTCCCGGAAGCGGCGGTAGCAGGCTCTAAAAATGGCCCGAAAGACGCAATTGCACGGGGTCGCCGTTCCTCTTAGGACAGGGCGCATTCCGTTTCCGTGACAAAAAGTGCACGAAGGCTTGGCTAGCCCAATTACGCTTGAACGATCCCAGATCATTGTGGCTTTGTCCTTGCGGGTGCTTACCCTATTCACCGGGTTGCACCCTTCCCTTTCTACTGCTAACCAACAGTAACCCCTCGTTGTGAAACGTCAACAATTCAAATGATAAATAATGAAATACCAACCATACTAGTACTCATAAAATTATAAGTAACTGTCTTATTTTTATTGAGTTGTGCAAGAGATCTGATAAACTATTTCAATTGCATGGACTCTGCGTGCCCACGACCTGCTGAGGCAATTCCCCTAGTACCCTATTTCTGCCGGAAATAGCCCTGGGCCACTTTTCGTGAATTTCAAACATCTGGAGCATCGTTTCCTCTGCGACCTCCGGGAGCGCGTGCGGAGCGGCGCAGTCACCGAGCGAGGACTCGCCCGCCTCGCCGGGGTATCCCAACCGCATATCCATAACGTTCTGAAGGGTAAGCGCTTTTTTTCGCTGGAGAAAGCCGACCAGGTGCTGCGGTCCCTTGGCTTGGATGTCCTGGACCTCATCGATCCCGACGAGTGGAATGAAAGCCATCCGCGCCGCTGACCCGCATGAAACGTGCACCGCGGACGCCAATGTGCTGAAATTGGTTGCGGAGGCCTGCCTTTGCGGCAATCCCACAACCCTTCTCAGATTCGCGACGCCCGGTGGAAACGCCTCGCCGCCCGCATCGACGACCTCGCCGAAAAGGATGAGCGCTTCCTGCGCCACTCCCACGATATCGCCGAGACCCGCCTGGCGGCCGCCACCGAACTATACTCCGTTTGCCGGTCCTTCGTCGACTCGATCAACCGGTACACCACCCGTGGCGGAGTCCTGCTCGACCCGCCCGAATTCTCATCCGCTTCTTTTCGAGAGGAGGGTATGAACCTGGTGCAGATCAACGTGCGCGGCCGTCTCCTGCAGATCGAGTATTCCGCCACGCCCGATCTGGTTTCCACCGAGGATTTTCGCGTCCCCTACACCCTCGCCGGTTCCTTGCGCGCCTTCAATCAGGAACTCCTGGACAAGGATCTCATCGAGGAGCAACTGCTGTTTTACACCCTCGAACACCACCTCAAGATGTGGCGGTTCTTCGATCCCCGCACCTATCACTCCGGCCCCTTCGACCAGGGATACCTCGTCTCCCTGATGGAGCAACTCGTCTGAGCGCCCTGGGGCAGTCCCTCCACTACGGGTTCACCTTACTGCCGGGCCATGTCCACCCTTGAAAGCCGCATCCTCCCTGTGTCACAATCAACCGGTTCCTTGATACTCGACGGCAACCTGGGCGAACTCCCGCGCCTCACGGCCGAGACGGCACGATTCTGCCGCCAATACTCGCTGGGCGAAGAGGTCGAATTCCATCTCAATCTGGTCCTCGAAGAGTTGTTCGCCAACGCCATCCGCCACGGGGGATGCGAGGGCATGCGCCATGCCGCGCGCGTGCGATTGGAAATGCTGCCGGGCGGAGTCGCCATCGAGTTCGCCGACCGCGGCGCGCCTTTCGATGCCACCACGGCGCCGGCGCCCGAACTGGATGCGCCCCTCGAAACCCGCCAGATCGGCGGATTGGGGATTCACCTGGTGCGCCAGATCGTGAGAGACTTGCGGTACGAGCGCGTGGATGGCTGGAACCGGCTCACCATGCGGCGCCCGTCCAAGGAAGGGGAAAGCTAAGGCCAATATGATTCAACTATCCGAGCAGACGCGATCCGGCTGGCGAGTGGTGAGCGCGAGCGGCCGCGCCGACGCCGAAGCCGCCGACGCGCTCGAAGCCGCGCTGCGAGCGGCCGTGGAAGCGAATGCCCGCGTGGCCGCCGATTTCGCCACCCTCGATTACATTTCGAGCGCCGGCCTGCGCGCCGTGTTGCAGGCCGCCCGCGCCGCCCAAATCCGCGGCTCCGAGTTCGCCGTCTGCGGAATGAGCGCCCCCGTGCGAAAAGTTTTCGATATGAGCGGTCTTCATCACGTGCTGCGCATTCACGGAGAACTGCCTTGCTGACCATGCTCGAAGAAGTGGTCCTGCTGGCCGTCGATGAAACCTCCGGCGGCCTTCGCTCCACGCGCGAATTCGGCACCGCCTATGCTCTAGTCGGCGCGGTTTTCTTCGACCTTGCCCTGGCCCGCAAAATCGATACCGGCACGGAGGCCATCCACATCCTCGATCGAAGCCCCACCGGCAGCGCCACCCTCGATCGCGTTCTGGCCGCCATGGCCCAGCGCGGCGATCTCACCACGGTGCGCCAGTGGATCGACGAAATCTTCCACCGCCGCGACGACCTCGAGGGCGAAGCGCTTTCCTCCCTCATCCGCTTGGGCCTGCTGCGCCACGAAAAATCCAAGCGCCTGTGGATCGTCGATGTCGAGCGCTTCCCCATGGCCGACGACCGCCCGCAGCGCGACGTCCGCCTGCGCCTCGCCGAGGCCATTCTCTCCGACACCATCCCCGATACGCGGGACATCATGCTGGTATCGATCGCCGAACCCTGCGGCCTGCTCGGCTACGTGCTCACCGAGGCGCAACTTGCCGCCCGCCGGCAGCGCATCCGGATGCTGTGCAACCTGGAGACCATAAGCCGCCAGGTGGCCGGCGCCATCGACGCCCTGGACGCCTCGCTGCACCAGGGTATCCCCCGCATGATGTGAGAAACGCGTGCCGTACGTTATAGTCGAGGATCGAGGAAAGGAGCAGTGGGAAGCATGCGCGTGAATCTGACGCGGGAAAAACTGGCGAAGGGCGCGACGGTGTTCGGCTGCGGGTTGCAGGTCTACCCTTCGGCGGAGATCGCCCGCACATTTGCCGCGGCGGGATTCGATTACGTGTTCATCGACATGGAGCACGGCACGTTCAACCTGGAAACCGCGCACGACATCATCCGCGCCGCGCTCGATACCGGCATCACGCCCATCGTACGGGTGGCTGAGCTGGCCTATTCGCTGGTGGCGCGGCTGCTGGACGCGGGAGCCCAAGGCATCATTCTGCCGCGCGTGGAAGATCCTCGGGTGCTCGAAGAGGCGCTCGCGTGGATGCGCTTTCCGCCCATGGGCAAGCGAGGGTACGGCGTCAACCCCACCATGATCGGTTACGAAGCGCGCACATTTGCGGAAATCATCGCGCACCAGAACTCGAACACGCTGGCGGTGGTGCAGTTTGAAACCGTGACGGCCATGGAACGGGCCGACGAATTGTTGTCGGTCGCCGGCATGGACATCGCCATGGTGGGGCCGGCCGATCTTTCGATTTCGCTGGGCATCCCGGGCCAGCTCGATAATCGGCTGCTGATTTCGACCGTGGAACGGCTGATCGAACAGTGTGTGGCCCACGGCGTAGTGCCGGGCATACAGACGCGAAGCCTGGCGATGTCCAGGTTCTGGGCCGCCCGCGGGATGCGCTTCGTCGGCACCTCGGGCGAACACGGCCTGCTGCTCGAGAAGGCGCGGGAAACCGTGGCCGCGCTGCGGGCGTAACAGGCCGCGGAAAGAGAAACGGGGTTGGCGGGCGATAGCGCCCGAAAGAACCAAGCCCTTACGCGCCAGAGTGGGACAGACGCTTTCGTCTGTCAACCCTGCGATCCCGGCGATTTCTTCACACCCTTTTACGGTCAACGGGCGCGAAGGTCACACCCGTGAGGAATCGGCCCATTCCGCCTGGGGCGGCGGGCGTGTTCTAATAGAGTTTCGCGGTTTCATTTCACTATGATCCATTCGTATCGTCTGGGGTTGATGGTGTGCGCGGCCTCCGTCCTTGTAGCGGCGGGCCCTCCGGCGCGCCCGGACCCCGCCCTGGCGCAGGCCGCCGCGGCACTTGCCAAGACGCCGCTTCGCTTCGAAGCCAACCAGGGGCAGTTTGCTCCGTCCGTGCGGTATGCGGCGCGGACCACCGGTTTTGCGCTGGCCCTGACGGCGCGCGGAGCGTCGCTGCGCTTCGCGGGTTCCCGGCCGCTCGACATCGCGCTGCTCGATTCCAACCCCTGGCCGTTGATCCAGCCCCTCGACCGGCTGAGCGCCCAGACCGACTATTTCATCGGCGCCAAGCAGAACTGGCGCCCCGGCGTGACCAGCTATTCGCGCGTCAGGTACCAGGCCGTGTATCCGGGCATCGACGTGGTCTATTACGGCCAGGGGAGCCGGTTGGAGTACGACTTCGTGCTGCAGCCGGGGGCCGACCCCAACGCCATCCGCATGCAGTTTTCAGATGCCGGCAAGGTTATGGTGACGCCGGCGGGCGACCTGGGAGTGGTGACGGCAAACGGCCTCGTGCTCCAAAAGAAACCCGTGATTTACCAGCAGAACCGGCCTGTTACCGGACGCTACAAGCTGCTCGCGGCGAACGTGGTGGGGATCCAGGTGGACGGGTATGACCGCGGCCAGCCGCTGGTGATCGACCCGGTAATCGTCTATTCGACGCTGATCGGCGGCACCGGAACCGACGAGGTGACGGCCGTGAAAATAGGGGCCAACGGGTTGCTCTATATTGCCGGCTGGACGCAGACCGGAGAGTTGCTGACTCTCGATATGCCGTACGACAACCTGATCGACATCTACGTGCAGGTGGTGGATCCGTCGCCGTCCGGCGGCTATGGCGTGCTCTACACGACTTACCTGGGCGGCAGCAACAACGACCAGGCGCTGGCCCTGGATGTGGACGCCCCGGGCTTCATCTATCTGACCGGCACTACCACTTCCACGGACTTTCCGGTGGTGGGGAATGCGGAGCAGACCAGCGGCGCGGCGACTACCGTATACGGGTTCGTCTCTAAGATCGATCCCCACTTTGCCGGCACGGGCAATTCGCTGGTCTATTCGACTTTCCTGGGCGGCACCATTGGGAACACCACGCCCAGGGGAATCAAGGTAGGCTCCGATAACATGATCTACGTGGTAGGCCAGACGCAGACCGCGGACTTTCCCACCACCGACAACGCCTACGCGGCTTCGCTCTACGGGCCCTCGGATGTGTTCATCAGCAAGATCGACATCACCAACCCGAACCTGGTTTATTCCACCTTCATGGGGAGCGAACTGGACGACGATGCCTGCGGGCTGGTGCTTGACGCGAATAACGTGGTCTATTTTGCCGGCACCACCCTGGGCACGCAGTTTCCCATGGCGGGATACTCCTTCAACGGCTTTACCTCGGGCAACTACGACGTGGTCGTGGGCGTCGTGGATACCACCCAATCGGGCGTGAATTCGCTGATCTGGGCCACCTACTTCGGCGGATCGGGCGAGGATGAGGCGCGCGGGATCTCGATGGATTCGAAAGGGCGCGTGCTGGTAACGGGCTTCACGATTTCGACCGATTTGCCGGTGACCGCCGCAACCGCCCTCCAGCCACACTATGGCGGCAATGGCGATGCCTTCGTGGCCATCTTCGACCCTGCCCAGCAGGGCCAACAGTCGCTGGCGTATTCCACATACCTGGGAGGTTCGCAGGGGGAAGTGGCCTATGCGGTGCTTGCGGAGCCGTCCGGCTATGTCGACGTGACGGGATACACGCTGTCGCCGGACTTCCCCGTGGTGAACGCCATCCAGCCGAACTGGGGCGGCGGAATCGACCTCTTTCTGACGCGCTTCAACCCGGCCGTGGCCGGACCGGGCGGGATCGACTACTCCACGTATATCGGGCTCGATGCCACCGTCGTGGGGAGTACCCTGACCCTGGATTCCAGCGACAATTTGTACGTCGGCGGATACACCGAAGGCTACCTGCCGCTGGTCGGAAACTCGTGGCAACAGAACTACGGCGGCGGTTACAGCGACGGATTCTTCTTTGTGGTGCCAGGCGGCAACGACGCGCCGAATGCCGGGATGCGCCCGGACCGGAACCCGCCCAGGCTGCCCGGCGGCATGCCGCGCACCATTAAGAGATAGCCAAAAAGAGATAGCCAAAGTGGGACAGACGCTTTCGTCTGTCAATCCGGCGATCCCGGCTAAAGCTTCGGGCGATTGCGCCGATATGCCTATCAGCAATGATGCTATGTCGGCTGAAGCGGCGATTTCCGGTCGTCCCCGGCGCTATCGCCAGCGCGGCGGCGCTGGCTGCTCGGCCGGCTTACGCGCTCAGCCAGGCGCCGTCCCCATTGCCAGGGTATGCCACACTTCTGCTGGCTCTGGCGGTGGTGGTGACCTTGGTGGCGTTGGTGTCCCAGATACTCCGCGCGCGCCAGGAGCGGCGCGCCGCCATCGAAGCCAGTTCGGTGAGAAGCGAGTTTCTGGCCAACCTGAACCACGAAATCCGTACTCCCCTGAATGGCGTTCTGGGGATGGCCGAGTTCCTTGCCGCCACGCGCCTCGATCAGAATCAGCGCGAGATGCTCAACGTCATCCGCGGCAGCTCGGAATGCCTGCTGGCGATCGTCAACGACATCCTGGACTACTCCCGCCTCGAGTCGGCGGAGATGAGGATTGAAGAAGTAGCCTTCGATCTCGGCGCCGCCATCGGCAGCCTGCACGCCTTCTTTGAGCCGCGGGCCGCCGCCAAGGGCTTGAAATTACAAGTCCAAATGGCGCCCGAAGTGCCCCGTCTGGTCCGCGGCGATCCCTTGCGCCTGGGGCAGATCCTCATCAACCTGGTGGGTAACGGACTCAAGTTCACCGAAACCGGCTCGGTGCGTCTGGAGGTGAACCTGGCGGGAGAGCGGACCGATGGCGTCACCATAATCTGCCGGGTGATCGATACCGGGATTGGAATCGACACCTCCACCGCGGCCCGACTCTTCGCGCCTTTCACCCAAGCCGATTCGTCGACCAGCCGCCGCTACGGGGGCACCGGTCTGGGGCTGGCGATTTCACACCGGCTGCTGGGCCTGTTGGGCGGGTCCATCGGAGTGGACAGCCAGCCGGGAAAAGGCTCCACGTTCTGGTTCCTGCTGCCTTTGAAAGTGGTGGCGGAGGAAGCACCGCAGCCCGTGGAGGAGCATGCCCGGGCGGCCGTGGCGGATGCGGCATCCCAACGCGCCGTTGCCCCTCCGTTGCTGCCCGCGGTTCCGGCATGCGGGCGGCGCGTGTTGATTGTCGAAGACAACCCCATCAACCAGATCGTGGCGCTGCGCGCGGTCACCGGCCTGGGCTATGAAGCCGAGCTGGCGCCGGGAGGCGAAGAAGCTCTGGCGGCGTTTGCCCGCGACCGCTTCGACGCCATTCTGATGGATTGCCAGATGCCGGGTATGGACGGATACCAGGTGGCGGCCGAAATGCGCCGGCTGGAGGCGCTCGCAACCGCTGTGAAACCCACGCCGATCATCGCCATGACCGCCAACGTCATCGAGGGCGATCAGCAAAAGTGCGTGGCGGCGGGGATGAACGACTATCTCTCCAAACCCATGCGGCTGGCCCCCCTGGCGCGCGCGCTCGAACATTGGACGGCCACAGCCCCCCATTCTCTTACCATGCCCGCCGCCCGGGCGTGAGCACGGCTACGAGCCCCACAGCCTCGCTGGTATCCTGAAGTTTGGCTCAAATCTTTCCATTCCAACCCTTCCGCTACTCCGAAAAAGCCGGCTTGCCGGAGAATTTGGTTACGCAGCCTTATGACAAGATCTCTCCGGCCATGCGCTCGCGTTATCTGGCGGCCAGCCCGTACAACCTGGTGCGGGTGATCCTCGGCGAGCCCGGCCCCGCCGATTCCGATCGCGATAACGTCTACACCCGCGCAGCGGATCACCTCAACCAGTGGATCGCCTCCGGTATCCTGGTGCGCGACGCCGCGCCCGGCGTGTTCCCGTACTTCCAGGAATTCACCGTGCCGGATACCGGCGAGCGGCTCGTGCGCAAGGGCTTCATTGCCCTGGGGAAGGTGGAGGATTATTCCGCCGGCGTGGTCTACCGCCATGAGCAGACGCTATCCGGTCCCAAGAAAGACCGGCTGGAATTGCTGCGCCACACCCACGCGCACTTCGGCCAGCTCTTCATGCTCTATCCGGATCCGGCGGGAACCGTCGATCGCCTGCTGGAGGAAGCCGCCCGGCAGGCGCCGCTCCTGGAGGTGGTGGACGAATACGGCGCGGCGCATCGCGTTTGGAAACTTGGCGATGCCCGGCGCATTCAAGAACTGATGGCCGACAAGAAGCTGCTGATCGCCGACGGGCATCATCGCTATGAAACGGCGCTCGCGTTCCGGAACGAAAACCCCTCGCTCGCCGGCGCGGACCGCGTGATGATGACCTTCGTGAATCTGCACTCGCCGGGGTTGCAGATCCTGGCGACGCACCGGTTGGTGAGCGGCCTCCAGGCGGCGGCCCTGCCGGAGCTTCCCGATTTCGACGTGACGGAAATCGATTCCATCGAACGGCTGAAACGCGCGTGGGAGGAATCCGGAGACCGCACCATCATCGGCGCGGCCATCGGCGGCCGGCTCTTTCTGCTGGAGGATCGCACGGCGCGGGGCGCGCTCGACGTGCAGGTTCTACACCAGCGTCTGCTGGGGAAAGCCTTGGGGATCGGTGAAGAAGCGGTCCGCGACGAAAAGCACCTGCGTTACATCCGCGGCCTGGATCGGGCCGTGGAAGAGGCGCGCGGGGGCTCCGCGCAGATTGCATTTCTGCTGAAACCCACCTCCATCGAACAGGTAGCCGCCACGTCGTTTGCGGGCGGCGTGATGCCGCAGAAGTCCACGGACTTTTACCCGAAACTTCTTTCGGGCCTCACCATCTACAAGCTGGACTAGCGGTGTGCGGCAAGCAGAATAGCGCGAATCCACCGTATGTGGGGCAGCCAATCCTGGCTGCCGCCGGCTTTCAGCCGGCGCTTTTCGGCGATCAAAGACCTTCGCCGGCCCCGAGAAGGCCGCCTGGAAAGCGGCTGCCGGCAAAATTGCCTGCCCCACAAAACAGGCCTGATTTCCGGCCGCAGCAACGGCACTGGAATCGGCCGGTTAACGATCCCCCCTCCCGCTGCGTCTTCTCCTCACATTCGTCCCAAAGGAGGGGAATGATCGATGCGAAGCACCTTGTGGAATACGACACCCGCCCTGGCCGTTCTGGCCCTGGCGGCTCAACTGTGGGCCGGCGGATTCTTTTTGACCCTGGGGAGCCCGGATGCCAGCCCGGAAGCACGCAAACTCAACGCGGTCCTTACCGTTAAAATGGATGGCTGTCATGACCCGGGTGCGGCAACTGTGACGGCCACGGCGATCGGGATGGTGAACGGCGAGCGCCGGGAGATCCCGCTCCAGTTGCAGGCTATGACCACCCCGGGCATGTATGCGCTGGCGCGGCAGTGGCCGAAGGAGGGACGCTGGGTGCTGAAACTTGCGGCGCGCAATGGCGAGCTGTTTACCAATTCGCTGGTTGTGGCTACTCCCAACGGTATTAGCACGGAGGCCAAAAGAGACTACCGCGAGTTCAACGCGGCCGACGTATCCGCGATGCTGAAGTAAGTGAGCCTGATGCAAGCCATGTGGCCGCGCGAGATCGCTGACGATGACGGCCTGATCCGGGCCGCCGCCGCGGGAGATCGCGCGGCCTTCGGCGAACTTTACCAGCGGTACGCGCGCATGGTGCACGCCATTCTGCTGGTGCGCGTGCCGCCCGGAGATGCCGAAGACCTGGTACAGGACGTCTTCGTTTCCGCCATGCGGCAGCTTGCCGGCCTGCGCACCGCGGCGGCCTTCCGCGGATGGCTGGGCGCCATTGCGCGTAACCGTGCCCGGGATTATTTTCGAAGCGCCCGTGCGAGTGTGCCGCTTGAGAATGTGGAGAGCGAGCGCGCGGCGCGCGACGCCGGGCCCGACGCGGTGCTGGTGCTGGACCAGATCCGCGGCCTGCCGGAAGCGTACCGGGAAACTTTGCTCATGCGGTTGGTGGAGGGCATGACCGGGCCGGAGATTGCGCGGCAAACCGGCCTGAAACCGGAATCGGTGCGGGTCAATCTGTGCCGCGGGATGAAGATGTTGCGGGAGTTGTTGGGAGGCGTGAAAGCGCGATGACGGAAGACTACTTGTGGGACCGGTCGGGACCGCCCGATCCGGAAATCGTAGACCTGGAGCGGCGGCTCGCGGCCCTGCGCTACAAAGTCCCCGCGCGGCCACGCGAAGTGGTCGCGCGTCCGGCGCGGCCGCGCGTCTGGTGGGCGGCCGCGGCGGCAGCCGTACTGGGAGCGGTAGCGCTTTCCCAATTGGCGCCGCCGGCGCCGGCCACGGCATGGCGCGTGGATTCTTTCGCCGGGCAGGCGCAATTGGGCGGCCAGGCGGCGGCCGTCTCCATGTCGCTTCATGCCGGACAACTGGTCTCCACGGACGGCAGCTCCGAAGTGACCCTGCGGGCGGACGAATACGGAACCATCTCCATCGGCCCCGATTCCCGGCTGCATGCCGCCACCAACCGGCGCGTCACGCTGGAACGCGGCGTGCTTCGTGCATTCATCTGGGCGCCGCCGCGCCAGTTCGTGGTGGACACGCCGTCGGCACGCGCCGTCGATCTGGGCTGCCAGTATACGCTTCAAGTGGACCCATCGGGTGACGGATTGCTCAAGGTTTCGCTCGGCTGGGTGGCGTTTCAATTCGACGACCGCGAATCGTTCATCCCCGCCGGCGCGGAATGCGTAACGCGGAAACGCGGCGGGCCGGGGATCCCGTACTATGAAGACGCGCCGGAGAGCCTGCGGCATTCGCTGGCGCTTCTGGAGCGGGGTAATGACTCGGCGCTTGCCGGCGTCCTGGACGCGGCGCGACCCGCCGACGCGCTCACTTTGTGGCACTTGCTGACGCGCGCCGCGGAACGCGACCGGGGCGCGGTCTTCGACCGCTTCGCACAACTGGTGACCCTGCCGCCCGAAGTCACGCGCGCGGCCGTGCTGCGGCGCGACGCGCACTCGCTCGATCTCTGCTGGAATGCGCTGAACCTGCAAAACACCGAGTGGTGGCGCGGCTGGGAGCGGCGCTGGGATTCACGCTGATACCAGGCAACATTTGTGGGGCAGCCAATCTTTCGGTGAAAGAGAATGCTCGCCGACCTCGAAAAGCCGCCTGCAAGGCGGCCGCAGGCAAGATTGGGTGCCGCACAAAACGGGCATGATTCCGGCTGCGCTACGCTAGCAACCAGCCACCACGTTCTGCGGCCGGCCGTCGAGGAAGGCCCGGATATTCTCCACGGCCAGCCGCAAGCCGGCTTCCATGGCTTCCGGCGTGATGCCGGCGCAGTGCGGGCTGAGGACCGCATTCGCGAGCTGTGTCAGCCGATGAGCGGACGGCAGCGGTTCCTCCGCGAAGACGTCGAGGCCGGCTCCTCCGATGCGGCCGTTCGCCAGCGCATCCACCAGCGCGGCTTCATCGACAATCGCGCCGCGTGCCGTGTTGATCAGAATGGCGGACGGCTTCATCCGGGCGAACTGCGCCGCGCCGAGGAAGCCGGCGCTTGCCGGCGAGAGCCGCAGGTGCAGGCTGACCACGTCGCTTGTGCGGTAGAGCTCGTCCAGTTCCACCAGTTCGACATCTCGCGCTTCGACATCCCGGTGCAACTCGGGGTGCATGGTCCAGGCCACCACCCGCATGCCGATGCCGCCGGCCATCCGCGCAAATTGCCGGCCGACCGCGCCCAGGCCAATCACACCGCAGGTTTTTCCACGCAGCTCGATGGATTGGCCACGCGGCCAGCCGCCGGCGCGCGTGGCGGCGTCCAGTTGCGGAATGTGCCGCGCCACCGCCAGCAGCAGCGCCAGCGCATGTTCCGCGATCGAGACGGCCGAGACCCCCGGGGTATTGCAAACCGTGACGCCGTGGCGGGCGGCGGCCGCCAGATCCACGTGGTCGGTGCCGGTTCCCCACAGCGAGAGCAGCCGCAACCGCGGGCAGGCGGCGAAAACCCGTTCGCCGAATTTGGAGGACGCGCGAATGTTGAGAACCACTTCGGCATTCGCGATGCGCTCCGCCAGCCGCTCTTCCGATCCCGGCAGGCTGTCGTGATAATCGATCCCGTGCGCCGCCAGTTCTCCCCAGACCGCGCTCGCGCGCAGCACCGGTGGGGCGTCGTCGGGAATCGAGATCGTCGGCCGCAAAATGGCTCTTTCCATCCTCGCACCGTTTGTTGCATGCTAGGGAAGAAACATTCGGGAGGGGTTTTATGTTTTCCAACGGCAACGTAACCATCGGCGTGGCGAACATGGATCGCGCCGTGCGCTTCTATACCGAGACCCTCGGGCTGAAACTGGCGTACCGGTTCGGCGACCATTGGGCATCGGTGGAATTGGGCAAGGGTCTCACGATCGGTTTGCACCCGGTGTCCGCGGAAGCGCCGGCGGGGCGCAAGGGTTCCATGGCCATCGGCCTGGAGCTGAGCGGCTCCATCGAAGACGCCATGAAGAGCCTGGAAGCCAAGGGCGTCAAATTCCAAGGCCCGGTCAATGAAGGCAAATCAGGCAAATTCGCGGCCTTTGAAGATCCCGACGGAAATGCGCTCTACCTGGCCCAGCTCAACTGGACTCACGTCGACCAGGGCGTCGGCAAATATCAACAGGGGTGACGGGCCGCGCCTCATCGTATCTGGCAGTTGCGCACGGCCGCTGCTCCGTGGATAATCTACCGAAGGAGGATTCAATGCAACTGCGACGCACTTTGTTGTTTTGCCTGGCCGTCACCGGGGTGATGATGGCCGCCGATTCGCCTTTTGTCGGAAAGTGGAAGCTCAACACCGCTAAGAGCAAGTTCACCGGACTCACTACCACCTACGAAGCGCTGCCCACCGGGGAGATGCAGGTAACCTCTGGAGGCCAGTCCTCCAAATTCAAGGTCGATGGCAAGGAGTATCCCACCACTTTCGGCGCGGGCGCCACTTGGAAGCAGATCGATCCTACCACATGGGAGACTACCAACCGTTTCAACGGCGCGGTCTTGAGTGTGGACACCACGCACATTTCCGCCGACGGCAAAACCATGACGGTGACCTCCAAGGGAACCAAGCCCAACGGCGAAGCTTTCAATGACAGCGCCACTTTGCAACGTACTTCCGGCGGCCCCGGCCTCACCGGCAAGTGGAAATCGACCGAAGTGAAGAGTTCCACCGAGATGTGGGAAATCACCCCCAACGGCGATGACGGTCTCACCATGAAGATCGTCGACTTCAACGCCGTCTGCACGATGAAATTCGATGGCAAAGATTACCCCGCTACCGGCCCCACGGTGCCCAAGAATTTCACCCTGGCCGTCAAGAAGACTGGAGCGCGCTCGCTCGAAATGATCGAGAAGATGGACGGCAAAGTGGTATCTACGGACTCGTTCAGCGTCTCCGCCGACGGTAAAACTCTCACCGACGAAGCTGTGCCTGCCGGCACCACCGAAAAAATCAAAGCGGTCTACGACAAGCAGTAGCAGCCATTTCGCACGGTGGAACCTCCGTGCCGCGGTGGAAGCCATGAAAAATCGGTTGGCAGACCAAAACCTCTGCCCCACAGCAGCGCGCGCCCGTGCGCACCAGACTGGGACAGACGCTTTCGTCTGTCAAACCGGCGATCTCAGTGTTTTTTGCGGATCTTGAGCTGGCGGTTTTCTAAACGCTACTGATTCATCTGGTTCAGAAAACTCACCACGTCCTGAATCTCGGTCTCTTCCATCGATGGCGCCGGCAGCTTGAGAGCCGCCGCGCGCCGGCACATCTTCTGCTCGGCCCGCGCCAGCCGCGTCGCCAGCATCACGGTATTCAGTAGCCGCCCTGCCGCGTGCAGCACCGGCCCGCGCTGGCTTCCTTCGCCGTGCGCGCCATGGCACCCGCTGCAGCCGCTTCCGGCGAATGCCGAAGCCCCCGCGCGCGCCGATCCAGGTCGCGCCCTGGCCGGCCCGGCCGCCGCCAGACGCAGAATGTGCCGCTTCGCTGCGCTGCTCCCGAGGCTCGGAGCCGTCAGTTCTTGTACCGAGTATTCCGGCTGGTCCATGTCCCGATCTTTGTGGTCGCGGGTCTCCGCGAAAATATGATCGAACTCGTGCGCCAGCACCCGTCCGATGGCTCTGCCCAACATCTGGTCGCGTTCCCGCGGCGACACGGCGATCAGTCGTTGGTCGATGAAGCCCAGGATGCTGTCGCAGTCGATACCCGCGAACGGCAGCACCTCTCCATCGCTGACGTGGCTCCATCCGAGGCGCTTTCCCCACTCCGGCTGGGCGGGCAGATCGGCGGCCGTGCAACGGCCCTGAAACGTCACCACCGCTACCGCTGACGAAACATCTTGTCCCGTCGAGGGTAAGGTTTTCCATTGGAGACGGAGCCCCGCCGGCGCCATCAGAGCGGAAGCCTCTACCTGGATGGCGCTCAGCACGGCCTTGGAAGGCTCGTGTTGGAACTGCGTATAGATCGCGATCGATCCTACTTGGCTGCTCCCTGGCAACGCGGCCAGCAAAAGGCAGCAGAATGCGCGATTCATATAAAAAGATCAGATACTCCTTTAGCGAAACAGATGGCGCCGGATATGTCAACCTACATATCGGCTAGAACTTTCGAATGGCGCGTGGGATGCGCTGTAACCGGAGTTCAGTCGCAGGCAGTCCATTAGCCGACGCCCGAACCGTCACGAAGCCGGCTTCAGATCCCGTCCGAACCAGCGCCAAAATGCGGCCTTGAAACGCCGTACGGTGGCCCGCCTGCACGGAAGTTACGTCTCGCGGGTCGCTGTTGTCGAGGGCCACCAATTCCCCTGGGCCCGTGACGGCTACCGCAATAGGTGATGCCGCGCCCCAAACGCTACGGCCGGCGGCATCCACGATCCGAATCTCGACGCTGATAAGCTCCGGACCAGCCGCCAGGTCGAAGGGATCGGCGGCGAGTTCCAGGCGCGCCGGCGCTCCCGCGGTTGCCAGCTCGAAATGCGCGCATTCGCCCGGCTTGTCCACCCAATGCCCCACCGCCCGCACCACCCCGGATTCGTTGGGCACGGCCCAGCGCAGCACCGGCTCCAGCAGGCTGGGCGGGGACTTGGTCCCGAGCGACCGGCCGTTCAAGGATAGTTCCACCGAACTGCACCGCGTGTACACTTCCACCGGAATGGTCTTGCGCGAGTCTTCAGCCCAGTTCCAATGTTCCACCAGCCGGCCGCCTCCGCGACTACCCGCCGGGACCGCCTCGCGCGCCGCCGCGTAGACCATCGGATGGTCGGTCCACAACGCCTCGCGCTGGTAGGATTCCGGTTTGCGGAATCCGCAATAGTCGAGCAGCCCGGCCGTGCTGCCGCGGTCGGGATAGCGCCCCGATTCGCCCAGGTAATCGACGCCGGTCCACAGGAATTGGCCTGCCACCCAGGCGTTCTGCGCCACCGTCTGCCACGCCGCCGGGGAATGCGAATTTTCGCTGCCTAAGATGATGCGCTCGGGATAGGTCTGGTGATCACGCGCGTAATTGTGCTCCAGGTAGTTGTACCCCACCACGTCCAGTAGCCCCGCCAACCCGGTGGCGTTGGAGGAGTCGATATCGGCCAGCGCCTGCGTCACCGGCCGCGTGCCATCCAGCAGCTTGATAGCGGAAATCAACCGCCGCGCAACCGGCGGCAATTGATCCGCCGAAGGTGCGTTGGGCCGCATGCCGCCGCGGCCGCGCGGATGGCTGAACGGGTCGTTCGGGTAATCGATCTCGTTTCCGATGCTCCACAGAATCACGCTCGGGTGATTGCGGTCGCGCAGCACCATATCCGAAATGTCGCGGACCGCCCACTCATCGAAGGCCTGGTTGTACCCGTCGTGGCTGGGCGTGCCGATATTCCGTCCCTGCACCCACTTGTTCTTGCCGGGCGTCCATTCATCGAAACCTTCGTCCATGATGAGCAGGCCCAGCCGGTCGCAGATGGCGTAGAACTCCGGCGCCATCGGGTTGTGCGAACAGCGGATGGCATTCACGCCAATCTGTTTCAGCAGCTTCAACCGCCGTTCGAGCGCCGCTTCGTTGAAGGCCGCTCCCAGGGCTCCCAGGTCGTGGTGGATGCACACGCCTTTGAGTTTTTCCGGCCGCCTATTCAGGTAGAAGCCGGTGTTGGCGTCAAAACGAATGTCGCGGATGCCGAACGGCGTTCGATATTCATCCGCGACCGCCCCATCCACATAGACGCGCGATACCGCCGTGTATAGCTCAGGCCGCTCCAGGTCCCACAGCTTCGGATTGGTCACGACTGCCTGCTGGACAATCGACCGGCTCTCCCCGGCCTCCAACGACGCGCCGGAGCCGGCGCCAGCCACTACATGACCGGAGGCGTCTTCGATGGCAGTGGCCAGGTACACGGCGTTCTCGTAGGCCGAATCATTCACCACCGCCGTTTCCACCGATACCAGCGCCTCCGCCGCGCCGGCCACCGGGGTTCGCACGTACGTCCCCCAGTGCGCCACATGCACCGGCGCCGTGATGGTCAGCCAGACATGCCGGTAGATGCCCGAGCCCGTATACCACCGCGAATCCGCGGACTGGCTGTGGTCCACGCGCACCGCCACCAGGTTCGACTGGTTGCCGGCCTTCAGGTATGGCGTGACATCGTACTCAAACGACGAGTACCCATACGGCCGATGTCCCAGGTGGTGGCCGTTGATCCAGACATCGCTGTCGCGGTAGACGCCGTCAAACTCCAGAGACACTCTCCGGCCGCCGCCGGCTTCCGGCACGGAAAAACTCTTGCGGTACCACCCGATGCCGCCGGGCAGGTATCCGTTGCCGCTGGGGTTGGACGCTCTATAGGGCTGCTCGATCGACCAGTCGTGGGGCAGGTTGAGTTTTCGCCAGCCGCTGTCATTGAAGCCGGCGCGTTCGCCGCCGGCGACGTCCCCCAGGTGAAATCGCCACGCGTCGTCGAAGTCCCGCCGCACGCGCCCGCCATCGGCCGCGCCAAGGCAGCTCAGAGCGGCCAGCAGCACGCCGTATCGGAGAATCATTCGCTCGCCCTTGGTGCGGAGCGCGGGCGGGACCGCCCGCCAAGCCCGTTGACGGGCGGCTTTTTTCACCGGCCGACTACTTGGACACTTCCGCCGGCAGATCCGCATGCGCGCTCCAGTCCTCCCACGATCCGTCGTAGAGCCGCGCGTCCAATCCCAAATACCGCGCCACGAAGTAGACCACCGTGGCTTGCTGCCCGACGTGACAGTACGAGACCACGCGGTCGCCCGGCTTGATCCCCACGCTCTCCATTTGCCTCCGCAGTTCGTCGGCCGGCTTCCACTTCCCGTCGGCATCCACCAGCGTGTTGTAGGGCAGATTGCTCGCGCCCGGTATGTGGCCGGCCCGCTGTCCCCGCGGTATCCGCGCCCCGCTATAGAATTCCGCCGCGCGCGCGTCCACCATGTCGACGCCGGCATGGTGCAGATTGTCGCGCACGTAATCCAGCGTCACAATCACGTCGTTTTGCGGGCAGACGTCGAGCTTGCCGCGCTTCACCTGGCGCACATCCTTGGTGATGGTGCGGCCCTCTTTCTGCCACAATGGAAACCCGCCGTCCAGAATGGACGTGCGCGCGCCGAAGCCCATCGCATCCAGGGTCAGGAAGGCGCGCGTGGTGGTGGAGAGTTGGTCCTTCGCCACATACAGGATGATGTGGGAATCGTTGTTCACCCCCAGCTTCTCGAAGACCTCTTTCAATTGCGCCATGGGCGGCAATTCCACGTTCGGCTCCTGTCCCTCCGGGGCCATCGTGCGGATGTCGGTGAAGTCGAGGTAGAGCGCGCCGGGAATGTGGCCTGCGTCGTAGTCCTGAGGTAGTCCCACGGAGAGAATCACCAGGCTCGGATCCTTCAGGTGCTGGGCCATCCACGTCGTGGAAACGATCATGCTGGCGCTGTCCCCATGTCCCCCGCACACCGGCGCCGCGCGCAGGAGCACGGCACAGACCATCAAACTTACCAGTTTGAGTCGCATTTGTGGTCACTATAGCTCATCCCAATAGCGGATGCCCGTGCCGGAACCACCGCGTCCGCGGGCAGCATTGCCCGCCCCACATTAATTCGTCAGCTCGCCTTTTTCCAAATGATGCATCTTGCTCGCGAACTGTGCCGCATGGGGGTCGTGCGTCACCATCACCACGGTCTTGCCGAATTCCTTGTTCAGACGCCCCAGAATGGTGAGCACTTCCAGCGCTGACGTGGCGTCCAGGTTGCCGGTTGGCTCATCGGCCAGTATCAGCGAGGGGTCGGTGACAATCGCGCGCGCCATGGCAACGCGCTGCTCCTGGCCGCCGGAAAGCTGACGGGGCAGGTGATGCAATCGGTCCCCGAGGCCCACCAGTTCGAGCGCCGTGGTGGCGTGCGCGATGCGCTCGGACTTCTTGAGATTTGTGAGCTTAAGCGGGAGCTCGACATTTTCCAGCGCGCTGAGCACCGGAATCAGGTTGAACTGCTGGAAGATGAAGCCGACGTTCTCATTGCGCCAGTGGGCGATCTGGCGGTCGTTGAGCTCGCGCAGAGCGTGGCCCAGCACGCGGATCTCGCCGCCCGTGGGCCGGTCCATGGCGGCGATGAGGTGCAGCAGCGTGGACTTGCCGGAACCGGATGGGCCCATCAGCGCCACGAACTCCCCTTGGGCAATTTCCAGGTTCACATCCTTGAGCGCCACCACGTGGAACTCGTCGCGGATGAACTCCTTGGTCAATTTAGTCGTTTGAATGATGGCTTCGCTCATAAGGTTCATGCCTTGATGCGTACCTTGTCGCCGTCCTTCAGCCCAGCCGGTGGCGTGACGATGAGGTCTTCCCCACCGGTCAGGCCCTCTTCGATGCGAATCCCCTGGCCGCTGGTCGAGCCGGTCTTCACGGCGCGGCGCACCGCCCTGCCGTCGAACAAGACGAAGACCGCGCCCTCCTTCACCGCCGACGCGGGGACGATCACCACCGGTCTGGCGCCTCCCGCATCGGCGCTGGCCTTCTTCTCGGCCAGAAACGCCACGCTGGCGTTCATCTCCGGCCGCAGATGGCTGTCGGGCTTCTGCACCTTCACTTTGATCTGCACGGTGGCCTTCTGCCGGTTGGCTTCGGGCGAAATCTCTTTAATGAAGCCGTCGTACTTCAGGTCGGGGAAGGCATCGGTGGTGACGGTGCCGTGCTGGCCGGAATGCAGCTTGGCGAAATCGTTCTGGCTGATGTCGAGCTCTACTTCCAGGTCGTTGAGGTCGGCGATGGAAACCACATAGCCCTTGGCGCCGCGGTCGCCCACGAAACTGGTGGTGACGAATTCGCCTTTCTCCACGGCGCGTTCCAGAATGGTGCCGGTGACCGGCGCGCGGATCACCGTGTTGGCCAGGTTGGTTTCGGCGTACGCCAGCGCGCCCTTGGCCTGCTGCACCTGCCCGCGCAGCGAATCGATTTCCTCCTGGCGCGGCCCCAGTTTCACCAGCTCGTAGGCCTTCTGGAGCGCGTTGACCTTGTGAACCGCCGAGTCGTAGCGCCCCAGGGCATCGTCCACGGTCTGCTGCGAACCCACGTGGTCGCGCAGCGTGTTGCGGGCGCGGTCCAGGTTCACGCGCGCATTTTCCAGGTCGGCCTTGGCGGAATCCAGGTTCGCCAAAGCCTGTGCGATCTCTTCGGGGCGGGAGCCGTGCATGGCTTCGTCCAGCTTGGATTGCAGGCTCGCCAGTTGCCCCTTGGCCTGCGTGACGTAGGCCTGGTACTCGTCGTCTTCCAGGCGCACCAGCACCTGGCCCTCGCTGACACGGTCGCCCTTGTCGACACCGATCCAGCTCACCTTGCCGACCACTTTGGCGGCCAGTTCGATCTTGTGGGCCGCCACAATGTAGCCGGTGGCGTTGAGGATCACGCCCTCCGGCGCGCTGGCCGCCGAAACCGCTGTGACGCGGCGCACTTCCACGATGGGCGAGGCGTTGAGCTTCGCCGAGAGCAGTTCCCACGCACCCAGCCCCACCAGCAGCAACACACCGATGATGATCCACGCCGTCGCCCATTTGGACGGCCCCCGGGAACGGCGGCTCGCACGGTCGATTTGCAGGTTCTTCAGCTCGGCGTCCATAGGTTTGATTCTTTGCTGGCCATTTCTAAAACACGGCTACCAAGTTCTGACTTCTGGCTCCTGACTTCCAAAGCCCGAAGGGATTTCAAGGGCGCATCCCTTGCCTCACCCTTCCCGCAGCGCTGTCAGAATCTCCTTTCGCGACGCGTTGCGCGCCGGGAACATTCCGCCGATGCTGCCCAGGATCACCGCGAAAACCACTCCCGTGAGCATGATCTTGGGCGTCACCTGAAAACCGAAAGCCATC